>Ga0181601_10004069_pt1 | contig 12279 bp, 8 predicted proteins | sample 041ome_8_FD_133020 | JGI IMG/M metagenome (GOLD analysis project Ga0181601, IMG submission 133020) | Coastal salt marsh microbial communities from the Groves Creek Marsh, Skidaway Island, Georgia - 041407BS metaG (megahit assembly) | ecosystem: Environmental > Aquatic > Marine > Intertidal zone...
ATTTTTGTACTGATCCTTCTGCTCAGCGGCCAAACCGGCCAAATTGACTACATGACCCTCGGCAAGGCCGTGATTGCCGTTCCACTGCTGGCACTGGCTGCATGGCAAGTCACACAAAGGCTGCTGCTGCCTATCATGGCCAAGTTTGATCGCATCCAGGAATTTACCTTTCTGGTGGCTATTGGCTGGTGTATGGGCATGGCAGAACTTGCTCACTCCCTGGGTTTATCACTGGAAATCGGCGCTTTTATCGCTGGTATTACTCTGGCAACCAGCCCGATTTCCCAATACATCGCCCTCAGCCTGAAGCCTTTGCGCGATTTCTTTCTGGTCGTATTTTTCTTCGCCATAGGCGCTGGGTTTAATCTCGGCATGATCAGCGACATCTGGCTGCCCGCCCTAATTCTTGCCGCATTGATACTCGCCATAAAACCCACAGTGTTTACGTTTCTGGTGCGCAACAAAAGCGACTCAGAAGGTCTGGCCTGGGATATTGGCTTTCGCCTGGGGCAAATTAGCGAATTCTCGCTGCTGATTGTCTTCCTTGCGTTTGATACCGCCCTGATTAGTGAAAAGGCGTCCCTACTCGTTCAGGCAACAGCGATTATTACCTTCCTGGTATCCAGCTATATTGTGGTCTTTAACTTCCCCAACCCCATTGCCGTATCGGAAAAGCTCAGAAGAGATTGAAAAGCCCCGTGTCGGTGGTTCGTTTCCACCCCTGGGTACCATAACCACTTGATCTCATTGGGTTAATATTTTACCCTGCCTCATAGAGCCCATGGCACACTCGTGGCGCATTGTTCCTATGTGCAATTGAGTGTTTACTTGAAACATGCCACAATTTGACGAGGGCCTTTTCCATGAGAGTGAGGGGCTAAAAACACGGAAACTCTTATCTTAAATGCGTGAGAAAAGAGAAAAAGGGACAACTAACAACTCAAAAAATATGAGAAATGGCAATTAAAAAATTGTTGGATATTCCATGCGAATTCTTCAATTGCCTATTTCCTCAAAGCTTTAGAAATCAATTCAACTTAAAGGTCCAGCACGGCTGAGCAAGATTTAGCCTTTCGTTCAGAGTCTCGCCCACAGCTCTTGGAGTCCGGGTTTTTATCACATGATTTCACAGCTTTTTCTGTAGCTTTGACGCAAGACTGAACGGACCTCAAATCATTTCGAGAGTCGAGAATGTAAGCGATATCGCCAACTTCTGGCATAGATCTATTTGCCACAATTTCACCGATGCTATAATTATCTCGTACGTCGGTAGCTATTATAACGGCAGTAGTTTCCTCTTCAGCGCCGAGCACCTCTCCACTATCCGGGTCTACAAATCCTTCCCCGATCGATTTTAGCGTGAGTATCTGATTTTTATTAATGGAACTCTGACCATAATTTAAGTAGACCTGCGTTCCGTTTACCCTCGCAACTTTTATGGGAAAGATTCCCATGGTCATTTTATTAGCAATTCCGTCCGAAACGTCTTCACCCAAGATGTTGATACTGGAAAGACTTATTCCAGCACAAGCATTCTGCTCAGGATCAAATACCGAGTTTATAGTATCATTAACATTCACACTCTCTGACATACGGATTTCGCCAGTTGCGACATCAACAACTCTGATATTCATGGAAAGCGAAGCTTCACAATTCGCGGCTATGAGAATGCTCTTATTCTCGACAGTTATGTTGGAAACACTGCCATAAACTAGATAATCGACACCAGAAAAACCCGAGTAATCACTAATTCCGTTGGTAATGCCTGATGCGGAAAGGCCTCTCTCGGCAAGGAGCGTATTCAATCGAGTTCGCTCCATAATTGTAAATTTATTAGTTTTTTGGAGGGCATTCTCTAGTGCGAGCTGAATGCTAAGTGTACTAAAATTTCCAATAGCAGTTGTTATTTCACCTACTGCAATAACAGGTTTATTCGCCTGAGCGATGGCGCCACTCGCAAGTATTGTCGCTCCAACTCCGAATAGTAACCTTTTTAGACTTCTCATATTCTCCTCCCTTTTCTCTCTCTCTGGTTATTTTGCTGGGAATCACTTGCAGTGAGGCTGATTTTTGCCAAATCACCCGGCTCTAAGTTGAATGAATCACTAGAAAATTTCGCAATAGAAATACTGCTATCCGTACTGACCACTTCCACTGAACCGAGCACTGTCTGCCTACTTCCTAGCAACTTCCCGGTATCTTGATCGATTATCTGTCTTCCTTCTTTTACTATATTTAATTGATCGCCAACGCTCAGTATTGAATCCCCGTAGTTCAAATAAATATCGCTTCCATCGACATCAGCGACCCGAATCGGAAATATACTTTCGGCAAGTAGAGCTGCTGATTTTTTCGCAACCACCCGTTGAGCTTCTACGAGGGAATCACTCGAAACATTAGTATTTACAAAGTTCCCTGTCGCAACTCCATTGCCTGCATCTACTGATGCTTCTATTGCCTCTGCTCTCCTAATTTCTCCCGAGAGAGCATCGACAATTTTTATATCGACACCGAAGGTTGATGTGTAACTAACTGATGCGAATTGCCCAGTGTTGACCGTTTTCTTTTCAGTTGATTTTTTAGTGATTGAACCGTAGATCAAATAGTCTACACCGTCTATTTTTAGTTGCGTTCCGTTGCCTGACAGAGAGTTTTGTAGGCCCTGCTCACTTAGAATTTGATCTAGTTTATTTCTTTCATAAACCACAAAACGATCGACTTTAATCAACTGAGTCTCGAGCATTGCCTCGTAGTTATCAGGGTTCGTCTCGGCTCTATAATATCCTTCATTATCGAATGTTGATTCGAACTGAGAAACGGCAACGATAGGGAGATCTTGCGCTTGGGTTGATCTCCCCAGCAGTAAGGCTAAACATGCAACTATAAGAAGAAATTTATTTTTCATAGAAATGTACTCTTGGTTTACGTCTAATTTGTCGCGACCAGACTCTGGCATTCTTCTAGAAGTTCCGAAATACTGGTTTTCCGCTTTTGCAGTTGCGCTGTAGATAGTTGGCCAGAAGTTCTATCCTTTGAAAGTAGTATTTCTATGCTGTTGCTCGAAACATCTGATAAAACTTCGTAATTGCACTCATTTTGACAAAATAACTTTGCTTCCGAGTAATCTTCGAGGAGGCCGCCGGTTCGATTCGATATCAGAGTATCATCTTTAATTACTTTAGAGAAATCATAAACTTTATTGATGCTGAGATAAGATAGGTCATCAGAGGGGATCGTCATCATTACCTTGCAATTACCTAGGTCTATAATGCTCCTGCTTGAGTCGTATCCGTCCATGATCCTGCTGACTAAGGTCGTTATCCGGGTCACCGAAACCTTATCTTTACGAACCACAATTTCATCGGTAGCACATGAGTAGTTTTCACCCATAGGCTTACAACCAGGCTGTAAAGTTCCAGTGTAGTTTCTAGCGATGCCAGCAGAGACCTCCCTCACTTTTCTGAGTACGATAATATTTTCACTCAGCTCGCATATTGGATTTCCATTGCACGCAAGCTCCTGATAATTTTCTGAAAATACTCTATCTTCTCTAACGTAAGAGCATGAGGTGACGAAGCTGGTGAGTACTAAGAATGCGCACAATTTTAGTAGAATTTTGATTTTATCTACCTTTTTTTATCTTATATAACTAATTTTTATGTTTATTTCTAAATTATTGCATACTTCCTTCCAGGATTCATTCGAAAAAATCGTCATCGCCCTCATGCTTACATACACATCATATGATTTTCTCTCTTCAAATATACACCTTAAAGACTAATGCCTCGAACACCTACCCGGCTAAGCATGATCTATGCGTCTTCCGCAAAATAAATACAACAATAAATATATGAATACTTCGACCAAGAAAGGCCAATGGATGGCGTTGCTACTATTTTTCACATGCGCACTATCTAACGCCCCACTCTCTTTCGCCCAAGATGACAGACTCTCAGTATTAAACCTGCCCGAGAGACCAAATATCCTTTGGCTGGTTGTAGAAGATATGAGCCCAATTATTCCAGCTTATGGTGATAACACCATAGAGACTCCGGCAATTAGCGCACTCGCTGAAGAGGGGGTTAAATATACCAATGTGTATTCCACTTCCGGCGTGTGCGCTCCCAGCCGTTCTGCATTAGCACTAGGAATGTACCCGTCTTCAATTGGTGCCAATCACATGCGCACAACATCAAATACTGAAGACACAGGCCTGCCCGCATATGAAGCTATACCTCCGGCACAAGCGAAAATGCTCAGTCAGTATTTGCGTGAGCATGGCTATTACACGACAAACAATCAAAAAACGGATTACCAATTTCAGGCACCGAAAGCTGCATGGGATGAAAGCAGTCCATATGCTCATTGGCGAAATCGTCCTGAAAACAAACCTTTCTTTTCGGTATTTAACTTTACGACAACTCACGAATCCGGGTTGTTTGAACCCTATGGCATTCGCCAAATAGAATTTAGACATTACTTTTCAGATGATGCCGAAAGGATTTCAAACTTGCCTCATAACTTTTCAGCAAAAACGACTGAGCAAGAGACACCCCAACATTTGCCCAAGGATACTGATTTTTCTATCCCTCCATATCTACCCGACACACCTGTGGTTCGTCGCGATATGTGGAAGATGTATAACAACCTTGCGGAAACGGACAGACAAATTGGGGCGATTATTCAGCAACTAAAAGATGATGATTTATATGAGGATACTATTATCTTTTTCTATGCTGACCACGGCGGCCCTTTACCTCGGCAAAAAAGGCTAATCTACGACAGTGGTCTTAAGGTGCCGATGGTTATTAAGTTCCCTAAAGCACAAAATGCAGGCACAGAAGATGATCAGCTAGTTAGTTTTATCGATTTTTCCCCTGCAACGCTGGCATTAGCTGGCCTTGATGAACCGGCCCACATGCATGGGCGCGATTTCATTTTAAGTTCCGACCAGCCAAGAAAATATATTCACGCTGCCGCGGATAGGTTTGACGGGTTCACAGATGTCATCCGGGCCACGAAAAACCAAAGGTATAAATACATTCGAAATTATCGGCCAGAGCAAGGATATTATTTGCCCGTTGTCTACCGTGAAAGAATTCCCACCATGCAGGAACTGTTGCGTCTTAAAAAAGCCGGGGAATTAAACGAATATCAGGCGCAGTGGTTTAGAGAGAGCAAACCAGTTGAAGAGCTGTTTGACACCATTGCGGACCCGCACGAATTGAATAACATTGCAGAAAACCCCGAATACAAAGAGATTCTTGACGAATTAAGCCAGGAACTTGATCGCTGGCTAGCCGATATTGGAGACATGCCAAACCTTCCTGAGAGGCAACTGATTAATCAATTGTGGCAAGGCAGTGAACAACAGCCAATAACCTCAGCTCCAGAAGTCCATATGAGTGATGGCGTAGTTAGCATCCAAAGCGAGACCAACGGTGCGTCCATCGCCTATAAAATCATCAAAAATAAAGAGTCACCGGAATCCTGGGCAGTCTATCAGGGCCCTTTTAAGGCTGAATCTGAAACTGAAATCAGAACAGTGGCTCATCGAATTGGATATCAGGAAAGTAGTGAAATCACACACTTGGTAGAATAATTAAAATCAGCAAATCAGGTAACCTAAATTGAAAAACAACGTATTTAAAATGATTATCGCTTTGGCATTTGGGCTTGGCGCCAGCCTTGCCCATGCACATTTCCAATTAATTGCGCCAGCATCATGGATTGTCGAAGATGAGCGTGGTGATCCGCAGAAAATAGCTCCCTGTGGTGGAACACTGGCCGATGGCGGCACCCGCACGGGCGCAGTTACCGAGGTTACCGGGGGACAGTTACTTCGAGTGGCCATCAACGAGACCATTTATCATCCCGGCCATTACCGGATTTCGCTGGCCAAACGCATCAACTGGTTACCGGGCGATACGCCGGCCATAATGAAAAATACCGAAAGCGGCCCCAGGTCTGCCGCATTTCCGATCGATCAAAATCCGCAGCCACCGATATTGGTAGATGGACTATGGGAAAATTATGAACGCCGCTTGGGGCCACTGGAAACCGAAATTCGTGTTCCCAATATCGATTGCGAAAACTGCTTTCTACAGGTAGTTCAGTTTATGGTAGATCATCCAGGTTTTGCCGAAGGTGGGTTTACCTACCATCACTGTGCCGTCATCGATATCACGCCTGACGAAAGCCAGCCCTTGGATAGTGGTTGGTAAACAGACTACAGGCATCAGCTATAAAGAAGACACCTGCTCCCCATTTACTCTCACGTTGTCCAGTACCAAGCCTCGGGTTTGGGTGACAATACTTGGATCAGTCACACCGTCAAAGCTGCAGTCAATGAGCTTGATATTCCTGACAGGCGCACCAGGCAGGCCTTGTGAATCGAGTACGCGCCCGGCCTGTTTTACTTGCAATCGTTCTACCACCAGATTATTCAGCTCTGGCACGAAGGGTCCATCTGCGCCTTCCTCGTAATTGAAATCACAGGTGATGGCGGCGAAGGCAACTTGCCCTACCTCGATATCGCAGGCATAGATATCTTCTACCTTGCCGCCGCGCATTGCGTTGTTTTTAAATCGCAGTGCATACCACAAATCCGGGCTGTCCATTTGGCAGTTTTCCGCAAAGACATGGTGCACGCCTCCGGAGATCTCACTCCCGATCACTACACCACCGTGCCCTGCCCTCATTTGGCAGCCACTGATAACAATATTCTGGGAAGGTGTGGCCAAACGCCGGCCATCGGCATTGCGGCCTGATTTTATGGCGATGCAATCATCACCGGTGTCAAAGTAGCAGTCATCAATAAGCATGCCGTCAACTGATTCCGGGTTGCAGCCATCATTATTTGGGCCCTGCCCTGTGACGGTAACTCCACGCACAATCACATCGCGGCACAAAACTGGATGAATATTCCAGAAAGGGGAATCTTTCAGGGAAACACCTTCTACCATGACATTCCGACAGTTATAGAACTCGATTAGGCTGGGTCTAAGATAATGTCCTGATCCGTAGACTCTCTGGCCTACAGGTACACCCGCTTCCGCCTGTGCAAATAACTTATCCCGGTCTTCATGCTGTCGGGGCATACCCTCTGCCCAGCCAAACCTGGGTGAACCACACCAGGACCACCAGTTTTCATCTGCGGCCTGTCCATGCAGAACGCCTTTGCCGGTGACCGCAACGTTCTGCGAATTTTTTGCGTAAATCAGGGGCGAATAGTTATAGAGTTCAACGCCTTCATAGCGGCTGTAAACGAGGGGGTAGTCTTCCGGATCTGTACTAAACAAAATGACGGCATCCGCCTCAAGATGCAGTTCAATATTTGACCGAAGATGGATAGCGCCAGTGAGGAAGTGCCCTTCGGGAACCACAACACGCCCACCGCCTGCAGCGGCACAAGCATTGATGGCATCAGCAAAAGCAAAGGTATTTAGAAACTCACCGTCACCAAGGGCACCGTAATCAAGCACGCTAAATTCGCGATCCGGAATGTTTGGCTCACTTACGGAGTTGCGTATATCTGCAGCACGCTGCCAAGGGTCGGTTTTCAGCCCACTAGGCACTGGCAAGGCACTACAGCCTCCCACTAACAGGCTAAAACCAATAAAACTTCGACGAGAGATGGTATGTGACACCGATACCCCCTTAATTTTAAATATTTTGGATCAGAGTCATATGAAGAGTCATATTAGAGCCGTACCAACAAACAGTTATTGGTACGGGTGATTAATTATTGAATTCTGGCTTTAAACCTTTGGAGTGCCTCCTGAATCTTGGTGGTATTTTCTGGCCCCATACGCAATAGCTGCTTTTGCACCATATTCAGGGATTCAAGTGATTCGTTGGCGAAAACGTAGTTGGCTTCGGGCTGGGCAAGATCAACAGGCCCATCGATAACTGGCGCAGCCAACGCCTGATCTATTGCGGTAATCAATGTTCCTCGAAAGCTTCCTTCCGGATAACCAAGTTCCATATAGGCTTCGTCCAGAAGTGGCTCATAAAAACGGTAATAGGCAACCATTAGCCCGGTATCCATAGACGCCATCAAATCGCCATAAACGTTATATCGCGCATAACTTTCAGGATTGATGTATATCTTCCCATCTTCCTGATTCATTATTTCCAGATTACCCAATGGGGCTCTTAGCGGACTGTGTTGGTAAACAAGATTACCCTTGGCTGCGTTGTCTACTTGCAGCACGGCCTTGCGGATAAATTGGTCATCATTCAGCAATCCCAGACGCACAGAGCTCAACAGCATGGAAAGATGATTGAACAGAACGTCATCGCTACCATCAAGGGTTGGCAGATCACCGGTAAGGTTATAGGTATTTACCACCTCAGGTGGTGTTGGTGGCAATTCCCGAGCTGGCTCAGCACGACGTATTTGCTGGGGGCCGGGCTGCTGGGCCACATCTGTGTCAATTTCAGGGTCAGATTTCATCCCAAAATAGGCAGTAATCACCAAGGCGAGAATAACGACAAATCCAATACCCAGTTTTTTGTACATACCACACCTAGAAGTTTTTACATTTAGCCTGATTTTAGCCCCAATGTTTCTTCAACATCCAGAAAGCTTTATGTAATTTTTCCAAACTAACTTTCTATTAGGAGAAAGCACGACTCTCATGTGCAATTATTCTCAGAACAACTCTCTTAAACAACTGAACAAATTCGCCTACTCTCTCGGCGAGATTGCTCCCTCGCTATAACTCATAGCCCAGCTCATAGCGATAAGTGCCCGCCTCCACAGTTTTAGGTACACGGTCGCCGGGAAACTCAATGGTTGCAGTAGTATTGGGCGGAACAACCACTTCCATTATTAGCTGACCATTCTCGATCCGCCATTCACTGGAAGCTTTACCGTAGGCTGTTTCAAGCTCGGCACTGGCCCATTCCAGTTGGGCCGGAACCAGAGGTCGGATAAAGAAATGTTTGTATCCGGGGTTTTCCGGGTCAGGCGTAAGTCCGGCAATGCGTTCATACATCCACTGTCCTATGGCTCCATAGGCATAGTGGTTTAACGAGTTCATGCCTGCACCGTTGAAGCCATCTTCCAATGAGTAGCTATTCCAGCGCTCCCACATGGTCGTTGCACCCTGATTAATTGAATAAAACCAGGAAGGATATGATTCCTTAAAAAGAATCGATAAAGCCAGGTCTTGTCTACCCATTTCCTCTAGCACGCTGACGATATAAGGCGTACCAAGGAAACCCGTACGCAAATGACCATCAGCCTCATCAATTAGCCGAACCAGATTTTGGGTTGCCGACTCTTTCATTGATTCCGGAATCAAATCAAATTCAATCGCCAGTAAATAGGACGTCTGGGTCTCGGGGACATTTTGCAGCCGGCCCTCGGTATTAAAGTAATAATCGGTAAAAGATTGAGCAATGGACTGCGCTTCTTCGGTATATTTTTCGGCATCCTGTTCATTCCCCAGAACAGCAGCGATTTCGGCCATAACCTGACTGCTGCGGCCATAGAACGCTAGGCCCAATATTGAGTGCGGTGTATCGCCAAAGCGATCATTGCTTGAATAAGGCTGAAGCCAATCGCCGTACCCTTGTATATCTGGCATAAGGCCATCGACCATTTGGCTGCGATACCAACCAACCAGATCTTCCATCATTTGGTAGTTTTCGGTGAGCACTTCGGTATCACCGGTACGCAGATAAACTTCCCAAGGAATGAAGGTGGCGGCATCCACCCAGCCGGGGCTTCCACCCTTGCCCAGAATATCCGGGATGATATCGGGAATGTTGCCGTTTTCCATTTGGTCATCGCGCATGGATGTCAGCCAGCTTTTCCAGAAAGCGTGGCTGTCGTAATTAAACATAGAGGTCGGTACAAATACCTGGGCGTCGCCAGTCCAGCCCGCACGCTCATCGCGTTGCGGGCAGTCGGTAGGAATATCCAAAAAGTTGCCGCGCTGGCCCCAGGTGATGTTGCGCTGCAAATGATTCAATTTAGCGTGCGAAGATTCAAATTTTCCGATTTTTTCCAGATCAGAATGCAGAACCACCCCGAAAACCCAGTCATTTTGCGGCTCGATGCCTTCTGGCAACCCGGAAATCTCAACGTAACGAAATCCGTGGAAAGTAAATTTTGGCTCCCACTCAACTGTTTCATCTGCTGCAGCGGTATATGAGTCAGTCGATTTTGCAGACCGATAGTTGTCGGTGTGGAAGCTTCCGTCCGGATTGAGCATTTCCGCGAAACGCAATGTTGTGGTCTGGCCACTTTGCATCGGCATATTAAGCTTTGCCCAACCAACCATATTTTGGCCAAGATCCAATATGTATCGCCCATCTTCGACTTCGATAATTTCCTGAACAGCCAGTACTTCGGTTTCCCTGACGGGTGCAAAAGGCTTGGGAACTATTCGGGCAGCGCCCAGATCGTCTGTGGCAATCACTGGATTCCATTCAGTCCATTCCTTGCGGGCATCGACATGCTCACCATCGTAGATACTGGCAGAAAGAATGGGGCCATCCATCGATGCCTGCCAGCGCTCATCAGAAACTATTAATTCTTTGCTCCCATCCTGATAAGTCACTTCCAATTGCAAGAGCAGCTCAGGGTAATCACCGTAATTATGTCTTTGGCCACTCCAGCCAAAACGCCCTGCATACCAGCCGTAGGCCAGCAATGCATCCAATGAATTTTCTCCTTTCTGTAGCCGGTCAGTAACATCATAGGTCAGTGAGTCCAGGCGATTTGAGTAGGATGTAAAACCATTGGCAAAATGGTCATTGCTTACCTTTTTACCATTGAGAATGACTTCAAAAAGACCACGCGCTGTCACATAAAGACGTGCTTGTTCTATGGGGCCTTCGAGATCAAAGCCTCGTTGCAGTAGAGAAACTTTCTCAATGTCGTCGGGTGCATCCACCGCTGGTCGAATCCATTTGGCCGACCAGTCATCTTTGGAGAGCAGGCCCAGTTCCAGTGTTCTGAATTCACTCCAGACCGATGCACTCCCATTTTCATCTTTAAATTGAACGCGCCATTCAAGCTTGTCACGCGACGCTAAAGGCTCACCACCATAGGGAACCAGAAGCGACTGATCAGATTCTACCCAACCGCTGTCCCAGTTAGCTGATTCTCCACTTACTTCAATACGATAGGCTGTTTGATGCTTAACGCCTTCAGGCAACTTCCAGGAAAATCTAGGTGTAGCGTCGTGATAACCAAGCGGATCAATAAAGCCTTCACCTACATTTAGGGAATGCGCCTGATTCGGCGTGGCTTCATTGGATTGGACGCTGCTAATTTCTTCTTGGGTGCAGCTGGATAATGCAAAAACCAGCAACATCACGGGCAGTGTAAAAAGGTGCATTCTGAACATTTTTATTTTCACCGGGCTTTCAAAAACCAATGCACCTTACATCAATTTAGATCAACTTACATCAAGTTCAATCACCTTGTAACACTGCCTCCCAATTCTCCTTGACGGGCATGGGAGGAAGTGCGGACAGCAACTGTCGGCCGTAAGATTTGGTCAGTAATCGGTTGTCAGTAATAGTGACCTTTCCGAAGTCTGTTTCCGAGCGCAGTAACCGCCCTACTGCCTGTACCAAACGCAGAGAAGCGTCTGCCAGACTGATATCCCGAAAGCTATTACCTCCGCGTGCTTCGACCCATTCAGCAAAGGCTTCCTCCTCGGGCTCATCGGGGACACCAAAAGGAATTTTCGCGATCAACACATGCTCACAATATTTGCCGGGCAAATCGATACCTTCGGCAAAACTGGCCAGACCAAAAATAGTGTTTCCAGTTCCTTCGTCGATTCGCTTTTTGTGCAAATCTATCAATCGCTGTTTACTGCGAGTTCCCTGAACCAGGATTCGTTTTTGCCAATCGTTATCCAGATGGTCGAACACTTCGTCCATCTGCCGGGCGCTTGTGAACAGCACCAGATTTCCAGCATTGGCATCCAGAATTTCAGGCAAGTTATCGATCAGCCATGCATCGTGAGCATAAGGATCTTTGGGATCTGCCGATTCTCGCGGAATACATAGTTGCGCTTTATTGGCGTAATCAAACGGACTGGGTAACATCAAGCAGGCGGTTTCTTCCTCCAGTCCGGATCTAAGCTTAAGACGATCAAATGAGCCGAGCGCAGTGAGCGTGGCAGAGGTAAGCACAGCTCCTGCGGCACGACTCCATACCTGATCGTAGAGCATATCCCCTGCCACAATCGGGCTGGCGAACAGCTCATAGTCATCGGCACTTTCATGTAGACGCACCCAACGAGCGTA
>Ga0181601_10004075_pt1 | contig 12277 bp, 6 predicted proteins | sample 041ome_8_FD_133020 | JGI IMG/M metagenome (GOLD analysis project Ga0181601, IMG submission 133020) | Coastal salt marsh microbial communities from the Groves Creek Marsh, Skidaway Island, Georgia - 041407BS metaG (megahit assembly) | ecosystem: Environmental > Aquatic > Marine > Intertidal zone...
CTTAAGACCGGCCAAGGCGATAATATCTCCAGCGAAGGCCTCGTCTATCTCTTCCCTGTTATTTGAGTGCATCATCATCATTCGCCCAATACGTTCTTTCTTGGACTTAGTTGAATTCAGAACGGTATCACCCTTGTTCAGAACCCCGGAGTAAACACGGGTAAACGTTAAAGACCCTACGAAAGGATCGTTCATTATTTTAAAAGCAAGGCCGGAAAATGGCATGCCGTCATCCGCTCGGCGCGCAATGTTGCGTTCTTCCGCATCATCCCCGGGCGCAAAGCCCATGTAATCAACGACATCCAACGGACTTGGAAGGTAGTCAATAACGGCGTTCAGTAGTGGCTGAACCCCTTTATTTTTGAAAGCAGAGCCGCCTAAGACCGGGACGAATGAAAGACTCAGAGTCCCTTTTCTTAAAAGGTCCCTTAGTGTATCGACATCAGGCTCCTCACCCTCCAGGTATGCCATCATGGCATCATCATCCATTTCGACAGCAGCCTCGATCATCTTACCGCGCCACTCTTCTGCCATACCTTTGAGACTATCACGAATATCAGCCTGAATCCATGATGCTCCTAGATCTTCGCCTTGCCACAACCATTCCTTCATTGTGACTAAATCCACAAGACCTTCCAGTTCTGTTTCCGCACCAATTGGAACTGCTACTGGCACTGCCCGCGCTCCAGTCCGATCTTCGATCATGTTCACGCAATTGAAAAAGTCTGCACCAATTTTATCCATTTTATTCACAAAAACGATCCGCGGAACCTTATATCTATCAGCTTGACGCCAAACCGTTTCAGTTTGTGGCTCAACGCCTGCATTAGCATCCAAAACACATACGGCACCATCTAGAACTGCCAAAGACCGCTCAACTTCGATAGTAAAATCTACGTGCCCAGGAGTATCGATAATATTAAGACGATGCTTAGGGGTGTCTGCTTTCTCTCCGTCCTCGGTTCGCTCCCAAAACGTAGTCGTAGCAGCAGAAGTAATTGTGATGCCACGCTCCTGTTCCTGTTCCATCCAATCCATGGTAGCAGCGCCGTCATGCACCTCACCTATATTGTGGGATTTTCCTGTATAGTAAAGAATTCTCTCAGAACAGGTTGTTTTGCCAGCATCAATGTGAGCCATGATACCAAAATTACGATATAACTCTAATGGATATTCTCGTGCCATTTTTTCTGCCCCTACCTTTACCAGCGATAATGACTAAATGCCTTGTTCGCATCAGCCATTTTGTGTGTATCTTCGCGTTTTTTTACTGCAGAGCCCCTTGAATTAACCGCATCCATCAACTCTCCGGCCAAACGCTCTTCCATAGTATTTTCATTTCGACCACGGCTTGCAGATATTAGCCAGCGAATAGCCAAAGCCTCTCTTCTCTCAGGTCGAACCTCTACAGGGACTTGGTACGTTGCACCACCTACCCGTCTAGACCTGACCTCTACTGTCGGCTTGATATTATCCAAGGCCTCATGGAACACTTCTACCGGAGCACGCTTTAGTTTTCCCTCAACACGGTCAAGGGCATTATATACAATTTTCTCGGCTATGGACTTCTTACCATCCACCATGAGATTATTCATGAACTTACTAAGCACACGATCTCCAAATTTTGCATCTGGAAGAATTTCACGTTTTTCGGCCGCATGACGTCGAGACATATTCTATTCCCCCTATTTAGGCCGCTTGGCGCCGTACTTCGAACGACGTTGCTTTCTATCTTTTACGCCTTGGGTGTCCAACACTCCACGCAAAATATGATAACGCACACCAGGTAAATCTTTAACACGGCCACCTCTTATGAGAACAACTGAGTGCTCTTGTAAGTTATGTTTTTCACCAGGAATGTATGAAATAACTTCATATCCGTTAGTAAGCCTAACTTTCGCCACTTTTCTCATGGCAGAGTTTGGTTTTTTTGGTGTAGTTGTGTACACCCTGGTGCACACACCCCGCTTTTGAGGACACTGTTCTAAGTGCATTGACTTGGAACGCTTTATCTTTGGCTGTCGCGGCTTACGTATCAGCTGTTGTATTGTAGGCATTCAGGCATTCCCCGTTTGGCTCTTACATTTTATTTTGCACCTAGCAAAAGCTAGATGCGACGAATTTTTCGCGCTTTATGTTCACACAAACGCAAATGCCGCTTTTGCTCCCATTCTTGCGAGAACTAAGCGGTAGGTTTCCAGAGGATCGGGGCACTACCCGGATCTTGACTACTACATATTTGGATTCGAAATGAGATACCCATCCGATTTACGCGTGCGTATATGAGGAGTCGGTTAATTTGTCAACAGTGGGGGATTTTTTATTTATCAAATAATTAAATGGCAGATGACCAGCAGAATACAGAAAATAAGCTATCACAGTCTCAATTAATTAAAAGAGCACTGAACGAGCCCCGACTAGTAGAACGTAAGAACGATTGTTAGACACTTATAGAAAAAACCCGCGGCAAGACCACGGGTTTTTGTAACCGTTTTTCTATTTATTCTGCCTCTGACCCAACAACTTCTTCCGAAGAGGGAGCCTCCAACTGAGCCGCAGCATTTTCTTCCTCAATCCTAGCGTCTATCACGACTTTATCTCGCGCACTAGCTATACGCCGAACTCTCAATGCTGCACCGCCAGTACCCGCCGGTATCAATCTTCCCACAATCACATTTTCTTTCAAACCAACGAGCTTGTCCTTTTTACCCTGAACAGATGCCTCGGTTAGTACCCGAGTAGTTTCCTGAAAAGAAGCTGCAGAAATAAATGAGCGTGTCTGCAAAGACGCCTTAGTAATACCTAACAGGATAGGCTCACCTTGTGCTGGTCGTCCACCTTTAGCGAGAGACTTTTCATTAGCAGCAACAAATTCAGCCTTATCAACATGCTCTCCTTTAAGTAGGGTTGTGTCACCGCTTTCAGCAATTTCCCATTTCTGTAGCATTTGACGAACAATAACTTCTACATGTTTATCGTTGATTTTAACACCCTGCAAACGATAAACATCCTGAACCTCGTCAATCATATAATTTGCAAGCGCTTCTATACCCATAATTGCAAGAATATCATGTGGCGCAGGATTACCATCCATAATATAATCGCCTTTTTGAACGAAATCACCCTCCACCACTGGTATATGCTTACCTTTTGGCACCATATATTCCACGGGCTCTAATGTTTCATCAGCAGGCTCGATTGTAATGCGCCTTTTATTTTTATAATCACGGCCAAATCTTACGTGACCGTCTATCTCGGCTATAATTGCATGATCTTTCGGACGCCTAGCCTCAAATAACTCAGCCACACGCGGCAAACCACCTGTGATATCTTTGGTTTTAGCCCCTTCCCGTGGTATTCGGGCTATCACATCGCCAGCTTTAATCTCCGACCCATCTTCAATAGATAAAATAGCATCTACAGACATCGGATAAGTTATTGGGTTGTCAGCATCATTGCGAACAGGCTCCCCTGCTTTATCCACTAATATTATTTCAGGCTTCAAATCATTTCCTTTGGGAGTAGCACGCCAATCGACAACAATTTTTTGTGTCATACCGGTTGCATCATCGGTTTCTTCTCGCACCGCAATACCGTTTACTAAGTCAACCAATTTAGCACTACCCGCCTTTTCAGCAATAATAGGCAACGTGTATGGATCCCACTCAAACAACATATCACCACGCGATACCTTAGCACCCTCTTTTATGAAGATTTTTGAACCATAGCCAAGTTTGTGACTTGCTCTTTCATTTCCCTGCTCGTCAACGATTCGAAGCTTCATATTTCTACCAACAACCAATGTTTCTCCGGAGGAATTCTTAAGTGTCATGGGGTTTTCGTAAGATATGACACCATCCTGGCTAGCTTCCAGAAATGATTGCTGCCCACCTTGAGCTACGCCACCAATGTGGAAGGTTCTCATTGTAAGCTGAGTGCCAGGCTCACCAATAGACTGTGCTGCTATAATTCCTACCGCTTCTCCAACATTTACTTTCGTACCTCGAGCAAGATCGCGGCCGTAACAATTTGCACAGACACCTTCCTCCGCCTCACAGGTCAGTGGGCTTCGTATTCGTGCTGACTGCAATCCACACTCATCAATACGATCTGCCATGAGCTCGTCTACCATATCACCCTTGGCGGTTATGACTTCTCCATTTTCTGGATTACAAATATCCTCCGCAGCGATACGGCCCAAGACACGCTCTGATAACGACGCAACAATTTCTCCATCATTCACTGCTGGCTCTGCGGTTATAGAATTCTCGGTACCGCAATCCTGCATTCGTACTATGCAATCCTGCGCCACATCCACCAGACGACGTGTTAGGTACCCGGAGTTAGCAGTCTTTAGAGCTGTGTCAGATAAGCCTTTCCTTGCCCCGTGAGTAGAATTAAAATACTCTAAAACAGTTAGACCCTCTTTAAAGTTCGAAATAATAGGGGTCTCGATAATATCTCCATTTGGCTTAGCCATTAAACCACGCATCCCACCTAACTGCTTCATTTGAGTAACTGAACCCCGAGCGCCAGAATGTGCCATCATGTAAACTGAGTTTGGTTCTGCTTCCGCACCGCCCTCATCACGGGTACCAGACGAAATTGTTCCCATCATTGCATCGGTAACTTTATCATTACATTTTGACCATGCATCCACTACTTTATTATATTTCTCACCTTGAGTTATAAGGCCGTCCATATACTGCTGCTCAAAATCCTTTACCTGGCTTCTAGTCTCTTCAACTAACCCCCACTTATCTTCTGGGATAACCATATCGTCTTTTCCGAATGATATCCCTGCTCTAAAAGCCTCTTTAAACCCCATTCCCATGATCTGATCACAGAAAATTACAGATTCTTTTTGACCACAATATCTATAAACAGTATCGATTACGCTCTGAACGTCTTTCTTACGCAAAAGTTTGTTAACCAAATCAAAAGGTGCTTTTGCATTTTTTGGAAGCAGTGATCCAATTCTTACACGGCCTGGAGTGGTATCGAACCGTTTGAAAATTTCATTTCCCTCTTCATCAATCTGACCGATTCTAGCTTGAATCTTTGCATGAAGGTGTACTGTTCCAGTATCTAGGGCATACTGAACTTCTTCAGTAGAGCTGAAAGACATTCCTTCACCTTTCATACCTTCACGCTCTATCGTTGTATAATATAATCCAAGTATCATGTCCTGAGACGGAACGATAATTGGAGCTCCGTTTGCAGGCGACAACACATTGTTTGTCGACATCATCAATACCCTGGCCTCTAATTGTGCTTCAAGGCTCAAAGGCACGTGAACTGCCATTTGATCTCCATCAAAATCAGCGTTAAAGGCAGCACATACTAGAGGATGGAGCTGAATAGCCTTTCCTTCAATTAAAACTGGTTCAAAAGCTTGAATGCCTAAACGGTGAAGCGTAGGAGCCCTATTTAACATAACCGGATGCTCACGTATCACTTCGTCTAAGATATCCCAAACTTCCGGCCGCTCTTTTTCGACTAACTTTTTAGCCTGCTTTACTGTAGATGAAAGCCCTTTAGCCTCAAGCCTAGAATAAATGAATGGCTTAAAGAGTTCCAATGCCATTTTTTTTGGAAGCCCACACTGATGTAGTTTCAGCTCCGGTCCTGTAACAATTACCGATCTGCCAGAAAAATCAACACGTTTGCCCAAAAGGTTTTGTCTAAAACGGCCCTGCTTACCTTTAAGCATGTCCGATAAAGATTTAAGTGGGCGCTTGTTAGTTCCAGTGATTACACGTCCCCTCCGACCATTGTCAAAAAGAGCATCAACAGATTCCTGAAGCATCCGTTTTTCATTTCGGACTATGATATCCGGTGCCCTAAGTTCTATCAAACGCTTTAAGCGATTGTTTCTGTTTATAACTCTGCGATAGAGATCGTTAAGATCCGATGTAGCAAAGCGACCACCATCTAACGGTACTAACGGCCTCAACTCCGGCGGGATAACTGGTACCACAGTCAAAATCATCCACTCAGGACGGTTTCCAGACTCAAGAAAACTTTCAACAACTTTTAGACGCTTTATAATTTTCTTTGGCTTTAATTCTCCCGTAGCTTCTTTCAGCTCTTCTCTTAAGCGGTCAGCCTCAGCTTCCAGATCTATTACAGCGAGCATTTCGCGAATAGCCTCAGCACCAATGTTTGCGGTGAATGCATCTATGCCATAGGTATCCTGGGCATCCATATACTCTTCTTCTGAGAGCATTTGCCCATATGAGAGATCGGTAAGGCCAGGTTCTATTACTACATAATTTTCGAAGTAGAGGACACGTTCAAGATCTCGCAAGGTCATATCTAGCATTAGGCCTATCCGTGATGGAAGCGACTTCAAGAACCAAATATGAGCAACAGGCGACGCAAGCTCTATATGTCCCATCCTTTCGCGCCGAACTTTTTGCAAAGTAACTTCGACACCACATTTTTCGCAGACGACACCCCTGTATTTCATACGCTTATATTTACCACAAAGGCATTCATAATCTTTGGTTGGGCCAAAGATACGAGCACAGAACAAACCATCTCGTTCTGGTTTAAAAGTCCTGTAGTTAATCGTCTCAGGCTTTTTAATTTCTCCATAAGACCATGAAAGAATTCGTTCAGGTGATGCTAGAGAAACTTTTATTTCATCAAAAACCTTGGGGGAAACCAGAGGGTTAAAAGGATTATTTGTAATTTCTTGGTTCATTTTTTATACCTCGATATGAGCAATAGGATTATCTTAAATAAAGCTAAGTTGCTTTAATCGTCCTCCTTTGCATCAAGAAGTTCCATGTTGAGCCCTAGTCCACGAACCTCTTTAACTAAAACGTTAAATGACTCGGGAACGCCAGCCTCAAAATTATCTTCACCTTTGACGATGGACTCGTAAACTTTTGTGCGTCCAGCCACATCGTCAGATTTTACTGTAAGCATTTCTTGCAAAGTATAAGCAGCACCATAAGCCTCTAAAGCCCATACTTCCATTTCCCCAAAACGCTGACCGCCAAACTGAGCTTTACCACCTAGCGGCTGTTGCGTCACAAGCGAATAAGGTCCTGTGGACCGAGCATGGATTTTGTCATCAACAAGATGGTGAAGCTTAAGAAGATACTTAATTCCAACGGTTACAGGTCTGCTAAATTGTTCACCTGTGCGACCATCATAAAGGATGGATTGCCCGGACTGATCAAAACCAGCTCGTTGGAGAGCATCATCAACATCACCCTCTTTGGCGCCATCAAAAACCGGGGTGGCAATAGGCACACCCCGAGCTACATTTCCAGCTGCCTCAAGCAATGATTCATCATCGATACCACTTAAACCCTCATCGTATACGTCTTGTCCATACGCAAGGCGCATGGCCTCTTTGACCGGGGACAAATCACCAGTTCTGCGGTAATCTTGGAGAGCATCGTCTATTTGCAAGCCTAGTCCTCTTGCAGCCCACCCCATGTGCGTCTCCAAAATCTGACCCACGTTCATTCGAGAAGGAACACCAAGCGGATTCAAGCAAAAATCGACTGGGGTTCCGTCCTCAAGAAACGGCATATCCTCCATCGGAACAACTTTAGATATTACACCTTTATTTCCATGACGCCCCGCCATTTTATCACCAGGCTGCAGCTTGCGCTTTACCGCTATAAAAACCTTCACCATTTTCATAACGCCTGGAGGCAAATCATCTCCACGACGTACTTTCTCTACTTTGTCGTCAAAGCGAGCATCCAGTGCGCGTTTTTGAGCGTCATACTGGTCATTCAATGCCTCAACGATTTGAGCGTCTTTTTCCTCTGATAGCGCAAGCTGCCACCACTGGCCTTTCGTTAACGAAGAAAGCACTTCATCATCGATTTTAGTATTTGGTTTGACGCCTTTCGGCCCTTTAACGACCTTCTTACCAACTAATGTGTTTTTTAGCCTTGCATAGATATTACGATCTAATATCGCTAGTTCGTCATCCCGGTCTCTAGCTAAACGCTCTACTTCTTCTCTCTCAATCTGAAGTGCTCGCTCATCTTTTTCTACCCCGTGCCTATTAAACACACGCACCTCTACAACGGTACCATAATCACCAGGCTTTACCCGAAGTGACGTGTCTCTTACATCAGAAGCCTTTTCCCCAAAGATCGCTCTGAGCAATTTTTCTTCCGGTGTCATTGGGCTCTCACCTTTTGGCGTTATTTTACCAACCAGAATATCGCCAGGTTCGACATCTGCGCCGATGTATACAATCCCTGCCTCATCAAGATTTCTAAGAGCTTCTTCGCCAACATTAGGAATATCGCGGGTTATTTCCTCGGGACCCAATTTTGTATCACGAGCGGCGACCTCGAACTCTTCTATATGTACGGAAGTAAACACATCATCTCTCGCGACTCGCTCAGAGATAAGAATTGAGTCCTCATAGTTGTATCCATTCCACGGCATAAATGCCACGACTACATTCTTACCAAGAGCTAATTCGCCCAAATCGGTTGAGGGTCCATCCGCAATTACTTCACCTTTACCAACTGATTGCCCAACCTTTACTAATGGGCGCTGATTGATACAAGTATTCTGGTTTGACCTCTGAAACTTTCTGAGTCGATATATATCAACTCCAGCGTCACCTAACTCAAGATCATCAGTCGCCCTTATAACTATACGTTGTGCGTCAACTTGATCAATAATTCCGGCCCTCTTTGCCATAATAGCAGCACCAGAATCTCTTGCGACCACGCCTTCCATCCCTGTTCCCACTAACGGAGCTTCCGCGCTTAGCAAAGGTACCGCCTGACGCTGCATGTTAGAACCCATTAGGGCCCTATTTGCGTCATCATTTTCCAAAAATGGTATGAGCGACGCCGCGACAGAAACTAACTGCTTGGGGCTCACGTCTATAAGGTCCACGCTTTCATTCGGTGCCAATGTATAATCACCATTCTGTCTCGTGGATACTAAATCGCTGATAAATTTTCCAGATTGGTCCAGCTTCGCGTTGGCCTGAGCAACAGTGTGTCTCATCTCCTCCGTAGCGGATAAATAATGCACCTCATCGGTGACCTGCCCATCCTTGACTATTCGGTATGGGGTTTCAATAAACCCATACTTATTGACACGAGCAAAAGTGGCCAAAGAGTTAATCAAACCAATATTTGGCCCTTCTGGTGTTTCAATCGGACACATACGACCATAATGAGTTGCATGAACATCACGCACTTCAAAACCTGCACGTTCTCTAGTTAGTCCACCAGGCCCTAAAGCCGAAAGTCTCCTCTTGTGAGTGACTTCTGATAAAGGATTAGTTTGATCCATAAACTGAGACAGCTGACTAGATCCAAAAAATTCTCTAACAGCGGCAGCAGCAGGCTTCGCATTAATCAAATCCTGAGGCATCACATTGTCTATCTCCACACTGGACATGCGCTCTCTGATCGCTCTTTCCATTCGAAGGAGACCAACGCGATACTGATTTTCCATTAACTCACCTACAGAACGGACCCGCCGATTTCCCAAGTGGTCGATGTCATCTACCTCTCCCTGACCATCGCGAAGCTCTACTAGAGCTTTTATACAAGCAACGATATCTTCACTGCGAAGGGTGCGTTGAGTATCTTCGGCATCAAGTGCTAAACGCATATTCATTTTAACACGCCCAACAGCAGAGAGATCATAACGTTCACTATCGAAAAATAGTGTATCAAACAGTGCAGACGCAGCCTCGACTGTTGGCGGCTCGCCAGGGCGCATTACCCTGTATATATCTAGTAATGCCGTATCTCGGTTCAAATTTTTGTCCTGAGCCATGGTGTTACGTATGTAAGCCCCAACATTAACATTATCGATATCTAAAACAGGTATCTCATCTACACCGGCATCCGCTAGATCTTTAAGCGTGCCACCGATTAGCACACCTTCTTTATCATATTCAGCAGTAAGCTCATCTCCTGCCTCTACGTAAATAGCTCCATCATCTTCGTTTATTATGTCTTTGGCAACGTAACGACCAATAATTTGGTCATAAGGTAGTAATAACTCAGTTACTTTACCTTCATCTTTGAGCTTCTTTACTGCTCTCGGTGTTACTTTTTTTCCTGCTTCAGCAATTACTTCTCCCGTGGCCGCATCCACTAGATCAAAGGCAGGACGGGTTCCTCTTACTCGGTCAGGAAAAAACTTGGTTACCCATCCTTTTTTCTTGTTTAGTTTGTAGGGTACTGTTTCATAATAAGCATCCATTATACCCTCTTGATCCATGCCAAGTGCATACAACAAGGTTGTTACGGGCAGCTTACGACGACGATCAATTCGAGCGTAAACAATATCTTTCGCATCAAATTCGAAGTCTAACCAGGAGCCTCGATATGGAATGATTCTGCAGGCAAAGAGCAATTTTCCAGAACTATGCGTTTTTCCTTTATCATGATCAAAAAATACCCCAGGAGATCTGTGCATCTGTGAAACAATTACACGCTCAGTGCCATTAACAACAAATGTACCATTTGGGGTCATAAGAGGCATATCCCCCATGAACACGTCTTGCTCTTTAATATCCTTTACCGATTTAGCCCCAGTATCTTCATCAACATCAAAAACGATTAATCTGAGCTTTACCTTGAGTGGGCCACTGTAAGTCATATCCCGTTGTTGGCACTCTTCCACATCATATTTAGGACTTTCCAAGTCATAACTTACGAACTCAAGTATCGAAGTTTCGTTAAAATCCTTGATTGGAAAAACAGACTGGAAGACCCCTTTTATCCCCTCGCCATCGAGAGGTTCAGACTGATCGCCAGACTTTAAAAATAGATCATAAGAAGATTTCTGAACCTCAATTAGGTTCGGCATATCTAAAACTTCTCTAATTTTTCCGTAATATTTTCTAAGACGTTTTTGGCCGATGTAGGTTTGTGCCATGATATTACACACCTTTTTATTTATCTCACCGGTAATACAATCTGTCGGGTTCCAGATGTATTCCCACACGAGAGAGGAACTACGAAAACCTATTCTTGACTTTCTTCCCGTTAGAAAGTCTCCCGGTTCTTCCATTCTTCCTTATGAAACACCCTGTCAAATGATGCTTTATAAGACAGACGTGGCTGGGCCTGAAATAACACGCCCAGCCAGTAAGTAGTTCAAATGTGAATTTATGCCAGCTCTACTTCAGCACCAGCAGCTTCAAGCTTAGATTTAATTTCTTCAGCTTCAGCCTTCTCCACACCTTCTTTTAATTTTCCACCAGCCTCTACAAGGTCTTTAGCCTCTTTCAAGCCTAGACCAGTAATGCCGCGAACTTCTTTAATGACAGCAATTTTGTTGCCGCCCGCACTCTTAAGAACTACGTCAAACTCAGACTTTTCTTCCGCTGCTGCACCACCAGCATCTCCGGCAGGTCCTGCCATCATTACTGCGCCCCCAGCGGCGGGTTCGATACCATACTCATCTTTGAGGATAGTTTTTAGTTCCTGTGCTTCAAGCAGGGTCAGACCAACGATCTCTTCTGCCAGTTTTTTCAGATCAGCCATTTTCGACTCTTTCCGTTTTAAGTTGTGTTCCAACGTGCTTCGTTACAAATAACACGCCCTTCAGTTGCCTCATGCAGCTCTCTCTTCAATTGTAGAAATGATACTTGCAATGTTGCTCGATGGAGCACCAATAACACCAGCAACATTCGCTGCAGGTGCCCCAATACATCCAACAATGGAAGAAATAAGTTCATCTCGAGAAGGCATTTTTGATACAGCCTCTACGCCGGCACGATCAAGAGCGTTTTCGCCCATTGATCCACCGAGAATTTGAAACTTACTATTATCCTTAGCGTACTGCTCCGCAACTTTTGCTGCGGCAACAGGATCTTCAGAATAAGTAAGAACCGTCATTCCAGATAAATACTCACCCATGCTTTCACATGATTTTCCATTCAGAGCTATTTTGGCAAGTCTATTCTTTGCCACGCGCACAGACGCTTCCGCTTCACTCGCACGCGCTCTAAGATCTTGCATCTCGGCAACCGTTAGGCCTGTGTATTGTGCAACAACCACAACGCCAGAGCTCTCAAAAATTTGGCCAAGTTCTTCGACCACCTTTTCTTTTTGCGCTCTATCCACAGTTTCACTCCAAATTTGGGGATATTCCCCAGCTCAATTTTGCCGGAATAATTTCCAGCGTTCGAGTCCTAGAAATAGGGTTCTGAGCGCTTATGATCACAAGAGCCTTGCGACCTTTATATCTCGTTCCCATCTCAGGAAGGAATTATCAGCTTACGCCAACCCTCCATCTCGGACAGTTGAGA
>Ga0181601_10004078_pt1 | contig 12274 bp, 9 predicted proteins | sample 041ome_8_FD_133020 | JGI IMG/M metagenome (GOLD analysis project Ga0181601, IMG submission 133020) | Coastal salt marsh microbial communities from the Groves Creek Marsh, Skidaway Island, Georgia - 041407BS metaG (megahit assembly) | ecosystem: Environmental > Aquatic > Marine > Intertidal zone...
GAAAAAGTCTTTATCGAAAACAGCGTTTCCTTTGCAGATTTTGAGTCAAATAGTTTTCCCGCCGGTTGGAACTCCACGGGGGAAGCATTCGTACCAAGACCTCATGGCATTCTGCGCCTTGGGGGAGATCAACTTTTTCTGAATAATCAGGTCTTCAGTTCCAATGCTCTCGGAGATCAAAGGATAGGGAATTTACGCTCCCCTCACTTTCAGATCGTGCATGAAAATGTCTACCTTAAAGTAAATGCCCATAAGATGTTTGTACGATTGGTGATCGATAATTACCACATGGGAAAACACAGCGAACTTCTTTTTAAAGGAACCTTGCATGAAGATCTTTCCACGGATGGTTCTTTTCAGTGGGTAAAGCTTGGAAATCCCAAGTATAAAAATCACTCAGCTTACCTGGAAATAGTTGACCGTGGTAGTGATGCCTGGGTCGAGATTGATGAAGTGAGGTTTTCTAATAAACCAGCTCCGAATGGGCCCGTTCCCGATTTTGCCTACTTGTACAATTTTAATCTGTCGGAGGCTTTGAAAGTACCTGATCTATTGGATCAATTTATCCTTAGAATTTCTCCTAAAGTGGGTATGTCGGAATTGACTGAGCATGAATCTGCATTGCTTAATTACCTTTCTTTACATGGCTTATTGGATCTTCCTCACTCTTCTCAAATACTGGGTTTTAAAGAGAAGTTTAGGCAGGTTGATGAGGGAACTCCAAAAGAACGTTATGTTATGGCAATGGGTAAAGGTTCCCGTTTCCAGGGAAATGTATATGTTCGAGGTAGTCCGCATAAGCTCGGTGAGTCTGTTGTTGGGCGAAACCTTACTGCTTTGGGTGGAGAAGAGGGAGACCGTTTGGATTTAGCCCAGCAACTTGTTTTGCCTGAAAACCCTCTTGTTTCACGGGTTATGGTCAACCGCATTTGGCTTCAGTTGTTTGGACGGGGAATCGTTTCCACCCCAGATGATTTTGGACCAATGGGCGAAAAACCGTCTCACCCTCAATTGTTGGACTGGTTAGCGAGTGACTTCATGAAAAATCAATGGTCGATCAAAAAATTGATCCGCCAGATCGTACTTTCTGAAACCTATTCTCAATCAAGCCTTTCTGGCCCTCAAAATGACCCCGTTGATATCGCAAGTAAAGACCCGCAGAATATTTTGCTTCATCGTTTTCCTGTGAGGCGATTGCAAGCTGAATGGATTCGTGATTCTTTACTTATGTTTTCGGGAAGGCTGGACCGGAAAATGTTTGGACAATCTGTGCCCGTTCATAAAACGGCTTTTATGACAGGGCGGGGTGCGAAAGAAAATGGACCTCTAGATGGTGCCGGCCGAAGAAGCATTTATGGATCGGTTTATCGAAATTTTTTATCGCCCTTTATGTTAGCCTTCGATCAACCTGCTCCCTTCGGGACCAAAGGTAAAAGATCGGTTTCCAATGTCCCTGCCCAGTCTCTTGCTATGTTAAATGATCCATTTGTGATTGAGCTTTGCACGCAATTGGGGAAACAGTTCGCGAAGGATTCACGCAAAGATGACCAAAAAGTTGCATCTCTTTATTTCCAAATAACCGGAAAACAATCGACCCCTAAGTTATCCGAAAAATTAGTATCTTTTATTGATCAACAAACTGCTTTGCATCAAGCACGGGATTACAAGGTATGGTCTGACCTTGCTCATGTTTTGATTAACTCGAAAAACTTTATATTCCTCAATTAATTAATTATGCACTGTCAAAATTTCAAAAAATCGTGGAGCCGGCGGTCTATGCTCAATTCCTGTGCCATGGGTTTTGGTGGCCTAGCCCTTACTGCCATGCAGTCAAAGGGATTGGCTCTATCAAAAAAAACATCTCCTCTATCACCTAAAGTGCCTCATTTTAAACCTCGTGCAAAAAATGTAATCTTTTTGTACATGGACGGAGGTCCTTCCCAAGTTGACACCTTTGACTACAAGCCAACTTTAGAAAAATTTAACGGTAGAAATCCTCGGGAGGTGATTGGGAAATTAGCTCCCACCCAGTTCGACAAAATCGGAAAAATCCTCAAAAGTCCCTGGAAGTTTGAACAGAGAGGGCAAAGTGGGCACTGGGTTTCTGATTTATTTCCCCATATTGCCCAGGATGATGTGATCGATGAGATCTCCATGGTGAAATCTATGACATCAAACTTTTCCGAGCACACTTCTGCCAACTATTTTCTACACACCGGAAGTGGCTTCCAGGGAAGGCCCAGCATGGGTGCATGGTTTGGGTATGGACTGGGAACGGAAAACCAAAATCTTCCGGGCTTTGTTGTTCTTAACGGTGGACTTATCCCTCCGGGTGGACTCGATTGTTTTGGTTCCGGTTTTCTGCCGGCAAGCTACCAGGGTTCGGTATTTCTTCCTCAAAGTGAACCGGTTGCCAACATTAAGCCAAAAGAAAAAGATGGCCGTTTACAGAAGAGCAAACTGGCCTTGCTTTCAGAACTGGATGAGCAGACTCTTCGGGAAGTTAATTATGACCCGCAGGTCGAGGCAGCCATTCAGAACTATGAGACGGCATATCAAATGCAGACTTCGGTTCCCGAATTAATGGATTTATCTGGAGAATCCGAAGTGGTAAAAAAATCATACGGTATGCATTCAAGCTTCAAGAATACCCGTACCTTTGGCACGCAATGTCTCTTGGCTCGTAGGTTAGTTGAAAGGGGGGTGCGTTTTATAGAATTAACCTGCCCTGGGGGTAACGGTGATCGTTGGGATCAACATGGAAAGTTAGTGGAAGGGCATGGAAAAAACTGTAAGTCAGTGGATCAACCTATTGCCGGACTTATTCGGGATCTTCGTAAACTCGGCATGCTCGATGATACCCTGGTTGTTTGGAGTGGGGAATTTGGCAGAACGCCCTTTGCTCAGGGGACGGATGGTCGGGATCATAACCCCTTTGGCTTCACCACATGGTTTGCCGGAGGTGGCATCAAGCCTGGAGTAAGCGTTGGAGCCACCGATGACTTTGGCTATAAGCGGTTGAAAATCGTTATGAGATTCACGACCTACATGCCACCATGCTTTATTTACTTGGAATCGAGCACACAAAAAGTACTTTCCGCTTTGGAGGCCGGGATATGCGCTTAACCGAGGTTTTTGGGCATCTCATTAAGGAGATTCTTTGAAATCCTTTATCTACTTGGGTTCGATTTAAGTTTTTTCCTCGATCTGGGGTTGAGGGATACCAATAATTCATTGTCATTGCCAAGTGGTGGGTAAAGCCCTTAGCAAACACATATGAATATTATTGGATTGGATATCGGTACTTCTTCCGTAAAGGCATTACTAGTGTCAGGTACGGGTGAAGTTCTCAAGGCTACCTCCCCCGAATACCCTTTTCAGACTCCTTTTCCCTTGTGGGCGGAGTCCGATCCTGAAATTTGGTGGGAAGCGACCAAGAAAGCAATTAAAGAACTTCTTCAAGAGGTGGACCCGGCGAGTATATCCGCCATTGGGCTTACTGGGCAAATGCACGGCATGGTGGCCCTTGATAAATCCGGAAAGGTTTTAAGGCCTTGTATTATGTGGAATGACCAGAGGTCTCATGTGGAGTGTGAAGAGATAAGTTCCATTGTTGGGGCTCAAAGAGTTTTAGAAATTACAGGTAACCCAATTTTAGCGGGTTTTACTGCCCCGAAAATAAAATGGGTCCAGAAGAATGAGCCGGATATATTTAATCAGATTGCTAAAGTTCTCTTACCCAAGGATTATATCCGCTTTCGATTAACCGGAGAATTTTTTAGTGATGTATCTGACGCCTCAGGTACATCCCTGTTAAATGTTGGCGAAAGAAAATGGTCGGAAGAAATCATGGATGCCTTAGGGTGGGACCTTTCCTGGTTGCCGGTTGTTACGGAATCTACGGAAATGTCGACAAAGGTATCAGCTAAAGGGGCTAAGGAAACCGGTTTACCTCCAGGCGTGCCAGTGGCTGCAGGAGGCGGAGACTGCGCTGCCCAAGCAGTGGGAAGTGCAATTGTTGAAGAAGGGAAAGTTTCGGTGACCCTGGGCACAAGTGGAGTTGTTTTTGCCCAGAGTGATAAGTATCGGGTTGAACCCCAAGGTAAATTACACGCTTTTTGTCACGCTGTACCCGGTAAGTGGCACTTAATGGGGGTGATGCTTTCCGCTGCTGGTTCTTTTCAGTGGTACAAAAATACATTAGGTGACCTGGAAGCAAAGCTTGAAGAGGAAGGGAAGGGGGATGCCTACGAGTTATTAACGCGTAATGCTGAGAGTGTCGCCGCCGGTTCCGATGGGTTGTTTTTCTTGCCCTATTTATCGGGCGAAAGAACCCCATATGCAGACCCTCATGCTAAAGGTAGTTTTATCGGGCTCACCTTGAGGCACCGGAAGGAACACCTGTCTCGTTCTGTTCTCGAAGGGGTATCCTATGGCCTAAATGATTCTCTTGAATTAATGAAGAAGCTTGGGGTTAACCCCGATGATATCCAGCTTTCAGGTGGGGGTACAAAGTCAAAGTTATGGAAACAAATGCTGGCAGATATATTTAATGCACCATGTTCCATGGTTAATGCACGCGAAGGAGCTGCTTATGGTGCAGCATTATTGGCGGCAGTTGGAGTCGGGGAGTTTCAGGATGTAGCCAGTGCGGCTCGTTCATGGATCCGGAAAACGGAAAATATTCTGCCCAGTGCAGAGGCTAGTAATTACAGAAAATATTATTCTGTGTATCAAACTCTTTACCCGAAACTGAAGGAAACCTTTGGTCAAATCTCTGCTTTGGGAGAAGAGTGATTTATGCCCATGAATAATCCTTACGAAGATACGAAACTATTGGGAGAATATCTACTTTTCCATTATGGTGCCGATCAAGATGTAATGCCATGGGGCTTTGGACCTAGATGCGGGCTGCATTTTCCCAGGCGAACGGTTGAGGAGTTGATTGACTATCAGAAGTTGCCGCAAGGTGCATCAGCCCTGGATGTAGGCTGTGAAGTAGGTGGTTCATCTTTTGAATTGAGTAAGATTTGTCAAAATGTTCTGGGGATTGATTATTCCCAGTCTTTTATCAATACGGCCAACCTTTTAAAAGATAAGAGAGAAGTGCCTTATCAATTTTTGGAAGAGGGTGGAATGTATGCAGATAGGTTGGCGAAAATAGAACTTGGGGATGGGAAAGTTGAATTTAAGGTAGGTGATGCATGTGATTTGCCGGAAGACTTAGGTTCTTTTGACCTCGTTCATGCCGCCAATCTAATCTGTCGATTGCAAGACCCTCGCCAATTTATTGATCGTCTCCCTCAATTAGTCAAGAAAGGCGGACAACTTCTGCTAGCCACTCCATTTACTTGGCTAGAGGAATTTACCCCTTCAGGGAATTGGGTCGGATCGGGTGATTCAGAGGGAAAACTAAAGGATCTATTAAGCCCCGGTTTTATTCTGGAAGAGCGAAAAGATCTTCCCTTTGTTATTCGGGAGCACCGTAGGAAGTTTCAATTTTCGGTATCTCTTGGGACCCGTTGGCTTCGTGTGTAATAATTGGGATGGGTAATAATGAAAATTGATCAATTTATCGCATCCACTCTTGAACTGGAAAGCCCAGACTCTCATTGGTCACCTTGCTTGCAGTCCTTATGGTGGGCAAAAAAGGGTGAGTGGGAAAAAGCCCATGACCTTGCTCAAGATGTTGCATCATCCGACGGTTCCTGGGTGCACGCTTATTTGCACCGGGTCGAGGGGGATCTTGGGAATGCTGCCTACTGGTATTCGCGGGCTGGAAAACCTGTTAAAAGGAGGGAAGATCTTAACGGGGAATGGATTGAGATTGCCCAGAATCTTCTGAACGAGATTTCATAAGCTCTTTGCAAAATCACCAAGGTGGAAGCAATCAAAAACAACCGGCATACATCAGACGACCTCCTTGGAGAAGAGATACGCACAGACTGGATTACCCCTTTATGCTTAATCGGTTTGAGTATCATGAGTGTTTTATTCATTCGCTCCGCTCAGGCTTACACTGGCGGTGAGCAATGGAAGATGCAATTGATCTGGTGCGCCCTCGGTTTTGTTGCCTACCTTATATTTTCTCTCATCGATTATCACTTATGGATGAGATACGCTCACTACCTGTACGCACTTTCGATACTTGCCTTGTTACTTGTCTTTGGGGGACCAGTTCTTTACGGGGCAAGTCGGTGGATTGATTTAGGCTTTTTTAAGATTCAACCTTCCGAGCTCGCAAAATGGGCAACCCTCGTTATGGGAGCCAGTGTATTATCGAGATCGAAAATTGGAGATATGCGCGATTCTTTGAGCGGTATTGCAAAAGTTGCTTTTTGTTTCATCTGTCCAATGTTCTTGATTTTTTTACAACCTGATTTAGGTTCGACCTTGGTTTTTCCACCCATCGCTTTTTCTCTTTTGTACGTCGCCCGCATACCAACACGGTTCTTCATTGCCACATTTGCCTTATTTGTGGTTTTGATGGGTGTGCTCGGGTGGGACGTCTTTCGTTACTATCAATATAAATCTGAGAATCCACGTCCCTCGGAGGCAATTGTTGCCTACGAGGAAACGTCTCTCGTACCACTCAAGGATTATCAACGTAAACGCATTCTTACCTTTATCGCACCCGAGGTAGAGGACCCCCACGGTATAGGAGCTAACTGGAACCGCATTCAAGCTCTCATTGCCGTTGCCACTGGTGGAATCACAGGCAAAGGGTTAGGGGATGGAATGCAAGCTAAGCTAGGGTATCTACCGACTGCGGTCGCCCACAATGATTTCATTTTTGCAGTCCTCGCTGAAGAGTCAGGACTGTGGGGAAGCTTGCTTGCGATATTCGCGTTTAGTTTGATCATCTTCGGATGCATTAAGGTGGCAACCAAGGCATCAGACCGATTCGGGGCTATGATTGCTGTTGGTGTTTCCGTCTTGTTGATGACTCATATGTTCGTCAACATCGGAATGACCATCGGAATAACTCCGATAACGGGTCTGCCTTTGCCCTTTTTGAGTTATGGTGGTTCCTTCCTCGTAACTTGTTTTATGATGCTGGGAGTGGTACAGAGCGTTTACCGATATCGAAAAGAGTTTAGATGATTTGGTCTTTGCCAAAGAAGTATTCACTCTCATTTGCTATCGGTCTTGGGTTACACATCCCTGCAAATTATGGCCAGAAATACCAAGCGTCGTTCAAATTATTCTAAAAACAGAAGAAACCATTCTTCGAGAGGTAAACCTAAGAACCCAAGCACTACTAATGATTTAAGCTCAGCTCCCAGTGAGCCGGAGCCTATTCTTATTGACAAAAAAGAGCTTCGTGACGGGGCTTTGGAACGGGCTAAAAGTCGTCCTATCCGAGAGAGAATTATGGCGTTCTTTCGCCGTGAAGCCAACAAGGACTACAAGGAATTAATCATCAATACCGAAGCCTTGGAGAGGCGGGTTGCCAGGATTGAAAATGGAATTCTTCAGGGTTTTGATGTCGAAAGGCTTGACGAGGACCGCATGGTCGGTGCCATATTCAAAGGCAAGGTGCAAAACCTTGAACCGGGCCTCAAGGCTGCTTTTGTAGATATTGGCCAGGAGAAAAATGCTTTCTTACACTATTGGGACATGCTTCCAGGGGCGAACAATGATCCTTCTATTGAAATTGTTCGTGAAAATAAAAAGAAGTCATCTGGGAAAAACGAAATCAAGTCCATCAAAGATATACCCAAGGCATTTCCCATTGGTTCCGAGATTGTCGTGCAAATCACCAAAGCACAGATTGGAAGTAAAGGCCCGAGAACTACCACAAATTTATCTTTGCCCGGACGGTTTCTCGTCTTGATGCCTTACGCAGGCCAGTGTGGCATATCCCGAAAAATTGAAGATAAATCAGAGCGGTCTCGCTTGAAAAGAATCATTGGTAACCTCTCCCTTCGTGAAGGAATGGGAGTGATCATCAGAACTGCCGGGCAAAATAAGCCAGAGCGCTTTTTTGACCGAGACCTTAATCTGTTAAAAAAGCAGTGGGATGAGATTGAAGCTAAAATGAAGTCCCAGGATAGCCCTGCTTTTTTGTATGAAGAACCGGACTTGATTGGTCTTACCGCGCGTGACTTCCTAACGGATGATGTGGACCGGGTACAGGTCGATAAAAAGGAAGATTATAATCGATTGATTGAGACCATTCAGCGCATTTCACCTAAATCTAAATCGAAGGTTACTCACTTTGATGAGGAGATTCCTATTTTTGAACGATTCAATGTGGAGCGCCAAATTGAGCAAACTTTTATGCGACGTGTACTTCTTCCTTCTGGGGGAGAAATTGTGATGGAAGAAACCGAAGCCCTGGTCTCTATCGATGTAAACACAGGTAGTCACAAGGGCGATCGAAAAGATGGAAAGAATTTTATCCTTCAGGCTAATATTGAAGCTGCGATGGAAGTCGCACGGCAAATGAGGCTTCGAAACCTTGGAGGACTGGTCATCGTGGATTTCATTGATATGAAAAACAAAGGAGATCAACGAAAGGTCCACCAGAAAATGAAGGCGGCAATGGCGGACGACAAAGCGAAACACAATATTCTACCCATTTCTCAACTTGGTATCATGCAAATTACCCGTCAAAGACATGACGAAAGTAATTCAAGTGGAATCTATGATGCCTGCCCTTATTGCACGGGTCGAGGAATCGTAAAGTCTCCACGGGCGGTAAGTATTGAAATACAGCGAAAAATTAGTAACGCGATTAGCCGCTACAAAGCAATGGAACCTGCGAGTGCTGAGCTTAAACTGAAAGTTTATCTTCATCCGGGTAACCTGAGGAGATTGCGAGGCCCAGATTCCAAGCTTATAGAGCGGATGCAGCGGAATTACAATTTAAGCCTCACTTTTGAAGCGGCCGAAACATACCATGTTGAAAATTTCAAGGTGATCGACGAGACCACTGGCGAAGAAGTAAAGTAACGAGATGTGACCAAACAAGTCCTTGCTGCATTCGATAAGTGCAAGGATTCCCTTGCCGCAGGTGAACTCTGCAACCTTACCCAAAAGACGCTCGAGTCTAGGGGGTCGGGTTTTAGGGTTCAATGTATGCCTTTGTCAGACGGAGGGGAAGGGTTTGTCGATATTCTCACAAAGCAGGCAAGTGGATCCTTTTCCCCTTTTTATGCTTCTGACTCTTTGGGTGACCCTAAAGAAATATTGATTGGACTATGTGAACTGAGGAACCTTCCTGCCTTGGCCAAAGAATCCCTTGGGCTTCCAAATGATGGCCGAATAGGAATAATTGAAATGGCGAGCATAGTCGGCCTAGCTGACTTAAAAATGGAGCAAAGAGATGCATGGAAGACCTGCACTCGTGGGGTGGGGGAAGCCTTAGCTCATTGCTCCAGCTTGGAACTTGATGCCATTCTCCTTGGGATTGGAGGGAGCTCCACGAATGATATGGGAGTGGGTGCCCTGAGTGCCTTGGGCCTCGATTTCAGCGACTCACATGGGTGTCCCATATCTTTTCCAACTCCCGAAAAATGGTCTTCTGTTTCCACCATTGAGTCCCGAAAAATGGTACCTTTACCTCCTTTGATTATTGCGTGTGATGTGCGGAATCCATTGCTCGGAACCCAAGGGGCCACTCATCAATTCGGCAAGCAAAAGGGGCTTACTAAAGAAGCCCGTAAGGCTATGGAGCAGGAAATGGAGAAAATGTTGGCTCTTATGAGCTCCCTATACCCTGATGCAGTTACAGGTTCCCATGCGGAGGGCAGTGGGGCCGCGGGAGGGATAGGTTTTGGGCTTGGGCTCGCATATGAAGTCAAATTTGTTCCTGGCTTTGAGCTCATCAGTTCCTGGTATAATTTAGTGAAAAAGCTTGAGGATTGTGAAATTTTAATCACAGGAGAAGGCCGGTTTGATCAAACTTCTAGTCAGGGAAAAGCTCCCTTTGAGTTGATGAAGAAAGCTCACGAACTCGGTAAAGAAAGTTTTGTATTCGCTGGTTCCGTTGATGATGAAATGAAAATAAGGTGTGAACTTGAATATCCGGGGGTGAAAATTTACGAATTTGGGAATCGTTCGAAAAGCCTTGCGGATAACCTTGCCCATGCTTCATCAAACTTGGTCAGGGCGTTAAACCAGTACATTCCTTAAAGCTAAAGTTTGTTGATTCATGAGTGCACACAAGGAAAAGAGATTTAAACGGATTCGAAGATTAAAAAAATTTATGCGTCCATTACCGCGTAGGTCTAATGTACACCGATACCCAATCCTCAAATGGTTTTCCAAAACGGCTTATGAGCGATCTTACCTTTGGTCATTTAGGAGCAGAGAAATGATTCCAGCTCTTTTTTTAGGTATGTGGATTGCCATGCTTCCGATTGTCTCGATCCAAATGTTTGTGGTTTTCATTCTGGCTATACTGGTTCGGGCGAATTTACCGTTAATCGTGGCTCTCCAATGGATATCCAATCCATTCACAATGGGCCCCATTTATTTTGCGGATTACAAGATAGGTATGGAGGTTTTTCGCCTCTTGGGTATTTCCTATCAGCAAAATAAGTTTTTAAAGCCAGATTATGATTGGAGTAGTTTTACTTATTCGGACCTGCTTGCCCTGTTGGATACTTTTCCTCCAATGCTGATAGGTGGCTCGGTCATTGGTGTTTTTCTTGGAGTGGTTGCGGTCTTTCTTTACAAGATTTCTTGCAACTTGTACAAATCGACAGATGAAGATCAGAGCTTTACCTAAATTCAACCATTTCCATCTCAGTTTTTTTGGAAAAAAAGCGAGTTTCCTTGGCTTGTTACTGATTATTTTTTCTCTTTCCTCGGTGCTGAACGCTAAAACTATATCTCTTGGGGTTGATTATCTGGAGCAGATTGAGTTCTCGATTTTGAAAGGCAAAAAAGTCGGACTTTTGACTCACCCTGCTGGAAGAAATAATAAAGGAATAGCCACAGTTGAAGTTTTCAGGGACAGCCCTCATGTTGAACTCGTTGCTTTGTTTGGCCCGGAACACGGGATCTACGGAGATGAGAAAGCATCTGTTCCCGTTGAGGATAAAATTGATCACCGTACAGGTTTGCCAGTTTTTTCCCTCTACGGGAAATTTCGAAAACCTACGGTCAATATGCTTTCAAAAATTGATACCTTGGTCATTGATTTACAGGATGTCGGAGTCCGCTGCTATACTTATGTGAGCTGCATGAGGTATGCAATGGAGGCCTGTTTTGAAAATGATGTGGAGGTTGTTGTTTTAGATCGTCCCAATCCCCTTGGTGGGGAAAAGGTAGCGGGTCCTATGATAGATGAGCAGTGGATGAGTTATGTGGGTGCCTTTCCCATGCCATTTGTCCACGGTATGACCATTGGGGAACTCGCGCTTTGGTCCAAGAAAACCCCAGGTGTCTTAAAACTCGATGATGCTGACAGGAAAAAAGGGATGCTAACCATTGTGCCCATGAAGGGATGGAAGCGAAACATGACATGGCCCCAAACCGGACTGGTCTGGTATCCCACTTCGCCCAATATCCCTACACTTGATTCAGTAGCCGGATATCCCATGACTGGCTTGGGAGCTCAGTTGGGTAAGTTTCGGCATGGCATTGGAACTAAGCATCCTTTCCGCTTTTTAACTTTTGATGGGAAAAAACCAGAAGAAGTCAAACGGGCATTAGATGATCTAGGTATCCCGGGATTGTCTTTTCAGGTGAAGACTTTGGTTGACGCCAAAGGGAAAGAAATTTCAGGAGTATATATTATTTTAAGTGATTGGAATGCCTGGAATCCCACAGATCTCGCGTTTCATATGATGCAATTAAGTGCCTTATGGGAGCAACCAAGCCCATTTAGTGAAGCCAGTGAATCTGAAGGCAAACTTTTTAACAAGCATGTGGGATCAACCCTATGGTGGGATAGCTTACTCCGTGAAGGTGGAGCTATCGAGCCTGCAAAATTTATTGTTACATGGAATGGGCAGAGCCAAGATTTTAGGGATAAAACCAGAAGGTTTCTATTGTACTAGCGGTTGAAGTCCTCGAGGGACAAAACATTCAATTGGTAAGCTTTCAGCGCTTCTTCACCAATGTCTTCATCTTCCGTGGCGATCGCCACAACCGGTCTATTATTAGGTTGATGTAAAAACGGGTAGACATAATGGATATTAATTTCGGCACGCAATAAAGATTGGGTCACTTGATGGAGGGACTCATCATTTTTCATTTCAACCGCAATGATATTTCTTTCGGTGAAAGAAATTGATTGAGACTTGAGCAGGCGTGCTAA
>Ga0181601_10004085_pt1 | contig 12262 bp, 9 predicted proteins | sample 041ome_8_FD_133020 | JGI IMG/M metagenome (GOLD analysis project Ga0181601, IMG submission 133020) | Coastal salt marsh microbial communities from the Groves Creek Marsh, Skidaway Island, Georgia - 041407BS metaG (megahit assembly) | ecosystem: Environmental > Aquatic > Marine > Intertidal zone...
CCCTTTACCTGGCCAGGCAGAGCGGCACCGCCATAAAGAAAAGCACCAGGTACATTCAGGCGCACCAGGGCCATCATCATGGCCGGCAGGGTCTTGTCACAACCCCCGAATGCCACCAGGGCATCATAGGCATGCCCCCGAACGGCCAGCTCCACACTGTCAGCCACGAGTTCCCTGGACGGCAAACTCATGTTCATGCCGCCGTGGTTCATGGAAACACCATCAGAAACGGACACCGTATCGAAGCGCACCGGTACGCCGCCACCGGCCGCCACCCCAAGACGCACCTGGTCAGCCTGGGGCGCCAGATTCATGGAGCAGGGGGTATTTTCACCCTGGGTAGTGACGATGCCGACAATGGAATTTTCCATAGCCGCATCATCAAAGCCGGTGGCACGCAGAAAGGCGCGCTGGGGCATCCGCGAATCACCCCGGGTGACCACGCGGGAACGGTGTTTTTTTAAACTCATAGGATGGCGCTGCTCTCGGGAATTCTTGTTATGTTGAGAGTATTGTAACGTATGGGTTTAAAGATCAAAGTGGCAGATTCTTTTGATCAGTTGCAAGTCTCACTTTCTTACTGCTATGTAGTGTAATAGTTAAATTGGCATAACCAATGCAAATTAATGCGTTTTTACTCTGACCCTAAATATAGATTTTTTCAGCCATAGATATCTGCTCATTCTGATGATGCAAGCGTTCTTGTTAGTAAAATAGGTCTTGATACCAGCTGTGTATGTACCTGTCCTGGTCAGGTCATCAGGCCAGCTCGAAACATCCAGAATTTCCTGAAAATTGGTGATGCCAAATCCTCTGATCGTTATTGTTGCGTCCGGATCAAAGGGAGTATTGCCATCAATTTTCTTTATCTCATTGATGCATTTGTCTGGACGTGCACCGTTGGCATTTTGATAGCATAACAAGGCGAGCGCAGTTATATTTTCATGGCCTGGTGTTGACTGATCCTCTAGAACGGCCTTTTCGATTTGGTATTCATAGGCATTTAAGCTGCAGCAATAGAAAATAAAAAAAAGATGTTTAGAGTGATCGTTGTTCTCATGTTTCTTCCTTGTGACGAAGGTATCAACTGCTTCTTTTTAGAAATTTGTTGCCGGTCATCCAGAAAAAGCTTTCCAGATTTTCGGGGAATTCATCATTTATCAATTGTAAAAAAGCATCCAGGTATTTTCGGGTGTTATCCACCATGCTGGGCATATGCCAGTCCGAGCCATAGGCAACTTTATCCATGAAGGCATGCTTCGTATTCGGCAGGTTAATTGCTCTGTGCATATTTTTGACAATCAACTCCCTGCTCGACTTCCTTGTTTTCGCGGGACCTTCGATCAGGTCTGTGAAATATCCGAATTCACAATAAACATTTTTAAAAGTTGTGCAAAGTAGGGCTACACGGTATGCATAATTATCTGGGCCTTGCCATTCCTTGTCGGTGCTGGCCATCCATCCCGATTTATTTTTATAGTCAGCTCCTCCGGCATGGCCGAAGCAAATACGTAATTTCTCCCAACGTTTGTCTTCCAGTACTTTTTCCCAATACTTGGGATGGGCGTAGTGACCAAGTTTGTTGATGGTCTGGAATCCAAAAGGGGTGCAGTGAGTGAATATAGGTATATCCTGGCTGACACAATAATCAAAAAACTTGTCAATTCTGTCCTGGATCACTGGATCTTTGTTGCCAGAAGGCTTGTATTCCATGGCGGGGTAAAATTTAAAGCCTAGCAGGCCACTGGCAATGGAATGATCCGCTATCTCTTGCCAGTTTTTCCTTCTCGGATCGAACGCAGACATTCCCAGAATATTACCGGGAAAGTCCCGCTGCAGTTGCTGCATTCTGCTAATCTGTGCTGGAAAGAAATCATATGCAGGCGACATGGAGCCGTTGTAAGCCTTATGCATGTCCATCATCATGTGCAGGACTTCTATGTTTCCGTATTTCTTGCTCTTGTAGCTCCTTAATACCTTTTTGGCAGTACTGCGCTCCGACTTTATCATCGTATAAAGGAATTCTAGGTAGTTCTCGGCCTTTCCCCATGCATATGGGTCCATAAGAGCTGAGATGGCTCTAAAAGCTTGCATTACTATTTTTTTTGCAAAACCGAATAGCTTTTTCGGGTTTTTTACATTCTTGATATTGATTGCTGCTAATGAAGACTTGCCATCTATAAATCCTTCCTTAGCGTAATCGATATTGGCCAGCTCATTGATAATTTCTACTAGGCTCGATCTTGTTATTCTATCTAGGTCTGGGTTGGATAATATAGAGAGCTTGTCACCTGACAGGGTGTTCATATCAAGATTGGTACTTTGTGCAGTTAAAAGTAACTCATATTCGGTTATGGCCCATAATTCTGAGAGAAAAAAATCGTTCTTCTTGGCTTCTGATTTAAAAATTTTGACATTTTTCCTTTCCGATTTGTATGAAGACCCCGTTAGGTACACCACAAGCTTTGCTACGCCACGGGCCAGCTTACTGGTCTTTTTGCCCATGGCGTGCGCTATTATTCCTTCCAGTGGCAGGTAGCGGGCATTAAACATATGCGTGTGAAGGTCGAGTACTTTTTCCGGGTAATCCATAACTATTCCCTGTTCTTGGTTGGATGGTTCGCTTGAGATTAATATGATGTAGCAAATAGGAGAGAGCAGTCAAACACACTTATGCTTGATATCAATTTGATATGTACTGTTGAGGTTTGCCTTTGACCGCCTGGACCAAATTAAGAAGTGGTTTTGCCAAAATAAGGATTTTCAAATTTCATAAGATAGAAATAAAATATGAGTTTTTACTTTGACACCAATCTTTTCCGAGTTGCTTTTATCCGCAACATTCCCTACTTTTGCAGCTCACCCGCTAAAACAATAATTCAAGAGGGACGGGGCATGCACAAGAGCGTCAACCACCAGAAAAGATTCACCACAGCTGTACTGCTGGCCGGGAGCATTTGCCTGACATTTGCATGCTCGACCCAGGCCCAGGAGACCCGGCTGCTCTGGGGCGATTTACACCTGCACACCAATCTCTCCACGGACGCCTACGCCACCGGCAACAAGGGCATCGGGCCCAACGACGCCTACCGCTTCGCCAAGGGCATTCCCATCTATCATCCCAACCTGGACACCAAGGTGCAGATCGACCGCCCCCTGGATTTCCTTGCCATCACCGATCACGCCACCAACCTGGGTATCGATGTCATGGCCATAGAGGCCCACCCCTTGCTGATGGCCACCGAACGCGGTCGCGCGGTGGTCGAGGCCCTGCAGGGTAACACCGAGGTGCGCGGTGGATTCATGCGCTACCGCCCCGAGGACGGCGACCGGGCAGCACTGGCCGAAGCAGTATTTTCCCCACCCATGCGTGCCGCTGGCTGGCGTAAGCAGGTGGACGCCGCCGACAGCCACTACGTGCCGGGGCAGTTCACTACCTTCTTTGCCTGGGAATGGACCTCGCTGATTCCGAGCCAGGAAGGTATCAAGAACCTGCACCGCAATGTGATCAGTAATGCCGATAGCGTTGAACAGGCCACCAGCTTCGTGCCCTTCAGCAACCAGGACAGCCTCGACCCGGAAGCACTGTTCACCTTCCTGCGCGACACCAACGAGCGCACTGGCACCGACTTCGTTGCCATTCCCCACAATTCCAATATTTCCGGCGGCCTGATGTTCGCCGACACCGACAACCAGGGTCGGCCGCTGACCACTCAGTACGCCCGCGAGCGTATGCGCTGGGAGCTGCTCATGGAGATCACCCAGTACAAGGGCACCTCGGAAACCCATCCCAAGCTCTCGCCCAACGACGAGTTCGCCAACTACGAGATTCGTGACAAGTTGCTGACCGGCCAGGTCATGGAGCCAACACCCGCCGACTATGCCCGTGGCGGGCTGCTGCGCGGCATGGCCCTGCAACAGGATCTCGGCGAGAACCCCTTCAAGTTTGGCTTTGTTGGCGCTTCCGACGGCCACATCGGCATGTCGTCGGTGGAAGAGGCCAACTTCTTCGGCAAGATCGGCGCCGATGCCAAGCTCAGTGAGCGTGCTACCTCCCAGGCAGAAAACCTGGTGTTCCCGGCCTGGGACATGTCCGCCTCCGGGCTTACCGGAGTGTGGGCACAGGAGAACACCCGCGAGGCCATCTTCGCCGCCTTCAAGCGCAAGGAAGTGTACGGCACCACCGGTCCGCGCATCAGCCTGCGCGTGTTCGCCGGCTTCAACTTCAATAATCGCGACGCCCGCGCCAACGACATTGCCGCCGTCGGCTACCGCAAGGGCGTGCCCATGGGCTCGGATCTCACCGCCGCGCCGCGCAATCGCGCGCCTGGGCTGCTGATCCACGCCGCCAAGGATCCTGCCGGTGCCAACCTCGACCGTGTGCAGGTCATCAAGGGATGGATCGACGCCGAGGGCAACACGCAGGAGCATGTTTATGACGTGGCCTGGTCCGGCGACCGCCAAGCGGACGCCGACGGCAAGGTTCCGGCGGTAGGCAACACGGTGGACACCGCGACCACCCATTACACCAACTCCATCGGTGCGGCTCAGCTTGCCACCGTGTGGGAAGATCCCGACTTCGACGCCGACCAGCACGCTTTCTACTACGTGCGCGCTATAGAAATCCCGACACCCCGGCACTCCCTCTTCGACGCCCTGGCCCTGCAAATCCCGCCGCAAGACACCGGCTGGCCAGCGACCATCCAGGAGCGGGCCTATTCCAGTCCGATTTGGTACACGCCTTGACTTGTTATTTAGGGTTAGAGTAAGAAATTAAAGATATAGGTTTTTACTCTGACCCTAAATATTACAGCACTTTTCCAAAGTGTCGTGGCGTGGTGAAGGCGGGTGCATAACAAACCGTTGAGATATATATGGTCAGAGTAAGAATTTCAAAAGATGGGGGTTTTTACTTTGACCCTAAATATAAAGTTAGTTGAAACCTGAAAAATATCCTGGGAAACATGGATATTAAAGACCTATCAATAAAGGAACTTCCCCAACATTCATCAGCCATGAATATTTAGGGTCAGAGTAAAAATTCAGCCCTGAAATGGTGTTTTTGGTTTTGGCCCTCTTTTTTGTAATCTTACTTTCTGGCCATGTATTTTTTCAACTTCATCTTTAAATCTGTCTGTGCCCAATACTAACCCGCAATTGACGGCTTCACGTATGTCCGTTATGCATTTATCGTCAAGCTCACCCTCGAACAAAGCGCGATAATTAGACAGTCGTTTCTTTTTGCTATCGCCGAGTGATTCATAAACAGGATGTGGAGTTCTTAATTTTGTTTCCAGTCCCAATGCATTGGCTCGGTAACTTGACCAGATATAATCTGCCGGGTCTTTGACCATGCCAGCCCTGACAGGATTTAGTTCAATATAGCGATGGCACGCCAGTAAATAAGCGTCCGCCTGTACCAGGCAAGATTTGAAGCGGCCTTCCCATAATGTCTCTGAGCGCTGGTAAGTATAATTGAAATAAGGAACATAATGTCGTCCCAGGTATTGCATCATTCTGGATATCGCAGATTCTTTAACAGGTGTTACTAATAGATGGACATGATTTGTCATCAGTACCCAGGCATGGATTAATACCCCGAATTTTACCGAGGCTTCGTGCAGCCAGTTGACATAGGCAGCCATATCTTCATTGGAGGCGAAACACACATGACGATTATTACCACGCTGAATTATGTGCTGTGGAATTCCTGCTGGGCATGGACGAGGCTGTCTTGGCATGACGTTCTTCCTTGAACGTGGTTATGGATTGCTGAAATACAGTGTAGAAGGGATTTTGTCTGAGACAATTAAAAAATATGAATTGTTACTCTGACCCTAAATATCCTAAATATCACAGTGGCTCCGTCCCTTCATTCAATATATTCAAATAGGCATCATGCACATAGCGCTTATCCCGCTGTTTCCCGGAAATTTCCCGCAGGATGCCTTCATCCTCCAAATGCCCAATGGATTTTCTGACAGTAGGTGGTGAAATATTCAGCTCTTTTGCCACTATGGGCACAGAGATGAGCGGTTGTTTTTGCAAGTATTGGAATACGCGCAGTGCCGAAGCAGCTGGCCTGCCCAGGTTTTCCAGTTTCTTTCTGTCAGAATCCATAAGCTTTAAAAGGCGAGTGGCCGTCTGGTAGGCCTGGTCTGATGTTTCCTTTACACCTGTCAGAAAAAATTCCACCCAGGCCTCCCAGTCCCCTTTTTCTCTTACGCGCTGCAGCAGGTCATAGTATTGCTGCCGGTGTCGTTTGAAATACAGACTCAGATATAGCGTGGGTGCCTGCAGGGCTTCCTGGGCGCATAACATGAAGGTGATCAGCAGCCTGCCGACACGGCCGTTGCCATCGAGGAAGGGGTGGATGGTTTCAAATTGCACATGCACCAATGCGGCTTTGATTAAAAGCGGTAAGCCGGATATATCTTCATGAATGAATTTCTCCAGGTCGCTCATGCATTCTGTCACCTTGTTGGCTGGTGGGGGTACGTAGGCGGCATTGCCCGGGCGAGTGCCGCCGATCCAGTTTTGTGAGCGACGAAATTGTCCCGGTGTTTTGGTGTGACCGCGACCCTTGGCCATCAGTATCTGGTGAATTTCCTTAATCAGCCGGTTGGACAATGGAATCTTCTTTAACCGCTCCAGCCCATGGCTCATCGCCGCCACATAATTGGAGACTTCCTGGACGTCATCCAGGGGCACGCCTGGTGTTTCATCACTTTCAAACAACAACAGGTCTGATAAAGAAGATTGCGTGCCTTCAATTTGTGAAGACAATAGCGCTTCTTTACGGACATACATATACAGAAACAGGTCGGTGTCAGGCAGTATGGAAGCAATGCTGTCCAGGCGACCCAGGGCCCGATTGGCTTTTTCCATGAGCACAAAAAGTGGCCCCAGTTCCAGGGCAGGAACTGGCGGAAGCGGGGGAGGTATATAGGCCTTGACCTTTTCCCCACCGGCCACGGTGAGGGTATACGTGCCTTCCCGGGGATTGGGTTTATGCTTCGCTGCCAAGTGAAAGTATCCTTTCTTAGTGAAATTAGTTAAGAAAGGATATCAGGCTTTCCTTTCTTAGTGAAATTTGTAAGGAAAGGATGTTTTCTTTAGTACTGATAGAAGGAAAAGGGCAGTACTTTGCGATCGCCAGCGCTTATGTTTATAAAATCCATTTTTATCGACATAAAAAGTGAATGTGTCGATGGGATCGACAAATCAGGAAAATCAAGGCGTACAAAGAAACTTGAATGTGAACATTTGCCTTTTCAATCTCCCGAAATCTAACCCCGGCTTAAATCCGTATTTCCAAAAGGCAAATCCCGATACCGCCTCCCGGTAATCTGAAAAATAGCCTCCCCAATAGCCGATTGTACTGAAGTGGCCCGGTCATGCCCCATCCCGGCTAGCCAATGGTTGGTGTTGAAGAACTGGATATTGATTTGCGGTGGGTCTTCATTGATGCGTGAGATGGGGAAGCGGTCGAAATTGTTTTCTACGATATGGCCCTCAATAACATGGATGGCCTGGTGCATGGCGTCGTTATAGAACCAGGCGATCTGGCCTTCGATCTGTTTTTTCACTGACAGGGGATTGACCAGGCCGAAGCCGGTTTCATGGGCTACGTCTACGCGCTCGAGTTTTAGTACGCCGGCTTTGCTGATGGAGACGGTGTGGACCATGGCGCTGATGGTGGCGGTGCCGTTGCCTTCTGCGCCGCGTTCTTCCAGGGCGATGGCGCGGGCGGTGCCTTCGGGCAGGGGCGAGCCCCAGTCGGCCATCTCGGCGGCCAGGTCCAGGGCTTTGATCATGTCCATCTTGTAGGGCAGGTTGGTGCGGGCAATGAGTTCGCGGCGGTAGCGGTAGGAGTCGCGGCCGGCGGCATGGGCCAGCTCGTTGATAAAACTTTCCCGGTAAAACTCATGGGCTGCCTGGCCTACGCCGCGTCGGGTGCCGGAGGGGATATGAAATTTTGTGGTGTGATTGGAGAAGCGGTAGTTGGGCGTTGCATAGCGAGAGGCAATATCGAATGAGGCCGTGGGGCCGAAGCCGTCTTCCTGCATGCCGGTTTGTACCTTGATGGCTACTGGCCAGCCGTCTGCGTCCAATGCCGCTTTCAGTCGGGCGACGCCCATGGCGCGATAGGTGGTGCCGATAAAATCCTCTTCCCGTGACCATAATAAATGAATGGGTGTGCCGCGATTGGCATTGGCGATCATGATGGCCTGTTCGGCCTGGGGGCCGTTGCCGTTGCGCCCGAAGCCGCCTCCTAAATGGCATTGATGCACATGGACATTGGCTTCATTGATGCCGGTAATGCTGGCGCCACTGAAGCGGGTTTCCTGGGGGCTTTGATCGCCGATCCAGATGTCCACCCGTTCGTTCGTCACCAGCACGGTAGCATTGCCCGGTTCCATGCGCGCGCGGGGCAGGTAGGGGGTGGAGTAGGTTGCTTCTATTACTATGTCTGCCTCGTCGAAGGCCTGCTCCACATCGCCCTGGTCAACGCGCATGGTGCCGGGCTGATCCAGTGAGGCCAGCAGGGCGTCGCGCATGTTTTCGGTATTAAAGGCGGCATTGTCTGGCGGGATCTCCCATTCGATGGGCATGGCGTTCAGGGCCTTGTTGGCCTGGTACCAGGTGTCCCCGATTATTGCCACGCCACCGCTGAAAACACGGCCGCGGGTCAGCGCCGGGTCGGGAATGGGGAACTGGTATACGGAGTGCACGCCGGGCATGTTGCGCACGGCTTCAAAATCATAGCTTTTCACATCACCGCCGTAGACCGGGCAGGATTTTACGGCGGCCCAGAGCATGCCGGGCAGTTGCACATCAATGCCGTATTGGGTCTTGCCGGTGACCTTGTCGGGGATATCAAAGTTGGGTTGTTCGGTGCCCATCAGGGTCCATTGGTCCGGGGGTTTGATGGTGATGGATTCGGGATCGGGGTGAGGGGTGGTGGCGGCAAGTTCAGCAATCTGGCCGTAGCTTGTTTGTTGACCGCTTGCAGCATGGGTGATGAGGCTGTCTTTGGCGCTGAGTTCATTGACCGGGACATCCCAGAGAGTAGCGGCAGCCAGTAACAGACGCTCGCGGGCTTCGGCGCCGGCCAGTTGTAAATAGTAGCGGCCATCGCGTACCGAGGCAGCTTCGTTGGTGCGCATGCGTCGGTAGAGGCTGTCGGGAATGCCGCGCAGGCGCTGGCGATCACGAAATTGCGGGTCGCCGCCACTGTTGGGATCGGTGGCGCCATTGCCGGGGACGTTCAGGGTCCAGGCGGGGGCATCTTCACGGCCATCGCGGTTCACCGAGGCATATTCCGGGCGCACCCTGGACCAGTCACATTGCAGTTCCTCGCACACCATCATGGCATTGGAGGTCCACACGCCCTGACCAAGTTCGGTCTGGGCGATGCGGATGATGACGGTGTCGTCGGGTTCGATGAGGATCCAGGCGTTGACCTCGGGGTTTATGGGGGTGGTTGGGTCGGTGGTGGCTTGGGCAAGCGAAGGTTTTGGGGGGAGCCAGAATCCCAGGACGAAGGCGGCGCTTGTGGCGGTTGAGGCCTCCAGGAATTTGCGGCGGGATAGGTTTAATTTATTGTTGGAGATTTTTGGCATGGGGATAGGGTAATGGGAAATGATAAAGGGATAAAGGGATACAGGGATAAAGGGATAAAGGGATAAAGGGATATGTTTAGCTTCAGGTATGAGGGCGGCCTGTGGCCGCCATGTCGGCAAACGGCCTGTGGCCGCCTTGCCGGATGACGCTTCGCTCTTCCTGCCTACAACGGATTTTCTTTTGGCGGGATTGTTTAACCGGGACTAAGCTGGTTGAAGGCATGGGTAGCCGCAATGGGATTAAATATAGCTGAAGGGAATTCGGTGAAGACAACGCGATATTTTCAGTCTTTAAGGAATAAAGCTGACAGGGTACTGATAAAAGCTGAATGGATTCAGCATGTTATTGATGCACCAGAGGCAGAGATGACGCAATCAGATGGAAGGATTAGAATCTGGGGAAAAATCCCGGAAGCCGGAAATCGTTTTCTTCGGGTAGTTTTGTTACAAGATCGGGAAACCGTTCATAATGCCTTTTTCGATCGGAGGTTCAAACCATGAAAGTCAGTTATTTTGCAGATACAGATACACTCTATATCGAGTTGAAAAGTACTGGCGTGGCTGAAACCAGGGACCTTGATGAAAACACATTGCTGGATGTGGATGCAGAAGGGAGTATCGTTTCCATTACCATGGAGCATGCCAGTAAACGGACAGATGTTCAGAATATCACCCTCTCGGGAATTGCGGCCTGACAAACTTTTTCCCTCTGCACACTTTAATCTGACCCCAAATTTCCTCTACCGAAATGCCATGAATATAAAACCTGTTAAAACCAGCGCAGACTATAAAAACGCCCTCAAAGAAATCGATTCATTAATGAGAGCGGAAACTGATACGCCTGATGGCGAAAAACTGGATGTACTGGTCACCTTAGTGAACGCCTGGGAGCGAAAACACTTTCCTGTGGATTTGTCTGATACCGTGGATACCATTTAAATCGAATGGAATAGAAGGGACTTTCCGTCAAAGACCTTGAGCCCATGGTAGGTCGTTCAAATCGGATTTACGAAATTCTGAATCGGAAAAGACCGCTGACTCTTAAAATGATTCTTCGTCTGCATCAGCAATTGAATATTCCGGCGGAGTGTTTGATTCGTTAAGGGCGCCTTGGAGCCGCCTATGGTGAAGTGTTGTTTTTTGGCTAATCCCGCACTATATTCATAAGTAATAATATTGAATAGAGGGCTGCTTATGGCCACCACCAGTTTGAGTCTTGGCAAGCACTGGGAAGTGTTTATCCGCAATGAAATCGCCAGCGGCCGCTACGGTTCAGCCAGTGAGGTTGTGCGTGATGCGCTGCGCACCCTAGAAGAAAGGAAGTGCAAGCTGGATGTGTTACGCACCCATTTGGCGGAAGGGGCCCAACAGGCGAAAGCCGGTGATGTTATTGATAATTTTTCCATGGATGGATTGATTAATGAACTGGACGGAAAAACCTGAGGCGCGCTATCGCATTACCCGCAGAGCCAGGGAAGACTTGCCTGGGATAGGCGAGTATTCCGAAATACAATGGGGTAAAAAGCAGCGCAATCGCTATTTAAAGAGCCTTGAAAAGCGCTTTGAGTGGCTGGCCGTAAATCCCCGGGCCGGTAGGCAGCGTAATGATATCGCCCACGGTTATTACAGTTTTCCTCATGGCCAACATATCGTGTTTTATCTCATTTCCGGGCAGGTGATTGATATTATCGGCTTGCTTCATAAGGAAATGGATATCCTTTTATATTTTGAATTGAGTGAGTAGGGTTTTCACTTTTCCTCTTCTTAAGATTCGTGTCGGCCTGTGGCCTTTTATGCCCTTTAGGGTAATGCCGACCTACATATTGGCTGGATAGATCAACTGGGGCTATGGTGTAAAGAGCTTCATTAATCAGTGAGAAAGGATTCTCGCGTGTTCATATTTTACAGACTTGATGTAGTACTAAATAGTGGTACTATAATTCGGGGATTTGCCTGATGCGGCGCAAGCATCGGCAAACCCTGAGACGGTTGTATAGCCAGCCTGCCAGCGGGAATATCGCCTGGTCTGATATCGAGGCCCTTTTCAAATCATTGGGTGCAGATGTGAGTGAAAGGGCAGGATCCAGGGTGGCAGTAGTGATGTTTGGTGAGGTAAGAGTATTTCATCGTCCGCACCCAACGCCGGATACGGATAAAGGCGCTGTTACCAGTATCAGAAAGTGGCTGCAAGAACACGAGGTAAGCCCATGAATATCATGCAAGTGAATGGTTATAAAGCCAGAATTGAATATGACGCTGAACTTGATCAATTCCGGGGGGAAATTCTCGGGATCAATGGCAGTGCAGATTTCTACGGAAATACTCCTGCTGCTTTACGCAGGGAATTTAAGAAATCCCTTCAGGTATTCCTGGACGTGTGTGAGGAAAAAGGGATTAGCCCGAGCAAAGAGTATTCAGGGAAGTTTAATTTAAGAATTTCCCCGCAGCTTCATAGCACTATTGCCACTATCGCGGCAGGTCAGAAAAAAAGCATTAATGAATGGGTGTCGGAAACCTTGAAAAAATCGGCTGAGGGAGTCCGAAAGTAATCAAGTAATGACTATCTTGTAGTCTGGCTCCAAACCAAAACCGAAACCCAAACCCAAACCCAAACCCAAACCCAAACCCAAACCCAA
>Ga0181601_10004087_pt1 | contig 12259 bp, 11 predicted proteins | sample 041ome_8_FD_133020 | JGI IMG/M metagenome (GOLD analysis project Ga0181601, IMG submission 133020) | Coastal salt marsh microbial communities from the Groves Creek Marsh, Skidaway Island, Georgia - 041407BS metaG (megahit assembly) | ecosystem: Environmental > Aquatic > Marine > Intertidal zone...
TGCGTTAATTTATATTTACTCTCAAATGACCTTCGCCCATCAGTAGAGGCGCCGATGCATGCTATTCTTGCTTTTAAATATGTTTTTCATACACATGATATCAACGTAAATATTTTAGCTGTTCAGAAAAATTCAAAATCAAAATTTGAAATAATTCTCAATGGATTAAATTGGAAGTTTATTCCTTATATCAAACCTGGAATTGATCTATGTCATCAATTGATAAAATTGAAGTCAAAAGAAGACAACATATTTATTCTTGAAAACCATGGTCTTATTATTTGTGGACAAGATTTGAATCAAGTAAGAAAATTGAATGATGAAGTTCGTAAACGTTTAAACCAACTAGAAGCTCGAACATTTTTTTCAAATGATAAAAAACCTCATGAAAAAATTGACCTAGAAGGTACAGGATATAAATTTTGTAAAGAAAGATTTATAAACTCTCTCGCATTTAATCAACAATTAATTCAAAGACTATCACAAGGGGCTCTGCTACCAGACTTCTTAGTTTTTCTTGGACCAAATCTAAAGGTTATTTCTCCAACTGATAAGAATTTGTTATCAACATTAAAGAAGTTATCTAAAGGTCCTTTGCCATTTAATTCGTGTATTATTCTTGTTAATAAAGGAGTCATTATTCGCAATGATGCACTAAAAGGCACGCTAGAAATTATACGTTACGCTTGTAATCTTATATCCTTAATTCCCGATCATGCTGACCTAAAATATTTAAATGAAAGTGAAGCATCTGCACTTTTAGATTGGGAGTCGGAACATTATCGACAGAGTCAAAATAAATCAAAATTATGAAAAAAAATAATTATTCAAACAATATTGCTATACTAGATATTGGTAAAACTCACGCTAAGGTAATCCTCTTTGATGCAAACAAAATGGAAGAGGTAGTTATGTATCAAACAAAAAATAATATATTAAACGACGATATTTATCCTCATTACGATGTAGAGAACCTTAAAAAATTTTTTATTACATCATTGCAACAAATAGCAAAAAGCTTTGATGTAACTTCTATTTTTACATCAACGCATGGGGCTTGTATCGCATTAATGTCAAAAGGAACATTAGCACTTCCCGTACTTGACTATGAGTTTGATGGTCCAGATCAATATAATAATGAATACAATGAAATTCGCCCAAAATTTGAACAAACCGGATCTCCCAGAATGGACTTGGGTCTTAATTTAGGAGCTCAGCTATTTTGGCAAAAAAATAATTTTCCTGATCAATTTTCTAAAGTGGATGAAATTTTATTTTGGCCACAGTATTGGAGCTTTTGGTTATCTGGTATTGCATCAAGTGAAATTAGCTATGCTAGCTCTCATTCTGATTTATGGGATATTAGAAAAAAAAAATTTATTGATTTAAGTATTTTTGGTCTTTCGTCTAAAGTTAAATACCCACCCTTACTTTCTGCATCAGCGATACTTGGCCCTCTTCGAAAAGACTTAGTTAAAAAGACTGGATTGCCTGAAAATATTCCAGTTTATTGTGGCGCTCATGACTCAAGTGTATCTTTGATATCTGCCTCTTTTAATCAAGATTTACCTTGTACAATATTATCGACAGGAACTTGGATAACTATTTTTGCACTAGGCTCAGATAAATTTGAAATACCAGAACAGCCAGGGCTAATGATTAGTTGTGATTGTTTTGGGCATTTAGTTCCAAACTTTCGTTTTCCTGCAGGCAAAATATATGAAAATTTACTTAATAATTCGAATGAACTATCAGAAAATAAATTAAATCTGACTAGCTCAGATATTAACATTATAAATTTTGAAAATGCAGATAAAGCAAAGCTTATTGATAAAAAATTAAAAAAAGTAATTGATATCAAAAATATAAATAAGCAATCATTGGAAGTGATTATCTCTGAAGTTATTGCTAACAAAACTCTAAGTGGTATTAGAACAATAGAAGCTAAAGGCTCCATTATTTGTTCTGGCTCATTCGCAAATAATCAAAATTTCTTGAAGTCAATTAAGAATAATTGGGATAATTCTGTTTTGCTAGAGGATAATCATCTTGGAATTTGTAAAGGCGTTGCAAATCTTATTACTAAGTAATTGAGAGTTTTACTATTTAATATTTTGAACACAATTTTCTAATATAGGAGGAAGGAAGTCAAAATTATTTGACCAAGCGTAATGAATTTCAGTAACCATAAAATCAATATCTTCTTGAGGGAAATGCCCTTCTTTATATTTACTTAAAAGCTCTTGTTGTCTAACGTCCATTTCTTTAGAAGTTTTTTCATCTTTCATATCTAAAAAAAAATTTTTAGCTAATTCATATGTAGCTATACAAATTATCTCATCTTCATCATAGGCATATAAACTAGTACTAAAAAAAAATAAAATTGTTATTAAATATTTAATCATCAATACATAATAACTAAAATTAAGGTTTTAATATATATAAATGGGAGTCTAGTTCATCCGCGATAAGGATAATCTCTCCTTTTTTATTTATCTCAATATCTCTAACTCTTCCAATCTCATCTTTGAAAATGATCTCCTCACTAATAAATTTTTGATCATCACGATGAAGAACAGATAAGTATTGAAATTTTAGAGATCCAACGAGCAAGGATCCTTGCCAATCAGGAAAAGCATCGCCTTTGTAAAATTTTATACCTCCAACTCCTATGGAGGGCACCCAAATAAAATCAGGTTTTAAAAATCCTGGCTCCCATGCGTTACCGTCACCTACTTTAGATCCAGAATAATTTGTGCCTCCCCATGCTATTTGTTTCCAACCATAATTCGAACCTGCAATCACGGGCCCTATGAAGTCTCCTCCTTTGGGGCCGTGATTGGAGATAAAAACTTTTTGTGATATTGGGTCTAAGCTCATTCCTTGAGGGTTTCGAACACCTATTTGATAGAGTTCTGGTTTCCAACTTTCTTTTTCTTGATAAGGATTATCATTTGGAATATCGCCATTTTTATGAAGTCTGATTATTGATCCAATTGAGTTTGTAACGTCTTGAGCTATCATCCCCCCTCCTCTCTCACCTATACTGATATATAAATAATCATCCAGGATTTCTATTCGCGATCCAAAGTGATACGGACTGCTAATATAAGGAAGGGCTTCATAGATAAGCTTTGTGTTCACTAATTTATTTCCACTTAGGGTGGATTGGAAAATAGCAGTGGTGTATTTATCATCTTTTTTGATGGAGCCAGTAACCCATACGATATTGCCTTCATTGATAATATCCAATAAACCCCCCTGACCATATTGCACAACTGGGATGTTATGGCTTATTTCAATTTGAGTGTGATCAACTGTATCAACTAAAAATATTTCTCCAGATTTTTGTGTAATTAGCATTTGTGTATCATCTAGCCATGTCATTCCCCAAGCAGCATTTAGGGATATGGGTGTTTTTTCTAAAGTTAGAGCTGAGGTATTAGAAGATAAAAATAGGATTAAAGAGAATGGTAGAATAAAAAATTTAAATAAGCTTATTATTTTCATAAATACAACAGTGCTCTGAAGGAAATTTCAAAATCACTTTTTCAGAGGGAACATCTTGCTCTCTTTTTACTTTTGCTTTGATTTTCATATCATCACAAGAGGCAGTTATAAGTTTATAATTTCCAAAATCTTCAACCTCATTTACGTCTGCTTGGATAGTATTATCACCAAAAGAATTTTCAACAGTAATAAACTCAGATCGGATTCCCAATTTTAAATTTTTTGATTGTGAATTATTTATATTTGCTTGAACTTTAAGTTTAAGAGATCCTATCGATACTTCGTTTGATGAAGAGGCAAGACATTCGTATAAATTCATTGCTGGAGATCCAATAAAATATCCAACAAAAGTTGTTTGAGGCTTTTCAAACAACTCTTTAGGTGAGCCTGCTTGAACGACCTCTCCTTGATCCATAACAATTATATTATCAGCAAAAGTCATAGCTTCATTTTGATCATGCGTCACATATATAAGTGTAGTTTTGTACTTAGCGTTGATCTCTTTAAGTTTTCTTCTTAATCTAAATTTAAGGTCTGGATCAATAACCGTTAAAGGCTCATCCATTAATATGGCTGCAACATCTTCTCGGACCAAGCCTCGACCCAGTGAAATCAGTTGTTTCTGATCAGCAGTTAATCCCTTTGCTCGATTATTCAAAAAATCTTGTAAATTCAATATTTCTGAGACTTCTTTAACTTTTTTATCTATTTGATCCTCTGGAAATTGACGACATTTCAGTGGAAAAGCTAAATTCTCGTAAACAGTCATAGTGCCATAAATGACTGGAAATTGAAAAACTTGAGCAATGTTTCGTTCCTCAGTAATAACTCTAGTAACATCTCTGTCACCAAATAAAACTTTGCCATGAGATGGAGTAACCAATCCGCTCATAATGTTTAACATTGTTGTCTTTCCACAACCTGATGGTCCAAGTAAGGCATATCGGCCTCCATCATCCCAAGACAATGACATTTTTTTTAAGGCAAAAAGTGGATCTGATGCATCTGGGTTATAGGTATGAGCTATATTATCTAAAATAATTTTGGCCATTAATTTTTATAAGGAGAGTGTTCAAGCTCTCCTGACTCCTTAAATAAATAAATTTTAGATAAATCAAAGTTAATTTTAACTCTGTCGTTAACTTCATAAGTTCTAACTTCTTCAATTGTTGCTACACATTTAACTTCATCATTATGAAGGTGCAAAAAAGTTTCAGAACCAGAGATTTCAGAGATATCGACATCAAAATTAAAACCTTGTTCATCTAAATGTAAATCGGTAGCTCTGATGCCCACTAAATATTTACCTGAAGGCATATGTTTTAAATGAGCAGGTAATGGAAACTTTATATCTTGATTTAAAATTAAATTACCATTCTCAATTGATCCTTTGTTAATATTCATTGCAGGATCATTTGTTATTTCAGCAACTTTAGCACTAGACGGATTCTCAAATACTTCTTTCGCAGAACCCGATTGTAAAATTCTTCCTTCATCAATTACTATAATATCTCCATTTAATTGCATTGCCTCTAAAGGATCAGTGCTTGCATAAATCAAAATTGACTGCGATGCCTCCTCTCCACTAAATAGTTTTTTGAATTCTTCCCTAAGGCCCTCTCGTAGCTTGTAGTCTAGATTAACTAAAGGTTCGTCTAAGAGGAGGATTTTTGCTTTTTTAGCAAGAGACCTTGCAAGAGCTACTCTTTGTTGCTGACCTCCTGATAGTTCTTGAATTTTTCTTGACTCAAAACCAATAAGCCCAACCTGTTTGATTGCTTGGGAGACTTCTTTTTGAATCAATAAAGGGTCCATTTTTCTTTGTTTTAATGGAAATTCTATATTTTCTTGAACATTTAAATGGGGGTAGTTGATAAACTGCTGGTAAACCATTGCAATATTTCTATTCCAAACAGGGATAGACAAAAAATCATTTCCTTCAAAATTTATTGATCCTGAGTCTGGTGTGAGCAAGCCTGCTATAGTTTTTAGAAAAGTTGTTTTGCCAGAAAGGGTTCTTCCTAAAATGGTATACATTTTACCTGGCTTAAAGTTGAGAGTAATATCGTTAAGATGATATTCATTAGTTGGCTTAAATGTGAGGTTATTAATATTAAGAGACATCTATTTTAAAGCTCCTGATAAATTTCCTTTTGATAGGTATCGCTCAACAATAAATGCTACTATAATCAACGGGGCAACAGATACTAATGCTGCTGCTGACAAACTCCACCAAGGTGTAATAGAAGAATTTAAAGCAACTATTTTAACAGGCAGTAATTGAACGTTTGTAAAAGTAAGAATAAATGCAAAGAAAAAGTCAATCCATCCAAAAATAATACAAAACAAACCAGCTACAATCATTCCAGGAATAGAATTAGGAAGAACCACTTTAAAAAAAGCTTGAAAAGGATTACATCCATCGATCAGTGCTGTTTCATCAATTTCTCTGGGTACTCGATTAAAAAAATCGACCATAATCCAAACTGCAATTGGCATTAACAATACGATGTAAACAATAATCAAACCAGCTAGGCTGTCTAAAAGACCAATCGAGCTTAAGAATAAAAAAAATGGAATAGACAATACAACTGGTGGCATAATTCTTTGAGAAATAAAGAAAAAGGTAATATCGTTGTTTTGAACTATACCCGCTTTGAAAGTATATCTGGAAAGAGCGTAAGCAGCCAATGTGCCTAGAACAATACTTATTAAGCTGGCAGTGACAGTTACAAAAATACTATTAAAGTAAGGTCCTATAATATTGATACCCCCTTGTGAGCCTGGCTTAAATAAAACACTCCAGCCATCTAAGGTGGGCTCAAATTGCAACCATGGTATATAAGTTGCTCCACCTGTAACTGAGTTAAAGTCTTTAAAAGATGTTGAAATAGCCCATAAAAAAGGAGCAACTACAAAACAAGCCCATAAAATAACACAAAAATATTTAATAAATGTATATAACTTTGGCATTTTATTCTTTCATTAACACCTTAGTTAGGACTTTTGCAATAATAGTTAAACTAATAATCATAACAATTAAATAAGTAAAAGAGGCTGTTGCTGCATAGCCCATCTGGAATTCACGAAGACCTTTTATAAAAATATAAAAACTTGAAGTTTCTGTAGCTGTTCCCGGTCCGCCACTAGTAAGGACAAAAACTGTATCCATAATTTTTGAAGCTTCAATTAATCTTATAATTATTGCTCCGATAGAAATAGGAGCCATTAGAGGAAAAGTAACATAAATAAATTTTTTAAAAGGACTTGCTCCATCAATAGCAGCTGCTAAAAAAGGCTCCTTGGGAAGGCTTAGAAGTCCTGCCAACAATAGTAAGAACATAAAAGAAGTCCATTGCCAAACTTCAACAACAATAATAGAAACCTTTGCCAACCCAGGGCTTGAAAGCCATGGTGGTTGTACTCCAAAAATACTGAGAAAATCATTTAAAGGTCCAAGAGACTCATGAAAAAATGTTCTCCAAATAACTGTCATAATAACAGGAGTGGTCATCATTGGGATTAAAAATAAAACTCTAAAAAATCTTTTAAATTTTATATCTTTCCAGACTACATGAGCTAAAGCAAAACCAATAACATATTGAAGAAAAACTGTAGTGATAGCTAAAAAGCTTAATCGAAAAAATGATTGCCAAAATCTTGGATCTTCAGTGAATAATCGAATATAATTTTTTATTCCAATAAAATCTAACTCAGGGTTATAACTATTCCATCCAGAAAGACTTAGTCTTACAGTAAATATTATAGGAAATATTAAAATACCTATTAATACAATTAATCCCGGTAAAAGGAATGCGTACTTGTGTTTAAAATTCATTTAATAAGTTAGTTTATTGTAAATATTTTAGTGATGATCGCCCAATAAAAACTGGGCGATCACATAAGATTATTTATTAGAGTTTGTTATCTTCCATAGCTACGCCAATAGCGTAAGCATCTCTTACGTTATCCGCGCCAACTCTTTCAAGAATAGCTTTCCATTCAGCGGCTACTTCATCAAGAGCTGCTTGTGGTGACAACTGTCCAGCTAATGCTTTGGCTGCACCAGTAGCTAGAGCACTATTGAATTCAAAAGTGCCAGGTACTCTTAATGGGAATACTCGATTAGTACTTGCTTCCATTTCTGCAAGAGTATCAACGTATTCTTTAGCAACTAGAGGATCCCAACCGATGTCAGTCCAAACTTCAGCCTTAAAATCAGGCTCCATGAATGGATTTACACCGAATCGTCCAATTCCAATATCAGCTTGGTGGTTAGCGCCATTTGCAAAGAAGCAAAGATAATCAAAAGCTACGTCTTGATTCTTTGATTTCTCAGCAACACCTACTGCCCAACCCCATACGAAGAAAGGAGCTTGATTAGGTTTGTTATCCCATGCGCCTTTGGTTCTGTTCCAAACCTTATTTGCACCAGGAAGTTGTGCGGCACCCACTTGATTAGCAATAGGACTATCAGGCTGCATTGCAGCTACAAAAGCATCATCCCATGAAAAGCTGAAAAGTGTTTGTCCACCACCGAATGAATTAATCTCATCACCTAAACCAAAGTTAATACCTCCAGGAGGTACATAGTTTACAGCTTCTACCCAATCAGTTAGAGCTTCAACAAATCCTGGATTATTAATAAGAGGTTCCATAGTTTCTAAATCAAAGAAGAATCCACCAGGGGTAGCTTCATTTTTTGAGTAAGCGGCAGAACGAGAGTAGAACGCAGCAAACATAAGGTCATCTTTTTTCATAACCTCAGCTGAACCATATTCTAATTCACCGTCACCGTCCCAGTCCCATCCATTAAAGTAAGTTGCCATTTCAGCATACTCTTTCCAAGTTTGTGGAACTCTTAGCTCTTTGCCAGTGTCAGCTTTATACTTTTGTTGCATCTTAGGATTGTTGATAACGTCCTTACGATATTTTAAGTAGTGTCTGTCACCGTCCACTGGATACTGATACATAGTATCGCCCCAAGAAGCGATAGCAATATGTGATGCTGTAACATCAGTCATTTGATCAACATACTTTTGTGGAACTGGAGCTAGATATCTCTTCCAATCATTAATAAAGTTTGAGAAACCAAAAACAATATCATATGGTGCTTGTCCAGCTTGGAAAGGAACCATTGCTTTTGAGTAAAGGTCACCAGCAGGAGTATGTGTAACTTCTACCTTTGCGCCTGTGAGTTTTTCAAACTGCTCTGCGTGAAGAGCTGTTGGCTCACCCATAACGGGTATCGCGTGAGTGTTAATTGTTAGTGTTCTTCCGCTATAGTCTTTTTTAGACATTTCTTCATAAGAACACATTCCAGGAATATCTCCTGTTGCTGCGATGTGTGGAAACTGTTCTCCCCACTTATCAGCATAAGCTGCCTGACTGCCGATCAATAGAACAGAAGCCATTGTGCTAATTAAAGTTTTAAGTTTCATTTATCCCTCCTTAATACTTTGTTTTTTTGCTCAGAAACCAATCTGATAACAAACTTGTTTATGGTATTAAAACGGCTCTGCCTTTTACTTTGCCGTTATTTAAATCATGAAGAGCCTTATTAGCCTCGCTAAGTTTGTACTCTTGCATTGACAGTCTCACTAAATCTTTATTTGCTAATTCCATTAGCTCATAAAGTTCAGACCATGTACCAATTAAATTTCCTATTATATTTCTTTCAGAAATGATCATATCGACTGACTTGATTTTAATATCTTCACCATATCCAACGATATAATATGATCCGGTGTTTTTAGTCATATTTAGACCCATTGAAGTTGAGCCTTTTTCACCAACCATATCAATAACAGCTTCTGCTCCTAGTCCTTTGGTTAATTCTTTAACTCTTTCAACTTCATTACCGTCAATCAAAACACCATGATCGCCACCAAGAGGCATAGCATGTTTTAATGCCGTTTCTGATTTTTCTACAATGATGATATTTGCAGCACACATTGCTTTTAAACATTGAATAGCTATATGACCTAGACCGCCAGCTCCGATAATCACACAATTTTCTCCTGGAAGAAGATGTCTTGTAGCTTTCTTTGCTACTCTGTAAGCAGTTAAACCAGCATCAGAAAATGGAGCAACATCTTTTGGAGTTAACGTATTTGGAATCTTAATAAGATTTCTTACACTTGTTTTCAATAATTCTGAATAGCCACCTTCTTTAATATTCAGGCCTGGCATACTTCCATTTTCAGCATGGGTATCAAGTCCCTTTCTACAACTAAGACAAGTTCCATTAGTGCCAGAAATAATTGGATGGAGAATTACGGAGTCTCCTTTTTTAAATCCTTCAACGTCACTGCCAACATCTTCGATCCATCCAGCATTCTCATGTCCCATGACACAGGGTAAAAGTTTATCATCAGGATCTTGAATATGTCTCCACTCACCTTCAATAACGTGTAAATCTGTTCTACAAACACCCGCCGCGCCAATCTTTACAATAACGTCGGAAGCTTTTTCAATTTTTGGATTAGGAACTTCTTCTTCCTTAACCCAGATATCCTGCTTCATATCAGGATCATATTTATGTAATACTTGTGCTTTCATCTATCCCTCCCGAAAGTTAAAATATTTAACTACAAATTATTAATCAGACCAACGGGCTAAGATCATCAAGATTAATTTTTTTTGTGAAAAATTAAAAAAAATGTTCATTTTTTGAACAATATAAAAGTTGTATATTTTCAAGGAATTTCATAACCTATATTTATGTTGTCCTACAGAAGTTTAGTTGAACAGGCGAGGGCCTTAGAGAAAGAAAGAGGTATTTCGCTTGATTTTACTGACAAAAATATAGCTGATAGCTGGATCAGATGTTTTGAGCAAGGCTTGCGGCCAAACTCACAACCTATAGACAGTGTTCTTAATCAAAAAGAACTCTCCGAAATCCATGAAAAATATCAAGGTATAAGACAGTTTATTGTCCCTGAATTAGAGCTTCTTTATTCACAAATTGCAGGTTCTAAATTCATGGTTGCTTTTGCCAATAACGACGGTGTTGTCCTTGATACAATTTACGATAATGAGTTTCTCAACAGCCAAGCAAGTAAGGTTGTTATACCCGGTTCTGTTTGGTTAGAAAAATATCGAGGAACTAATGGACTTGGCCTGAGTCTTCAAACAAAAAATCCAACTATAGTAGCAGGAGGTGAGCATTTTTTTACAAGCCATGGTGGGTTATCCTGTTTTGCAAGTCCGATCTTTGATCATGAACAAAATATTGTAGGAGTTGTTGATGCATCAACAGATACAGCTAGTCGACAGGATCATACGCTTGCTTTAGTCAAACTATCTGCAAAATCAGTCGAACAAAAAATTTTTTTAGATACATTTAAGTATACAAATATTTATTCTTTTCATCCTCGTAGTGAATACTTACACACTAATAGTATAGGACTTATAGCTGTAAACGAAGCAGGTCAAATTGAAGGTGTGAATTCTAATACAAGAATTATGTTAAGTGGCCTTTATACTAATGATGCAAAAGATTTTTATAATATTTTTACGACACCTTTTGAAAATATAGCCCATGAGATGAATGCTAATAAAGTTGTTCAAGTAAGAGACTGGCTTGGTTCGAGCGTCTTTATGAAACTATTTCAAAAACAAATAACAAAAAATCCTTCCAGAACTAAAAATCTTTCAAAGAATGTTTCTTACAAGCCATGCTGCAACTGCCATGGCTCAACGATCAAAGAACAAAAATGCTTACTAATCCAAAAAACCTTTGATCAAGTTAATGGGAAAGTCACAGCAGTTTCTAAAACTTTAAATATATCTCGTACAACAGTTTATAAGCATATCCTAAATAAGTAATTTGATCTGATTTAAAATTAGAATCGAACTAATCACATATGAGAGATTTCTATGTCTAAACCCAATGTTGCCCAAAAAGGCTCTTATGTAGTAGAAGTTGAAGAGGGTAAAAAATATTTTTGGTGTGCCTGCGGATTGAGTAAAAAGCAACCTTTTTGTGATGGTTCACACAAAACAACTGGATTTTCAACCATTCCCTACACTGCTACTAAAACTGGGAAAGTCTATTTTTGTGGTTGTAAGCACAGCTCAAAAAAACCTCTTTGTGATGGCACTCACAACAAGTTAGAAGATTAAATTATTTTACCCCTAATTTTTCCTGAATATCTTTTGATGAAGTAGTATAGCGAAAAACATATTTTTTATCATTGTGGCAATAGTCGAACATTTTTTTTGCCGCTAAAGCAGCCTCATGGAATCCACTTAAAATCAATTTTAACTTACCCGGATAAGTACAAATATCACCGACTGCAAATATTCGCGGAGTGGATGTTTCAAAATTTTCAGTATTCACAGAAATTAAATTATTTTCTAAATTCAAGCCCCACTCGGCAATTGGACCTAATTCGATCTTTAACCCAAAGAAAGGAAAAATAGCGTCTACACTATCTATAACTGTTTCATCGTCCAACATAATATCAACTTGACCTTTACCATTATCGGTCATCTTTTTAATTGTGCCCATATTGAACTTTATTTCTTTTTTATCGACTAAATCCATAACTTTATTAACTGAGTCTTGGACTGCTTTAAATTCTTTACGCCTGTGTATTAAAGTAATATCTGAAGCAATTTTATGAAAGCCCATTACATAATCTAAGGCAGAGTCACCTCCACCAGCAATTAAAATTTTCTTACCTTCAAAGTCAGATCTTTTTTTTACTGAATAAAAAATATTTTTATTTTCGAACTCCTCCAA
>Ga0181601_10004095_pt1 | contig 12252 bp, 7 predicted proteins | sample 041ome_8_FD_133020 | JGI IMG/M metagenome (GOLD analysis project Ga0181601, IMG submission 133020) | Coastal salt marsh microbial communities from the Groves Creek Marsh, Skidaway Island, Georgia - 041407BS metaG (megahit assembly) | ecosystem: Environmental > Aquatic > Marine > Intertidal zone...
CGTCGAGCGACTCTGGCGAGCGATTCGGCTTGCCTTCTCTGCCCGACTTCCTGAAGCGGTCCTCCCTGGACGTCGGCGACGACTCGGGCGCGGAGGCGGCCGCTCGCGCGCTCGCGGAGAAGCACGGCGAGTGGGTCCGCACGCCCGACGAGGGAAACCCGATGGCGAAGGAAGAGACGCGGAGAGACGCGGAGGCGGAGGCGGAGGCGGAGGCGGCGAACGAAAAAAAACAAACAAACGCGAGCGTGGTTCCGGGGCCGTCCCCCGACGAGCCGCGCGCCGCGGCGGAGCTCGACCCTGCCGACGCGTCGTTCGTTTCCTCGGATCTCCCCGAAGACACTTCTTTCTTCGAGAATCTGACGTCTCTGTCGCCTTTACGGCGCGCGGCGCGCGCGAAGACGGACCGCGACGAGGATTTCTGGAACAAAGAGATGTGGGGCGGCGACGACTTCGACGCCGACGGCGAGGTGGAGAGCGCCGAGGCGGAGATGGCGCGGCTGTGCGCGTTGGAGATCAGTAGCGCGAGGAGGCTCGAAGTCTCGGAGGAGTGATACGTTTAGAGATGAGTCGGTATGTCTCGAGTGCGTGGTCTGTGTTGTGTGAATATCGTGACATGGTATATGTAGTTCTACTGTGTCTACTGTTCGACGCGCTCGAAGTTCTCATCGACGGCTAAGGCTAAGGGTATTCATCGCACGTGCCGCAGCGTGGAGTACGCCGCGCCGGGAGGCGCTTTCCCCACGAGCTCCGGTCGCTTCGGCACCGTCGACGCGACGTACGGTTTCAACGGGAACGACGCGAGGTCGACGTCGGGGACGATGAAGTTGGGTGCCTTGTGCGCCTCGACCACGTAGTTGCCCGCCTTCGTGAACCGACCCGTGCTGATCGCGCCCTTGCCCTTGTAATACCCTTTGCGGGCGCGTTTCGTGGTGAGCTTCAGGAATCCCACGCGCTTGGCGGCGCGGGCCAACAGAGCCGAGGTGACGAACATGACGCCGACGACGCGCCACCGGGACTCACCGGACGCACACCGCGCGCGCCGCCGAACGCGTCGGGGGAAGCGATGTCCAACGCGCGCCGGGTTGTGGCTCAGAGCGCCCGAGGAAGCATCACGATCACTCACCACGTGCCCCGCGTTTCAGTCGGATGACTCCAGTGCCTCAAACGTTTCGGGCGGATCGAAAAAAGTGTCGGCAGCTGTGCCGACCGAGAGACCGGCGAAGGGACACAGATCCGTCCACGCGGACCCCCTTCGTCGGTCCCCGCGTCGGGAGGCGACGCGCGCGCGGTGATGCTCCGCGCGGCCGCGTCTCGGTGCCGCCGTCTCGCCTCGTCTCGCGGCGGACCGCGGCGGACCGCGCCTCGAAGTTGGGTGACCCCCGCGCGCGATTTCGTCGTCTCGGCACCCGAAGAGTCGTCGCCTTCGGGGTCGTCGCCTTCCGCGTCCCCGGCTCCGGGCGCGCTCGCCCGCCCGCCCTCAAACCAGTCTCTGCGCCCCGCGATTTTGGTGTGCACGTCCAAGGTGGTGAGCGCGGAGACGAGGAAGGACTACGAGGCGTGGCTGGTGGACGGCAAGCGGCTCATCGAGGAGGTGCTCCGGGACAAGGATTGCCAGGCGGGCTTGGCCGTCGGCGAAGGCGCCGACGTGCAGCATCGGTTCAGCTGGGTGCACTTCCCCGCGCCGTCCTCGGCGAAAGCGCGGGAAACGACGGGAAAAGAACGCGAGCCGCCGTTTGCTACTTCTCACGAGACATCTTCGCACACGCACAAGCGTCTGACTCGCGCGGCGGGGAGCGCGAGCATGTCGCACGTCAGGCACAGCGGCGCGCCTGAGTGCGAGACGGTGGCGGTCGTGTTCCAGAGGCACGACGACCTGGAGCGATGGCGCCACTCGCGGCGGCGCGCCGCGTGGCTGGCTCGCGGCGAGCGGTTCGGGGACGACGGCGGCGGCAGCGCCGACGGCAAAGGGCTGGGCATGTCCGCGCGCGCGACGTCCATCGACGTTGACGATGGGTCGCTCGGGGGATGGCTCCCCGCGGACGCGAACGCGAACAAACAGAGCGAGTCTTCCAAGTCTTCGCCCTCCGCGTGGAAAGTGTACCTCGCGGTTTTGCTCGCGCAGTACCCGCTCGTGGAGCTCAACGCTCTGTTTTTGTTGCCGCTGATGGATTCCGTGGAGTTATTCCGTCCCATCGCCGAGTTGCCGCAACCGGCGCGGATGCTCCTCGTGCAGAGCTGGACGTCGTTCGGGGCGGTGTTCGTGACGCTGCCCGCCACGCAGTTCGCGCTGCGGAAAACGGGATTCCTCGAAGCCGGCGCGATGAAAAACGCGAATCCGGCGCTGGGGGCGGCGTCCGTGGCGGTATCGTACGCCGCGGTGCTCGCCGCCGCGTTCGCCGCGCAGCCGCACGCGGCGGTGGCGGTGGAGACGCTCGCGAAGATCTTATCCCGCGCGTAGAGAAGGAGCGACGACGGTGCCATGCGGAAGGAAGTTTAAGGTTCGCGTTCGACTTCCGTTCCGCCTTTGGTATGACATAAAAGCTCGTCTAAAAAACTTTTATTTCGCGCCAAAAAAACCTACCAACTCTTCGCGCACTCGCCCGCGATGAGGTCCCCGTACGCCTCGTACTCCTCCTTCGTGGCTCCCGCGGCGGCGACGAGCGCCCAGAGCGGCCCGCCGTCCCGCCGCGCGGCGGCGACGTCCTCGACGATCGGTGGGACGACCGCCGCGTCGTGTTTCGTTCCGGATGCGTTTTTTTCCTTCGCCGCCGACCGTTTTCGCGCCGCGGCGGCGGCGCGCGCGGCAACCCCCCGCTCGAGCATCGCCGCGACCAGCAAGGCCCACCGTTCCGGCCGCAAGCCAGGGATGGCCGCGTCGAAGAAGAACGTGCGCAGGAGCTCACCCAGGGACCGCTCGAGCTGCAGCGCGGAGGCTCGAATGCCGAGCGCGGCGCGCACCGAGGGGAGCGCGCGGCGCAACTCGCTCGCCGCCGCGTCCGACATCTGCTTCGCGTACCCGAGTCTCGGAGGAAGCGCGCTTTTTTTCGGTTCGTTTTCGCCGTCGGACGCGTCTCCGTCGCTCGGACGCTCCGATATGTCACGACGCTCCGATTCGGATTCCGCGTCCACGTCGTCCGCGGAGATGTACGCGAACGTCGCGCGCGTGACCCAGCCGTCGAGCATCATCCAGGTGGCGCCGAACTCGGAAACGGCGGCGGCGCCGGCGGCGGCGACGAGCGCGTCGGAGTCGTCCGAGTCGGAATCGAGAGAATAGGCGTTTGAACCGTCGTCCTCGTCGTCTCCGTCCCGTCCGTCGCGAGGTTCTTCGCCCGCGCCCACACGAGAAGTGAGCGTCGTTTTCAGCGCCTCTCTCGCCTTCACCAGAGCCTCCTCGGCGGCGGCGACCCGGCGCGCGTCGTCGCCTCCGGCGGCGGCAGCGGCGGCGTCGGCGGCGCGCGTCGCCGCCGCCATCGCCGCGGCGACGGCGGCGTCGTTCGCGGCGTCGCCGCCGTTTTCGCCTTTTTCGCGCGCCTTTTTCTCGTCCCCGTCCCAGAGCTCATCCCCGAGTTCGAGCCCCAGCTCTTCAAGCGCCGCCTCCGGCAGCACGCGCGACAACTGCCCCTCGGAGAAGGTGCCCATGATGTTGGCGCCCCGCTCGGCTTTCTCCAGGCCCTCCGCGAAGACGTCGAAGAAAAACGTCGCGCCCGGACCCGCGTCGCTCGGCTCGGACGGCGCGTCGGGCTTTACGTCATCCGGAAATCCAACCCCGTTTCTCTCGAGGTGCGCATCCAGCGCGCGCGCGCCGAGAGGAGCCGCCAGCGCTCGACGCGAGACGACGGGGTCGCGTTCGGACGCGTCGGCGGATCTCGACAAAGACGGAGGAGCCTCCGGTTCGGTTCGCACCGGAGCCTCCTCCGCTCGTCTCTCGTCGGTCCGCCGCTTCGACGCCGAACGCGTTTTTGAGCGATTTTTATTTTGCCGCGGGACGTACCCCTCCACCGCGGCGGCCGCCGCCGTCTTGTTTTTCTCTCTCTCGCCGCCGAGGAGCCCCGGGGGGAGCGAAGCGGGGCTCTTCGGCGGCGCGTCCGGTGCGCGCCGCTCCACCACCGCGGGCGGCCGTTTCTCCAACACGGAAGCCTTGACGTGGACGTTAGCGTCGCCCATCGCCTTCGCCTTCGCGTCCCGCGCGTCGTTATTTTTCGCGAAAGACCCCGGAAAGGAACCGTTCGGCTCGACGACGGTTCCTCGGCTCGACGCCGGTTCCTTCTCCTTTTCTGCCTTTTCCGAAGCCTCCGATTGCGCCTCCAGCGAAATCGCCAAAGAAACGCCGATCGCCTCCGCCTGCTCTCTGTGCGCGTCGCCGCAGAACATCGCGAGGTCGCCGCGAAGGTACACTTTGCGGCGCACGGCGTCGATGCGGTACGTGCCGCGGCCGCCGCGCACAGACCCCGCCGAGCCGTCCGGCGTCGTGACCCGTCGCCTGACGCCGTCACCGTCTCCCTCGCCCTCCCACGTTTTGCCGCAAAGCGGCCATCCGCACTTGCCCGCCAGACGCCGCTCCTCGCACGCGCGCATGAACTCTTCGCCGGTCAAAGGCGCGACGAGTCGACGCAGCGTTTCGAGCGCGTCGGCGTCGTTTTTCGCGTTCCCGTCTTTCGCGTACTCGCCATCCGCGCACGCGACGGGTTTTTCCTCCAAAAGTCGCTCGACAACCGCCAGCTTCTCGCGCGCCTGTTCCACCTCGACGCGCGCGATCGCGGTCTCCGCGGCTCGCCTCCCCTCGGTCTGCGCGTTTCCGGCGGCCGCGTTTTTGGTCGACGGGATCGCGATTTTATCGCGCTCCGACGTTTTCGGGACGGTCTTTCCGGGGACGGGCGGGGACGCGCGCGATCGGGGGGTGGGGCGCTTCTTGGTCGTCCCCGGGGACGTCGCGCCGCCGTCCCCGGCGGAAGACGCGCCCTTCGCGCCCCGCGCGGCCTCGGACTCGCCGATGGCCCACTGCCACTGCGCGCGGGACACGAGGTCATCCGCGCCCTCGGGAGGGACGATCGCGGCTTCGCGCGCGAACGCCGCTCCCTCGGTCGGCACCGCGACTTCCGGGACGGCGGCCGGCTGGCCCGGAGCGCCCGCGTCGCCCGCGCCGGGACCCTCCGCGGGCGCGCCGTAGTCGAAGATGGGGAGCGTCGACATCGCGACCGCCTCGCCGCGACGGACCAAGGCCGCGCGACGTCGCGAGTGACCACCCTCGCGGCTGACGATCTCGGAAACGCCGCCGCTTCTTTGTCGACACGGCGGGACGAGCACACGATTTTGGCGGGAGGCCTACTTGTACCATTGGTAGCCAACAGCCAACGCCTGAGAGAAACAAACGCGGCGAGGGCGCGGAGACGACGCGCGCGCTCGCTTTCGAGTCTTTCGATGTTCTTTCACGAAAAAGAGAGCGCATCGTCTCCCTGCCGATACGACCGAGGCGCCGGGGTGTCTACGTCGCGATCGCGCCCTCGCCGTGCCAGGCGTTGTGCCACTTGGAGTCGTCGTCGTCGACGGCGAAGAGTCGAAGAACGTCCGTCGGAGTCAAGACGGCGACGGGCGCGTCGTCGTCGTCGACGACGTACACGTGGTGTATGCCGTGGCGCGCGAAGAGCGACAGCGCCTTTCGCAGCGTCGTCGTGCTTCGCGCGAACACGAGCTCGACGAACGTCCGGTCGCTGACGACGGGCGACCGAGGCGAGCGGAACACGCGGCTGGACTCGACCGTCTCCAGTTGCCGGGACGAAAAGCTTTCGAACGAAAAGCCGTCGGGGTTTTTTTCTCTCGTTTTTTGCGGAGTTGCGGAGGAGCTTCGCGCGGCGGCGCCCTCCTCGACGTCGTTCATGTCCAGCTCGTCCAGTCTTCGCGCTTCGGCGAACGGCGCGTCCCTGCGCCCGATGGCGTCGCCCTTCCTGCGCGAGATGAACTCCGCGACGGGGAGCGCGAGCAGACGGAAGGACTCGCGGCCGAGCCGCCGCATGTCGGAGGCGGAGAGGTTCGCCACGAGCTCGCCTGCGTGGTCCACGATTCCGACCGCGCTGACGTTCCGCTCGCGCATCAGCTTGAAACACTCCAGCGCGGTGGCGTCCCACGGCGCGGTGACCACTGCGCCGACGCGCGCGATGGTCGTGCGCGTCGTCTTTTGCAGATCGTCGAGGGGCTCGCGCGTGATTCGCGTGCGCACCGTGGCGCCGTTCGGCCCGTCCTCGGACTCGAACTCAACCGCCTCGGCGATGGGGCCGCCGCCCACGAGGCCCAGCTCTTCCAGCGACGCGTCCGCGAGTTTCGGGCCTAACGCGTCCACCTTGCGCGAGAGGAACCGCAACACGTCCAGCTGCGACACGATGGCCACGACGCGCATCGCGTCCGCGGCCTCGTCGTGCTCGAACACGGCGACGCGATGGCACACGCCAACCGTACGCGTGAACGCTTGCGCCTCGATGGCGGCGGCGGCGGCGAAGTCGGGAGCCTGCGCTGTTTCCGACGACCCTCCCCCTTTGTCGCGCGACCGGCTCTGAGCAGTCTCGCGCCTGGCGTCCCGCTGCGTGGAGGTGAGCGGCGCCGCTGGCTCGATCGTCGCGCAGTGCAGCGGTGCCGACCCCCTTGGGGAAAAGTCCGAAAGACGTCGGAAGAAAAAGCCGTGCGAGACGACGTCCAGCATCGTCGCGTCGTCTCCGTGACCTCTGTACACGAGCCTCCCGTCGGGTGAGGTTTTTATCTTAGCGCTCCGCGCGTCTAGAAAGTCCTCGGCGATGACGTCCAGCTCAGCCATCCTCTGCTCGCGGGTGCGCGAGCAGACGTACGACCGACGCGTCAGCGCCGGGTCCAACGCGTCGACGAACGCGTTCAGGATGTCCAGGCAGGAGACGAACCCGTGGAAGTGCTCGTTCTTCTCGCCCAGCACGGGCGCGGAGAGGATGCCGTGCCTGGCGAGCGCGGCCATCGCCTCGCCCACGGTGGCGGAGCGGGGAACGGTGACCACCGTGGAGGGGGGTCGCGTGTCCAGGAACCGGCGGAGCGACCACCCGAAGAGCAGGCGGCGCGCGGGGTCGAGGTCGGGCGGCGCGGGTACCGAGAACGTCTTTGTGGTGGTCGTCGTCTGCGGAGCCCTTCGCGGGTTCGGATCAGGCGCGTCGCGTGAAACCTCGGCGTCCGCCATGTCGACGTCGTCGCGTTTGCCGCGCAGGATGTCGCCGATAGCGCGCTTCCCGCGAGGCATGCCGAGCGCGGCGCGGGCGGTGTGGCGAGAACTCAAAAAGCGTCGTGGCTTTTCCAAGGCGCGTCGGCTGTCGGCCGTTCCGAGAGGCTTGGAAAACCAAAAAGAAAAAAACAGGACACGATCCATCCATACTCGCGCGTTTCGCTCGCCGCGCCGCTCCCCTCGTTCACCTCTGCGGCATCTTGTCCCTGAGGTACGCCAGCACCGCGGGCGTGCCCTTGTCTATGATCGCGCGTCGGATCGACCGCAAGGGGTTGCCCTCGAGCCCGAGCCAGCGCAGATTCAGGAACCCGAGCTCGGGAGGAAGCCTCCCGACGTCGTTGTTGGTGAGATCCATCTCGTCCAAGTCGAGAAGCTCGCGCATCGCGGGCGATACCTCCTGGATGGCGTTCTCGGCGAGCCGGAGCGTCTTGAGCGATCTCATGCCGCACACCTCCGCGGGGATCGAACGCAGACCCCCCCGCTCCCACCGCAGGTGCTCCAGCGTGTCCTTCATCGGGGCGAGCAGGCCGGGAAGCGCGTCGCCGCCGGCGACCCGAGACAAGTCCAGCGACGTCAAACGCGAACACAGCGAAAACGCCTCCCCCGGCGCGGTTGGGAACCGCAGCGCGACGTTCCCGTCCAGCCGCAGCTGCCGCAGCGGCAACGCGTTTCCGGGAGCCACGGGTAACGGCCACCGTTCCAGCGCGTTCCCGTCCAGGATCAGAGCGCGCAACGTCACGCACTCGCGCACGATCTCCGGGTCGACGAACGTCAACGCGTTTTCGCCGAGGTCGACGGTGGCCGCCGCCGTCTCCCGCGACCAGACCTCCGCCGGGACCTCCTCCAGACCGCGACCGCGAAGCGAGATCACGCACGACGAGGCGTTTTGGTTTTCGTTTTCGTTTCGGTTTTGGTTTCGCTTCGCGGAAGACACCGGGGAAATCGCAACCTTGGCTCTGTTCACCGCGGCCGTCACCGCGCGTCCGGCGTCTTTCATCCGGTCGTCGGCGTCGCCGCCGGCGCCAAACGCGCCGCGCTCCTCGTCGCCGGCTTCGCCCTCCGGCAGACGCGAGCGGAGCAGTTTCAGCAGGTCCCGGACGGGACCGCGGAGCACGCTCTGTCGGATCGACCGAAGCGGGTTCCCGGTCAAATCGAGCACGCGCAGGTTCACGCACGTCCCGAGCTCGGGAGCCACCGCGTCGACGTCGTTCTCGCCGCACGTCACGGCGGCGAGCGTGCCTTTTAAATTCGCCAGACTCTTCGGCAGACGCGTCAGGCGGTTGCGCGAGACGTCCAGCGTGACCAAGGAAACGCATTTCTCGCCTATGCTGTCCGGCAACGCCCCCGCGAGTCTGTTCGACCCGAGAAACAGCTCCTGGAGCGCGACGCACGCGCCGATCGCGGCCGGAACGGACGCGATGGCGTTTTCGCGCGCGTCCAGGACGCGCAAAGTTTTCCCCGCGCCAAGCGCGAAGCCCGCCGGGAAACGTCGCAGCTCGTTTCCCCGCACGACAACCTCCGTGACGTTCGTCAGCCCGCTCGCGAGTTCGTCGGGAATGTCCTCTAAACAGTTGTGAGACACGTCGAGCTTTTTTAAAGCGACGCATTTTCGCAGAGAGTTCGGCAGAGTGACGAGTTTACATCGCGGCGTTTCGATCTCGGCGAGGCGCGCGCAGGCGCCGACGTTCGCGGACAACGCGAACAGGTTCGGGTTGTGCCCGCACTTCAACATCGCCAAAGTCACGGGCAGGTCGTCCGGCATCGTGTGCAGGTCGTTGTGCGAGACATCCAGCGCGCGCAGCGGGAGCGCCGCGAGCGCCGCGCCGGGGAGGTCTTTCAAAGAGTTGCGAGACAGATCGAGGCGCTCGAGAAACGCGCACTTCGCGATGGATGGGGGAACGCGTGTGATGCGGTTCCCGGACGCGACGATGGCGACGAGCTCTTTCGCTTCCCACCAGCTCGGGTCGTCCGACGCGCCGTCGGGCGCGTCGAAATCGATGGTCTTGGCGTACACCACACGTTGCTCTTCCGTGTTGGGGTCCGCGTCCGGGTCGAACGCGCCCGCGGGGAGCTCGGCGAGGCCTCGGCCGCGGACGTCGAGGGTGCCGGTTTGTTTGGCGACGAGAAGCGCCTTCGCGACGCCCTTGGAGGTGGCGTCTCCGAGACCGGAGTCGAGCGTCGCCGAGGCGAACGGGTCGCGCCGCGCGCCAGAAAAGCGCGCGGCGGCCGGAGACGCGCGCATCGCGTGCGGCGGTGTGACGTGCGAGACGACAGGACGGCCGGTGTCTGCTGGTCCAACGGAATGTTTGAAACCGTCGAGCGTCGGAAACGTCGGACGAGCCGAGACGCGTGACTTGCTCGAACTCGAGTCGTCATCGGCGACGTTCGCGACGTCCAGTCAGACGTCGGGGCGCGCCCCTCGGCGGTCTCGAGATGGCGAAGAGTCGCGCGAGGCTCGTCATCTGGTGCCTGGTCCTCGCGTCGGTGGGGTTCGAGCTCGCGAAGTGGCGGCGAGCGCGGGGAGGGACGCACGCGACGCACGTCGGTCCCCAACTCGGCGGTGCCCACCATTTCGGATCGCTCAGCGCGCACCGCCGGCACCGCGTCGGGCACCACGACGACGACGCGGGGGCTGGCGTGCACGGACGGATACGAACGCACGCGAACACACATGAGGTTCCCCTCGCGATTCGCGAGCGTCGAGAGGACCTCGCGGTCTCAGACGCAGCCGTGATGCCGCCGACGCGAACATCGCAACCGAAAGGTGACAAAAGCTCGTGTGCCGGCTTCCCGGGTGTCGAGTACGCGGGCGAGGTGGTCGAAGGCGGCTGGGGAGCGGACAAAGCGATTGGCCTCGCGTCTTCCGCGGCGGTGTGTTGCGCGCGATGCCAAACGCACGCCACCTGCAACGTCTGGGTGTTTTGCGACCCCGCTGAGAGACGCTGCGTGGACAAAAATCTTGAAGGGCAGTGCTGGCTGAAGCGCCAGCCGCTCCTTCGCGGCGTCGCGCCGTTTGCGATGGCGAGCGGCGACGCCGTTCCGTGGACGTCCGGTGCCGATTTCGACGCAGTATCGAGTGACAGTCACGGTGCGTTCACCGATTCGAACTTAGAGACCTGGTTCAAGCCCCTGGACGTTAAACGCGTTACACCCGAGTACGGCGACGAGGTGAACGTACGAAACCCGCGCCGCCGCGAGTGCGGGTCTCCCGCGGCGGACGCGTACGCCAGCGTCAACGCGACGTGCCTGGAACGCAGCCGCACGGCGGTCGAAACGCTCTTACCGCTAAACTCTGAATCATCCGTCGTCGCTTGGCATGAACGAAGCGCGAGTTTCGACGGGCTCGCCGTTCGTTGGGGGATCGGTCATTTTCAACCGAGCGCGGCGGCGTGCGCGGCGGCGTGCGTGCGACACGTTCCGCCCGGCGTGAAAGTGGGCGGCCCCTTCGGCGCGCTTCCCTGTAACGCGTTCGTGTGGTGCCCGGTGGACGTGGAGGGCGGTGTTTGTTTCGAGCCGGACGCGCACACGCACGGCGCGGGCGACTGCTGGCTCAAGTTCACGGAGACGCCCGAGGCGCCGCAGGTGAACCAGCGAGAAAGAAACGACGACGACGCGTTTTTCGTGAACGGCGTTTCGTTCAAAGACAGACACCCCGACGCGCCTTTTTCGACGCAATGGACGAGCGGGGTCGTGTTGCCGACCGGGTGGACGCCCTCGAGGGGGACCTACGGACCAAGAGCGCGGTGGTGAAGAGATTTATTTAGTAGGCCCCTAAAAGTAGACGGACCACGAAAGCGAAAGGAGTCGTGACGTTCGTAGTTGGACGAGCGAGCTAGCTAGTAGACTATGTAGTCTACATACCTGAAGGTAGTGACGAGCTGTTCCGTTTTTTCGATGAAGGTATTTTTTTGTCGTACATCTCGCGTAAGGTATCACAACGAAGACGCGCGCGCGACGGAGAAAGGCGAAAGGTCTCTCGATGCACGCGTCGGAGCGCCGCGCTCGTCTTGGTCTTCCTCGAGCGCGCTCTTTGGTGTCCTCTTTCCACGAAAGAGGACATCAGATCAGGCCGGAGACCATCTTGTCCTCCATGTCGCGGTTGACGTTGACGTCGACGGCGTAAATCTTGCCGCCGAGCGACTTCTGCGTCGATAAGTCGATGGAGCGCCTGGCGTGGCTCTCGTCGATGGAGCCGCGGCGGCCGTTGTCCATGGACGTTCTTGGGGTGCGGGACATCTTGTGCTCGTGGTTGATCTCGCCGTGGTTCATCAGCTCGTCCATGGGACGAGAGTGAATGTCGTGGTCCTTGTTGTACTTCTCTGCGGACGCGAGGACAAAAGGCGTTGGAGAGGTGATCGTGTCGCATTGAGAAAAGGTGAGTTTCGGAATCGAGAGGACGACGGTTCGCGCCTCTCGCCTTGTCAGCACGAAAAGCGAACGCCTCTCGGCCGGAAAACGGGCTTAAGGCGTGCTTCCGCGACGTCGCGCGGCGCGAGGCGGGCGAGCGTCTCGGGCGAGGCGGCTCGAACGCGATACGAGCGTGGAGCGCGGGCTGACGGACGCGCGCGCGGGCGAGGCGACGTCGCGCGCGCTCGCGAGTCTCGCGAATTCCGGAAAGGAGATATTTCGCACGAAAAAGGATGTCGTCGACGCGGGGGAATCGCGCGTACCGTCGTAGTGCTGGCTGGCGACGTTACCCATGTCGGTTGTCAAAGAGTGGAAGAGGATGAGAGGAAACAGGCGCGAGGTGCGCGAGGAAGGTCGAAGGTCGAGCGGCGTGCGGTTAGGCGCGTTCCGAGAATGAGCATGCGTGCATTCCACGTTGCGCTTTTCGCGGACACGTCAGCTGAATCTCCCGAAATCGGAAGCGCTTTTTGTCGTCCGCTGGATGTCAACTTTTTTTGGCTTTTTTCCAGGACGCACTTTTCATCCTCATTCTCGGAACGCGCTAACCGCACGCCCTCGACCCCGCTCGGATGTCGGGGGACGACTTCGCCGCGGCGGAGGAGAACGGCGACGCC
>Ga0181601_10004103_pt1 | contig 12243 bp, 6 predicted proteins | sample 041ome_8_FD_133020 | JGI IMG/M metagenome (GOLD analysis project Ga0181601, IMG submission 133020) | Coastal salt marsh microbial communities from the Groves Creek Marsh, Skidaway Island, Georgia - 041407BS metaG (megahit assembly) | ecosystem: Environmental > Aquatic > Marine > Intertidal zone...
CCGCGTGCCGGCAGGAAACGGCTGCGGCGTTTGCATCGAATACGGGCGCTGCCAGTTGTAGTCCCATTTCGGCACCCGCACGACGAGCTGCGGCTGCTCCTCACCAGGAAGCCAGGCTCGCACCTCAAGCCATTTCGCGAGCAGGTGGGTGTGTGGTGTGATCGTCACAAGTTCGGCATCCTGGAGCAGCGTGTAGCTGCCGGTGACCCGATAATCTGTGACCCCCGGCGGAATCACGCCAAAGCTGCCGGTGAGATAAATGATGTTCATCAGATTCCGCTTGGGGTCTGCGGCGACGGCTTCATCGGCCAGCCAGATCCCGATACGGCTGGAATCAGTCTCGGTCTTTCCACTGCGGACATAGTGCACCTGCGCGGTCAGATCAGAGCCCGCTGGCACGATGAACACCGAGCCTGGCCCTGCCAGGCCCGCCCGTGTGCCCGGCACATATCCGCCGAGAAAACTGGTTCGCGGTGTTCCGTCATCTCGCAGCGGCGGCGGCCGAAACCCTAGCCCGTGTGGGTCATACCAGCCCCCCGCCTGATCGTCAGGGTGGCTCATGCCCTCCCGTCCGCCCCAGTCCGCGATGGCCTCAACCCCAGACTCCCGCGGGAGATAGCCGGTGAGGGAATGGTGGACGATCGCTCGATTGCCCGGCAGAAACTGGAGGGCCCGGATCGCGAGATCCTCTTTGTTGTTCAGCGGAAAGATCACGTTGCGGTAGAGATCCTCGCCATGCGCTCCCAACTGTGTGGGGCTCTGCTGCTCGAGCACGATATCGGGCGGCCCGAGGTCTTCCTGAAAGGCTCCGTAGTCGGGCAGCGGCGGGAGCTTGGGGGTCTTCGCCGGATCGCCGGCCGGCATGTCGGTCTTCACCCACTCCCGCAGCATCGCCAGCTGCTCGGCCGTCGGAGGTTTGTTGCCCAGCAGTTCAAAATCACTCTCCACCTGAGCAGGTGGCATCCGTCGCGCCTCGATCTCCTCAATGGCCAGTTCCACCCAGTCCACTGCGTCGTCATAGGAAGTCAGCGTGAAGGGGCCGACCTGGCCGGGGCTGTGGCAACACTGGCACTGAGCGTGCAGAAAGGGAAGCACATCTTCGGCATACGTGATTTCGTGATCTGGCTGCGGCGGGGATGTTGGCACCTCCGGTCGATCGAGTGGGCAGCCGACAGCCTCAGTCACTGGCAGCTGCACCTCGCGGCCGGCGAGCAGGTCGAGGATGGCATTCTTCAGATCAGGCTCTGGAGTGCCGGGTGACTTTTCGCCCCGCACCTTGTACCGATCGTCAATGCGTCCCTGATACCGAGTGCGGCCACTGGCATCCACGAGCACAACCTCGGGGGTTGTGGTGGCAGCGAGTGCATCCGCGAGGTGGAAGTCGCGGTCGGTGAGAAAGGGGAAGTGGATGGAAAACTCGTCGCGATAGCTCGTGATCTCCTCGGGATCGTCAAACTCGCAGACCACACCCACGAAGTGGACCCCCTGCTCGTCGAACGCCTTGTCGAGCTCGGCAAGCACCGGCGCATACCTCTGCGCGAGTGGGCATGTGGGATGGAGGAAGGTGTAGCAGACGGCCTTGCCGTCGCGGCCGAGCAGATCGGCAAATGCCACCGGCTGGCCATCGAGAGATGGGGCTGTGAGGTGTTCGGTTGAGGACGGAGAAGGCGTTGCCGCCGAGTCGTCGACTGCCGAGTCGTCCGCCCCTACAGCAGCCGCTGTAAAGGCAACGCCCGCGAAGATGATCCCCAAGACTCTGCAAATGATCATCGATGCCTCCAGGCAGTCGGCTGCTCTGCCCATGCAGAATGCGAACGTTCCACGTCCTCATCTACCACGGTATCGTGCCGCTGCATTTTGCGACACAGGACGTTTTTTTTGAACGGCAGCGACGTCGCCTTTTCGCCGCTCGGCCTGTGTGTCAGAAGTTTTTGATCGCCTGCACGATCGCCTGGTTGGAAAAGGGCAGGGGGCCGATCAGGGGAACTTCAAACCCGGCGAGGAGATACCAGTCGCGGCCGACGCCGGTTCGCATGCCTGGCGTGATGCTAAAGTAGCTGGAGTTGCCACCAGAAAGCTGCGTGTGGAAGTTGGTGGCCAGCGTGCCGCAGAGATGCTTGAGCACGGGGGCATCACTCGGCGTCATGTAGTAGCCGGCCGCAAGGCGGGCATCGAATGAGCTGAACGGACCGGGGCTGAGGTTGAAGCCAGTCCACGGGTTTTCTTCAAGCAGCGGCAGCGACGCCGCAGTCAGGTTGGTCGGGACGGTCACGCCCACGCCGCCACGAACCACCCACCTCCCCATGGGGTGGGTCCAAAACTCGATGTCCGGGGAGAGGCTGGTTACGCCATTGCCGGTTTCCGGTGAGCCAGTCGGACACCGCACATAGCAGTTGGCTGTCAAAGAGTAGGTCTTGTCTTCGGCGAGCAGGAAACGGGCCGCGACGGTGAGGTCGCCGGTGCCGCGTGTGGTGCTCGTGGCCGGGGATGCGGGGTTTGGGGCGATCAGGCTGAAGGGGAGGAACCAGCCGATTTCAAAGCGGCGGTTGAAGGGTGTGAACAGAAACAGACTTCCATTGGCCGTGTCGCTGACCTCAGTCGTTCCCTGTGCCCAGGTGCCAGAGATGACGGCGAGGCGATAAAACGCGCCGTCGGCACTGTTGATCCAGGTCTGCCGCGGAACGCGGTGGTCGATGGAGTCGTAGGGGCGATCCCAGCCATCGCTGAAAAACTCACTCACCCGCAGCGGTGTCCAGCATTCAGTCTCAAGCGGGCCGATGAGCGACTCCCGCCAGAGTTCCAGCCGCGTGTCGGGAATCGGGCAGGGAGGCGAGGCGTTGCGAGGCGGTGCGGCGTGGAGGGGGCCGGCAGCGAGCAGCAATGCGACGAGCGTGACGAGAAGCCCAGTACGAAGGCCAGCCCTCGCGAACGCAGCAGCAGTCGTGTGGCGTCGCATGAGAAGGGTCACATGGGGTCGCGGCATCGCGGCCGCTGGTTCTCCTGTCTCAAGAAGACCGCAACAGCCCTTGGAATGCCGATCGGCGGGAGTCGGAGAGAACTTGACTCCTTCCCAGTTTTCGATGCAGCGGCCTTGCCTATGCCCCCTGGCTGGCCTAGCCCCCCCTGGGGCTCCCTCGTTTTTTTAGATAGCGTTTGCTGCACGCGGTGGTGGTCTGGTGGGTGCCTTGCAGAGGTCGGGTGGCTGGGGAAGTGCCGTTGTGCCTTCGGTTTTCTGTTCTCTACCGTTTCGGTGATAATGAGAGATCACGCCCCCGGGCCTCTCTCATGTTTTTCAAAGCACGCAGTGGCGGTGGGTGGTCGCTTTGAATCCGTCGAGCCAAGGAGAAGAGGTATGTCACGCGGACGACATGGCCGAATCAGGCCGCAGCATGCCAGAGTCGAACGGCTCGAATCAAAGCTGTTGCTAGCAGCAGACACCGGAACTACGGCTGAAGGTGACGGCGTCGCAGCCTTTGTCAGTGACGAGGCGTATTCTGACTGGGTTGTAGCCGCAGCTGTTGAGCGATGGCAGGGGCTGTTTGGACAACCTGCTTACGGCTTTGGGCCAGATGTCATGTCCTATGGCGATGCTGGGCTGTCCATGCGGGAGATCGGCATGCCGGTTCCGATGGCCGCTGACAGTAGCGTCGCTGTGTCTGCAGACGCCTCGTCGACCAACACGCAGGTGGCAGGAGTCGATGAAGCAGACCTGGTTGAGACTGACGGAGAACTGCTCTACACGCTCGGGAGTGGTCGCCTCTCGGTTGTGGCTGGCATCAGCACCACGCCCGAGCTTGTTGGCCAGTTTGACCTGCCGTCTCGCGAGCAGGCCGCCGGCATGTTTTTGGCGGGCTCGCGGCTGACGATCCTGACGACCTCGTTTGGTGATCGCGTGCCTGAGGCCTGGGGAGAGTTTCAGTCGCCATTCTGGAAGCGGTTCACTCGGTCGCCCCATGCGACCATCACGGTCCTCGACGTTTCTGATCCACAATCGGTGACGGTCGCAAGTCGAACCCGAGTTGATGGTCAGCTGGTGGCGTCTCGAATGGTCGCAGGGCAGCTGCGGTTGGTGATGAATCATGCGTTCGTGCCCCCAACGCCTGCGGTGATTCCACCTTTGGAGCAGAGCGACCTTCCGACAGTGTCGATGTCGCGAGACGTCTCTCCGCTGCGGGCTGTTGCGTCGGCGTTGGTGTCTCCAGCATGGCGCTGGACACCAGAGGGCACCTATGAGAGTCAGGCGTCGTATGTCGAGCGGATTGCCGAAGAACTGATCGAATCGATGCAGCCGAAGGTGTTTCGCTATGACGCAGCGGGGCTGGTGACCGCTGTTGAGGATCAGGTTGCTGCAACGTCGATCGACATCCCCGCCAATGACCTGATCAGCCAGTTAACCACGGTTGCTGTGGTAGAAGTGGCGGCTGACGGCGAGCCTGCGATTCACTCGGTTGGGCTGCTGACATCTGGACAGACCGATGTGTTTGCCAGTGCCGACTCGATTTATGTCTTCGCTGGCCACGCTGGCATGCTCACGCCTCCTGGTGTGCCCGTGATCGCACTTCGGCCTGAGATCATGGTCTGGGAGCCGCCGGTGACGGACGTTGCTCGGATTGACGTGACACTCACCGGCCAGTCGGGACCTGCCTTGGTTGCAGTGGGAAGTTTTGAGGGCACGCTGCTCAACCGGTTTGCGGTCGGCGAGACGGACGGCGTGTTGCAGGCGGTTGTGCAGCAGCGTGCTGATGGGCATGGCGTGGTGGTCTTGGAAACAGCCGCCGATTCGCTAGAGGTGGTGGGGAGCCTCGGAGGAATTGCTGCGGATGAGCAGCTTTACGCGGCGAGGATTGTCGACAACCGGGCATACTTTGTGACCTTCCGGTTTACGGATCCTCTCTTTGTGGTGGATCTCTCGGTGCCGACCGCTCCTACGCTTCTCGGCGAGCTGCATGTGCCTGGCTACGCCGACCACCTGCAGCCGCTTGACGATGGGCTGCTGTTGGCGATCGGCCGTGATGCCGATGAGCGAAGCGGCAGGTTTCTCGGGCTTCAGCTCTCCCTGTTTGATGTGAACGACCCAGAGCTTCCACAGCTGCTCCACCGATACACCTTCGACGGCGGCCGTCAGACCAGCACACCAATCACTGGTGACCGTTGGATGCGAGGAGATGGTGATCCACTGGCGATGGGCTTCTATCCGGAGAAGGGTGTGGTCACGGTTCCCGTGACCAGCGAAGGTGTCTCCTGGTGGTGGGAGCGGCCGGTCGATTCCATGCCTGGGCCTGATGGTGTCTGGACGCTCGCCGCGACTGCCGTGATGCCCTGGCTGCGACCGATGCCAAAGCAGGCGTTAGAAGTGGTGCATTTCGATGTGGAGACAGGCATTGTGCCGCTGGGCACGATCGACCATGAGGCAAGCATTGAGCGGTCGGTGCGGGTGGGAGACAAGCTGGTCGCGGTGTCGGACGCTGAGGTAAGCGTGCACGATTTCACCGACCCATCGACCGCCTTGGCGTCGGTGCGGCTTGATGATCAGCCGCACATCCCGATCAATGAGCGTCCGCTGCCGGTGCGGCCGGCGGCCTTCACCGACCTGCTTGAACAGGGCTTCCCACTGTTTGATACATGGGCGGTCCAGGCGATCGAGACTGTCGGTGATCGCGAGGTGGCCTATGCCACTCATGTCAGCGGGGCGATCCACACGCTTTCGCGAGCGGTGGGTGATGACACGTGGGCCGGTTTCGCATTCGAGAAGATTCGCAACCTGGAGAGCCGCTGGCTTTCCCCGGAGGCTCGTGGGCGAGCTGCCGGCCTGCCAGCCGCTGGCAGCACCCCGCCGGTGGCAACGCTGGTGAGTGATGCGATCCTGGAGAAACTCCGTCTGCGTCGAGACGAGGATGGTCGGATCACCGACACCGACACGCCGCCGAGAGCCCCGGGCTGAGCTTAGGGGGTGTCGGTGGTGGGCGTGCCGTGAGCGAGGCTGGCTACGGCGTCGGCCGAGAGGCTGCGAGCAAACAGGGCGATCTCGTCGAGTCGGCCTTCCCAGCCGTCCACGCCGTCGCTGCGTCCACCGAGGAAGAGCATGTTGCCGACGCCAAAGCCCGTTGCAGTCGTGCCTGATGCGTCGAGCACGCCATCGACATAGAGCCGCCAGGCGTCGCCATCCCGCACGAGCGCTACGTGGTGCCACTGCCAGCGAGTCAATGTGGCCGTGCCTGTGTGTCGTGTGCCGCCGAGATCGAGCACCAGCCGGCCTGACTCAGGGCCGGTGCTCGCAAGGCCCAGATGGAGACCAGCAGGGCTGACGGAATCGGTATGGTCGAGGGAGGCGAGCCAGCCCTGAACCTCCCTGGTTTCGCCGCCAAGTCCGTTCCAGCACCACATGCTGATGGTGAAGTGGTCGGTCAGATCGGCTCCACGAGTGGCCAGCCTGCCGCCCACCAACTGCAGACTGCGGTTGATCGTCGTGCCTTCGGCGAAGCTGGGGCCGCTCGGGCCGGCCAGGTAGTAGGTCGCATGCCCCTCAATCACAGCGTCTCGCTTGTGGCTGCCTGCATCGGATGCGACAGGGCCAGCCATCTCGTCGAGCGGGTAATACGCCAGCGGCTCGAGGCTTTGGATCCGCGTTGCCATCGGGCTCGCTGGTGGCGTGAGTGGCTTCCGTGGTGTGTCGCAAACCGCCTCGAGCAGATTCAATGACGCCGCCACGATCTTCGGCTCTGCGGTGACCTCAAGGCCTGCTGAACGGGCGGGCCAGGTGTTGTAGCCGCCAAGGGCATGCTGCTCAGGTGGCGGAATATAGCCATCGCCACCGTTGGCAAGTTCGATCACCATTGTGTGGGCAGCGGGGCTCTGGCGTTTGAGTTTGAGACCGGTCAGCGCGTAGGTCTCGGTGGGCGTGGTGGCAATCGCGATGTCGCCGATGCGGATCGCCTGGACCACGACCTCAGTGCTGCCTCGCTCGGCAAGTTGCAGTTGTTCGATCGCATAGACCTGCTCCTGCGTTGTGGGCAGGCTGTCACCGAGGCTTTCGACAATGCCCTTCGCCCAGGCCAGGCGAGCGGCTGTGGGGAGCCGGTACGACAACGGCATACGGTGCTCGGCCATGGCGAGATCGGCGTCGCGATGTTCACCAATGGCATCGATCGCCTCAACGGCCCTGCTCACCATGCCAGCGACGAAGGTGTCGTAGTCTTGCTGCTCGCCGGTGCGATAGTCGACCCGCCAGATATCACCGCTGCAGCCGTGCGACATGATTGCCACGGGCGTCGGGCCGTTGATCTCGCGGGACTGCGTGTAGTGGGTTTCGAGGGCGTTGCAGAAGCTGCCGAAGTAGTCGGCTGCTGGGCCACCGCCGTAGTAGTGCATTGAGAAGTTGGCAAGCAGGGCGATCGGGTGGCCCTCTGGCGTCTGCAGCGAGATCACTGAGAGCTCGGGATCTTCTGGTCCAGACTCGCCAATCACACCGAGCAGGTTGTCTTTCGCCGCATGCATCGTGGCCCGTACCGTGGGGTCGCCGAAGGGATCGGTACGGACAAGATCGGGCCGCAACACCCAGCGGCGGAGTGCTGTGAACTCGGAGGCATCGATCGATCCGAAGCCGACCACAGCGGGCTCAAGCTTTGCAGCGGCTTCCGCAATCGCGTCGGCGAGTCGCAGCCGGAGGTACGGCACGTAGGTTTCATCTGCGGGGGTGCCGAGAGCGCTGATCGCCGATGGTGCGGTGTGGGTGTGGGTGGCCGAGATCATGATGTGATCAGCCGGGATGCCGGTGCGGTCGCTGGCGAGCGCCTTGCTCGCATCGATGAGGTCTTTGGGCAGGATGCAGCTGTCAGCCACCACCATGGCGATCTTCGTGGTGCCATCGTCGAGCACGACCGCTCGGGCTTTGACATCGCGTGGCTCGCCTTTGCGGGCGGTGAAGCCGCCGTTGATGAACACCGGAAACTGCTGCGGGGTGATATCGACGATGGCGGCGGCGGCGTGGAGTTCAGCTGTGGCATCACGGGCTGAGAGAAGGAGAGCCACGAGCACTGCTGCGGTCAGCAGCGAGCGGCAGCCGGCGTGAAGGTGGATCAGAACGGCGGTATTTCTCGTTGTCTGGATCATGGCCGGTTTCCTTTCTCGAAACGCGTCTGCCCACTGTGTGCCTGAGGCCATTATCATGGCGGCGGGACGAGCCAAATGGGAGCCGGCTCGCATGCTGCTGATAAGGACGTCTCGATGCCATCTGCTGATGCCCAAACCAACCCACTTGCCAACTGGACGGGCCCCTATGGTGGCGTGCCACCGTTTGACCAGGTGACGCCCGCAGGACTCGGGCCGGCGCTCGAGGCTGCGATGGCGGCAGACCTCGCTGCAGTCGACGCCATCGCTGAAAACGCCGAACCAGCGACGTTTGACAACACGATCGCCGCGCTCGAACGGGCCGGAACGGCTCTTGAGCGGGTGGGCACGATCTATTCCGTGTTCACCAGCAACCTTGCCGATGATGCTGTGCAGGCGGTTGAGCGGGAGATGTCGCCGAAGCTGGCGGCGCATGGTGACCGAATCATTCAGAACGGTCCGCTCTTCGCACGTGTTAAAGCGGTGTACGACAGCCGTGAGTCAGCTGGGCTGACGGCTGAGCAGCAGCGGCTGACCTGGCTGACCTATACGAGCTTCGTCCGACAGGGAGCCGCGCTCGACGCCACGTCGAAGCGGACGCTCGCCGAGATCAACGGCACGCTTGCCACACTGACCACAGATTTTGCCCAGCATGTGCTCGCTGACGAGAACGATCGTTTCGTGCTGGTCGACGATCAAAGCCGGCTGGCTGGGCTGCCTGAGTCGCTTGTGGCTGCGGCTGCTGCAGAGGCGACCCGTCGCGGAAAGACCGGCTGGGCGCTGGCCAACACACGTTCGGTGGTCGAGCCGGTGCTGACGGTGGCCGACAATCGGCAGCTCCGCGAGGAGGTCTGGCGAATGTTTGTCAGCCGAGGAGCGGAAGACGGGCCAACCAACACCCTCGGCATCATTCGCGAAGTGGTCGCTCTGCGGGCGGAGCGTGCCCATCTGCTCGGTTATGCCACCCACGCCCACTGGCAGCTTGAGCATGCGATGGCTCGCACGCCTGAACGAGCGATGGCGTTGATGGAGGAGGTCTGGACGCCGGCGGTGGCCACTGTTGCCAGTGAGGTTGCGGCGATGCAGGCGGTTGCCGATGCGGAAGGCGCAGCGTTGAACATCGAGCCGTGGGACTACCGCTACTACGCAGAGAAGGTGCGGCTGCGAGACTATGATCTCGATGAGGCAGAGATTGTGCCTTATCTGCAGCTCGAGAAACTCCGCGAAGGCATGTTTCATGTGGCGGCGACGCTCTTTGATCTGCATTTCTCGCCGCTTGACAGCGGGCCGGTGGAGCAGGGGGGCGTGCCCGTGTTTCATCCCGATGTGCGGGTCTGGGGAGTTCACCGAGGAAGCGGCGAGCATGTGGGGCTGTGGTACTTCGATCCCTTCGCTCGGCCCGGCAAGCGTTCAGGGGCCTGGATGAGCGGGTATCGGGCCCAGGCGTCATGTGACGAGGGCTCAACCGCGATCGTTTCCAACAACTGCAACTTCACCAAGCCACCCGCGGGCGAGGCGGTCACCATCTCCTGGACCGACGCAGAAACCCTCTTTCACGAGTTTGGTCACGCCCTGCACGGACTCTCATCGAAGGTGACGTATCCTTCGCTCTCAGGCACGCGAGTGCCTCGTGACTACGTGGAGTTTCCCTCGCAGGTGCTGGAGCACTGGCTCTCCACACCGGAGATTCTCGAGACCTACGCGCTGCATGTGGAGACGGGTGAGCCGATTCCGAAAGACCTCGTGGCGAAGATAGAGCGGGCTTCCGCCTTCAATGTTGGCTTTGGCACGGTGGAGTTTCTGGCGAGTGCGCTGGTCGATATGAAACTGCATCTTGCTGAACCACCAGCAGATATCGCGGTGTTTGAGCGAGAGACGCTCGCAGCGATCGGGATGCCCCAGGCGGTCGGTGTGATGCGGCATCGTCTGCCGCACTTCTTGCACCTGTTCACCGGAGATGCCTACTCCGCGGCCTACTACAGCTACCTCTGGGCTGATGTGTTGACGGCCGATGCGTGGGAGGCATTTACCGAAGCTGAGGGCCCGTGGGATGCAGAGGTCGCTGGCCGGCTGGTGGGCCAGGTGTTCTCTGCTGGCAACACCGTCGATGCAGCCGAGGCCTACCGCGGATTTCGTGGCCGTGATCCTGACACGAAAGCACTGATGCGGAAACGAGGCTTTGCTGCGGCAGGCGAGTGATCTTCAGGCCGTGCGTTCTCATGAAAGATGGTGAGAAACGAATGATGATGGGGCGTTCGTCGAGAGTTGTGTTGATCACGAATGCTGCGCTCGCGGTGGTGGCAGGCATGGCCTGCGGGGAGGAATCGCGGCGGATCAATGAGCTTCAACTGCTCGGCACGCACAACTCCTACCACATAGCGCCAGACGCCTTCACGATGTCGGCGATTGCGGCGGTAGCGGGGGAGGAAGCCAAGGCGATCGACTACACGCGGCGGCCGTTGACGGAGCAGCTTGATCGGCTTGGTGTGCGGCATTTTGAACTCGACTGCTATCGCGATCCCGAGGGAAGCCTGTATCGCCATCCATGGGCGATGACGATGGCGAAGGTTGCGGGGGCGGATGTGCCGGCGTTTGATCCCGAAGGGCGGCTTGCCCGGCCCGGGATCAAGGTGCTCCACAGCCCAGACTTCGACGTCCGCACAACCTGCTACACGCTGGCTGATGGACTTGCAGAGCTGAAGGCCTGGTCTGACCAACAGCTCGACCATGCTCCAATCTTTGTGTTGCTTGAGCTCAAGAGCGATGCGTTCTCCGGCAAGCAGCCGTTGCCATGGGTCGACAACGCCTTCAGAGAACTGCACGACGAGCTGCTCGATGTCTGGCCACGGGAACGGATGCTCACGCCAGCAGATGTGCAGGGAGACGCGGCCACGCTTCGCGATGCGGTGGCAGGGAAAGGCTGGCCTGCAGTTGAAGAACACCTGGGGAAGGTGGTGTTTCTCCTCGATAATGAGGGGGGCGATCGTGACCGCTATCTGGCGGCAACAGATGAGAGCCGGCTGTTGTTTGTGAGTGTTGACCGCGGTCACCCGCAGGCGGCCTGGATGAAACGCAACGATCCCGTTGGCCAGGAAGAGGAGATTCGTCAGCTTGTGCAGGAGGGGTTTCTGGTGCGAACGCGTGCGGATGCCAGCACCCGCGAGGCGCGTGACAACGATCCGCGGCGGCGTGATCTGGCGATCGCTACGGGTGCTCAGCTGATCAGCACCGACTATCCCGAGCCTGACCGCCGTCTGAGTAGCTACTGTCTACCGGCCTCTTTGCTCAACGAGAGGAGCAAGTAATGCTGCAAGGCGTCTGGCTCCCCATGCGTGTATGGATGTCCCTCGCGGTGATGACCGTGGCCGGTGCGGTGATCGAGAGGCCAGCGACTGCCGAGGATCTCCGCAGCTATGAGGATGGGCCACTGACAGCCGCAGACTTTCTTGGGGAGGTGCCGGCTGACCCGGGCGGTGATGCAAACACTGCGACGAAACTTGGCTGCAGCTATCGCTACAGCTATCGCGTCGTCGGCGGACGGACGACGCTCACCGTTGAGGAGTTGACAGTGGAGGCCTTCGTGCGAAGGGATGCGTCCTGGAACCGCCGGCCAATGAACGCCGCTCTGATGTCGCATGAGCAGGGGCATGCCGATATTGCGTGGATTAGTTGCCTGCAGGCCCGTCTCGCCTTTCAGGAGAAGATGCCGAGGGGACGGCATTGGCGATTCACTGGAGCAAGCCTCAAGGATGCCGTGGCGAAGCTCGATGCAGCGGTGGCTGAGATCATGAAGCCTTTTGAGGTTTCTGGCAGAGAAGCCGACGCTGCCTACGACCGGGAGACCCGGCATGGACTCGGGCCGAAGCAGAGCGAATGGCGGCGGGTTCACCAGGCCACGATTGAAGAGCTCGAGGCCAAGCTGGCCAAGCAGCGGTAGTGGCTAGTCTGCGAGTGTACGTGGGTGGCCGGCCACGATCGGGCTCTGGGTGCATGCCGGCCATGCGGCGGACGTGTCACTCATCTCAAGATGCAGTGTGCCGCCGTTGGCGAGGTTGTTCCAGCGGAGGCAAGGCTCGCTGAGGGGCTGACCGTTGAGCGTGGCGGCGGCGACGTAGGGGCGGCTCGGGCTGTTGCCCG
>Ga0181601_10004108_pt1 | contig 12233 bp, 10 predicted proteins | sample 041ome_8_FD_133020 | JGI IMG/M metagenome (GOLD analysis project Ga0181601, IMG submission 133020) | Coastal salt marsh microbial communities from the Groves Creek Marsh, Skidaway Island, Georgia - 041407BS metaG (megahit assembly) | ecosystem: Environmental > Aquatic > Marine > Intertidal zone...
AAACGAAACGAAACGAAACGAAACGAAACGCTCGCGGAGCCGTTGGTCTCTGAAAAAAGACGAAGAAGAGAAGCGCGGGAAGTTTTCGTTTAGTCGCTGTTCGTTCTTTTTTATATTCTCCGGATGTATACGCATAATACGATGGAAATTGCGAAAGTGTCGACGTCGTTGTGCGCACCTTCTCAAAGCCATCCTTCTTCGAAGAGAAGTTCCCGCGAACGCCGCCAAAAACAGCGACAACGCGCGAGAATGAACGCGACGGCGAGCACGAGCGAGGCGAAAAAGACGAGCAGAACGAACGAGAAAACCGTCATTCTCGTGCGACACGGGAAAACGGAGATGAATGAATACTTGGCATCGAACCACTGGGCGGACGAGAAGTTCAAAGATCCGCTCTTGTACGACACGAAACTCTCGAAAGCCGGCGTCGCGGGCGCGCAGTTGGCGCAAGTGTACGTGGAAAAATTGGAACCGAAACCAGAATTGATCGTCGCCTCGCCGTTATCTCGCGCCATCATGACGGCGAAGTACGTGTTTGAACACGACAGGTCGACGCCGAGAGCGGTGTGCGCGCACGCCAGAGAGAGAGTGTTTCACGCCTCCGACCACGGGAAAACGAAACGAGAATTGGAACAGTTGCACGCGGACTTTGATTTCTCGCACATTGAAAGCTACGACGAGCCGTGGTGGTACGTCGGCGCCGAAGACGAAAAGAAAACGTTCGGCGAAGTTTCCTTGGAGCCCGTGGACGTCTTCGAGCAAAGAATGGACGACTTGATCGATTGGATAAACGAACGCGACGAAGAGGTCATCGCATTAGTCGCGCACTGGGGCGTTTGCTTTTCGTTAACCGGCGAACAGTTCGAAAACTGCGAAGCTCGCGTGTGTAAACCAGGGACGCTAAGGCCGAAGACTGGCGATTTTCGTAAAGTCGAGTTGGCGCTCGAAGACTCCGCGCAAGGCAAAGCGTTGAGAGCGTTTGTTTTCCTCATGAACGAAATCACCGGCTCAGTTCCGCTGAGCGTAGGATTAGCCGTAGGCGTGTCGTTAGGAGTTGCCAGCGCAATTGCAAGTAAATTTTAACGTAGCACAAAAGTAAACGAGTAGGTAGGCGCGCGAGCAAGAGTAACGCAAATGTATATTATTATATTTCAAAAACATGCTCAGAAAAATAGTTCTTAAAACAACCAAATGATCTACGGTATGCACACAACTCGCTTCTCATACTTTAACAAACGCGTCAATTACTTTGTAACTTTGTACGCCTTGATTGTTTTCAACAAGTTCTTAGCGTTTTCGTCGTTCTCGAAGTGATCTCTGACCGGTTGCAAAATCGCATTCAAGTGCTTCGATAAACTCGGTTTCAAATCTCCCGGGTGAATCTTCTCCTCCACGTACTCCTTCTCGAACCGTTCGTACGACTCGTACACCTCCAATTTCCCCGTTTCCGGCTCCTCGTCGCTCTTGCGGTACAGTTTAAACTCTTCGCACCACGGAAAAATCACGTACTTGATGTACTCCAAACAAGGATTCTTCTCGACCACGCCCGGAGGGCAGTACGCTTTCTTAATCTTCGATTGCACGTCCTTTTCGCTGTCTTCCATAAATATAGCCGAATTCGGATCGCTTTTACTCATTTTTTCTTGTCCTTCCTTTAATCCGGCTAACATCTTGTGACTCAAAATGATCGGTTTATTCTTTCTCTTGATATCGTCGCAATACTCTCTCGCCAACATGTTCACTTTCCTCTGGTCCATGCCGAGTTGGCAAATATCCGCGCCTAAGAAAAAAATATCCGCGCACTGCATCACCGGATAAAAGATCTGACTCGCCGCTAAATCGTCGCTCTCCGACCGTCCCATAATCTGCGAGCATCGAATGATTCTCCCCAACGAATTCTTCCTCGCGATGTCCAACACCAGCGGCCAATACTCGTGCGCTCGCTTGTTAATCTCCTCGCTCGACCAAATAAACTCAACTTTACTCAAATCCATACCGACCGCTTTCCACACTTCCACCATGTACAACCCGACTTTTTGTATTTTCTTGATGTCCCCGCCCATTTTGTTGTTCATTTGCGCGAACCAATCCGCGATCCAAAACTTAAACGTGACGCCCGATTTCGTCAATTTGTTCACATTCAAGCACTTCATCACCCCTTGCGCGATGTGCATTCTCCCGGACGGTTCAAATCCATCGTACGCGCACGGGTTCGGTTTCTTATCCAGCAACCGCCTCAGCTCTTCCGGCTGAATGCACTCCTCGCCGATGGAGAGGCACAGATTCACCCGTTCGTCCAGCGTTAAACCAGACGGGTGCGGTTTTTCTTCTTCTTCTCCTCCTCGAGCCGCACCGTCGCCGGCGTTCAACTCGGACATTTTCCCGGTCACTTCTTCCGCGCTCGTCGTCGTCGCCATGTTCTTTTGTTCTTCCTTCGATGTAATAACAATAACGCGACGATGGTTACAAAAAAGACGCGAAAGTGTTCTTCGTGCGCGTGTAACTCGCGTTTACGACGCGTAAAAGTCTGACGACGACTCCGGGCGGGCGAGAGAGATAAAATCCAATCGAAAAAAAGGTCTAGCGTCTTCTCCAGAAATTCGGAACGCGCAAACGACAGAGAGGGAGAGAGAGAGAGAGAGAAAGAGTCGCTCTCGCTCACTCTCTCCCTCCCTCTCTCGCGAAGAAAGGAGAGAAGAAAGGACGAGAAGAAGAAGAACTCTTTTTCTCTTTCTCTCGCTCCTTGCGCGGCGTTTCTCTCCGTAAAACAAAAAGAGAATGCTTTCGATTTTCCCGAGGACGAAGACGACGAAGACTGCGCTCCTTCTCTTCTCCTTCTTCCTATCTCTGATCACCACCGTTCGAGCGATTCGACCGTTCGATGAAGAAGAAGAACATCGTCGCGATCATCAGTTTTGCGCGAACACCAAGCAAGGCTTGCACCACATCACCGACGACAACGGATACACGTGCAATTGGTTCGATTTAGAGAGCAAAACCGGATGTTGTCCGCCTTCTAAAGCCATCGAGAAACGGTTCGGATGCGCCGCGTGCGACTTGACGCCGAAGCACGAGACGGAAAAATGCTGCCAAACGTACGAATCGTGCGTTTCGTGCTGCCAAAACGCGAAAGTATCGACCGCGGAAATCGACAGAACGCGAGAACCGATTGGCCGCGCGCAGCCGAGTACCGGGTACTTCTCGGACGCGTTTTCGCACTGCAAGAGCAAGTGCCGAACGCAGCCGACGGTGACGGTGCACGAGAGCACGTACGGGTACGAGAGGAAGTTTTGCTTCGGGAAGTTTCCGAGGGATAAAGATCCGACGCCGCCGAGAGGGTTTAAGCCGTAGTCTTAAGTAGGAATAGTAGGGCGATTAGATAGATTGTAGTAGTAGTAGTAGTAGTAGTAAACCGCTATGTTTATCGCGTTTAGCGCGCGTACGAAAATAAAAGTTTTTAACGAAATCTCGTCGAACGCGTCGTCGTCGCTTTACAAATCATGGCTCTCGGGACGCCTGCGAATAAGTAACACGAAAGCAAAAAAACAGCCCCACCGATGCGACGGTATCATCGCGCATCGCGCGTCCTCACGAACGACTCGGAGCGTCGTCGTCGTCTCCGCGGGCTCTTCGCGTCGTCGTCGTCGTCGTCGTCGTCGTCTTTCGCCGACGTGTGCGTCGCCATCGGGTCGAATCTCGTCGCGCCTTCTTCTTCTTCTTCTTCGTGTTCTTCGGGAAGAGGAACGGCAGCAGAAGAGGAAGGTGCAAACTCTCGATTTCAGCACTTTCACACGGCGTTGCGTCTTCTCCGAGAGCGAGGATTTGAAATTAAGAAGCTCGCGAGCGTTTACGAGACGCGACCGATGGACACTTTGATTGAAAACCAACCGAAATTTCTAAACTCGGCGGTCGTGTTGCGGCATCCGCGAGAGTGGTCGATTTTAGAGTGCTTGGGTAAAATGAAAGACATCGAACGAGAGATGGGAAGAGACGTGCACAATACGGATAAAGGACCACGAGTGATTGATTTGGACATTTTGTTTAGCGAGAAAGAACCTATGGTGAGGTACGATCCTCCTTCGCAACCTTCTCCGTTTGCGTCGTCGTACGAAAAGTTTTGGCTGGAAGTGCCGCACGCGAGGATCAAAGATCGCGCGTTCGTGTTAGCACCGATTGCGGATTTGACGGAAAAAATGAGTTTTGATAAAACCGGCGACGTGTCCATTACGATGGCCAATCAAATGACAGCCATGGCGAAGCTGTGGAAGGAGAAGGAGAGGATAATGTTGGCGGATAATTTTGAAGAGAATGACGTTTTACTCCAAAGAGTAGCGCCGTTCAAGAGGAACATGCGCTTGGAACCGTACGAGGGCCAGGCAAAAGTTATGGGAGTTTTGAACATCACACCGGATTCGTTTTCCGACGGTGGCGTATTTAACACGAGCGTGAGTACAGCTTTGAGACGCGCGGAGCAACTGGCGAACGAAGGCGCGAGGATTATCGATGTGGGAGGCCAATCGACGAGACCGGGCGCGTCGAGAGTTTCAGCGGCGGATGAAATCTCGAGAGTGGCACCAGTTTTGCAGGCAATATGCGAACGATTTAAGAACGATCCGAGAAATATTGCCGTATCGGTTGACACGTTTTACGGCGAAGTGGTAAAAGTGGCGGATAAGATCGGTGTGGACATCATAAACGACGTTTCTGGAGGCGATTGGGACGAGGAGATGCTCACTGCCGTTGCGAATACAAAAGTGCCACTGGGGTACATTTTATCGCATCAACGAGGTAACCCAGAAATCATGAGTAAAAACGCATCCTATCCCATTGGTTCAGTCGCAAAGACGGTTGGCGATGAACTCGCCTCTCAGTTTTCACGCAAAGTTTCCCCTGCGGGAATTTCGGCATGGCGGTGCTGGATCGATCCTGGATTTGGTTTCGCAAAGTCCGAGAAACAGTGCGTGGAGTTGTTGTCGAATTTACGAGACGTTCGCGCGTCGCTCGCGAAGAACGAATGTGGCGGTTTAGCGAGCGCACCTATGCTGGTTGGTATGTCGCGAAAACGTTTCGTGGGAAATATGCTCGGTGATGAAAAAGGGAAAGATGTTCCGAAAGAAGCGCGCGACGTAGCTTCGGCGGCAGCGGCGGTTGTTGCGCTGATGAACGGCGCAAACGCTGTGCGAGCACACGACGTGAAGCTACACGCAGATGTCGCCAAAGTTACCGACGCCGTGACGTCTGCCAAAGAAAAGATGCGTTCGTAGTAAAGACGTTAGTGGTAGTAGATTTTAGTGTATAACAGTGCGTAATAGAAACATTATATAAAATGAAAGAAATATTAACATGACCCACGTCGGTGTTGTATAAAGTGTGCGTGCACATATATCCCTTCTCTAGGTATATATCAGTACAAAACATACAGTAAGGAGTAGTAACGCTGCGTCGGTTATGCACCTAACGCTTCGCTTACAATTTTCTCGAAATCTTTTCGGATTTTAACCATGAACGCGCCGTCTTGCGTTTTCGTTTCGTTGCCGCCTTTGAGGGAAAAGTAAACCTCCCAAGCTTTCGAAAGCGCTAAAGTAGCTTCCTCTGGATACTCTGAACGGTAACACGCTACGGCGTACACCAAAGCAGAATACATGACGTTTTCATGGTTACCCTGTTGAGCGCGCAAACGTTCGAGCGACGCAGAAAGTTCGTTCAACGATTGCTTCACTGGATCGCAGCCTTCGGCGAATTCGTTGAAGACTCGCCGCATCGCGTTTTGGGTCAAAATCTTTTCGCGTTCGGCGTCGTTCTGAGACATTTTGAATGCAAAAGCCGGAATACTCGTCGGAAGTTTTGGATCAATGACCTCGGTAAAATACGCGGTGGAGTAGAACTTGTTCACCTTTGAATTCCAATCTTTCATGCCCGCTCGCGTGGCTTTCGCAATAATGCGTTCGTTAGCAATCTCTTCGTACGATGCGTCATGAACACCTTGCGTGTCAACCTCAAACGAATCGTGCCCATGGCGAGGTTGTTCGTTCGAAGAAACCTGCTGCGTTCCTTGACGTTGTTGCTGCAGTTGTTGCTGATGCAGAGCAGCTGTGCTCGTAAACCTCGCTCTTTTGTTGTTCGTGAGCGGCGCCTCTGCCAACTCGTCGCCCGAGGCAGATAATATCGGCGCCGGCGGTAACTCGTCGAAATGCTTTCGCGGACGCCCACGACCATCTCTTTTGTACGTTACCGGTACGTAACTCGTCTTCTTCTTTAACGGTTGCGGTGGTGGAATCAAGCCAGCTTTGACTAACTCTTCCGTCCTCATTTTCTCTCTTTCTCTCTCTTTTCGTTTCGCCACGCGCGCATCTTTCTCTTGTTGCTGCTGAACGAGATTCGCGAGGCGCGCTTTGTACTCGTCGTTCGAAAGGTTCGGATCAGGATTAGTTAAATCAAAAGGCAGAGTATTTTCTTCGGCATCCGTATCTTTATCGACACCCGGATTCGCTCCCTCGACGTCGTCATTCTCGCGCGCTTCATCAGCGCCGCTGTCGGTGTGGTTCAACGCGTTGGGTTCCTCGTCGTCGTAATCATCACCTCTGTCGTAAGCGTCTTCGTCCTCCTCCTTTTCATCTTCTTGGTCCGCCGCTGCATCTACCAACGCATCCAAATCCATTCTATCGTGCGTTGAAAGCGACCCATATTGCTGCATCGCCGCCGGCCTGCCGTAATCCCCTCTGCTCGGCTCGTACATCGCGTGCACGAAACCGTGTCTGTCTCTGTACGGTTTACCATCTATGTACTTCTTTGCGGAACCCTTATAATTAGCACTTAATACCTTCTCCTTCTTCTGATTATTCCTCCTATTTCCGACATTCTTAACGACAGGCGGCGGTTGCTTCCACGGCTTCTCCACCTTCGGCTCCACCTTCTCTTCGCCAAACGTCTCCGCCAATCTGTGCAACTTCGGCTGCAACAAGTGCGCCAACTCCGGATCGTTCGCCCACTCTCTCAAACCAAAGTGCCCTTCCGACGGTCTCGCAAAAACTCTCTTATTCACATCCTTCTTCTTCAAATCCGTGTAACACGCCGACGCCATCGTCGCTTCCGGCGTTTTCCCCGGAAGGTTCCCGAGAAGGTCGTTTTCGAGCGCGTACCTGAGAAGAGTTTTTTTCGGTTCCGAAAAGATTCGAAAGAAAAAGGTCAGCGCCTCTCTCCCACTGAAAGCGTGCGAAGAAAAAAAACCAATCGTTCCAAATCGGATGTCAAAAGCTCGCTCGCGTGAAGTAAACGAACCAAAAGCATCCCGCGTCCGCGTGTTATTATGTTTCTTTCCCCCATTCTCTCGATGACGCTCTCTCTCGCTCGTCTCTCGCTCGTCTTCGCGTTGCATCTCGAATGTGAAAATGAAAAAAGAAGTACACGAAAAAAAGCAACAAAAAAGCAAATCGAAATCTAAAAAAAATCATCGCGAAGGGTTGCCCAATAGAAAAAAGGATGGGGCATTCGACACGTCGAAAACTGAAAAAGAAAGAGAAATGATTTTTCTCTCTCTTCTTTCTCTCGAACTCAAAACGTGTACTACCTGGTGATTTGCCCGGTCGTGAGCAACCGCTTCTCCTTACGAAGCACGTATATCGCGGCGGTTTTGAATATTCCGGATCCTCTGTCGTTGGACGACGTAAAGCACAGGGTGAGTGAAATTGCGGAAAAGAGAGAATACGATGTTAAAAAAAATTTTTTTTTTTGAACCGGAAGAGGAAGAGAAAAGAGCGGCGTAGAGACGCCGGAAAACGCATGTTTGTTTCCCCACCGCCCTTCTTTTTTTTATTTGCTGCGTACCTCGGGATGCCTTCCAGCGCGTGATCGATGCCCGCCATGTTTGATCTCTCTTTTCGTCGTCGTCGTGAGCGTGTGTTGCTGATTAAAACCTTTCGCGCGCCTTTTAGAGGTGACGTGTTTCAAAAAAAGGGATGTCGCGCGACCAAGGTGTGAGGAATCGAAGATTGCATTCGGCAAAAAAGCGCATCTTCACGTCATCGTTTTGGTGTGGAATCACACCACATAAAAAAAAGTGAAAAAAATGCAAAAAACATAACAACAAAAAAAAGAAGCCTCCCTCCCCTTCCTCCCGGCGGCTCGTCTGTAAAGGAAGACGACGAGACGACGAGAGGTAAACGAGAGCGATTGCAGTCGTCTCTCTTTTATCCGAACGAACGCGTTTTGGGGAGTTTGTGTGGATACGCTTTTACCTGTGCGTGGTATTAAAAAGTTTCTCTCTCTCTCTCTCTCTCTCTCTCTCTCTGGACTAAATAAAGTGTGTGTGTGTTCTGTAGCAGTAGCACCTTTCTCTTCTTCTCCTTCTTCTTCTTCTGAAGAAGAAAAAGAGAGGTGTTCGTGTCGCGCGCGTGTCTCGATTTAGCTCTCGTCCGCGTCTTCCTCCTCGATCTTTGGCGCTAAGTAAAATCGGACGTAACCCATGTCCTCTATCAAGTACTGCACGACTACCGGCAACTCTTTGCTCAACTGTAAACGCACGTTCTCGCACAAACTCGTCGCTTTGCAGAAAGAGTTCAAGTATCGCAAAGCAAACGTCAACGTCACCGGTTCTTGCAAATCGATGTCTACGTTTTGGCCCTCCGAGGACTTCGTCTTACCCCCTTTCTCGCCGTCTTCCCCGTCTTCCGTTTTCACTTTCTCTTCCTTCATGTCGCCGTCCGAGGTGCGTCGGCACGTAATATTCGCCTCTCCGATATCACCCGAAGTAGTAAACTTAACGCTATCTTTCGTCACCGCAATAGTCACCGTATCGCCAATCGACGACAAATCTCTGCAAATTCTTTGAAACTCGTTCGAGGACATCTTCACCGTCGCTTCGTACTCCGTATCCGGGATGCCCAAATGTTCCGTGTCGATATCCATCAATTTCATTTGAAAATCGGAAATTTTATCCGCTTTCGGGTTTTCAAACATGAACGTCACCACGTCCCCGGCGTCGTCCGCTTTCATCGTGATCGTGTCGTCGTTGTCCGCGCACTTTAACATTTTGCTCTGCGATTGTCGCGCGCGCGCGAAGTGAAAGAGAAAAGAGAGAAAATTTTTTTGTTTGAATAAAAGTGGTTAGTCACACGCATCTATCTCGCTTCGGTTGGGGGTGATCTCTCTCTGAAAAGGAGAGAAGCACAAAACACGCGCGATACGCGCGACGACCGAAAGAGACCGCGGTTCGTTGTTCTCCGCTCGGAGACGAATGGATTAAAAAAGCACTCGCCCACATTGCGATCTCTCGTTCTCTCGACGGAGTCCGTTCGAAAACGACATCTCGCGAAGAAAGAACTTCTCTCGCTCTTTGAGATTTTCAAAAACTAGTTTTGTTCGTTTGAAAAGTTTCCCCACGGCGAAGAAGAAGAAACGCGGCGATACGTGCGCGCTCTGTTCGATCGTCCAACGACAACAACGACGAGACGAAAAACCAATAAAAAGCGCAGGACTATAAATACCACCACTACTCACCATGTTCAACAAGTTCATCCCCATCGTCACGTCCCGGTCGCATCGGTAGTGGTCGAACCCGGTGCTTCTCAACATCAGCGCCACGAGAGACACGTGCGAGGAGTCCATCGCTTGCAACGCGAACCCGTTGGCGGTGCACTCAAAGTTCGCATCGGTGACTAAATCTTTGATAGATTCGAGGACTTTTTTAAGGATGGAACCTTGGAGGATTCTCGCTTCGAACATCTTTTATTACGTGCGTGCGTGTAAGAGCAAAGCGTCTTTTTTATTGCGGAGATGCGCGATTTCAAACTTTTGAAAAGTTTAAAGTTACGTATTGGAGAGAGAGAATACCGGGAGATATCGTCGCGCTATACTGTTATTACTTTCCAAAACCTAAAAATCTTCCGTGCTAAAATCGTACGCGTCGTCGTGCTTTCTCTCTCTGTGTGTTTTTCTTTGTTTCTCGCACGAACCTCACGAACGCGTCTCTCTATTATCGCCTATCCCTTCTCGACGAAGGCTTCTCCGGCGCGTTCACGAACGCCCAATCTACTCTGACCTCCTCGTCCAACATCAACTTCCCGTCCATGTTCTCGATCGCGCTCTGCGCTTCCTCCTTCTCTTTATACTCGATCAAGCAGTACCCTTTGACGAATCCAGTTCTTCGGTCTAAGTTCAAGTGTAAGTTTGAAATCTCTCCAAAGTCGCCAAAGTTTTCGTGGATGTCTTCCTCTTGCGCCTCTTCGTGGACGCCGGTCACGAGAACGACCCAGCCTTCGATGGACTTTTGCGGTTGGCCGCGTTGTCCTCCTCTCTCTCCGTCGCCGTCTCTCAAAGTTTCGTACCGGTCGTTTCGGGAATGTTTTACCTCGTCGTCGATTATGTCTGCGTTTTCAAAGCCTCGGCCCTGCGGAGAGAAATACGAGAACGTGGCGTTAACGATACTATCGATGTCGTCGCGGAGATGAGACGCACGCACGCAACGGTGATGAACACAGAAAAAGAACAGAGGAAGAAAGCGCGCTAAACGACGAAAGAAACCGAACCAAAGCGACAAAAGAAGAAGAAAACCGCGCACCTTTTGTCGCCGACGTCCGTCCGTCCGTTTCCCGTCTCCTCTCTCGTCGTCGTCGTCGTCGCTGTTATTTTCCATTTTTGTCGCGTGCGATGTTGTTGTTTCCGATGGCGGTCAAAAGAAAGGGAAAGAGAAAGCCGCTTTTAAAACTCTCTGAACGACGCCGGTTCGTGCTCTTTTTGTGACGTATAAATCGTTGTCTCGTGCGGCGTGCGTTAAGGGTGCGTTTCGACGGAGAAGGCGCGACTCTTTTGGATTCTTTTCTCCGCGTTCCGGTCGACTCTCTCTCTCTCTCGAAATGAAGAGTTTTTCCAATTCAAACGCCATAACAAAGGCGCTAATCCGGTTTAGAAAGAGAGAAACAGAGAGAGAGAGAGAAAGATCAGAGAGAGACTTTTTAACGCGCACCCATGACGCTCAAAAGAAACGCAAATTCGTCGTCTCGCTCGTTTACCGTCCGCGCGTGGTATCTCTTCGCGCTTCTGTCCGCGTGCTTTGCCGTTCTCGTTTCGCTTCCGAGCGGCGCGGAAGCGCAACAACAACAAGAGAAAACGGTGATCTCTCAACAAAAGCTCGAGCACGGCGTCTTGTTCAAAGTCGTCGTCTCCGCGAGCGTTCCGGTGGACAGTTCGGACGTTCTTTTCAACCGCGGGGTGTTGGCGACGACGCAGGCGCAGAAAATCCGCGTTTGGTGCCTCGATATGCAGCCGAAAGCGAAGAAGAAGAAGACCGATAAAAACGCCCCAGATGAGACGGAAGATAACAAAGCGATGGAGCTTTCGGACGTGTTCTTGTGGCACGACGAAACGACCGACTCGCAAGATTGGTACGCGGGAAAAGATTCAATCGGGAACCAGTTGGCGAAGAAGAACGTGCGATCGGTGGCGTGCGATATGCCCGGATACGGTCGGTCTGAGGGACAGAAGAAGTTCGCGGCGAGCTCGGACTTGGCGAGGAGTACGTTTCAAGAGCAACTGTTTAATAAGTTGGACATGAAACGACCGGTAGTGTTCGCGCCCGGTTTGTCGATGAGTTACGTGGTTCCACTCGCGACGGTGAAGCCGAGCGCGCTGGGTGGCGTCGCCACGTGCGAGATGGAGAGTGGCTGGGCGGTGGAGAAAGCGGAGAGGAGGAGAAACACGGAGCGGGCGTTGAGATACTTGAAAACGACGCTGGAGAGATTACCGGATAAAGCGAGCGAAATTCCAGTGAAGACGTTTTTAAAGAAAGAGAAGCAAGACGCGTGGGTGGAAAAAGTGCAAAGAGAGTTTGCTGGTATGTTTCCATTGACAGACGTGGTGTATTTGGAAGGACGAGTGCATTGCACGGACGTCAAGAACGAAAACGATGTTTCAATCGGATTGATTCGCTTGAGCGCGTTGGCAATGTTAAGCAACGGTAAAGCGAGCGGCTTGGTCAGAAAAGCCATTTTAGCGAAGAAGAAATCTATGCCTCGAATCGAAGAAGAAGAAGTGGAGGAAGTCGAGCCGGTGAAGACGACGATCCAATGGGAGGACGAAGGAGCGACCGCCTCCCCGGAAGAAGAAGCAGTCGCCTCCGAGGAAGGAGGAGAAGAGACTAGCGAAGCGGAGGAAGGAGAGACGACCGGCGACGATGCGAAGTCGACCGATTTCGGAGGCGAAGATGGAGAAGACGGTTTCGTCGACCAAGTGGAAGAGCA
>Ga0181601_10004117_pt1 | contig 12214 bp, 12 predicted proteins | sample 041ome_8_FD_133020 | JGI IMG/M metagenome (GOLD analysis project Ga0181601, IMG submission 133020) | Coastal salt marsh microbial communities from the Groves Creek Marsh, Skidaway Island, Georgia - 041407BS metaG (megahit assembly) | ecosystem: Environmental > Aquatic > Marine > Intertidal zone...
TGCTGGATACTTCAATAATCTAAATGCTACAAGAGACTACCTTTCCGTTCCAAACTATTCTCTTCCAATTATTAATATTGGAGGAAGAGATTTGCAAAGGTGGTATGAGGACAACTACATTGTAAATACATTAGAGTACCCAGAAGACGGGCATCCAAAATTTATTTCCTTTAGGCCAAATATAGAGTACGATAACGAGGGTCAGCCAGACTACTGGAATAATGCTGGACAAAATTATATAGAGCAATGCTATTTTAACTTTCCATCACTAAACGTCCTGAATGATGCGATTGCAGCGGTATACGGAGTCTTTGAGATAGAGGACAGTATTGCATCAGACAGAACCCTGATGAGTTTTGTCAACATAACAAACCTAGACACCTTTAATATCACAATAAATGAAGACACCATTTCATACTCAATAAATGGAAATGTTATTCATCAAGAAGTAATTATCATAGGATTAGAGTGCCTAGTTGGATTTAATTTTGAAAATATTGGAGCGGCATTTGGCTATGAGGTTTCTAGATTCTTTTCTTCCCCGTCATCTATTCAGTTGTATGTTGGAGGAAACGGTCAAAACACCTTTGAGGGAAAGATTTATGCTGTAGGTTTTTCCAATCAAATAAACTTTCAAGAAATATCAGACAATTTTGATTCCAATGGAATCGCTATTTCAGCGAACTACGAGATTGTCATTAACCATATTGGAAGTTACACGTTAATTCCAGAATATGAATACGGACAACTATTTTTAGATATCTCGGTTTCCTCAGAATGGGAAGAGTACTTTCCCTTGTCTTATTTTGCTGGGTATGTAAAGGATGAAAACGGAAATCTTTTTTATGACTTAGACATGCTTCAACTTAATGTTGGATATTCCTACACTCAAACATCAGGGGTGTGGACATATCAAGAACTCTTTGATACCCACACATCACAAACATATAACGACATATCAACAGAATATCTTAATTATTTTGCGTTATTTAAAAACAATACAACTGGTGAAACGACAAACATATCTAATTCATCCTTGCAATCATATCTAACATTTCAAAGAGTCTCCGATGGAGCAAACACACCTTTGTCATCATTTAGCAATACCAAGCAGTTGCCCCTAGACAGTGTTATTTACGCTGATCAAGAAAACACTGTGGAGTTTCCTGAAAGAGTTTATGACACAAAATTTGTTTTTAAAGATAACGTAATTATCTATCCACCAAAAACAAATAACTTTGAAGATTATGCGATGGTTTTGCACTTTAATGTTAACCAAAGGTCTATTTTAAAGAATCCCCTAAAAATTAGAAGCCTAGAAATAGTTTCTAATAATCTAAACTATGTGTCAAGTTCAAACGACGAAAACCAAAGAAATATCATTGGAACAAGGTTTGGAACAAACATTTATCCACAAAAAACCAATAGCGGAGAAATAGACTATAAATCAGAAAACCCATTGCTTATCTACAAAACAGGAAGTCCCTATCTATATGCAACTAAAAAGTCTGGAATACAAGTTATAAATGAAACAGTGTCATCTGCATCCCCCGCAGAAGAGTTTATGATTTCGATTCCAGTAAACAAAAGCGGATCTTATAACTTTAACGTCGGAGCAATTCAATTCTTTGTCAAGGGCGCATTTTCAGAAGGAATTGAAGAGATAAAGTTAATGGATATAAATCACAAAGATGGAAAGATATCCATAACATTAGATAAAACAGAAACTGGAAACTTTGTTAGGGCATACAATAACGATGGAGTATCAATGACAGAAAGCACATCAGTGTTTTTCTATCAAAATGGAAGGTATGTGGTAACTCCCACATTGATAAATAATGAATGGAACGCACTAGGGGTATCCTTCTCTGACCAACTAGAGTACGGAGAGTTCCTTGATGGAAGCATAGATGTTTTTGGCGGTATATCTGTCAATAATATCTCTTACTACTTAGCAGACGGCCTAGGAATTAAAACAAATCTAAACATTAGGACTTGGGAGAATGTTCTCAACTACGACAGTATCACGCGAGCATGGTCTTATTGGGATGCTGGATCACAAAAGTGGAGAGACATATATGTGTTGGGGCAAACATCATCGTACTTTAGTACCCCAGAAGATATATATAGGTCTTATACTGGAACGAACAAGAACATTATTGATGATAACTTGGGGCTTTCGTTTAATAAAACCGAGTCAACTGTATATACCTTAGTTTCGTGGGGAACAATTACCGAAAAACCAGTATAATCTGGTACAATAGTGGTTATGAGTAACAGGAAAAGACCAACTATTGGAAAAAGCAAGGTCACCGTTGAAAATGTTGGTGACGCACAAAGAAAGCACTTTGGGTACGAGTGGGGGGCATACTTTTGGAAGTTGCCAGACGGACACCTTTTTGGTGATGGAGAGGGTAGACTACTCAACGTTCCATCCATTAAGGGCGACATAGGGCAAATATCAAAGATTAAAGAGGCGGCAGCCCATTATGGAAAGCCAGAAGGCTCCCCGTGGTTCTATGCTGGTGCAGCAAGGGCAACAGATGAAGAATATCAGGAACAACTTGACCGACTTGATGAAGGGTTGATTCCTTCTCTTAACGACATTGGTGCAGTAGCGGCTGCAAAGAAATCACTTGAACTTTATGGAGATGCTGAATAATGGAACAACAGATTCTTATTGATGCAAAAATGGCAGACCAAATTATTGAAAATGAGTTTGCTAATGCAGATCCATTTCAAAAAGACTGGAACACCCTTTCCAATCTAAACGGAATGGACAAGAACTTTAAGCGCAGGGCGCAAAGAAAAGTTGAAAAAGCCGCAACAACAATTAACAATGTTCCAATTCAGTCAGACGGTCAGGTTTCTGGAAAATACCTAAAGGATGCCAAGGCTGTACAGTATGGCAAGGACGGGGCACACTCAAAGGAAATTAATCCTGGGCAGGTTTATCGTAATGGATATGGAATCTTTGACCTAATTACCCCACCATACAATCTATACGAACTTTCTTCTTTTTACGACACATCTTTTGCCAATCATGCTGCGGTAGATGCCAAGGTATCCAATACTGTAGGAGTTGGCTATAGATTTGAAATGACTCCATCAACCATGATGCGCCTAGAGGCTACAAGCAATGAGTCTGCAAAGCAAAAGGCAAAGAAGAGAATTGAGCAGTTAAAGATTGAGTTGGCTGCTTGGTTGGAGGATTGTAACGACGACGAAAGCCTAACCAAGATATTGGAAAAGGTAATTGTTGATATGCAGGCAACTGGAAACGGATACATTGAAGTTGGAAGAACAGTTACGGGAGACATTGGATATATTGGACACATTCCAGCAACAACTATGCGGGTACGACGCCTGAGAGATGGATACATTCAGATAATTGCTGGAACCATTACATACTTTCGTAACTTTGGTGCAAAGAATCCAAACCCAGTTACAACAGATCCACGACCAAACGAGGTAATTCACCTTAAGGAATACTCACCCCTTAACACATTCTATGGTATACCAGATATCATTGCTGCAATGACCTCACTAAAGGGAGATCAGATGGCAGCAAACTATAATATTGATTACTTTGAAAACAAGGCTGTTCCACGATACATTATCACTGTCAAGGGTGCAAAGTTAACGGCAGAGGCAGAGGACAAATTATTTAGATTCTTCCAAACAGGACTCAAGGGACAAAGCCACAGAACTCTATACATTCCTCTTCCTGGCGATAGTGATGGAAACAAGATTGAGTTTGAAATGCATCCAGTAGAAAATGGTGTGCAGGAGGCATCATTCTCTCAGTATAGAAGGCAAAACCGTGATGACATTCTTATGGCTCACCAAGTTCCCCTTTCTAAACTAGGAGGGGTAGATTCATCATCTGCTGGAGCAATGTCTCAGGACAGAACCTTTAGAGATCAGGTAGTAAAGCCACTACAGGAATATGTAGCAAAGGCAATAAACAAAATTATTAGAGAAAAGACAGACATCGTTGAGTTAAACTTTAACGAGGTAAGCCTTCTTGATGAGGTTGCCATGTCTCAGATTCACGAAAGGTATGCAAAGATCAAGGCTCTTGTTCCTAATGAAATTCGTGAAGAAATTGGTAAGCCGCAGATGGAGGGTGGAGACAAGCCTATTGAGTTGTCTGCACGCCAAGCAGCAGATGACAGAGCAAACACTTCACAAAATCGTGAAAGAGACACAGATAGAACAAACAATCAGTCCGATGGTCCAGCAGCAATTAGTGGAAGAAATCCTAAAGGAGAAGGACCGAAAAGCGAATAGTATCATTTTGTTATAAATTGTGATAAAATAGGAATGATATGGATATAAATAAAGCCAGTTGGTCTATGGAAAAAGATCACATTCGTCTTTCTATGCCCATTAACAAGGTGGACAAGGAAAGAAGAATCGTTTCTGGATTCGCTACCCTAGACAACCTTGATAAGCAGGGTGACGTTGTTCCATCTGAGGCATCAGTAAAAGCATTTGAAAGATTTCGTGGCAACCTTAGAGAGATGCATCAACCAATTGCAGTAGGAAAGGTTGTTTCTTTTAAGGAAGACAAGTATTTTGATCAAGAAACAAAAAAGTTTTATAACGGAATATATGTTTCTGCCTATGTCTCTAAGGGTGCCCAAGACACATGGGAGAAGGTTCTTGATGGAACCCTCACTGGTTTCTCTATTGGTGGAGAGATTCATAAGTCAGAAGATGTTTATGACGAAGAAATGGAAAAGGCATATCAAGTTATTAGAGAGTACTCCTTGAGTGAACTTTCCCTTGTTGACAATCCAGCAAACCAGTTTGCTAATGTTATCAGCGTAGAAAAGGGAGAGGCTAGCGGGTACTTGTCAAAGGCCACAATCGAAAACGTGTTTTGGTGTCGCAAGGACGATATCGTTCAAATGTCAAAAGACTCTTCATCTTCCTGCCCACAATGTGATTCATCCATGAACAACATTGGATTTGTTGAGGCAAATGATTCAGATAAGGTGTCTGTAGTTAAGGGAATGCTATCATCCATAAAGAAGTCAGAGATTCAAGGCGGCATCGAAGAAGGATCAATAATTAAGTTTGACGGAGAATATGGGCGGGTTTCTCAAATTGTATATCATGGTGGTGCAAGGCTCTCATCTGAAGATACTCCAGTAATGGCTAAGTCAGATGATCCAGTTGTGATTATTAAAGTGTATTCACAAAATGACGGTATAATAGTACCCACAAGTCGTCGCGTTATTAAAAATATTTCTTCACTAGAAAAAGTTAATGCGATTAGTAAATCAGAGGTAAAGGAGGTTAGCAAGATGGACTCAGACATTATTGTTGTTGATGAAACTGACACAGAGATTGAGAAGTCAGTTCACGATAAACTTATGGAAATGAAGGCAGCCGAAACCGCAGATGAAACTGTAAAGGTTGATGGCGCTGAAGAACTCTCTGCAACCGAAGAAGTTGTTGATACTACTGAAAAAGCAGAAAATGCTGAAACCGAGAAGGCAGTAGAGATTGAGATTTCAGAGGAAGATGAAGAAGAGTCAGAAGATGAGACTATGAAGGCTGATGAGGCAGAAGTAACAAAGGTAGAAGATGAGCCAGCAGTTGATGAAACCGCAAAGATGGTTTCTGATATTAGCGATTCTCTATCATCTGCACTAACCACTCTTGCTGAGACAGTAAAGGCTCTTGATTCTAAGATTGAAGGCATTAACAAGGCTTTCGACGGAGCCATTGCTGAGGTAAATAGCAAGGTGGAAGAAGTAAGAGATAATTTTGGTAAGCGAGTGGACGCTGTGGAAATGGACACCGCTTTCCGTAAGTCTGCTGATCTTGGCGAGATCTTGCAGGAAGAACCAGTAAAGGTAGAGAAATCTACTTGGGGCGGTCGTTTCCTCACAAATGCCGACCTATTTTAATAAAGAAAGAATACATGGAGGTGAAAGTAAAATGGCAGAAGAAATTCTGAAGAACCAGCCAAGCGAGTCCAGCGAGTACGGCGATCCAAACCCAGGTCTATACCAAGGTCAGGGCGCAGTAGCAGCAGGCGGCATTGGTGGAGTTACAGAGCCAGCCGCTGGCGTTATGGGAAATATCCCAAATGCTATCGATGGCGTAACCACAGGTCCAAACGCCGTTAATCCAACAGGTGTTGCTGGGGGTATCCTTAACCCTGAGCAGGCCCGTCGTTTTATCGACTATGTTTGGGATGCAACAGTTCTCGCCCAAGACGGTCGCAAGGTTACCATGCGTGCAAACACCATGGAACTAGAGAAGGTCAATGTAGGTGAGCGTGTTATCCGTGCTGCTTCACAGGCACTCGGTGAGTACACAAACGCTGGCGCAACATTCACAAAGGTAGAACTTACCACAAAGAAGATCCGTTTGGATTGGGAAGTTTCAACCGAAGCACTTGAGGACAACATTGAGGGTTCAGCCCTTGAGGATCACTTGGTCCGTCTAATGACAAGCGCTTTCGGTAATGACCTTGAGGATCTTGCCATTAATGGCAACGGAGGTGTAGATCCATTCCTAGGAATCATGGACGGTTTCGTTAATCAGGTAACCACTGGTGGCGACGCTCATGAGGCCGCTGTCGATTTGACATATGGATGGACTCCACAGGTCATGCAGGAGATCGTTTACGCTCTCCCACGCAAGTACCGCGCCATTAAGTCAGGGCTTAAGTTCTACGCTGGCACAGATGTTTTCGCAAGCATCGTTGAGAAGAATGGAACTCTTGCTGACGCAATCGCAGAAGCATTTGCTGGTAACCCAGCAGGTACTGCTGCTAACCGTCAGTCCTACCTAGACGGAAATGGCCAGACATTCGGTGGAGCACGCTCCACCCGCGTCTTGGGCATTGACGTTCAGGAAGTTCCTTACTACCCAGCCGATTATGCCGATCTCACATTCCCACAGAACCGCGTATGGGGTTTCCAGCGCGATATCACTGTGAACCGTGAGTACAAGCCAAAGAAGGATACTATTGAGTACACCATCTTTGTCCGTTTCGGTATCACTTGGGAAGAACTTGACGCAGTTGCTTACGCAGATAACAACGTATTCACCTCATAGTAGGTGATTAAGCGTTACCCGTTGGAGGGAGGGAGTCAAATATAGATTCCCTCCCTTCAGCACATTCTGATATAATTGCATTAAAGGAAAGGTATAAAACTATGTCTGAAGAAAACACATTGAACTCAACAGAGACAGCAAAAGATAATGCTGTTATTGAGTCTACTAGTTCTAGCACTAAGAGTTCCACTGATAAGACCACGGCAAAGAGAACAAGAACAAAGAAGGTTGCTGAAGAGTCAAAGGGAGCGATCATTGAATCTTCTGTAAAAGAAGCATCAGAAAAAGACTTGAAGGATGAAGTAAACAACGTTATTACTGGTCCAGAAAAGAAGGCCACTGTAAGGGCTTCTAACGTACATGAAAAAGAAGATGGGGTAATCGGATCACGCGCTGCTGATAAGGCTCTCTCAAAGAAGCCAGAGGCGGTTAAGGAAGAGGCTAAAGAAGACAAGGAAGAAGAGAAGGTAGCAGTATGGTCAAAGGGCAATATCCGTTGGACAGGAGTAGGAGCGCTATCTAAGGGATATAATATTGTAAATAAGGAGGCTGCCGATAAGTGGCTAACAAGAGAGGGTATTCGTGAGGCTACCCCAGAAGAAGTAGCAACTTATTACGGCAAATAGTACATGGAGATAAGCAGATCACACCCATTTCCACTAACCCTGACTCAAGATGAACTTGAGCCAAGCACAGAGTACGTTGTAACAATGATGGACGACCACGCAACAGACTTGGTTGAACTTCCAGCAACATCAGATGGAGATGGGGTAATCTCTATAAGTCTTCCAGATTACTTTTCCAGATATGACGATGAATATCGCATGGAAATATACCTTAATCTAGGTGATAATGGCGACGGAACCTATGATAGAGGAGATATTGTTCTCATAGATACCGTCACAATTATGCGACCATATGTAAATCCAGTAGACTTTTCTGACAGTGACTCACCAGAAGACATTCAGCAAGCAAGATCGTATGAGGCTATTGCTCGCGCAATGATTAATTCAATAACTGGTGGATTTGAGTATAGAAGAGAGACAGTTGAAACTACTGGACTAGGAAGTGATTATCTAGCCATACCGTTTAGACTAAACAAGATAATTCGTGTTTATGAAAATGGTGCCTTAGTGTATGACGCATTTCCAACAGATTCAGAATGGGTAAATGTTAGAGAATACTATGTTACTCCAGACAATTCTGCAATAACAGTAAACATTCCTACCACTATTGGAGTTAACCGTCGTCAATCTAAGCCAGTAAGGGGAAGAACGGCTGGCTCAGATTCATTCACAACGTATAACACTAATGATTCTCCCGTGTATTCCGAGGGCATATATGACAGCAAGACGTTTGTCGATATGACTGGATCTAGCGTAATGTTTCCAAACGGATGGGATTACACAGTAATAATTGATGCAGGTTGGCCAATTATTCCACAAGACATTAAGCAGGCAACTACCCTTCTTATGAATGATTTAAAGTGCAACAATATCCCATACATCAACTCCTATATTAAAGAATATAAGAGCGATCAGTTTAACCTATCTTTTGATCCAGGAGTATTTAAAGATACTGGAAACCGAGTTGCAGATAAGATTTTGTCAGCATACGTTCGTCCAATTTATCGCATGGGAGTATTGTAATGGGACTCCTTGACCCCAACTGCTCAAGCATATTCTTTCCAATGCAGTGTGACATATATTATGCCGATGAGTCTCAGGACGAGTATGGGGGAATAGACAAAAAGTGGGAGTACGATAGAACTGAGCCATGTTCGTTCTATACCCTATCTGACAAAAGCAATTCAAATAACTTTACCTATGATGACAATAGATTTTATAGACTAGAGACAATGGTTTATGGAAGATTTAAGACTGATCCAAGAAAAGCATCTTTTGGACTATACCATCCCCTGTCCAATCTAATCATAACAAACATACGTGCGGCAGGGTGCAACGATGAATGCTTCTTCATTGAGACAGATGGAGACTACGTTGGATCTCCAACAATCTTTGATATCAAGTCCTGCCAGCCATTTATTGGACCGTTCAACAGCATAGAATATTACAAGATTCAGTTAGAAAGGTCTGATGAGCAGGGGGTAACTGATAATGTTCAATGCTAGATTTGATACAAAAGAATTAAACATGAAACTAGGGAACGCAGTGTCCTATTCATATGGGTTTCTAGATGGTGTGGACATAGAGCAAATAGAGTTTAACAGAAGACTCGGAGAGTATACCGTAGAGGCTCTTGGACTATACATAGATTCTAAGGCAAGAATGAGTCCAGACTCTCTTCACCATGTCTATGAGTGGGGGCAGGTAGGAAGCAAGGCAGGAAGGCTTTTTGAATTAAAGTCAAGAGCAAGCAAAAGGGTTATTCATTTTAGCGGGTCTTTCTTGGCATCACGTTCTGTTTCATCTACATCAAGTGTTCCATTTACTGATAAGGCAAACATTATGGAAAACTCAATAGAGGTCGTAATTGAACCCAAGAATGCCGATATTCTTGCTTTTGAAGATGATGGCCAAATGATCTTTACGACGCAGGCTATCTATATTGAAAATCCAGGCGGGGATGCAGTAGCAGGAAGTTTTGGACGAGCCATAGAAGATTTTTTTGACAACTACTTTTCAAATGCCTTCCTTAGACCATTTATAAACAGACTATCTAACCCAAGAGAATTCTCTGACTACTTTGCCTCTGGAGCAAAAAATGGAAGAAGTGTCGGAGTAAAGGCAGCAAGAAAATACATGAGATCTACAGGAGTTGAAATAGAATGACATTTTCAAACTTTTCTCTACCAGCAAAAACAATTAACGGATACCTCTGGTCTGTTATGAAAGAAATTGAGCCAACATTCTCTAAGCAATATGGGCAAACAATTCCATTTTTTCCCCTAAGCGACGCAAAAAGCGGAACAAAGTCTTGGGAAAACAAACCATACGTAATTTATGACAGAATGCTCCGTACAACAAGCAACTCATTTTATCCAATTAAAAGAGAAAATCTTCTTTACTATGTAAAGGGAGATGCAAAGGATTCGTTAGAGTGGGGGATGGCAATTCAATACATCCTTGATAGAATGGATGACGCAGCAAAAGATATCAATGACTGGAACTCAAACCAAGCAGAGGTATCGGGGGTATTTTTTCACCACCTAAAGGTTTTTCAGAGTGATTCTACAAATATTAGGGACTTTAGCGTAAAACAATACTACATAACTCAGTTCATTGTTGAGGCAGAGTACCATTTCACAGATTCAATAGAATCAATGCTTGCGTAAATCTGACATATTTTTACACAAAATAGTTATAAACGGATGATATAATTTACTTGAGGAAACGCCACCAATTATTCTAAAAAGAAAAAAGAGGTGAAAAATATGGCATATACACGCGGTGATTCAAAGCAGATTATCGTTGGTGCAGCCGCACTCTTTGTCTCCACAGGAGCAGAGTTCGATCCAACCAACACATCTCCTGCACTACCAGATTTTGTTGCAGGTACAGCATACCGTGAAACCCTTTCAGGATCAGCAGTCGTTCGTAACGTTGGTTACACAATGAACGGACTTGAGATTCAGTTCCAGCCAGATTTCGGTGAGGTTCAGGTTGATCAGTTGCTTGACGTTGCAAAACTATACAAGCAGGGCATGACCGTTAATCTCAATACCGCTTTTGCAGAGGCCACACTAGAGAACCTTTTGGTTGCTATTGCTGCTTCTGACAATGACTTGGCTTCTGACGTAAGGATGGACAACCCAATTGAGGTTGGAACAACTAACTACGCAGATGTTATGGAAATTAAGGCAGGAGAGTTGGGCGAGTGCCCAGTCGAACGTGGTTTGGTTGCAATTGGACCTGGCACAGGAGATTGTGAGGCTGGCTCAACCATTGAGAGAATTTATGTTGCTTACCGTGCATTGTCAATCGACAATGTTACAGTATCTGCAAAGCGTGATGAGGCTTCAATGTTTGAGGTTTCCTTCCGTTTGCTACCAGCAAATAATGGCTCTTACGGCAAGATTGTTGATCGTCTAGTACCAACATCTTGATAACTAAATAAAACAACTTAATAGAGATCGCCCCCGTCATTACGGCGGGGGCTTTCTCGTGCTATAATTTATCCACCAAATACGAAAGGGATTAAAAATGGCCACCAGTGTTTATGAAACAACAGAAATTGAACTAATGGACGGAACAAAGATTAAGATGCGTCCACTAAAAATTTCACTGCTACGTGAGTTTATGAAGAAGTTTGAGGGAATTGCCAAGGTAGCAGATAATAATGACAAGTCAATGGATATTCTTATTGATTGTGTTCAGATTGCCATGAAGCAGTATTCTCCAGAACTTTCAGAAGATAGGGCTAAGTTAGAAGACACCATGGATCTTCCAAGCGTATATAAGGTCGTTGAGGCCGCGTCTGGCATTAAGTTTGATGATGAGGGAAACGCACCAGCGACGGGGATTCGTGGTCTGAATTAGACCTAGTTAAAATAGAATCAGAACTGTTTACTCTTGGCATATGGAGGGACTTTCAAGAACTAGAAGAAAGTCTCTCTATGCCAGAGTTAACGACAATCCTCGTCGCAAAAAGAGAGAAAGATTATGAAGACAAGAAGTTTCTTGCTGCCATACAAGGCATAGATCTTGACAAGAACTCTGGCTCCTCCCATGGGGGTCAAAAAGAGTGGGAAGATATGAAGTCTAGGGTATTTAGTGGAGGTAAGGCAAAAGACTCTAATGACATAACATCTCTACAAGGTCCAAATGCTACTAAGGCTGGATTTGGTATCGGTGCTGGCTTAGACTACTCAGTTGTTAACGATAGCGCTAAAAATCCCTTTGGCTAATGATATAATGAACTTGGTGATTATTTAAATGTCAGATGTAAATGCAAACATCAATATATCTATTGATTCGTCACAAGCACTAGCACAGTTACGTAATCTTCAAAACCAAATATCTTCATTTAACAAGTCCGTAGTATCTGGAAACGCTGCTGCTGCTCAAGCACAAAGAGATTTAACGAGAAACCTTTCTGCACAAATAAATGCAACAAAGGGATTTACCACATCAATAACAAACGTTGAGTCCAGCGTTTCTAGGCTTGGAAA
>Ga0181601_10004118_pt1 | contig 12211 bp, 9 predicted proteins | sample 041ome_8_FD_133020 | JGI IMG/M metagenome (GOLD analysis project Ga0181601, IMG submission 133020) | Coastal salt marsh microbial communities from the Groves Creek Marsh, Skidaway Island, Georgia - 041407BS metaG (megahit assembly) | ecosystem: Environmental > Aquatic > Marine > Intertidal zone...
CAAGCACGTTTCTGAATGATGACCAGCAGGATTAAGCTGCTAGTGCGTAGTTGTCTTCGTTTGCAACTATAAGTTTATAGCATTTTTAACGAGAATAGCTATATACTCGACATGCACCTAGGGCTTTGCAATCCACGTCGAATCCAGATCGCCCCCAAGACTTAATTGTACTATATAGTTTTTATAGTTAAAATAGGATGGCGATTATAGATTATGCTAGTATTAAGAGCAAACTATATATAGTTTATTAATATAGTTGAAAAAATAACTCAATATAACAACATTATAGTCTCTTACTTTTAGCTATTTCATCTTTTATTTCATCATTTGCGTTAGATAATTGTTTAACCGCTCTATCTATTGTCTCAGATTTTAAATTAATTTTGTCAAATATAGCAAAAAGTTTTTTGGTAATTTTTTTATATTCGCCAATGTCTCCTTCATCTTTCAGGCGGTGATATTGGTCATCTAGAATATGCGCAATTAAAAATACCTCTTTATATGAGCATATTGCTACATTACTGTTTTTTCCAATACTTATTAGCTCAGGAGATATGTCTAAGACAGAAGGTGGAACAACAAGAATACAGTAATCAATAGTATTTTGTTGATTTTGATACTTTTGTATATTTAAAATTTCTCTAATTATTTTATCTTTTATTTTTTTTGATAATATCTTTTTTTCAGCAGTTTCTGTAGACTTTTCAAATTGATCTACTAATGAAAAAACATCAGGAAGTTTTGAGTCTATAGGTATATACTTACCGTCGCCTAAATCCCAAGCAAACTCAACGTTTTGAGATCCAATTTTTAATTCTTTTTTTATAACCCCAGCTTTGATTGAATTTGAAAGAACTTCTGAAAGTATTGATTCACCAACCATTCCTCTCGTTTTTGTTCCAGAGATTGTTTGTGTGAATGTTGTCATCATATTTCGCATATCTTGTATTTGAGCGTCTCTCATATCTTCGGCTCTATGTCTTGATTTTTCTATTTCAGCAAACATACCTTTCATCTCTGAAATTTGCGAAATAAGCCCCGTTTGTTGTGTCAGAGCGTTAGAACTAAATTTATTAGATTTTCCAATATAGTCACCCAACGTAAATGCCATAATTAACCCAATAACAAGTATTATTATTTCAATCATTATTTACCTCAATTATATAAATATTATCATATGCTTAATTTTACTTATAATGAAGAAGGAATTCATACGCATTTGAAATTAAAACTATAATTAATACTCTAAAAATATAAATTATTTTGATTAAATGCTATAGTTATGCACATTAATTCTATACAAACATTTACCTAGTATGCATATATTGTGTGAAAATGAGATTTCAAATACTCAGCTAAATCAAAAGATTTACAATAAAATCTCAAAAAAATTCAATATTTCTTCATTATTTTCAATGTATTATGTATATTTTTTAGATTTAGAATCAAGTTTTAACACCGAAGAACAAAACCTTGCTAAAAAATTACTTCTGTCAAATGATCTGCCCAAATATATAAGTACTTCTAATTACTTTCTTGTAACACCAAGAGTGGGTGTTGAATCTTCTTGGGGGTCAAAAGCTAGAGATATTTTTTATGCAAGTGGTTTAAAAAAGCTTAAAACTATCGAGCAAGCCAAATTATATATTTTTAATGATAATATTGATAAAAATATCATTAACAACAAAGATTTTTATGTAGAATTTTTCGATAAAATGACAGAAACAATTTTTTTTGATATCAAAGATTATAATTTTACATCTATAGAGCCAAGGGAAAAAATAAGAATTGAAGGTGATATACTATCTTATATAGAACAATCAAATAAAGCTCTTGGTTTAGCTTTGTCAAATGATGAAATAAATTATCTAAATCGTAATTATATTACTTTAAATAGAAAGCCTACTGATGTAGAGCTAATGATGTTTGCGCAAGTAAATTCTGAGCATTGCAGACATAAAATATTTAATTCTTCGTGGATTATTGATAGTGCAGATCAAGAAAAAACTTTGTTTCAATTTATTAGGTCCACTGAGCCTGAAAAATCTAAACATATAATTAAAGCATATTCTGATAATTCTGCTGTAATTAGTTCATTTAAAACAAAAAAATTAATTGTAGATAAAGATGGTTATTATGTTTATAAGGATATAGATACCCATAGTGTAATTAAGGTCGAAACCCACAATCACCCAACAGCAATCTCGCCTTATTCAGGTGCTGCAACAGGTTCAGGCGGAGAAATAAGAGATGAGGCCGCAACTGGCAGAGGGTCTAAAACTAAAGCAGGTCTATGTGGTTTTAATGTGTCAAATTTGAATATTCCAAACTTTATTCAGTCTTGGGAAGAAAATATTAGCTTATCATACCCTGATAGAATTGCTTCAGCGTTAGATATTATGATTGAAGGCCCCCTAGGATCATCTTCATACAATAACGAGTTTGGTAGGCCTTGTTTAAGTGGATATTTTAGAACGTTTGAGCAAAAAATTGATGAAAACTCATATTATGGATACCACAAACCTATAATGATTGCTGGTGGCTTTGGATCAATAGATCATTCAAATTATAAAAAAATGGATATTGAAGATTCTGATTTGATTGTTGTTCTTGGAGGACCGTCAATGCTTGTTGGACTTGGTGGTGGAGCTGCTTCATCTAAGCATTCTTCTAGAGAAAATGAAGATCTAGATTTCGCTTCTGTCCAAAGAGAAAATGCTGAAATGCAAAGAAGGTGTCAAGAAGTTATAGATAAGATCTCTAACCTATTGAAAAATATAATAATTTCAATTCATGATGTTGGGGCTGGTGGCTTATCTAATGCAGTTCCAGAACTTGTGAATGATAGTGATAAAGGTGCAATTATTGATATCGATAAAATTCCTTGCGCTGACAAAAGCTTAAATCCATTGGAAATATGGTGTAATGAATCTCAAGAACGTTATGTTTTAGCTATTAAGAAATCTGATTTAAATATATTTGAAAAAACTTGCCTTAAAGAAAATTGTCCATTTTCAGTAATTGGAACCGCAACTAACGAAAAAAGATTTGTATTAAAAGATAAAAAGAAATCATATATTGATCTTCCTATGAATATACTTTTTGGGGAAAAGGGAAAGCAGCAAATTGAAACTACTTCCAGCATTATTGAAGAGATTGGCTTTGATTACAGTAATTATAAATTTGACGATTGTTTAATAAAAGTATTGTCTTTGCCAGCTGTAGCATCTAAACAGTTTTTAATAACAATTGGTGACAGAACCGTTGGTGGTTTAACTGTTCAAGATCAATTTATTGGCCCTTGGCAAGTGCCAATTGCTGACTGCGCAGTAACTTCAAATGACTTTTCTTTTAATTCAGGCGAAGTTATGTCATTAGGGGAAAAATCTTCTATCGCAGTTTATAATCCAGTTGCCTCGGGGGAGCTGGCAGTTTGCGAAGCTCTGCTAAATATATGTTCAGCGCCAATAGAAAATATTGCTAAAATTGCTTTATCTGCAAATTGGATGTCAAGTTTTGACAGTGACTTTGACAAATATCAGCTCTTCAAAACTGCTGAATCAGTTACATCAAATATATGTAATAAATTAGGAATATCTATACCAGTTGGAAAAGACTCTTTATCAATGAAAATGTCTTGGTCTGAAAAACAAAAAGATATAAGTGTAAAATCACCAAACACTTTAATAATAAGTGCATTTTCAAATATTGATAACTTACAGAATATTGTTAAGCCAATGTTTGTAAATAAAAAAGATACTTCAATTATTTTTATTGATCTTTCTAACGGCAATATTAGAACAGGGGGGTCTGCATTATCACAGGTTTTACAAACAAATGATTCAAAATGCCCAAAAGTTGAGGATATCCAAAAATTTAAAAATTTTTTTAATGTTACTCAAGAATTAATGAAAAATAATAAAATATTGTCATACCATGATAAATCTGACGGAGGGCTAATTGTAACATTGTTGGAATCAGCATTTGCAGGACATGTTGGTTTAGATATTCTTTACGACAAAAATATTTCAAAGCTGAATGAATTTATGTTTAATGAGGAACTTGGAGTAGTAATGCAAATTCCTAATAAATTTTTATCTTTAGTTAAGGATGCTTATAACGGAATTAATGTCGAAAATTATGTCATCGCAAATATTAATTCTTCATATGAAATAAATATTTTTAACAAAAAAAATCTAATTTATAACAACTCACTAGAAACTCTTCATAAAACTTGGCATAGAACTAGTTATGAGATACAAAATATTAGAGATAATTCAAAAACCGCTAAGTGTGAATATGACTTTATAGGAAAATATGAAAATAAAGGCCTTTATATTGATAAGAAATTCTCAGATTCTGATATACAGAAAAATTTTTTCATAAACAAAACAAAACCAAAAGTTGGAATTCTAAGAGAACAAGGTATTAATGGGCATTATGAAATGGCAAATGCTTTTAGTATGTACGGATTTGATGCAATAGACGTAACAATGAACTCGTTAATTGCAAAAGAGAATTATCTAGAAAAATTTCAAGGTATAGTTTTCTGCGGAGGCTTTTCATATGGTGATGTTTTAGGCGCTGGACGAGGATGGGCAAATAAAATTTTACATAATGAAATTTTACAAAATAATTTTTCTAACTATTTTGATAATATGGATAAGTTTTCTCTTGGCATATGTAACGGATGTCAAACTCTTTCGAACTTAAAAACTATAATTCCAGGATCTGATCACTGGCCACTTTTTTTACAAAATACAAGTGAGAGGTTTGAGTCAAGAATAGTTATGGTTAATATTGAGAAATCAAACTCCATCTTCCTTTCAGGAATGGAAGACTCTAAAATACCTATAGTTATATCCCATGGTGAGGGTAGAGCTTTCCTTAATGATGAAGATTATAAAAAACTAGAAAGTAACCAGCAGATTTGTATAAGTTATTTAAGTGATCGCGACAATCGTACCGAGTTATATCCATATAATCCAAATGGGTCATATAAAGGTATTGCTGGGGTATCTTCACTATCTGGTAACGTTACTCTTATGATGCCTCATCCTGAAAGGTTGATGAATATAAAACAATTTCCGACAAATGATGAGGAAATAATATCTCCTTGGTCGAAATTTTTCTATAATGCTAGAATGCATCTAAAATAAAAATAATATAATATTCATAACTATGAAAACTAAAACAAAAATAAAAATAACTTCTCCAGCTAGACTACATTTAGGTTTTATGGATTTAAATGGTTCTCTTGGACGCAAATTTGGGAGTGTTGGATTAGCTATAAATAGCATTGAAACGTCAATAACTGTTTCAAAGAATTCATTAAATCAAAATAAAGTATTAAATGAGATTAACAAAAGAGCTTATGAATATGCTGATTTAATTTTAAAAGCTTACGAAGTTGATGAAACTGTATTAATTGACGTTCATAAAAAAATTCCAGAGCATGCTGGATTAGGTTCTGGAACTCAGCTTGCTCTTAGTGTTGGAGTTGCAGTATCAAAATTATTTGACCTTAATTTAAGTTTAATGGATATAGGAAAAGTACTAGACAGAGGTAATAGGTCAGGTATAGGCATAGGTGCATTTGAAAGTGGTGGATTTTTAATTGATGGTGGAAAAGGCAAGTCGCCAGAACTACCACCAATTACAGTGAGACAAAATTTTCCAGATAACTGGAGAATAATTCTTTTAATAAATAGTAGAGAAAAAGGTATACACGGCCAAAAAGAGTATAATGCTTTTAAAGCTCTTAAACCATTTCCTGGGACTTTATCAGAAAAACTTTGTCGTTTAGTAAATATGGCAATATTACCAAGCCTAAAAGAAAATAATTTTTCTGATTTTTCTGAAGGTATAGGTCAATTACAAAAAGTTGTTGGAACACATTTTTCTCCGATACAAGGAGGAGTTTATTCAAATCAAGATATTGCAAATATCATGAATTATGTGGAAAAAAAAGGTTTTATGGGTGTTGGCCAAAGTTCCTGGGGGCCGACAGGATTTATTCTAGCAGATAGCGATACCTCAGCACATAAACTCACAAAAGATATTAGGAATAATTTTTTTTGTAAAAACTTACGTATAGAAATTATCAAAGGTCGTAATAAAGGCTCATTGATTGAATTCGATGAGAACAAAAATATAAATCGAGATAAAAATTTAAATATAAAATAAGGAATAAATTATGAGTAAACCATTAATAATGCATATGTTAACAACAGCAAAAAATCTTAGTCCTTTTGATGTGAATATGGCCTATGATGCTGGATGGGATAAATGCGTCCCTTACACTAATATCGAGGCTAGTGAAGTCGAGGGAATTGTTCAAGATGCTATTTTTTCCAGGCCGCCAGGCTTAAATAAAACAGGAATTTTTATTGGTGGAAGAGACCCACATATAGCAATTGAAATGTTAAAAATATGTAAAAATTCATTAGTTCCTCCATTTACCGTTTCTGCTTTTGCGGATCCAAGTGGGGCATATACAACCGCAGCCGGCATGATTGCAAAAGTAGAAGATTCTTTAAAAAACAAGTTTGAGAAGTCTTTGGAAAATCAAAAAGTTGTTGTCTTTGGTGGTACTGGGCCAGTTGGCTGTATAGCCGGAATATTAGCGGCATCAGCAGGAGCAGATGTTGTAATAATGGGAAGGAAAAAGGACAAATGTGAAGAGTTATCAAAATATTGTATAGATAACTATTTGGGTTCAGACGCAAAAATATCAGGCGCATCAAACGATGAATTTAATCAAATGATTGACCAAGTTGATATAGTACTTGCAAGCGGTGCTGCTGGTATTCAGCTAGTATCTGAGGAGCAATTAAAGCTTGCAATGAATTTGAAAGTTGCAGCTGATGTAAATGCAGTCCCTCCTTCAGGTGTGGCTGGCCTTGATGCTATGCAAGACTGCAAGGAATTATCTGGTTCCGTTTCTGGCGCACTAGGAATTGGTGCTCTTGCTATAGGTCAAGTTAAATATCAAGCACAAAGCAAGTTATTAAAAAAAATGGCTAGCTCAGAAAAACCTGTATTTCTTGATTTTCATGATGCACTTGAGCTTGCAAGAGAGTATGTATCATCAAAATAATATAATAATAATTGGTAATTCAGTAGTTGAGCACAGCAAATCACTTATTAAATTAAATAAAAGAGTAATCAATATTGACTCATTTAATGATGACGATTTAAAAGGAGAGTGCTATTTAAATAAGAACTCTTTTGGATTTGTAAATGACGATGTTATTGAAATAATAAAAAAACTAAATTTAAAAAAAGAAGATACTATAATAATCGTCGCATCAGGTTTTGATACTAAAAGGGATTATGATGAAAATCTAAACAAATATGGTTATTTAGCAAATAACAAACAAGATATATTTACTGAAACAAAATATAGTAAAATATTATTTAATCAATTATATAAAAGTGGAATTAAAGTTCCAAAAGATTATAATTTAGAAACTCTAAATAAAGAAAAAAAGCTAATTAAAAATAAAGATCTATCTGGTGGATTTGGAATTAAAGATTATACAAAAGATTATATCTTAGCTGACAATGAATATATTCAAGAGTTTATTGCTGGAAATGTTCACTCAATACTTTTTATTGTTAATAAAAAAAAAGATTATAAATTAATTGGTATTAACAAAATATTTAATAAAAAAACAAAAAATACAAATTATTGTTTTTCTGGGGCCATATCAAATATAAAACTAGAATCTCCTTATATTGAATTATTAAAAAATATAATTAATTTTTTTGTTAATAATTTTGATTTAGTTGGAATTAATGGTATTGATTTCGTTATTAAAGGTAGTAGTATTTATTTTCTTGAGATAAACCCGAGATTAACGCAAACCTGTTTTATGTATGATGATTATTTCAAGCTCGGCTATGTTAACGCTCATATTGATAGTATTATTGATGGTAAAATGCCAGATATTGTCAAGGAAGAGAATTCATCCTATGCATTTGAAACAATATTTGCTAAAGAAGATTTTAAATATACTTTTGACTTATTAAAATATGATTTTGTATCTAATGTGCCAAAAACAAATTGCTTTATTGATGCTGGTGATCCTATATGTACAATACGTGTCAAATCATATGATGAAAAAAAAGCTGATAAATTGTTATCAGATAAGATATCATTAATAAAAAATGAACTTAATAATATAGAGATAATTTGATGATTAGTGTGAATAAAAAAGCTCAAACCTTGGTTGATGATTTAATTCTTAATAAGTCATATTATAGGGTTGATGTTTCTAAAGGACATAAAAACGTAACTATTATAGACGCCGGAATAAATGCACTTGGCAATATTGAGGCTGGTAGAATAATTAGTGAAATATGTCTAGGTGGCCTAGGTAGAGTACATATTTTAAATACTTTCCAAGCACCTGAATGGCCTCTTACAGTTCACGTAAATTCTAATGACCCCGTAATTGCTTGCTTAGGATCTCAATATGCCGGATGGAGCTTATCTTCTAAGGAGGAGGGTGTAAAATTTAACGCATTAGGTTCTGGCCCAGGTAGAGCTTTAGCTTTAAAAGAGGCTTTATTTAAAGATATTAACTATTCAGATAAAAACGATAAAACTTGTATCGTAATGGAAGTAGATTGTTTTCCACCAAAAGATATTGTTGAAAAAATTGAAAAAGACACAGGTGTTAAAGCAGAAAATATAACTATAATATTAACTCCAACATCTAGTATCGCCGGTAATTTACAAGTTGTCTCAAGAGTTTTAGAAGTAGCCCTACATAAAGCACACGAACTTAAATTTCCGATGAACGAAATTATAGAGGGCTTTGGAAGCGCCCCAATACCACCAACATCGCCAGAATTCTTAACTGCAATGGGCAGAACAAATGACGCAATAATTTTTGCAGGAGTTACCCAACTATTCGTAAATACATCTGACGATATGGCAAAAGATCTATGTAATAAAATGCCGAGCTCTACATCAAATGATTACGGTAAGCCTTTTGCAGATATTTTTAAAGATTATGAATATGATTTTTTTAAAATAGATGGAAATCTTTTTAGCCCTAGTAAAGTTATAATATCAAATATGAAAACTGGAAATACTTTTACAAGTGGTGATATCGACTCTGAATTAATGAAAAAGTCTTTCGGGATATAAAATGTATTTAATTTTTACCGAAGACGATGGATGGCATACTAGTCAATTAATAAAATCTTTTGAAAAAAATAAAAAAAAAGTAATAACTGCAAAAATCAATAATTCATCACTAGTTCTTGAAGATATTCCTAAAATTATAATAGACTCAAAAGAGTATTTTTTAAAGGATATTGAAGGTGCTTTTGTAAGAGGCATACCAGGCGGTACTCTCGAAGAAGTTATCTTTCACTTAGATATTTTACATTATTTAGAGCTTTATAATGTCTGTGTTTATAACAATACAGTATGCATTGAAAAAAGTGTTGATAAAATAAGAACATCAAGTATTTTGAGCGCTAGTAATATTCCAACACCAAAAACATACATTACAAGTAACATCAAAGATCTAAATAAATTTAAAAAAGAATTTTTTGAAAATAAATGTGTTTCTAAACCTATCTTTGGTTCCCAAGGCAAAGGATTAGAGATTTTGGATAAAAATAATTCCCATCCTGATTATGAAAATTTAAATAATGTTTATTATTTGCAAGAATACTTAAATCATCCTGAGAGTAAATTTATTGACTGGAGATTATTTGTTATAAAAAACGAAGTTATAGCTTCGATGGTTCGCGAAGGAAAAACTTGGATAAACAATATCGCTAATGGAGCTTCTTGTAAATCATTTAAGCCTTCAAGAGAAATGGTAGAAATTGCTTTAAAGGCCTCTAATGCTCTAAATATGGATTACTCAGGCGTTGATATTATGTTAGGTGATAATGGCTATATGGTAACGGAAGTAAATAGTATTCCTGCTTGGAAAGGTTTGCAGTCAGTTCATAATGATAGGATTATTGCTGACGAAATAATTAATAATTTTTTACGTATCTGTAAGGAGAAAAATTGATAACTGAGACCCAAGTTAAAATGGCATTTGAATATTCTTGCAAACTTGATGTTTTCTCAATAAAACCAGGTAACGTTTCATATAATAATCCTGGCTATAATATGACGCACAAAGACTTCCTTCAAAGTTCTATGGCATGCTCTGACATTATTTGTGAAAAAGGTATGGATATTGGCACTAAGATATATGAAAGTGTTAAATCTTCAGTGGATGTAGTTGGATGCAACACTAATCTAGGTATTATTTTACTCTGCACCCCTATTGTACAAAGTTTGTATCTTGATGAGAAACATAGATTTTCACGAGAAAATTTAAAGAAAACCATTCTAGATATTGATCATAAGCAAACAAAAAAAATATATGAAGCAATTAATATAGCAAATGCTGGCGGAATGGGAGAAAAAGACGAATATGATATTAAAAAGTCTGGCAATTGTAATTTTAAACTTTACGAAGCTATGAAATACGCTAGTTCTTACGATGATATTGCTAACGAGTATTATTGTTTTTTTGATAATATTATCAATAATTTATCTCCATTTTGGAGAATATGCTTTAATAAAATGAATAATGATGAGTCTGCTACAACTGCAACATTTTTAAGTCTTCTGTCAAAAAGGCCAGATAGTCTGATTGCAAGAAAATATGGTGTTATGAAGGCAAAAAACGTCTCTGAACAAGTAAAATCGCTTGCAAATGAATATTGTGAGCTAAAAAACCCAAAAATATTAAATAAAAAGTTGTTATTACTGGATTCTGAGCTTAAGATACAAGGGTTAAATCCTGGAACAACGGCTGACGTTGTAGTGGCTAGTGTATTTTTCAACCGCTTGGGTTTATAATTGAAACTTAGTTATTCAATGGAATTCAGTATTGAATACTACTTTTTACAATAATTTATAATAATAGGAGTTATATCATGGCAATAAATAAAGTTTTAGTGGGGGAATGTCTAGTAAATGATAACGACCCAACAGGAACTATGGCAGAGATTGCTCATATCGATTTATTAATCGGTCCAAGAGGCTCAGCAGTAGAAACAGCATTTTGTAATGGTCTTTGTAATAACAAAGATGGTTTTACATCTTTATTAGCAGTAGTTGGCCCAAACTTAGTTTGTAAGCCAAATACTATGATGTTTAACAAAGTTACAATTAAAGGTGCTAAGCAAGCTGTTCAAATGTTTGGTCCTGCTCAGAAAGCAGTAGCTATGGCTGTTGCTGATAGCGTTGAGTCAGGTGTTATTCCAAAGGGTGAAGCTGACGATCTTTACATATGTGTTGGCGTATTTATCCATTGGGAAGCAAATAGTGACGAAGCTATTTATGAAAATAACTATAAAGCTACTAAAGGCGCTATAGAAGCTGCTGTTAAAGGCACACCTTCTGTTGACGATATGTTAGCTAAAAAAGATGCTACAGACCATCCTTTCCAAGGATTCTAAAACATCTTAATGTTTGTAAGTATTTGCGTCAGCTTCGCCTTATGAAGACTGACGCAACTCTTGCTAATAAAATTTTTACCACGAGGTTACCCATCGAATTAAATGTCATTGAAAGATAAAAATAGATATAAAGATGGATTAACACTGCAAGAGTATTCACTAAAACATGCGATACCAATTGAAACGCTTATAGATCCATTAGGATCAAATAAAATTAAAAAAAAATTAAAAAATGTAGTTAATGCAAAAACTACAGAAAAACAAAAGACAATTCTTAAAGCTTATAGTGATTTAAATAAGCTAGTTTTAAAAGATGGACGTATATATATTTATGAAGAGGTTCGTAAGTTAAATTATTTGTTTTGGCTTAATGATCAATTATCAAGCCTTGGGTTCGAATACGAAGATCTTAATAATTACAGTCACGAATCACATAAAGTTATTACAGAAAACTTTATATCAAATAGCAAAGAAAATATTAATTTACTTGAACTAAAAACCACAAAGACCAAAGATTTCTTTCTATATTTAGCAATCTTACTTATTAACAATGGTTACATTTTAAAAGATTATATATACTTAAAAAATATTGAAGAAAATTTATATCAAAATTTAAAAAAACAATTAAATGCCTATGATATTTCAATTATTAAATTAAATATTTCTAATGATACATTTGTTGTAAGATTTGCTTCAAAAAATGATTGTGAAAAACTTAAAG
>Ga0181601_10004122_pt1 | contig 12206 bp, 9 predicted proteins | sample 041ome_8_FD_133020 | JGI IMG/M metagenome (GOLD analysis project Ga0181601, IMG submission 133020) | Coastal salt marsh microbial communities from the Groves Creek Marsh, Skidaway Island, Georgia - 041407BS metaG (megahit assembly) | ecosystem: Environmental > Aquatic > Marine > Intertidal zone...
AAATGCGCTTATTGCATTAAATCCCGAGGCATTTGAGAGTGGAAAAATGGGCGACCAAGAAAGAATGGGCACCCAACCAGTAACACATTTGAAGGAATATAGTCATTGTGAAATTCACAATTCCTTGATTTTCGGTATGATGTGTAACTTGATCATTTTCCCCGAAAACAATCCCGCCACACGTAATTCCTTTTCATGCGGACAAAGTAAGCAAGCATGTTCCATGTACCATACCAATTACCAAATGCGTATGGACAAAACAGCGGTGGTATTGAACAATGGTCAAATACCTTTGGTGAAATCGCGTTATATGGAAGCCATCACCAAGGAAGAAAATTCGTATGGTGAAAATGCCATTGTAGCCATTGCTTGTTATACAGGATACAATGTGGAAGATGCAATTATAGTAAATGAAGGTTCGCTAAAGCGCGGATTATTCCGTACCTCGTATTTCAATAGTTATGACGCTCATGAAGAAACCACGAAAAACGCACATACATTGGTGGATACTCGGTTTATGAATATTGAAAAAGAACTATTAGTGCGGGGTTTAAAGGAGGGCTATGATTATAGTAAATTAGATGAACACGGCATTATTCGCGAAGGTACGCTTGTCAATGATAAAACCATTTTGATGGGTATTGTCACCGTTACTTCACCTCCTCCAGGAAGCGCGGTGGATGTTCCTCCCACATACACAGATGTGTCCAAAACGCCTAAAAAAGGACAAATCGGTATTGTGGATAAAGTCTTTATTAGCGATGATGAAGAAGGACGTCGTATTGCCAAAGTCCGCATCTTGGAAAGTCGTATTCCGAATTTAGGAGACAAAATGGCTTCGCGTGCTGGACAAAAGGGAACAGTGGGAAATGTCATTCCGGAGCGAGACATGCCTTTTACAGCAGAAGGTATTCGACCCGATATGATAATTAATCCCCATGCCATTCCATCGCGCATGACCATTGGACATTTAGTGGAATGTATAACAGGAAAGGCTTGTTCATTGTTTGGTGGCTTTGGTGATTGTACTGCTTTTAACAACAAAGGCTCAAAAGTGGGTGTATTTGGAGAAATGTTGGCGAAAATGGGTTATCATTCCAATGGAAATGAAATCATGTATGACGGCATGAATGGCATGCAAATGGAGTCGGAAATTTTCATCGGCCCGACGTATTATATGCGTTTGAAGCACATGGTCAAAGACAAGGTCAATTATCGTGCATTAGGACCTCGCACAGCTTTAACCAAACAACCCGTGGGTGGTCGTGCCAATGACGGTGGTTTGCGTATAGGAGAAATGGAACGTGATACGGTCATTTCACATGGCATTGGTGGCTTTTTACAAGAATCCATGATGGAGCGCGGTGATTTGTATTATATGGCTATTTGTAATCACACAGGAACCATTTCGGTGTATAATCCTGCTCGCAATTTGTTTATGAGTCCTATGGTGGATGGTCCATTAAAATACGTGGGTTCCTTGGAAAACAGTGATGATTTACGTTTAGAGCATATGACAAAATACGGTCGCAGCTTTAGTATTGTTGCTGTTCCGTACTCCTTCAAACTGCTAATCCAAGAATTACAAACCATCAATGTACAATTGCGTATTATTACTGAAGACAATATTGACCAGATCACGAATATGACTTCGAATGCCAATGTGGAGAAATTGACTTCAAAAGGAAAGGATACGAAAAATCTCATGCAAATGATTCGTGAAAATATTCGCAAGAGCAAGCGGGATGTAATTGTCAGTCCGGAAGAATTGCAAAATACGATGATGTCTCCGCCAAGTCATGACATGGACGATGACGACAAATCGGAAAGTTATCACCCCATTACTCCCGACGACGACGACGAAAAATCGGAAAGTTATCACCCCATGACTCCCGACATGGACGATGAAAACTTCCCCGGAACACCATCGGGTACTCCACCCGGCGCAAAAGTGATTCCCGAAAGTCCTGCTTATGCACCCACATCACCCGATTATCCACCAAAGGGATATGCAATGGATAGTTCAGAAGATTCATTTATTCCGCCACCACCTCCTCCAGAAGAAGATTCAGAAGAATCCATACAAACCGGTGGAAGAGTGTGTTTGAAAGACGACGTGGATCATCCCACGCGTCCATGGGAAGTGTCTCACATTGGTGACAAATTTATTACGATTCGCGCGTTGGACGACGTTGGATTAGGCGAAGAAGACCAAATCAAAGTGGTACGTTTAGAGGATGTGTATTCAGAAATCGCCGCGCAACAATTTGCCATGAAAATAGCACAGGCACGTGAAGCGATGGCACCTCAAACAACATTACCATCTTTACCAGAATATGGCCAAGCCAATGCACAACCCAATATTATTATTGCACCCAAATTCTTCAACGGTAACGGCAGTGATAATTCCATCGGAAATTCGGAGCAACAAGGGGCTGTTCCAGACATTGTTGAAGCACAGCCTTTAATTCCGGCCATTTCTAGTAATACACCAGATAGCAAAAAAGACGATTCTCGTAAAGAAGTCGATTTTTCCAAAGAAATTAAAATAACCAAGGTGTAAGAATAGTGTTTTAAGGTATATTTCTCAAAACACTATATCAAAGAAAATATAATTATATAGTAAATGACATATACAAAATCCTTGCGATCGAAACCCAAGAATAAAACATTTAAAATGAATTGTCATCCGAATAATAAGAATAAAATACACAAAAATACGTGTTATAGTGAAGACGCGTTATTGAAAATTCGCGATGCTTACAATACAACACATACTAATAAGATTAAGACAAAGAACCCCAAGAAAATATACAATGTTTTGAGAAAACGACTGGATCATTGCGAAAAGGAAGATTGTTGGATGGACATTATCAAAGACCAGGAAGTGAAATATGAATTGGACCGGTTGTTGTTTGCACCAGACAGTCCAGCGGATTGGAAGAAGAATCCCACAACATGGCTGTCGAATTATGATATTCGCGACGTATTAAAACAATACGAAGTGGCATATCCGAAATTCAAATTATTGGGTCCGTCATCGATTGATTATGACACTATTTTAGACGATGGTAAATGTGTATGGCAAGATTTGTGCAGATTGTCTTTGAAGGATTTGCAAAGACGACACAAATCGAAATTGGGCGTTGTATTTAATTTAGATGAACATTATGAACCTGGATCACATTGGGTTTCTTTGTTTGTGGATAATGATGAAAAGCTTATCTTGTATTATGACAGTGCTGTGAATCCAGTTCCCAATGAAGTGAAACGTCTAATTCGTGAAATCCAAGAACAAGGAAAATCATTGGATAATCCGATTGAATATGAGGTTATTAAGAACAAATACAGTCACCAAACCACGAACACTGAATGTGGAATGTATAGTTTGTTTTTTATCATAACCATGACGAGCGGTAAATTAAACAAGCGTATTCGCAATCAGATGAATGGAGGAGGTAAAGGTATGTCCTATAGATTGAGTCGCGATCAAAAGATTATGTTATTTACAGAACCGGGATTAAATGATGCTATGATGAAAAAGTTTAGGAAAGAGTATTTTAACTAAATAAATATTTAAGAACTCAAAAATATATTCTTACTATATTATAAATATGTTTAACATATTTACTGCCACGACACAACAATCTATAAATCAATTGTTTGAAGCATATTATAATGGTTGGAATGGAGATTATAATATAACAAATCTGTATAATTTATATTATTATACATCTACATCTAATGATAATATTGTTAAGTGTAGAGCATATTATCAATTTGATGGAATTTATAATGGTTATTGGTGTAATTATATGAATTACGATATTACTACTGGACTTTACATTTATGTTGGAGGAGGAAATTCAGCAACATCAACTTCAAATGGTTTAACTTCTAGTGATTTGAATAATTTAACATTGTATTATCCGATACCAATTAATACCATTTGTTTTCCAGCAGGAACTCCTATTACTTGTAATCAAGGACAAATTCCTATTGAAAAAATTAATCCTGAAATGCATACAATAAAAAATAAACCAATTGTAGGAATTACTAAAACTATTGATTTTTTTAATAAATATTTAGTGCAATTTGAAAAAGATAGTTTAGGAAATAATATTCCTTCTCAAAAAACAATTGTTAGTAAAAACCACAAAGTATTTTATAAAGGTCAAATGATTAAGGCGTATCAATTAGTTACCTTAAATGATAAAATCAAAAAAATTAAATATAATGGTGAAGTTCTTTATAATGTATTAATGGAAGAATATGATAAAATGATTGTAAATAATTTAATTTGTGAAACATTACATCCACAAAATGATGTAGCCAAAATATATAAAGCATGTCAAAATTTGAATATTGAAGAACAACAACAAATGATAAAATGGTATAATGAAGAATATAAGAAGAAAAATAATATTGTTAGAAGAAGAAGAAGTATTATGAATTTCACCATATGATAGAAACAGATGGCGTAAGTTGTTCTTTGTTATTATTGCGTAAAGATTTAGTTGGTAAGTAATTACCGATGATGAAATAAATGCTATGTTATTTAACTTTTATGAAAAATATATTTTTAGAAAATTACGCTTACAAAGTTATAGAAACACAAAAAAAAGCGAACAAAGAATGTTAAATAATTTCAAACGCATTTTTGGTAATGAAAAATATATTGTAATTTGTTTTGGTTATTACGAACAAAAACAACAAATGAAATATAAGGAAGCAACCAAAGGAAAAGGAATGAGAACTTTGTTTAGAAAAGCAGGTTTTCAAACTTATTTGGTAGATGAATTCAGGACAAGTTGTATGTGTTCTAAATGTGAAATAGGTATTTGTAAAAAGAATATGGTTAAGGAAAATCCAAGACCATATAAAAGCGGTAATGTATTAATCCATGGACTGATTTGTTGTAAGAACGGATGCGGTTATTGGAATAGAGATGTTAATGGATCAACAAATATTTATAAGATTGCTTATAATCCTATAAATAATAAAGCAAGACCAAATTATTTATCAAGAAGCAATAAATCATCAGGTAGTTTAGACGAACTACCAAACCCAAAATTTACACGCTCTGTGAAGAGCAAACCTTTTTGATTTTTTATTTCACCGAAAGGTGCGGTTTTAAATCTTCAAGGGTGTAAAACCTTCCTTTTCTGTGGTAAATGAATAGATTATGTTTTGAGTAGTATTCCTTAAAACATAATATTCAATGCCTTTTCTGTGGTAAATAACTATGTGGGTTGTTGTTCGTATGAAAAGGAAATCTGGGTTTTCTTTAATTTTCTCATAAAAGGTGGAAAAACTTAAAAAGATATCTAAAAAATCCAAAAAGAAGCATAGTCGAAAAACAAAAAATAAAAAAACGAAAAACACATAAACAACTACAACAAGATTAACTACATAAATAGTTGTTTTGGAAATTCATAATTAAATAAAAAATCCAACACGTATATCAAGTGGTTTTTTATATTTGTATTCATTTTCATTCATAAATTTGTTTAAAAATTCTCTAATACTTTCAATATTATTAAAATCTAATATATCATTGATTCCTGTATTTTTCAACAATTGTTGAACTCTAGGAATATGTTTAGATTTTTCTGGGTTAGGTTTTTGAATTATTATATTATAAATTAGAGAATAAAGTTCATCTGAATTATTCGGAATATTAATAACAATATTATTTTTTAATGTATGTTTGATTATTCTATTTAACATATCTTTTTCCCAATTTGAATCAACATAATCATCGCCTACAAATCTAATATCAAATGGTATTTCTACACCACCAATATTAATTTTAGATTGTATATGATAACCATTATCATTCTCGCGCATGTTTTTTTTATTAACACTTCTAGCACCAGTTAATGCTTTAAAATAATAATAATCATTTACTAATATATCTACATCTTTATTATTTTCAAAAAACTCAGGAGGATTTTCTATTTCATGAAAACTTCTCTGTATTAAGTATTTTAATTTTGTATGTTTGTTAAGATGATCAAAAAAATCTTTAAAATTTTCAAAAGTTATTCTTTTAACATAATCATCATATTTTAATGGTTTTAAAACAAGTAATGCTTCTTCTTGATTGTAAGAAGTATGTATTGAATGGTAATTTGTTATTGAACCACCTATTTTTAATCGCATATCTTCTTTTATTATTTTCATATTTTTATTTAATACTTGCCAACAACTAGTAGCCTTTTCATATGAATATATTGGGTTTGTATCTTTAATTATAACTAGATATATACTACTATTTTTAACTCTACTATTTTTTGTTGTATATACTGATTCTGCTAACTCTAATTCTTCTTCTTTTGTTAATGTTATTTCATTTTTATACAATACTTCAATATGCTCTGGTAAAGTTTTAAGGTAATCAATTGTTGAAGAAGCATATTTTTTTGCATCCCAAGCAATTATTGTATGAATTTCAGAAGGACGAAAATTATTTATGATTTGTAAGTCTTCCATATTATATTTATTATTGATATAATAAAAAGTACAAAAAAAAAACTTTATGGGAATCATTGCGAATTAATATCAAAAGAGTTATTACATGAATTTTTTCACTCCAACAATCATCTAAACCAGTCTAAGAAACAGATTATTGGAAGAGACATTAATCAATTCTTCATATCCGTGATTTTAGAGAATAATATGAATGATCAAAATAAGTTATTAAAATGCTTAAACACATTTTAATATACACTACTATGATTTACAATAGAAAACGCCGAATTGTTACAACGTTTAGCCAAAATAAAGTCTTCCATTCAAACAACAAATCATGTATCGGTATTACGTCAATTACGCTTAAAACAACAATTATATGATTTGCAACGGGAATTGAAAGAAAACAAACTAACCAAAGCCAATGCCGAATTGAGCGCTGCTTTAGAAAAATGCAAACCAAGTATATGTTTTGAGAAATTCGAAAAAGATTTTCGTAAATCAAGGGCATTAATGAAAAACATGTCGTTGTATCCAGAATATTTGTAATAATCTCTTTATACTATAAATGGGAAAACCCAGTCGTAAATATCAAGATAAGAAACATGGTCGAAAAACCCGAAGAAAATATAAGAAAAAAGGTGGATATATTCGGAAAGAAAAAATAACTTTATTATTTGAAAAACAGCATACCAGTCCGAATATTAGTTCCACCATTCGTGTTTATACCAAACCAACGATTCCAATGAGTATTATTGATTTTGGTGCATTGTCTCAATTAGCTAATTTTTATATGGAAAGGGAGGAAGAAAAACTGGCCATTCTGAAATACGGAAATATTGGACCTCCTCAAGTAATGGATACGGTGGATTTGTATTTCAATGACAAAGATATTCCTATTTTTAATTATCCTGAAAAAAAGATTCAGCATTGCAATAAACCTCAAAAGAGTGAAAAGAAGATAGCTGAAGAAATGTTGAATAAAGATGACAACAAGGAATCTGAAGAAGATTCTGAATATACAACAAAAGAAAGTATATCACCAGAAAATGAAGAAGCAACGAATAAAGTAACAACGAAAAAGAAAGTATATCACCAGAAAATGAAGAAGCAACGAATAAAGTAACAACGAAAAAGAAAAAACAAGCAACAACGAAAACGAAATAAATTATTTAATAGTTCAATAGTATTAAATAATGCGTCATAGAAATATATAATTATTATCCCATTACTTCAGTTTTATGTCACTATACATTCATCAAGAAAATCAAAAATTATTATGGGAAAGTATGCAACAAATACCAATGTTTCAGGACTATGGTAAGAACAACGAAGGGAAGAAAGAATCATGGTTTCGCGCAATTATTGAGCAGTTTTACGAAAGCAACAAATTCAAATTATTGAACATGGATGAATTGCAACAATTAAATCGCGATACCGTGGCATATATGATTGGCGATTTGAAAAAACAAATAACACAAGAAAGTCAATCGAGTTATCAAGGATATTCGGCGTCTTTTAGCGATATGTCTCCTTTAAACGAACCCAAGCAATTGATGCCTTATACATCCCTTCCGCCTGAAAACAGAGACGTAACACGAGATGCCATTTTAGAGAAGAAACAAGAACAACTCAATAGTCAATTTAGTATGTTACAACAAGAATACGGAAATATGCTGAAATCCGGACCGGACCATGAAATCGATTTTAGCGCAAACAATGGAGAAGACAAACCCATTGAAAACATAGAAAAACTCATGGAAGATACAATTAAGCAACGCGAATATGATTTAAAAAGTCCGCCGAATCCCAGCAATGACTTAAACGTCATTGATTTAGCATCACCCGACTATAATGCCCCTAAAAAGCTCATTCGCAGCGAGAAATTTCCATACAAAGACATTACCGAAAGTCCGCCAAAAAACGTTTCCTGGAATAATCAGCTCATCAATGAACCCGTGAAACATCGCCCTCCGCAATATTCCAAAACACCCGATAATATGCACATATTCAAAGATTTCATGGAAGACATACGTGACACTTTGTTCTCGATGCGCAATGAAATCAACACCCTAAAAGGTGCGCAATACAATTCGAATCAAAATACCAGTTTTGAGGAAAACCACAAAAAATCCAATATAAACAATCAAAATCCATTGGTCAATAATATTTTAGGACGAATGAAACGGAAACCAAATGTATCGCAACAAATCACTTATGAATTACAAGACGTGACCAATGAATTTTAGACGTAATTCTTTTACAAGATTAGTATATTTGTTTGAACAAATATAAACACATACGCTATGTTTATATAGAACTATGGAAACTCTTTTAGAGCATAGTACAGTGTGTTTTTTAGAAAAACCATATCATGAGGTTGATATAGTTTCTTTAGAAGAAACCCAGCATTACGGAAGTTGTATTGTACATGTTAAAGAACGTTGTTTACATAATCGCCCCATTTTGTTTCATTTTATGATTGATATTTCAGGATCCATGAGTGATATTACGGAAAACAACCGTACCAAAATGCAATTATTGATTCATACGTTGAAAAATATGATTTTGTATTTTGCAAATCATTGCGAAAATGTGTATATTCAAGTAAAAGGATTCGACAATGTGGTGGAAACATATATTACGAAAACACTTGTATGTAAAAGTAACGTAAAATCTTTATTGGGACAATTAGAATTGATCATTCCTCGAAGTATGACCAATATTGAAGCCGCTCTTGCATGTCTTAAAAACGACGTGGCCTCGGAAAACGATTTAGAACAAGTGGCCATTTTCTTAACCGATGGAGAGGTTACTGCCGGAGAAGGTGACAACGAAAAATTGTGTTCTCTCATTCCGGAAAAGGTAAATTTCCATGCTATTGCATTGGGTCACGAACACAACCCTTTTTTAATGTACGAATTGGGACATTCGACGAAATGGTGCAACAATTGGTTTATTAATGAATTGGAACAAACCGGAAATATTTACGGAGAAATTTTGTACAATGAATTACATAAAATAGCCGAAACACTATGTTTGGAGGTGGAAAATGGAATGTTATATGATTACAATAACAACAAATTTGTGTCTTGTCTTGAAATAGGCTCTCTTTCTTCGGAAACGGAAAAACATTATCATTTATTATCACAAAATCCCGAGCAATGTAAAGTTCATATAAAGGGGTTTAGTTTATTGAGCAATGATTCTTTTGAATATTCTTTCAACGATGTTCCGCCGTTGTTGAGTGCTTCCGAAGTGGAAGAAAAGGTTCGTTTTATGTTTCAAGAATCCCATTTTTTGAATATTCAATATTGCAGAATGATTAGTCAACATTATTTAGCAAAAGCTCGTAAAATGTATTTTTACAATGAAAATTTGACCAAACAAATGAATCAGTCAAACCATGTTCAAGTGTCTCTTTTCAAAAATATGAAAACATCATCCAATATTCTTGCGAATGATGATGAATTTCGTGAAAAGGTGAAATCCTTTATCCAATACATGAATGCTTTAAAGGAAGAATATCAATTGGAAACTTCGGAGTCGATTCAGTGTTTATGTGATGATTTGTCATTGCTTTTGCAAACTTTAGGAAACAATGGACAAATCAAATATTGTGCAATGCGTGAAGATATTCAGGGTCAAGAACGTACGTGTAATGCAGTGACTATGATACCCGAAGAAGATTCCGAATTTATGTCACCTGGGGGTATTCCACGACCTGTGCTATCAAGGTCACAAACCACACCTTATCGAACACCTGGACGTATGAATTTAATGGACACCTTATCACAAGATGTGGATGATGATGTAATAGGACATCGATTGTTTATTGATACCACACAAGACAATATATGCGGTCCTCCACCGCCCGTTTTACGACGAAGTCAAACGCAAAGATTATATGAGTAATAATGAAAAATTTTGTACTATATACAGTATGTTAATTGTATATAATGCAAGACTGTGGGTCAGCATGTAGTGTTCCTTTACACCACTATAAAGAATACATGGAGGATAAAGGTAAAACATTTGAAGAACGCGCAGCAAACTTAAAATGCGTTGTTTTAAATGAACGACAGGTGTGTGATTTAGAATTGTTAGTAAATGGCGGTTTTGATCCTTTGCAAGGATTTATGGCAGAACATGATTATGTGAGTTGTGTAGAAAACATGCGTTTAGCAAATGGTTCTCTTTGGTCTATGCCTATTACATTGTGCATTGATGAAAAGCAAAAAGAGGAACTGATTCACTGCGATTACGTAACATTGAAACATGAAACAGGATTACCTTTGGCCATTATGGATATTCGCGGAGACAAGAGTATTTATAAACCGGATATTTCCAAAGAAAGCGAAAAGGTATATGGTGCAGATGATAAAAATCATCCCTGGGTATCTATTTTAAGAGAATATGAAAATCAAGGAAAAATATATAATATGGGAGGTGTTTTTATGGAGGCGAAATTGCCTCCTCATTATGATTTTTGCGAACATCGTTTGCAACCTATAGAAACCAAAGCCTTTTTTAAGGCCAAAGGATGGACCAAAGTTGTAGGGTTTCAGACACGCAATCCCATGCACCGCTCTCATTATGAACTTACTCAGTATGCTATGAAAATGGCTGGTGAAGATGCCAAATTATTATTGCATCCTGTGGTGGGTATGACACAAAATTGTGATGTAAATTATCATACACGAGTGAAATGTTATAAAGAATTAATGAAATCATACGATAAAGACAGCGCTAAATTGTCATTATTGCCATTGGCCATGCGTATGGCTGGTCCTCGCGAAGCACTATGGCATGCACAAATCCGTAAAAATTATGGATGCACCCATTTTGTTGTGGGACGTGATCATGCTGGACCTTCTTATAAACGTGAAGATGGCAGTGATTTTTACGGACCTTATGACGCACAAACATTGTTGATGGAATATGCAGATGAAATTGGTATTGTTCCTATTGTTTCCAAACTCATTGTATATACTTTACCAAAAGATTGCAAAGACGAAATGGCTGGTACTTATATGCCCATTGATGAGGTGAATAAAGATAGTCATGATATTAAGAATATTTCTGGAACACAACAAAGGGAAATGTTGAAAACCGGAACACCTATTCCAGAATGGTTCACTTTCCCAAATGTGGCAAAGATCTTGTATGATAGTTACAAACCAATGAATCAACAAGGTTTTACTTTGTATTTTGTAGGACTCAGTGGTTCTGGTAAATCAACGGTGGCTAATTTTGTCATGTCGAAGATTCGGGAATTATCGTATCGTAATATTACGTACCTGGATGGCGATATTGTACGCCAACATTTGAGTCAAGGGTTGGGATTTAGTGTAAAAGATCGCAGTATTAATATTCGTCGCATTGGATATATTTGCAGTGAAGTTACACGACATGGCGGTGTTGCCGTGGCTGCTAATATTGCTCCCTTCGAAGATGATCGCCTTTATAATCGCGAATTAATCAGTGCGCAAGGAAAATATATTGAAGTATATGTGAAAACTGATTTGGAAGAATGTGAAAAACGTGATGTAAAGGGATTGTATGCGTTGGCTCGTCAAGGTAAAATAGAAGAATTCACGGGCATTTCTTCTCCTTTTGAGGAACCAAAACATGCAGAAATAGTATTAAATGGTTCTGAACCCATTGAGCACAATGTATGGGAAATCATCGAATATTTACAAGACAAAGGATTACTATAAACCACTTCAAAA
>Ga0181601_10004123_pt1 | contig 12204 bp, 8 predicted proteins | sample 041ome_8_FD_133020 | JGI IMG/M metagenome (GOLD analysis project Ga0181601, IMG submission 133020) | Coastal salt marsh microbial communities from the Groves Creek Marsh, Skidaway Island, Georgia - 041407BS metaG (megahit assembly) | ecosystem: Environmental > Aquatic > Marine > Intertidal zone...
CACGGTGCGCTTGGTGAAATACTGTTCAAAAGCGAGCTCGACATAGATCGATACGTGAATTTTGATATTCCCCCCACATGTATTTTTGCCGAATACTATTTAAGTCAAATTTTTCCAAAAATGTTCAGCAGTAATCTGAATGAAGTTTGGGAACAAACTATTCAAATTTCCGATCTGAACGGTCTACATGTTCGACCAAATTGGGATATCCAGAATTTGGCTGGTCCTATTGATCTTTTTGTGAATTATCACAGCTTTCAAGAAATGGAACCAAGGGTCGTTCAACGCTACCTTGATGAGATAGTTAGACTTGAACCGAGCTATCTTTTGCTACGTAATATCCGGGAAGGCAAACAGAAAAAGGTAGCCAATGGCCTCGGAGTAGAGACTCCGACGACGAGTCAGGATTACGTAGCTTGGCTTAGCACCGAATTTACGCTTGTAGGTCAAGACTCGCAAACATTCGGGTTCGTCACTGCTGACAGCTTTCATTCCGAGTTGAGTTTATGGAAACGGCGATAGGAAATCTTATCTTGAACACACAAGACCAAGACTTACCTCCAGTAAAAATCAAAAATCGGCTAATCGGAGACGGTCATGCTCCAATGGTCGTTGCAGAAATGTCAGGGAATCATAATGGAGACATTAATAGAGCTTTATCGCTGTTAACTGAAGCAAAAAAGGCGGGCGCCGAAGCCGTAAAAATTCAAACTTATAGACCGGACACAATTACAATCGATCATGACGGACCAGAGTTCACGCTGAAGGAAGGGACTTGGGCTGGTAGACGACTCTATGAACTGTACGATGAAGCTCACACTCCTTGGGAGTGGCATGAAGAGATCTTTCAGCTGGCCAAAGAATTGGATTTGATTGTTTTCTCTTCTCCCTTTGACGATACCGCGGTTGACTTTCTCGAGAGCCTAGATTGCCCAGCATACAAAATTGCTTCCCCCGAAGTCATCGATATTCCGTTAATTCAGAAAGTTGCTTCAACAGGCAAACCCATGATCATTTCGACTGGAATGGCGAGTTACTCAGAAATTGAAGAAGCGATCATTGCTGCAAGAGAATTGAATCCTGGAAATGTGATCGTTCTGCACTGCACATCGAGTTATCCAGCAATGATCGAGGATGCCAACCTAGCCACCATCGAGTCGATACGTAAAAATTTTAACGTGCTCACTGGATTATCTGATCATACTACTAACCTACTAACATCGATTCTCTCTGTCGGACTCGGGGCATGCTTAATCGAAAAGCATTTCACACTTAGCCGTTTAGATGGTGGAGTTGACAGTAGTTTTTCACTGGAAGTTGATGAATTGAGAGAACTCATCCAATCAGTAAAGTCTGCATGGAAAGCCTTGGGAAGGCCTGCTTATTCAGCATTAGAATCTGAAAGTATTGTGTTTAAAAACCGACGATCTTTGTATGCAGTTTCTGATATCGACAAAGGTGAAGTATTTAGTCATGAGAATGTCAAATCCATCCGTCCAGGATTTGGACTTAAACCCAAATTACTTCCTAAGATTTTAGGTCAAAAGTCCAACCGATCTATAAAATTTGGAGAACCAATTTCTGAAGATATGCTTTCGCGAAAACTTTCAAATGACGATTAACAATGAGCAAAAATATTTGGCGCTTATCCCAGCGAGATCCGGTAGTAAGCGAATCAAAGGAAAAAATATTAACGATTTTCGGGGTCATCCAATAATCGCTTGGTCAATCCATGCCGCAAAAAAAAGTGGATTATTTAAATCGATAGTTGTCAGCACAGATTGTGAAGAAATAGCAAACATTGCTGTGCAATACGGAGCTTCCGTTCCATTTTTACGTTCTTCGGAAAATTCGGATGACTACGCCACGATTGCTCAAGTCATAGCAGAAACATACTCAAAATTTTTAGCGCTAGGCACTTCTTTCGATAGCATTTGCTGTATTTACGCTACTTCACCGTTCACAACCCCAGCTCAATTAACAGAGGGTATCACTCTCATGAATCAGGCTCGCCTGGATTCGGTGTTCCCGGTGACCCACTTTGAATATCCTATCCAAAGGGCACTAAGTAGGGACAAAAACCGAAAAATATCGTTTTTGGATCCATCTCATGCCAATACTCGGTCTCAGGATCTACCGCAGAGATTCCATGACGCAGGGATGTGGTTATGGCTTAAGCCAAAGATTCTCGAAAATGAACTCACTCTCTTCACTCACAACACGGGATCTGTATACATCGAGCCTGATGCTTGTCAGGATATTGATACTGAAATGGACTGGAAGATCGCTCTCATTAAACATGAATTGAAGTTTTCAGGATCCGATCAACCGAACCGAATAATACAAGCCAAACTTACCGGGCTCGCCAAATAAAAGACCGTTGAATCTCCAAAGCGCCATTCTCTATTACCAGCTTTTGTAAGGCCGAATCTGATGTCGGAATGTTCAGAAAAAAATCTCCATTTCGTTGTGATTGAATTGCCGGCAATGGGGTATAGCGTTTAACAATGAAATCCAAGACATCTGGAATCGCAGCATATTTCGACGAAGGTAAAAAAATACCAATGGAATTATCGTACTGAATGTAAACAGTACCCACAAATTGACCACTGTTATCCGATAGTAAAAACCAATATCTGTATGGTGAATTCTCAAAAAAAAGCCTATGTTCATCCAGAGTTGGCATTTTTTTGTGACTGATCGAAAATATCCTCTGTCCGAGCAGTTTATAGGTCTCCATTAGATGCTCATAAGAGTTGTCAATTTCAATCAACTGATACACGAACTAGTAACCTACACGATTAATCGACAAGACAAACTCTTCGGTCCCATCACTGCTAGCATCAAACTCAAATCCAACCTTTTTGAAAACAATACGACTAGCAATATTGCCGGTCAGAACCTTCGCTCTGAGAGACTTAATCGACGAAAATCGATTAAGAAAATAATCAATTGCTTTCGATAAACAATGAGTTCCAAGCCCTTGTCCCCTCACCGTTGGGTCAAGATTAATGGAAACAGTCGCTTGATTCCTAACGATGTCAAACCTGACAACTCCGATCTTAGTCTGTCGAGACTCACTGAAACACATCAAAAGACAGCAGTCTTCACTATCTAAAACTTTTTCAAACCAATCTTGATGCTCTTTCCAGCAGAGAAGCTCAGTGTTTAGCGATTGTTGACGAGTAAAGGGATCATTTCTCCATGAAAATATATTGCTTATATCGCCAAGCCCTGCTGTCGAAACGGAAATTATATCTCGAATTAGTTCGGTCATATTGCGCTAAATCACTTTTTACTAAACGCCATATGCTCTAGGTCGTTCTAGAGACGTTCAACACCAGCACCAAAAGGACTTTCCACACAAACTCAGCAAACAACTTCTTCAGCCTTTTTGGGCAAAGCGGTTTTGAGCACATTGATGAGTTTACTGACCATCTCTCCTTTAGCCATATTAGGCTTATGTTTAATTTGATGTATCGAGCCGTGCCATGGTGGCTGATCAAATCCAAGATGTACCCAGGTCCGCTCGATACCCCAGGATAAAACAGGAACACCAAAAAGACCGCACAACTGCACAACCATAGTCGCCGGAGATACCACTAAATCACAACTAGCGCAGTATTTAGCATTGAGCAATACATCATCAAATAAGTCTTCCTCGGGAATAAAAACGTTAGGGTACTTCTCGAGTCTTTTGCGTTCATCATCATTAAACTTGTACTGAACAATGACGAAACCAATATTTCGGGGTAGAGCATCAATGATCGCTTCACAAAGATTGACATTCATATAATTCGAAGCACGCTGGCCATCGATGGCACTACTTCTCCACGATAAACCAATTTTTATATCGTATTTTTGCCCGAATTCTCCGAGAAGCAGTTGTCGCTCTTCGGCCGCGAGTTTTAGCTTTCGTCGCGGTAAATTACTTATCGTATTTTTACTCGTCATCAGCAAACCACATACGGTCGCCATCGGACAATGAAAATCAAATTCTCTCAATAATCGCTCATCCGTAGATGGATCATTCTTCCAGGAGGCTATCTCACACTCCGGGTACCACACTTTGAATAAAGGAATCGCTTTATCTTGTACCTCGATCCGCATTTTCTTGGGGCCCATATTCAACAACGAAGCCAAAATTGAAGAGAACATGATCTGATCACCAAGCCCTTGCTCTGCGGATACAACGATAGATCGATCTGCTAAATCCTCTCCGTTCCATAAAGGTAACTGCAGATCACGTTTCGGACTTGGGAAATCATCCCAATCCCATCGAATCTCATAGTCTTTCCAGCCATCAACCAAATCCCCCTTGGTTAGTCTTATAAGCCCCCTATTCCACTGCCATATGGGATTTTTTGGGTCGTTATTTGCTGATTCTGTCAACGATTCGATAGCTCTATCGTATTCCCCGAGTCCGGCATAAACGTGCGGCTCACTTAGCCCGAGCCATGCGTTCCAATCACTATGTAATTTCTTAAATTCTGATAAATAAGTAGCCGCCTCATCAATTCGCCCAGCATCAAGGAGCGCATGTAACACACTATGCAACATGCCTGGCTCATTAGCTTTTTCCGGATTAACAATGGCGATCGCTTTCCATTCATCGAGAACTTCGTCCGACATCTGAAGATTACTCATCACAGTCAATCTGTTCATTCTATATTCAATAGATTCTGGGGAAGCTTGAAGTAGTCGGTCCGCAACCGTCATCGCTTTCGTATAAAGTTTTTGCTTTAGATAGAGTGCGAGAAGGAATTCAGGTGCTTCGACCCGCTTGTCATCGACTGAAATAGCCAACATTGCAGCTTTTTCTGCGTCAGCGTTATTCCCTCGCACTGATTTAAGCTTGGCATAGTTGATAAAATTGTCGTAGCCAACTTCTTCTGCTGATTTTCCGGCTACGAATTGATCAAAAAGCGGCTCAGCCTCTTCATATCGTTCTTTTTTAAGTAGATCTTGAAGATGCTGATTACTACTAACTTCACATTGTTTAATTTTTGTTTTAATTGCGCGTTTTTTACTCTGTTTTTTCAATTTCATATTACCGTCCAAAAAAATGGGGGCCTAAGCCCCCACAATTTCAGTATCCACCAAATTTATCCAAGCAAGCTTAGGACATTCTGTGGAGCTGCGTTCGCCTGGGCTAGCATTGCCGTCCCAGCTTGTTGCAAGATCTGTGCCCGAGCTAACTGAGCCGACTCGTATGCAAAATCCGCATCCTGAATTCTCGACTTAGCAGCTTCAGTATTTTCAACCACATTCGCTAAATTCGAAATGGTATGATCAAGCCTGTTCTCAACCGCACCCAGATTAGCTCGATTGATCCCGACTTGTACGATTGCCTGATCAAGCACGGTAAGAGCTGACTCTGCTCCGCTTGCTGAGGCCACCGAGAGCCCAGACACCAAAATGGTATTACCCAGTGATGGCTCGATCGTGTCATAGTCAGCAGCGCCGACATTCATTTCTAGCAGTCCATGCTCAGCCACTGCGGCGTTAGTTCCCAAATCAATCGAAATTGGCGAATCATTCATCGATGTCAAACGAATCGCGCCGTAGTTTGTGGTACTAGCGCTGAATGCTTTATTTGCATCGCCTGGAAGCGTGACCGTGAACCTAATCGCAGCGGACCCAGCTGACAGGCCAGTCCTAAATATTAAGGCACCGGTTCCGTTCGCACTCACAGAGCGTGCTGAGAAGAACCTTCCTACTGATTCTCCGCCGTATGCATCTGCTGTTTTACCTTCACCGTTTTGAATGAAAGCAAACATCAAATCGCGGAACCCTTGTGCGATGGTAACCTGTGTATCACCACTTTCAACAGTGTAGGTGAAGCTTCTCGCCCCTGCTGTAATGGCGTGTAAAAGAGCACCACCCCCAGTATTGTCGATGTAGCCACCAGATTCAAAAGTCAAAGTGAGCTGCATTCCAGCTGTGAAATTCAGGTCACCAAAGTACACAGTCCTCATCTCACCCTTTGTTAACGTCTCATGATTTTTTGAGGCTACTTGAGCTTCAAAATCATCATTCAAGTCGTAGTCAAAATTGTCGATCGTGACTTGTTGGACGTTGGCTCCGACCAACTTAACGTTGTCTCCGTTAATCGTGGCAACAACCCCAGTAACCGAAGTTGCAGCATTAATATTTGCTACCGTACTAACTAATGTTGACGACATCGCAATCGCAGTTCCGTTGATATCAAAGGTCATATCCGCGACGTAATCGACATTTGAAAAGTCGAATGTTTTCTCGAAATAAGCGGATGCTACAACCCCAGTCTCAGTCTGGAATGCGTTAATTAAGTCCAACTTACCCTGAAATGAATCTGAATCGTTAGACAGAGTCTCTTCGTAAATTTCCACATTATTAAGAGTCAGATCACCTTTCGCAATCGCGCCGGCAATTCCTCCACTCGTTAATGCAATGCCCGTAACCGTGTAAGGCTGCCCGTCTGGTGATTCAGTAATTTCCCGAAAACCGGCAGCATTCAGATCATCTAATGATCCAGGTTCTACGAGTCCGTCATTTCCTCTTGCTATTGTGATGTCGGACCCATCAGTCGACTCCAGTCGGATAAATCCGTTAAAGTTATTATCCGTGTAAACAATTGCAGTTCCTGGCGTAGCTGCGTGGGTAGCAACGTTGGCGTTACCCTCTGCATCGACTGTGAAGCCAGTACCACCATCTCTCGCACCATCGGTTCCTGATGTATCAGCAATCGAAATCGACGCACCAGTCTGATTCGACAGCACCAACCGACCCGCATCATCTAAAGACGCTTGAACAGAGCCACCCAAAGCCAAGTTAATATTCGAAACCATTTCATCCATTGAATTGGACGTTCCAATGATAGCTTCGACCGCCGGTGTGGAGCCAACGGCGCCAACTTTGATGGCTAATTGATTTTCCCCAATGATCCCTGTCCCTAGATTGCCAGCGACTACCCGGTTAAAGGCGGTTGCAGAAACTCCAGCATCGGCATCATTCACAAGATCAACGAAATCTGCGATGTTATTATTCAGAGTTCCGCTACCGTTATCTGATGCAGTTCCGTTATAGGCACCGAGCGCAACAGAATTGATTTCAATATCACCTTCTTCGATCTCGGTAGACGTACTGAAATTTACTCGTCCACTGACCAAAACATTAGCGACACCAGAAGAGGTATTACCTGCACCAATCCCCAAAGCGGCTGTAGACACCGAGCCAATCGACACATCTAAGGTGTCTCCGAGCTCATAGCCGACTTGAATAGACGCTTTGTACGAGCCGTCCAGTAAGTTCATACCGTTAAACGTCGTCGACCCAGCAATTCGCTCTATCTCTGCTTTGAGTTGCTGGACCTCCTGATCCAAAGATGCCCGATCAATTGCGTTGTTCGCACCTGAAGTTGCCTGAACTGCAAGCTCCCTCATGCGCTGAAGCATTTCGGTGACTTGTTGCATGGCGCCTTCAGCACTCTGAACAACTGAAACCCCGTCATTCGCGTTACGAATAGCCATATTCAGACCGCGAACCTGTGAGTCCATGCGTGTTGCAATCGCTAGACCGGCAGCATCATCTGATGAAGAATTAATTCGCTTACCAGAAGAGAGACGCTCCATTGCTGTCTCCATTTCTCTACGCGACTCCATTAGATGCCGTTGTGAAGCAATTGATGAAACGTTGGTATTTACTACGAGTGCCATGATGCGCCCCTTTTGTTTATTTAATTACCTGGTTCTTGGCAACTATTTGCCCTACCTGAGGAATTAATCGGCCGCTTTGTTGGAAGCTTTAGAGGAAATTAACAATTCTTGCCGGCGAACTGGCAACAAGGATTCTGATCCGGCACCTTTCTGCCCGGTAGCGTCAAATTTGGATTGTTAATTATTGGCTGGGAGGTATAAACGCTGCGATTGATTGCAGCAAATAATCTAGTCGACTAATCATCAAAAACGATGCTGGATTCGCTCAAGCGTCCAACCATTCATGGTGTAAGCTGCCGATGAAGACTCTTTGCTAATTCATAGTAGTACTTTTCAGATGCATGGACCCCATCACCGGACCACAGATTCATCTGATTAAAAATCGAGCTTCTCTCGATTTTTCCGATGATGACGTCTCGATGATTCTCGATAAACACAGTCGCCACCTGAACATAGGTATCAATAATGTAATCGATGATTGTCGAATTTCTAAGATAAGGAGTTTTCGGTGGAAACGTCATCTTAAACGATGTTTCATCAAAGAATACCGATGGGAAGAAAGGAGGTACGACGATCATTAAGTCGTAACGAAAGTTTCGTATATAGTCAAATTTCATCTGGAGCCGTTCTCGAAATCCAGATTCAAATATTTCTTTTTGTGTCGACACAACCTCCACTTGTTCTGAATCACTCATCTTTCGTTGAGCCTGTTTTTCAAAAGTAGCAAACTGCTGAGTTAGTGACGTTATCGCAAATTGTATGTCGATATGAGGGACAAATAAGAAATCAACGATCAGGCGGTTGGAGGAATGTGCACCAGTCTCCAAGAAATCAGCAGCCAAGCTGTGATAATCCGAATAACCTTCATTGAAGACAAATCCGAAGTCGTGCCAAAAAGCACCCATCGGTATGATCTGCTGCTGATTAACCTGAACCGCTAAATTCTGAATCATTCGACCCAAATGGGATTGACCAAGGAAGAAGCAATCAGGTGGGCAGAAAAAAGTTGGTTGTTCTTCTGTATTTTCATCTAGGGCCACTTCTATACTTGTTTCAAGGCACGGGATCTGTTGCTTGTTTTGGTCGCAATCATCTTTTGTGACTTCGTATCCATGAGCATGAAAAAAACTACGCATCACGATATCGACTGCATCATCAGTGACGTTCCTCATATTTTTTTTAAAGAACGATGATGCGTATCGATGATTTTTGATAATTTCGTAAGAAGGAAAGTAATTTGCATGAGATTCGGTATCCTCAGCAAAGTGTGAGGCCAACACACGAAGTGATGCTTTACTTATCTCGTTCTCTGGCAGTATGTGACGGCCGGTTGCAGTTGCAATCAAAGGAACGGGAGAAACCGTATAAATAATGTTCGTGATGGAGGTCAATTGATTAAGCAACTGTTCAATAGCCGCCAAATCCTCAATCATTTGTTCGAGACTTAGCTTGCGGAAATAACAGTTGCTCGCATCGGAGTCTAAAATCTGATGCCTGACCTGGGGCGCGATCAAGCAGCTGTTACCATCGAATATCCATTCTTCAGTTAATCCAAGCGTGAAGATCAATACAGAAGCGTCTGATAAGTCTTTTTGAAGAGCATTTAATTTTTCAGTTTGATCAACAATTAATTCTTCCAGTGTTGGATATTCTTTGTCTTGAAAATATGGGTTAACCCATCCGGTGGACGACTTCCAGAATTTCTCCGGGGCCTTATTTGAAAAAAAAGCCCACTCCAACAGCTGCTTAAACTGGGTTGTTGTGTAAACGTTACCTATGGATGAATTCACAATATGTAACTGAACGAGTTCGGAACCTCGCCCAGTTATAGACACTCGTTTTATGTATTCCGTAATTTCATTAGCAAAACAAGACCCAACTGACACGATTTTATCGTGCTCAGATAGCTTTCTGCTAGGCTCATATATTGTCGAATGATGGAGCGCACCGTTAGTTTTTTCGACGACGCTTCCTAGTTTCCAGAACGCTCGGTTCGGCAGTGTTGTATATGGGTTGCTGTTTTGCATAACAATCTGGTTATCCCTCCTCAGCCTCTTACTTGTATGAAATCGTAAGCGGCCAAGACGCTCGCCGAAGTTACCAAACAAAGCCCATAGAAATGCGGCAATTGTTTCCCCAGCGCCACTTTACGCTGACACTAGCAAATGATTATTGAAAATTATTTCTTTTTTATCAAAAAGTATCGGAGCGGATCTTTATAGACTTGGCAATAGCTTTCATCACATTCACTGGAGTGTACCGGTATGTATCGGTTGATTTAGGGGTCTAACCAATCGCTGCGGTTATGCAATATGGACGTATGAGTCGTTAAAACAACGATGAACTGACTAAGAAATCTAAAGACATTTAATTTGAAGGCAAATTTTAAATCTCACTATTTGATTGATCCAGTGTCGTGAACTTTTCTTGAAAATACTAATCTTGAGAAAGCGCTGAAATCGTCTGCTTACCCATAAAACACAACGAACTCAGCAGATTGCTCGGCGCACCTGGTTCAGCGGATTTCGGATCAAGCTTATTTGGTGAGCCGACTAGCGAGCAAATCACATGTCATGATCGGTGATTACGACTACGTTTTGCCGTCAAAAATAATACCACGCATTTTTTCGATGTTGTGTGCAGCGCGGATTACTTCGTCGGAAGGCAACTGTCGAATGAGCTCACCAGACTTTTCATCGATCACCGAAACGACCGGTCGGTCTAACACTTCATCGATGCGGAATCTGAGCGAGTTCGACTTAGCTGGAATGGCTTTCTGTAGCATATCAACCAATTCAGCGAGTCGCTCTGGGCTATGTGAATCTGCAGCGAGCTCCATCGCAGATGCTGCTTTATCTTTTAACTCTTTTGTTTGCTCGATCGGTTTTGGGGCTGTAGGACCTTGAATTTCGACCGGTTCCTTGGGGCGCGTAAACACCTCAGACTTTTTCACTGCCTCTTGAACACCGCCAAGATTAGAACCTACATTGTCAACGGCCATAATGACCTCCCAATCTTACTCGAGAAAATTACCTCAAAGGGTAGATCGGATGCAATGATACTTTCTTTAGGAAATTTTATTGTTTATTTGTAAAGGGTAGGTTTTCGAGGGCCGTTTTTAGATATTCTTTGGTGCTATTCATTCGATCAATCGCGGTTTCCATCGCCGTAAATTGAGCGATGTATCGCTCTTGGATTCTCGCCATTCGGGTGTCTAAGTCTTCTAAGTCTTGCTGGTAATCAGAAATCCGAGTTTCTAAGTTCGACATCCTGGACTCAACGGTCCCATCGAGTGCGAGCAAATCACTAATCTTTTTGATCGCATCACCAGCAATCCCTCGGTTGGCATCGCCAACAGTCGATTGATTGTCTGTATCCGCTGAAAATATCGAAACAACGTCCGAGAAATAATTTGTGAGCGCTGAATCGAGGAGATCATCATCAATCTCCAACTTGCCGTACCGATCAAATTCCACACCGATTTCAGCAAGATAAGACAGATTATCTGTCGCGGTCGATGACGCAGACGAAAACATTTGTTGAAGCTGGCGCGTAATATTAGAAAAACCACCATCAGAGGACAAAACTCCACCCAGTTCGTCTGCGGAATCGGGATCAGACAGTGAATCCAGCTGCGTATGAACCGCGTTGTAGACTTCAACCAGATCTGTGATCCGTGTCTTGATCGGATCAGTTGTCTGGCTCACCGACAAGGTCGCGGTCGATGCTGTGATTCCTGACAAATTTAATGTCACGCCATCGATAAGATCGTTTATTGAATTAGATGAGCGAGTCACGCTTACCCCGTTGACGGTGAGCGCCGCATCTGCCGCGGTACCTAATCGATCTCCGAATGCCAGTGTTGTTCCTGACGCAGCCGTGGTTGCCAAAGAAAAACCGTTGTCTGTACCGAGATCGCCAGACACAACGATCTTGTATCGACCGAATGAAGCACCGGTATCCACGATTGAAGCGGTAATACCAAGGTCTGCCTCGTTGAGCGTATCCACAACACCCTGTGGTGTGGTGTCGACAATAGCGACAGCGGTATCGGTCCCAGAAGAATCGGTGTAAGTCACAGTAAAAGTACTGCCACCATTCAATTCCGTGGTGAGATCGTCGTAGGTGTTGGTGGAGCCCCAACGGTCACCAGCAGCAATGGCAGTCACGGCAATTGAACTAATTCCTGCTGAAGCATCCGCCGATGCGGTAATACTAAATGCATCTGAGCCAGTGCTGGTCTCGTTCCCCGACAGGGCAACCGAATACTCTGCAAAATCCTTTGCGTCATTTAAATTGGACAGCGCAATGTTAAGACTTTCGAGTCCGGCCTTCAGGATGCCGTAGGCAGATATTTCAGCCTCGCTTTTCTCAATTTTCTTATTAATCGAGGATTCCCGGGGTGCACGTTCTGCCTGGACTAATGCCTCGACCAAACTGTTCGAGTCAATGTCAGCCCCGGCACCGAGCGCGCCCAGGAAATCTACACCCGCCATCTTAAGCTCCC
>Ga0181601_10004137_pt1 | contig 12182 bp, 4 predicted proteins | sample 041ome_8_FD_133020 | JGI IMG/M metagenome (GOLD analysis project Ga0181601, IMG submission 133020) | Coastal salt marsh microbial communities from the Groves Creek Marsh, Skidaway Island, Georgia - 041407BS metaG (megahit assembly) | ecosystem: Environmental > Aquatic > Marine > Intertidal zone...
TACGTCACGGAGTACGCGGAGCGGCAATTTTGCCAGATCGCCGTGAACGCTCGGTACATCTGCTACGGCCTGCGCGCGGGCCAGGTCCGCGTGCTGCACAAGGACACCGCGAGCCGCGCGCTTTTGCGTGGGCACACGGCGCAGATCGCGGACATGCGCTTCTCGCCCGCGACGAACGCGGACATCCTGGCGTCCTTCGGGGTGGACGGGAACCTCTTCGTGAAGAAGATCGTGTCTCCCGCGGGGGGCGACGGCGACATCGAGGAGAAGGCGCTGCTGCAGGTGACCGTGACCACGGACGTCGCCGCCTCGGGCGTGGCCCTGACGCCCCGCGTGCGCTGGCTCTCGAAAACCAGGATCGTCGCGAGCTACGGCGACGGCGTGTTCGCGGTGGACGTCGACCCGAAGGCGCGCGACGCGAAGGTTGTGGCGCTCGACCTCGCCGCCGGCGCGGACGCGCCGGCGGGCGTCGCCGTGATCGCGCCGATGGCGGGAAAGCCCGCGGCGGTGGACCTGGCGGTCGCGCCCGGCGCGAACGGCAGACTGGCGGTCGCGCACGCGGACGGCACCACGCGCGTCTGGTCGCCGTCGTCGAGCGACTCGGATGTCGCGGGATTCACGCAGGATTCCGCGTTCACGCCCTTCGACGACGCGCCTGATGCGCCGCTCGCCTCGGTGCACTTCGCCTCCGCGGACGTGTTGGTGGTGGGCGGCGAGAACAACGGCGCGCTCGCGATGTGGTCTATCCCTAACACCCGGGAGGGCGACGACATGACGTCCTCGCCGGAGCACGTGCAGACGCTCGCCTTCGCGCCGGAGGGCGACGTCTTCAACTTCGCGGCGTGCGCCGCGCCCGGCGCGCGGCTCGTGCTCGTCTCCAACCTCAAGAAGCAGGCTGTGTACGCCGTGCACTTCGCCGAGGGCGCGCGCGGCTTCGACTACGTCGCGGAGTTCTCCACCACCATGCCCGTGCTCTCGTTCACCGCGCTGCGCGAGGACGCCGACGACGCCGCCGGCGGCGCCGGGCCGGGCGGCGCGCTGCAGCTCTACTGCATGCAGACGCAGGCCATCCAGCAGTACGCGCTCGCCGTGGACCGCTGCCGCCCCGCGGCGTGCGCCGACGACGAGGCGGCGCAGGCGGAGCCGGAGAGCGAGTCCGAGGCGGAGAGCGAGTCCGAGGCGGAGGAGGAGGAGGAGGCGGCGGCGGCGGCGGCGTCGGCGGCGGCACCGGCGACGCCGCCGGCGGCGGCGCCGAAGGCGGCCAAGCAGGACTCCGCCTCCAAGCTGCTGACGCCCGGCGAGCTCATGAGCATGGCCGCCGGCGAGCAGGACGTCAAGCCCTCCGCGGAGAAGCCCGCGGAGGAGCCCGCGCCCAAGGCGGAGCGCGCGCCCTTTGCGAAGTCGGCGAGAGTGAGGCCCGCGCCCCCCCCCCCCCCGGGCCCCCCCCCCCGCGCGCCCCCCCCCCTCCCCCCCCCCCCCGGCCCCCCCCCCCCCCCCCCCCCTCCGGGGCACATGGAGGCGCTTCTGGGCGGTTTGCGCGAGCAGATCTACAACGACATCTCCGGCTTCGTGGCTGCGCAGCGCGACGAGCGCGAGGCGGCGGAGCGCGAGCGCCAGAAGCAGCTGCTCACGGCCGTTTCGGCGGCGATCACGCGCGACCTGCCCGTTCAGATCGAGAAGATCCTCAAGAAGGAGCTGAAGGGCGTGGTAGGCGAGATGGGCAAGGCGGTGACGGCGGCGCGGGAGAAGGGCGGCGCGGCGGGCGACGCCGACGCCAAGGCGCTGGCCGCGGCGCTTCCCAAAGCGCTCACCACCGCGATGACCGCGACGGTGGTGCCCAAGTTCGAGAAGGCGACGAACGAGATGTTCGCGCAGGTCAAGTCGACGTTCGAGCGCGGGATGGACGAGCTCGCCGCCGAGCTGTACACGCAGAAGGAAAACGCAATCGCCGCCGAAGCGGAACCGCTCGTGCGCTCGCTGCGCGGCGCCGCGGATGAGGTGCGCGCCGCGGCGGAGACGCTCGCGGCGCACCCCTCGACGGTCAACACCTCGAAGGGTGGCGAAGGCGGAAGCTCTTCCCTCGCCGAGCTCGAGTCGCGCATGGACCCCACCGTGGCGCTGGGCGCCGCGGTGGACGCGGGCGACTTCGAGGGCGCGTTCACGAAGGCGCTCGGGTTGAGCTCGGTGGATCTGGTGGCGTGGACGTGCTCGCGCGCCGAGGCGCGGCGCGAGGCCATCTTCTCCTCCGCGCCGGTCGCGCTGTCGCAGGGCGTGCTGCTCTCGCTGGCGCAGCAGCTCTCGTCCGACCTGGAGGAGGAGCCCGAGCTCAAGATCGCGTGGATCCGCGACGCCGCGCTGGCGATCGACCCGAGCGACGCCGCGCTCGCGGCGCACATGCGCCCCATCCTCGAGGCGGTGTTCGCGGGCCTGCACGCGTGCGCCACCGCGCCGGAGACCCCCGCGCCGGTCAAGAACAACCTGCGGCTCTGCATACACGTCGTGAACAGCTTGTTGACCGCGTGCAAGTGAGAATGAGAGAGCGGTGATGTGTATCGCGCGATGCGTATCGGGAGGCGACGAGTGTCGTGAAGACGCGCAGGTGGTACGTATATTCGTCCTGAGAGCTCGTCCTGCTGCTAAAGAACTATCATACCATCGCGCCATCGCTCTCGCGCGATCGTCACCGCCCGACGTTCTGCAGGCCGAGCTCGGTCCACTTCTCGGGGGCGTTCGGGTCCACGCCGCTGGGCTCCTCGGTATCGTCCGCGGGGGGCGCGACGCCGGCGGGTAGCTGGATGTCTGCGAAGGTGGGGCGAGGGCCGGGCGTGAGCGCGAGGCGAGAGAGGGAGTCGAGAGGAAACGTTCGTGAGCACGCCGAGGGATGTCGATGCGGTCGGAGTCGCGACGCGTGACGGGAACGCACCATCCTCGGGGAGGGTGTCGGCGCGCCACTCGTCGTCGACGATGTCGAGGAGATGCCCCGCGGGCATCACCGTTCGGTCCGTGCCGCTCATCGTGTCGCGTCACCGCCGCGCGTGCGGATCTCTTTCAAAATGAAGAAAGTCAGCGGTGCCGTGACGTTCGCGTCACTTTTTAAGTCGCGCCGCGCGAATCGGCGAATGTCCTCGGACTCGGACGACTGGGAGACGGCGGACATCCCGGATGGGGCGTTCCAGCGCGTGGATGTCGCCGCGATAGAGGCGAAGGAGAAGGAGGCGCGCGACCGAGCCGCCACTGAGGCGCTCGCGAGGGACCGAGAGGCGGCGGAGGCGACAGCGAAGGCGCAGGAAAAGAGAACGCTGGACGCGCGACCCGTGCTGCTCGTCAATCTCACCGCGCTGGACCCGGAGGTGCACAACCGCGCGGACAAGCACGCGGTGAGCGACATCGCGAGGGCGTCGGCGCTCAGGAAGAAAATCGAGGCGGCGTATGACACCTACGCCGGCGACGCGGCGATGAAGGCCGCGGGGACTGTGCGAGCGAGCACGAGAGGGACGTACGTCGCGACCCTCGTTTCGTTGCGAGACGACGAAGCGGGTTCGTACTTTTGCGCCTGCTTTCCGTCAGCGTGAGATTATTTGTGAACCTTTTGTGGGAAACCTCTTCTAGTAGGATGCCGCCGCCCCCTTCGCGAATCTGCGAGACGCCCCTTCCGTCTCGGCCCCTCCCGACACAACACGAGTCGCGCACCCCGCGGTCGCTCTACCCGCACATCCCGCACGCGCCTCGCCCACGCGCGCCCGACCGGTCCCGCCGAGCCGCGCCTCCCCGTCTCCCGAGACCTCGAGAATCGCGCGCCGATTCGCGGCGCCCCGGAACGTCTCGAGCGTCGCCTCTCCTCGCGCCCGTCGCTGAGCGCGCGGCATGCCGCAGAAGGCGCTGACGTCCCGCGGCAGCAAGAAACCCGAGAAGCTCGGCAAGAAGGCCCCGCGCGTCAACGCAAACTGGAAGAAGGCGATTCAGAAGAAGGGCAAGTTCGCGTTCAAGCCCAAGAGCGCCGGCGGCACCGCGCAAGCCTCGCGCGAGATGACTCGCGAGGTGAATTTGAAGAATGAGCTCGAAGCCGCGCGCCGCGCGACGCAGAGCGGCGGGAAGATGCTCGTGGTCAAGCCCCCGCCCGATGCCGAAGTCGAGGTCCGAGGCCCCAAGCCCAAGAAGAACCCCAAGCAGCAGCCCGTGGTCAAGGTGCCGTACAGGTTCTAGAAAACGCTTACAACCCGAAAAGAAACTCGGCTAGCCGATAGTACGTAGAGCCGACGGAGGCGGGTGAAAACCCGATGGACAAACAAAGCCTGATGGACGCGTCGTCTGGCGGCGACGGGCTCGAACTCATCGTTCGGTGCGTGAACGACCGGACGTGTTTCGTCGCGTTGCCGCGCGCCGTCGCGGACGCGCTCGCGCGACGCGCGTACCGCGTACCGCTTCCGCTCGCGCTCGCGCCGCGCCGCGCGTCTCTTCCGCGTTCCGACGGCGTTCCAACAAGCCGTCGCGGTTTTCGGGGAGAAAAGGCGCCTCCGTTCGTGGCGTGGGCGGGCGCGGTGAGCGGTCGCGACGGGGCGATAGAGATCCCGCTGGCGCTGGCGGACTGCCTCGGGCTCGCCGACGGCGAGCCCGTGCGCGTCGCCGGCCGGCCGAGCGCGCCGATCGCGGCGTTCGTCGAGTTGAAGCCGGAGACGGAGCGGGACTGGGACGCGATTCTCGCCGTCGCGAACGAGATCGAAACGAACGCGCTGAGACAAGTCGGGTGCGTCGCGGTCGGCCAGGCGTTCCCGTTCTGGCCGAAAGCGACGACTGAGCCCCTGCGCGTCGTCGCGCGCGCGGCGTCGCCGAGCGCGCCGGGGGGCGTGGCGCGCCTCGGCCTCGAGACGGAGCTGCGAATAGCGCCCTGGACGCCGTCGGGCGCGGCGGGCGCCTCGAGCGCCGAAAGCGCCGGAACGACGCGAACGAACACGTCCGGAAAGGAAGACTCAGCGCCAGCGCCGGCGATGCTCCGCGTGCAGTCCTCGCGCGGCGTCGTCGCGGCGTGGCCGCGGCGGCTGCGCGGCGCGGCGCGCGACCCCCCCGAGCCGGCGCCGGCGCGTGGGTATTTGGTCTCCGCCGCGCCCACCGCGGCGGCGTTCGTCTCCGCGCGCACGGCGCGCGCGCTCGGGCTCGAGGACGGCGCGATCGTCAGGGTGTTCGCGAGACGGGAGAGGAGCGTCGGCGAAACCGAAGCGTCCTCCGAAACCGAAGCGTCCTCCGCCGGCGCGGCGCGTTGTTTGACGCTCCGCGCGACGGCGGTGGACGCCGCCGCCGTCGCCGACGGCCACGTCGTGCTGACGCGCGCGGTCCGCGACGCGCTCGGCGTGGGACAGGGCGACCGCGTCTTCGTGCAGGAGCTTTGCGACCAAAAAGACGCGGTCGCCGCGGTCGCCCCGCCGGGCGAAGAAGAGACGGCGCGTCCGGCGCTGCTCCGGCTTCGGCCGGTGCGCTCGCGCGGCGCGAGCCCCTCGGGCGCTGGACGAAACGCGGAGGGCACCGGACGCGTCGCGGACGGTGTTTCGTCCGAGACCGGGAACGGAAAAGACGACGGCGACGACGTCTTTTTCCTCGAGCCCGCGCACAGAGCCGCGCTCGGCGTGACCGCCGAGGCTGACCGCGCCGCCGTCGACGCGGCGGCGGCGAGACTGACGATGCGCTGGCTCACAACGCAAGCGTCGTTCTTCGGCTCACGAAGCGCCTCGGTGGACGAAAAAACACCCAAAACCAAAACGTCCGCGCCGCGCGCGCTCGTCCCGGTGCGCACCGGCACGCTTCTCCGGTTTTCCCTGACTGCGAACCCCATAAGCGGTCTCTCGTCCGCCCCGCGGACAGCCACGTTTTTGGTGGAGGCGAGCGGGTCGCTTGGCGGGCGCGCGGTCGCGCTGTTCGACGCGGACGAGCTCTTCGGCGACGAGGCCGGAGAAGAGGAATCCTTAGAATCCTTCGCGCGCGCGGCGCGCGCGGAACTCGGCCCCCCCGCGGACGCGAGCGACTCTAGCGACTCTAGCCCGCGCGGACGTGACCGAACGGCCGTCTCGAGACGGCTCGGCGACGCGGTGGCGACGCACCCGGCTCTCGACGAGCTCCCCGCCGCTGCGCTCGGCGCGCAGGCGGAGACCGCGGTGGCCTTCGCGACGGCGAGGCTGAAGGCGGCGTTGAGTCTACGTCCAGAGCTCGAGACGCGCTTCGGAACCGGATTTCCGGAGGATTTCGAAAAGACGATTTCGATTCGGTCGCCCACCGCGGGGGGCGCGCTGTTCTGGGGTGCGCCTGGCTCGGGCCGCACCGCCGCCGCCAGAGAGGCGGCGCGGCGCCTGCGCGACGACACGGACGTCCGCGCCGCCGTCGTGTCCGTCGAGTGCGCGCGCATACCGAGCGCGCAGGGGGACGCGCGCCCCGCCATCGCGGCGCTCCGGCGCGCGGCGGAGGAAGCTATCCGACGCGCGCCGTCGGTGGTGGTCCTGGACGACCTGGACGCGGTGGCGGGCGACGCCGAGCGCGAGGGCGGCGATTTCTCCGCGTCCGTATCGGGCGGCGGCGGGGTCCCGCCGCCTGCCGCGCTCGTCGCCGAGGCGCTCGGCGACCTCATGGACGCGACGAGCGGCGAGGGCCGGGTGGCGTGGCTGGCGACGGCGCGCGATCCGGAGTCGCTCGCCGAGGCGGCGCGCTGCGCCGGCCGGTTCGACCACGAGGCGGAGCTCAAGGCCCCCGAGGAGATCGCCGGCCGCGTCGAGCGCTTCGCGGCGGCGGCGGAGGCGCGAGGCACGCCCGTGCGCGACGCTCGCGACCCGGCCATCTACGGGCAATTAGTCCAAATCGCGCGGGGCGCCGAGGGGTACGCGCGCGGCGACTTCGACGCGCTCGTCGAGCGCGCCGCCTCCGAGGCGGCGAGCCGGTGGTTCCTCGAGCCGCTCGACGGCGAGGAAACGGAAAAACGGACGAAACGCGGTACGTTCGGTGGTTCACTCGGTCTCACCGCGGCTGACCTAGTCGCCGCGCGGCGCGGCTTCGTCCCCGCGCCCGAGCGCGCGCTCGGAGGGACCCGCGCCTCGTCGCGCGAAGACGATGGCTCTCCATCTCCAGAAAACGCGCTGAAATCCGTGGGCGGCTTAGCGCGCGCGAAAGCCTCGCTGGAGGAGGCGCTGTCGTTGCCGTCGCGCTACCCGTCGGTGTTCAAGAACGCGCCGCTGCGCTTACGCACCGGCGCCTTGCTGTACGGCCCGCCCGGATGCGGCAAGACGCTCCTCGCTCGAGCCGCCGTGCGCGCGAGCGGCTTGCGTCTGATCGCCGTCAAAGGTCCCGAGCTTCTGAACAAGTACATCGGGCAGAGTGAGGCTGGCGTGCGCGCGGCGTTCCGCCGGGCGGCGAGCGCCGCGCCGTGCGCGCTTTTTTTCGACGAGTTCGACGCCATCGCGCCGCGGCGCGGGCACGACACGACGGGCGTCACCGACCGCGTCGTGAACGCGTTCCTCACCGAGCTGGACGGCGTGGAAAAACTGGAGGGCGTCGTAGTAATAGCGGCGACGTCGCGGCCGGACCTCGTCGACCCCGCGCTGCTGCGGCCGGGAAGGCTGGACAGGATGCTCGCGTGTCCGTTCCCGACGCGGGAAGAGCGGCTGGAGATTCTACGAGCGCTCACGCGAGACGTCTCCGGAGATGATGACGGAAACGCTCGCGAGACGCTCGAAACGCAAGGTGAAACTCTAAACCCGGGGGACCCGCTGGATCTCGCCTCCGTCGCGAAGCGCACCGAGGGGTTCTCCGGCGCGGACCTGCGCGGGATCGTGTCCGACGCCGCGCTCTTCGCCGAGCGCCGGGGCGTCGCCGAGCGCGAAACCGCGGAGGACGTGCGGCGCGCCGCCGCGCTCGCGCGCGCGAGCGTCTCCGCGCACGAGCGCCGGAGGCTGGAGGCGGTCTACGCGGCGTTCGCGGGGGAGAAGGGCGGCGACGCGGACGTCGCGTTCGCCGCGAAGAAAATAGCGCACGCGTGACGGACGTGAGGTATCGTCTTGAAAATTGCTTCGTATTGGTGGTGGGCGCCCGCTTCGAGCGAGGGCGCGCGGACGGCTAAGGCTAAAGTCCGCGCGCCGCGTCTCTCTCCGCGGCGCCGCAACTATCGCTAGGAGCTACGTCTTTCGTCTAGAGCTATCCGCGCCGCGAGTCTCAAACGCGCGGGTCGAAAACGCGCGGGCCGTCTTCCCGTCTCGGTGACGGGATCGCCCGCGCGCGCCCGCGCGCCACATCGTCGCCGTACGCGTGCTACGTGCGTCTTCTAATCTAATCGCCGCTTTTGTACGAAAGGAGTCGGACGACCGAGCCGGAGCCGAAAAAAAAAAATGCTCCGTTCTCGCGTCGTCTCGCGTTCGCTCCTCCGTTTGGTTTCTAACAGTGTCGGCCATCATCGCGCCATCAATCACGCGTTGGCGATGGACACGAGGATGTCCGCCGCGGACTGGTCCTTCTTGGGCCGATCCTCCTTCTTCCCGGAGCGCGCTCGTCCGCTCCTCGATTTCTTCGGCACGACGGAGCCGCCGAACGCCCCGGTCGGGTGCGACGCACCCTTCTCCCGCGCGCTCACCTCCGGCGCGCCCTCGCTCGGCCCGGGCTGGCCGGTCATGATGGAGTCCGACCCGGCGTCGTCGGCATCCTTCGCGACATCCGCGCGACGCTCCTCCTTCGCCTCCTTCCCGCGCTTGCGCTTCAGCTTCTGCTCCAGCTTCTGCGAAGTGAGATCCCGGGATCCCGCTCCCGTTCCTGTCCGCGGGGCCTCCGCCATTGCTCCGCGCGCGCCGGCGGGCCCGAGCGCGCTGAAGGCGTGCGCGGGGAACCCGGGACCCCCGAGCGCCGGCGGCGTCGGGCCCTGCGACCCGCTCCCCGGGTACGCGGGGTAGGCGTAGGGCGCGCCGGGCTGCTGCGGCACCGGGAAGTGCTGGTGCGCGGACCCGAACGCGCGGTGGAAGTGGTGGTGGTGCCCGTCCCCGCGCGCGTGGTGGCCGGAGGACCCCACGATCTGCGTCACCTCCTCCGCCGTGCTGCTGAAGAGCGCGTGCGTCGCCGTCGGCGCGAGCGGCGGCGCGCCGGGCAAAAACGTCGCCGGCGGCGCGCCCGGATCCGTCGGAATCCCCATTCCGATCCCCATCCCGACGGATCCCGGCGCCGTCCTCGTCGCCGGCGGCGGCGCGCCCGGGGCGGCGGAGTGACCCGCGCCGGCTCCTCGAGCCGGGGGCGCGGGCGCGAACGGGAGCGCGCCCGGCGGGAAAAACACACCCGGCATCGGACCCGGCATCGGACCCGGACCCGGACCCGGCGGCGCGCGCGGCGAGTGACTCGCGTTCGGCGGCGCGGGCCCCGAGGCGGGCCCCGAGGCGGGCCCCGCGCCGCTCGGTCCGATGCCCGCGTTCGCGAACGCGTGCATGTACCACGCCGCCCACTGCTCGTGCGCGTTCCCGAACGGGGCGTTCCCGAACGGAACGCTCGGGGCGTTCCCGAAGCCCGAAAAGGGGAGGGAGCCCGCGCCTCCGACGACGGACCCGTGCCTCTGCTGCGCCGCCGCCATCGCCGCCTCGGCGTGCTGCGTCCGGCGCGTCGCCGCCGCCGGCCCGCCGGGGCCCATCAGCGTGGTAGTCCCGCCCTCCGCGCCGAAGGCGCCGGGGCGGTAGTCCGCGCCGCCCTCCTCGCGCCAGGGCCGCATCGCCAGCGCGTACGCGCGCTGCTGCCGCGCCTGCTGCTCCTCGAACGCCAGGCGCGCCGCGCGCTTCACCGCGCTCGCCTCCGCGTGACGCTCGGCGCCGCCCGGCGCCTCTCGGCCAGTATGTGTGATGAGTCTCGCCTCCGCGGCATCCGCCTCCGCGCCGCCGGACCCTTGCCCCGAGCCGGGTCCGGAACCCCCCGACCCAGACTCGGGGCGCCCGTCGCTTTCGGTGCCGTCGCCTTCCACCGGGTTGGAGCCCGCGCGGTCGCCCGAGCGCTCCTCGCTGTCGGGCGAGGCGCGGTCCGCCGCGCCGGCGCCTCCTCCAGCGAGGCCCGCGGCGACCCTCGTCGAGGCGGCGAGGGTCGGCGCCGCGAGGGTCGAGGCGGCGAGGCGGCCGTCCAGGGGACCGAGGGGACCCGGGGGACCCGCCTCGTGAATCACACCCTCCGGCGACGAGCGGTCGGCGGTGGTCCAGCCTCGCGCGCCGGCGCGCATCGCGCGCGTCAGCCTGTGCAGCTCCATGAGCTGCCGCTCGAACTCCTGCTGCTGCCGGAGCATCATGCGCTGCACCTCGACGAACACGCGCTCGCCCAGCGCCTTGCGCGTCGCCGCGGCGCTGTCGCTCAACACCGAAGCCGCCGCCGCGCTCGACTTGGTGAACACGGCGCGCGTCGCCGCCGCCGCCGTGTTCGCCACGCCGGAGCCGCCGCCGGAGCCGCCGCCGGAGCCGCCGGAGCCGCCGCCGGAGCCGCCGGAGCCGCCGCCGGAGCCGCCGCCGGAGCCGTCTCCCGAGCCCTCGCCGGTTTGCGGCGAGCCGTGCTCGACGTAGAACCCGAAGGGGTCAGGAGGTGCCGAGGCGCCCGGCGCGAAGCCTCCCGCCCCGGCGCCGCCGGGCGCCAACTCCGCGTGCGGGCTCCACCCCACCGGCGGCGGCGGGTTCATGACGCCCCCCGGACGCGTTCGGGAAGCGTTCGGGAAGCCGCTCGCGTTGACGTAGGCGCCGTACGCCGGGTTCATGATCGCGCTCGCGTCTCGGCGGGGCGCGCTCAAAGGCGCGCCGGCGACACGCGCGGGGTCGTTGGTGAGCTCGGAGAGGTTGGACGCCAGGCTCCCGCCGCGACCCGAGGACGCCGCGCCCGCAAACGCGGGGGGCGGTCCCGGCGGGTCCGCGGGCCACATCCGGTCGCTCATCGTCGCGTGCATGCCCATTCCAGGTCCCGGCGGAGCCCCCAAGGGTCCCGGGTACCGAGGCGCGCTCGCGCTCGCCGCGACGAACCTCGCGTACGCCTCGCGAGAGACGTCGTCGTCGTTTGATATTTTGTCTTTTGATCTCTCGTCGTCTCGCGCCTCCTCGACGCCGTCGTCCTCCTTTCGCGCGCGCGCCGCCGACTGAGGCGCGCCGTTTCGTGTGGGGACGTCCTCGCGCGTGTTCGCCGCCGTCTCCGTCTCCAGCGCGTGCGTTCGCGCGAAGGAAACCGCGCGGGTCGTCCGGCCTTCCCGGAGCCGCGTCGCGCTCGCCGCCTGGAACGTTTCGTATAATCGCGCGCGACGAAGGGAACGATGAGGGAACAAACACTCGGTCAGCGTTCTGAGGGAATGACGCTTCGCGGTGGGCTCGGCGTTCGCGTTCGCGCGGGGGACGCGACGCGTCTCGAGCGCGGAACCTTCGCGGGCGCGTACCTTGAGCGCGCTCGGGCTCACTGGCGTCTTCTTCGCGTGCGTCGCGGGGGCAGGCTGGTGAGGGGAGGGTCAGGCTGAGGGTCAGTCGTGGGGAAGAATCACGCAAGGCGCGACGGGAAAAAGCAAACAACGCGAAGCGCGTGGTCGGCTCCGCCTCCGGATGCGCGTCTCGAAGCGCGCGTCGACGCGCGCGCGCGGCCGCGAACGCACCTTCTTCTTCGCCATCGCCGCCGCGGTTCTCGACGTGGGTCCCATCGTCCCGTTCGCGGCTCGCGCGGGCTCTCCTCGCGCGTCCCGCGTCCCAATCGACGACGGCCCGACGTTCCTCGCGCGGAGCGCCTGGCCCCGTGCGCCCGGGATGGGCGGGTCGGAAAAGCGAACTCCTTCCCCCGGAAAAGCGTTCGTGACCCCCCGAAGTGTTAGATGTCAGTGCCTTAGAGCACCACTCGCGCCTTCGCCCCTCGGCCTCTGCGTAGTCGTCCTCGTCGGCGCCGTCGCCTCTGCGGGAACGCGGCGCCCGTAGCGGGAAAAACGCGGGGGGCGAACTTTGCACTTTTTCTGATCCGAAATATCTGAATATCTCTGGTATCACAAGTTTCCAGAACCCTCGTTCGATCGGGAAATTGTATGATAAGTAGTCTTAAAAACCGGTAAATGTACCTTTTTCCAGAAAATCACCAGAAAATGACGGTGGACGAAACCACGCGCGCGTTCGAGCTGCCGCCCCAGCCCAAAAACAAAACCACGCTGCCTTTTGCCCGGCACACCTTGAAGGAGAACGTGATGAGAA
>Ga0181601_10004142_pt1 | contig 12169 bp, 12 predicted proteins | sample 041ome_8_FD_133020 | JGI IMG/M metagenome (GOLD analysis project Ga0181601, IMG submission 133020) | Coastal salt marsh microbial communities from the Groves Creek Marsh, Skidaway Island, Georgia - 041407BS metaG (megahit assembly) | ecosystem: Environmental > Aquatic > Marine > Intertidal zone...
GGTGCTGTCGTTGCCCGGACTCTTTAGCGACTTATCACTGAATCAGAGCGAGGTGATCAGAGATCTTGGTACCGTACTATTTACTTCCCTGCTGCTCGGCATCTTTGTTTGGATCGGGTGGCGCAGCGCACTGGGACATGCGCGCTTGGGTCGGATCGCCGGGGCACTATTTTTACTGTGCTATGTGGTTTACTACGCGCTGCTATTTCTCTATGTGCCAACAGCATAACCGCATATGATCAACGCCGACGCAATTATCAGCTCAGCCCGCAGAACTATCGCAATGGAGAGCGAAGCGGTAGCCGCCCTGGCAGCGGGAATCAACCAGGATTTCGTTCGCGCCTGCGAGCTGTTACTCCATGTGGAAGGCCGAGTCATCGTGACCGGCATGGGAAAATCAGGACACATCGGTAATAAAATTGCCGCTACCTTCGCAAGCACCGGAACGCCAGCGTTCTTCGTGCACCCCGGGGAGGCCTCACATGGCGACATGGGAATGATTACCCCTCGAGATGCCGTCATCGCGTTATCCAATAGTGGAACAACACCCGAAGTTGTGACGCTGCTACCCCTACTAAAACGTATGGGAGTGCGCCTAATCAGCATGACTGGTAAGCCTCAATCCACGTTGGCTCGCGAGGCCGACGTGCACCTAAATGTGGGCGTCGAAACCGAGGCGTGCCCGTTAGATTTAGCACCGACATCAAGCACCACTGCAGCCCTCGTGATGGGAGATGCGCTAGCCATTGCGCTGCTAGAGAGTCGGGGGTTCACCGCAGAAGATTTTGCTTTTTCCCACCCCGGTGGCGCGCTAGGGCGCAAGCTCTTACTCAAAGTCGACGACGTGATGGCTTCGGGAGAGCAAATCCCCATGGTGCCGCCAACGGCGACATTGGCCGATGCGCTGATGGAGATCACCGCGAAGGGTTTAGGCATGACGACTATTGTCGAAGACGGGCAATTATTGGGTATTTTCACCGACGGCGATTTACGCAGAACCCTCGAAACCCGCCCAGACATCAATCAGATCCAAATTAAAGAACTGATGTCTCCCGGCGGAAAAACTGTCTTGCAGGGCCACTTGGCCGCTGAAGCCATGCTAATAATGGAACAAAATCGCATCAGTTCCCTAGTCGTCGTTGACCCACAGGAACAGGTGCGCGGGGTGGTTCATTTGCTCGCGCTATTAAATGCGGGAATTGCCTAATGTTTGACCACGGACACAGAGCCCAGCAAATTCAACTGGTTGCCCTCGATGTGGACGGCGTGTTGACCGACGGCAGCGTGATTTATAGCAACAGCGGTGATGAGACCAAGGCGTTCAACATTAAAGATGGCCTAGGCATCAAATGGCTTCAAAGGGCGGGCATAGAGGTCGCCATCATCACTGGTCGCAGTTCCGCGCTGCTTGAACGACGCGCCCGTGAACTGGGTATTACCGCCATTTTGCAGGGTAGAGAAGATAAATCTGTGGCCTTGAAAGAACTGCTAGATGAGAGGAGCTTGGACTTTGGACAATGCGCTTATATCGGCGATGACTTACCTGACCTAAGCGCCATCATCGCTGCAGGTCTTGGCAGCTGCCCTGCCGACGCCGCAGAAATAGTGCGCGACGCCGCTGACTGGGTCGCGACTGCCCGCGGTGGCCACGGCGCAGTGCGCGAATTTGCTGAAATGCTGCTGCACAGCCGCGGCCAGCTAACCGACATTCTGGAAAGCTATCGCTGATGAAGGCGGCGTTTTCAGGCTTATTACTGCTGGCTACGCTGACCCTGCTTTGGTTTGGGGTGGATCAGGGTGACACGCTTCCGCTCAACCCCGCCGCAGACGGTATGCAGGTAAGGGAGAGTTACCTCGAGGAAGGTGAGCGCTGGACCTACGACGAGAACGGCGTGCGCAATCAACGGGTGCGGATCCGTTCCGGAGTAAGCTATGCGGGGGATCCAGTGACCTATTTGCAGGGACTGGAATTCGAGGGTCCCGATGACAATGGTCGTTACTGGCATGTAACCGCGGGAGCAGGCAGGCTGCGACAGACAAACAGCGCGCTTTTCTTGCATCAGCGGGTGGAGTTGCGCGAGAGCGCCGGGGAAGGCGTACTTAGCACGCCGCATCTGACAATCCATCCGACGCAGTACCAGGCGAAGACAAACGCTCCGGTAACACTTAAGCTGCAGAGCAGCTTAACAACGGCCCGAGGCTTAGAGTTAGATCTCGATAGCGGCGTGGCTCGACTACTCAGCGAAGTAGAAACGATCTACGAGGGATAACAGGGCGCACGATGCAGTACGACGCACCACCAAACAAAACGCGATACTCCGGCGCGCCCAATCCCCACTCAACGGGGAAACGATGGGTATTTGCAGGGCTTGGATGGTTCTACTGTTTGCTGGCTTCCATGGCAGTCGCGCTGCCCGACGACCGTAACCAGCCCATTAAAATTACCGCCGATACCGCGACCAGAGACGAGCGAGCCGGCGAAACGCGCTACGCGGGCAACGTCATACTCACCCAGGGTTCCATGGAGATTCATGCCAGCGATCTGACCATCATGCACACCGCCGAGCAAGCGGATTTGATTGTTGCCACAGGCAATCCCGCCACCTTGATTCAACAGCCTGCCGTCGACAAGTCACCGATTAACGCCGAGGCTATGCGCATTGAATATCTCCGAGAATTGGACAAGGTAACCCTCAAGGACAACGCCCGGATTGAGCAAGATGGCGCCATCGTCGCTGGCGCTGTAATCCATTACTTGGTTTCTGAGCAGCGTGTGCAGGCCAGTGGCGACCAAGGGGACGGCGGCGGACAGCGTGTTGAGGTGATTATTCCGTCGTCGGCATTACAGCAGTCCCCGGAAAATCCTGCTCCATGAGCATTACACTCAGCGTTGAACATCTTGCCAAGGCCTACAAAGGTCGGCAGGTTGTCAAAGATGTGTCGCTTGAAGTAACAACCGGAGAGATTGTAGGCCTGCTAGGCCCCAATGGCGCGGGGAAAACCACTTGTTTTTACATGATTCTCGGACTGGTTAACGCCGACGCCGGCCGCATTGTTTTAAATGGCCAAGACTTAACGAGACAGGCCATTCACAAGCGGGCGCGAGCCGGCATCGGTTACCTACCCCAAGAGGCCTCGATCTTCCGCAGGCTTACGGTTAGGGATAACCTCATGGCAATTCTTGAGACCCGCAAAGATCTGAGTCGAAAAGCGCGACTCGCCGTCTGCGAAGAGCTGATGCAAGAGTTCAGCGTTACGCACTTGAGTGAGTCCCTTGGGCAAGCTCTCAGCGGCGGCGAAAGGAGAAGGGTAGAAATTGCAAGGGCGCTAGCCACCGACCCCACCTTCATTTTGCTTGATGAACCCTTCGCCGGGGTTGATCCCATCTCCATCAACGACATCAAAGCGATCATCAACCACCTCAAGGATCGGGGGATTGGTGTGCTAATAACCGACCACAATGTCCGAGAGACTTTAGATATTTGCGAGCGTGCCTATATCGTTGGAGAGGGTCACGTTATTGCACAGGGCGCTCCTGAGACAGTATTACATGACGCCAAAGTACGCGCGGTATACCTAGGGGAAAGCTTTTCGCTCTGACCCCACTGCGATGACTGCCACTGGCATAACGTCGCAGCTACGCCGCAGCCCCCCCCTGCTGATCCCGCAGAAATAGCTGCTGCTTCAAACCTTCTATCTCAGCCACAAATAAGGTGCAAAATGTGCCGTCAGCACAGTTCTGCGCCGGCGTGACCTGCAATTCTCGGGCCAGTTCGAGAATAGAGCATTGCGATGTTAGCGCGGTGAGCGCTACACTGAGATCCAACGCGCTGAGCAGTTTTCAGCGCTCGAGAGGTGCAATGAAGCAGTCACTGCAATTAAAACTAGGCCAATCGCTGACACTGACCCCGCAGCTGCAGCAGGCTATTAAGCTATTGCAGCTGAGCACCCTCGATTTACAGCAAGCTATTGAAGAAACCCTAGAAGCGAATCCTTTACTCGAGAGAGAAGAAGACGGCACCGATGATGTGCCGGTGCGCGATAATGGTGAAGCTTTGGTAGATTTCTCAAGCGATACTCAGGGAACAAGCACCGACGCCAGTGAAGATCTCCCCGTGGACACGCGTTGGGAAGACCTGATGCCATCGTCGGCGCCCTCTTCTGGATCAGCGGACTTTGAAGAGGGGCAGTTTGCCGAGCGAGACGCTGCGCCCGAGTCCCTACATAGCCACCTGCTCTGGCAGCTCAACCTTACTCGTTTCTCCGAGACCGACCACGCTATTGCCTTGGCCTTTATCGACGCCGTAGACAGTAACGGCCGCCTGACCCAAACCCCCGATGACATCCTTGAGGGTCTCGGGATAGAAGACGTCGAGATGGACGAAGTCATGGCGGTATTGCACCGACTACAGCACTTTGAGCCCACCGGTGTTTTCGCTGAAGACCTGCGCGAATGCCTGCTGCTTCAGCTGCGTCAGATGCCTGTGGAGACCGCGCACCGCGAGACTGCCGGAGCCCTGGTTAATCGATACATCGACCAGGTGGCTACCGCTGACCCTCGCCAACTAGCGCGTAGGCTACGAACCACAGAAGAAGACCTTATAGGCGCGCTGCACTTAATACGCTCCCTAGACCCCACCCCGGGTGCAACACTCGGCGATAGCGCCACGGAGTACGTTGTACCCGATGTGTTTGTTAGGCGGGTCAATGGCCATTGGCGTGTGGAACTCAACCCAGAGATCGCGCCCAAGCTGCGCATTAACGCGATCTACCAGGACTTAGTCGGGAAAGGTGGATCCGACAGCGACAAATCCTATGTTCGCGACAACCTCCAAGAAGCGCGCTGGTTCATGAAAAGTCTGCAAAGCCGCAACGAGACCCTGCTGAAGGTGGCTAGCAAAATTGTGGAGCACCAGCGCCAGTTTCTAGAAGTGGGTGAAGAGGCGATGCGGCCGCTAATTCTTGCGGAGATCGCTGAACAAATTGATATGCACGAGTCGACGGTCTCAAGGGCAACCACCCGCAAATATATGCACACACCAAGAGGCGTGTTTGAGCTCAAGTACTTCTTCTCGAGTCACGTTGCCACCGCGGAGGGCGGTGAATGCTCCTCCACGGCGATAAGGGCGCTGATCAAGAAGCTGGTGCAAGGTGAAAATAGTAAAAAGCCCTTAAGTGACAGCAAATTGTGCGCCTTACTCAAGGAGCAAGGTGTGATTGTCGCGCGTCGAACCGTGGCAAAGTATCGTGAGCAAATGAATATTCCGCCGTCAAATGAGCGCAAACGGCTGATTTAGTAAACTACATGGAAAGGCAAGGAGAGCAAATATGCAGATGACAATTAGCGGACACCACATCGACGTCACTGATGGCCTGCGAGTGCACGTGCAGGAAAAATTCGAAAAATTGCAGCGTCATATTGACCACATCACCAATATCGAAGTGACCTTGATTGTTGAAAAACAGTCACACAAAGCGGAGGCAAACCTCCACGTCTCCGGAGCAGACTTGTTTGCTTCCGCCGAAAACGACGACATGTATGCTGCAATTGATGCCTTGGCTGACAAGCTTGATCGCCAGATCATCAAACACAAGGAAAAGCACCGAGGACATTGATCTATGACCGGGCTGGACACTTTGCTGAGCCCGGCCCGGGTCATGTGCCGGGCGGAGGCCGCGAGCAAAAAACGTATCTTTGAGCTAGCGTCGCAACGTATTGCCGATACCGAGGAGAACCTGCAGCAACAGGATGTTTATACCCAGTTACTCGCCAGAGAGAAAATTGGCAGCACTGGGCTGGGTTCGGGGGTGGCAGTTCCACACTGCCGAGTGGAAGGTCTGGCTGCGCCAATCGGCTGCCTGATCACACTGGCGGAAGGGGTACACTTCGACTCACCCGACAACAACCCTGTGGATCTGCTATTCGTTCTGCTAGTGCCCCCGGAAAGCACTCAGGAACACCTCAATCTATTGGCTGAAATCGCCCGTCGATTTTCCAATCCAGAGTATTGCAGCGGTTTACGGCGCGCCGTGTCTGACACGATGCTGCTCGATACTGCCGTTAACAGCATGGCGGCTTAACAGTGGAACTGGTCGTCATCAGTGGCCGCTCGGGTTCGGGCAAAAGTACGGCTCTGCACCAACTAGAGGATTTGGGTTATTACTGCGTTGATAACCTGCCCGCCGCACTGCTACCAACCCTGACGCTGCAGTTGGAGCGCGATCAGTATGCCACCTTCAAGGGCGTGGCGGTTTGTATTGATGCGCGTAACAGCCGGCACGACCTAGAGGAAATCCACGAAGTTCTGCGCCAGCTGCCCGAGAGTATTAACAGCGAAGTTATCTTTTTGGATGCGTCTGACAGCATTCTCACAAAACGCTTCAGCGAGACTCGACGACGCCACCCGCTTAGCGATCAGCACACCTCCCTTGCAGAGGCCATCGCCAACGAAGCTAGCTTATTAGATTCGCTGTCGGCCAGCGCAGATCTTATTATCGATACCAGCAATCTCAATCTTTATGATCTGCGCGCAGAAATCACCAATCGCCTCGGGGGTAGCTCCCGGGATGGCCTATCGCTGCTGGTTGAATCATTTGGTTTCAAGCGCGGCGTACCCCCTGACGCAGATCTAGTGTTCGATGCGCGTATGCTTCCCAATCCCCACTGGGTTCCCAGCCTTCGGAGCCTCACAGGCCTGGACTCAGAAGTTGGGAAGTTCTTATCAGATCATCCCGATTGCGCTGAACTCGCTGGCGATATCCTTAAGTTCCTCGAGCGATGGCTTCCGCGTTACCAACAGTCGCAACGGAGTTATATGACCGTAGCCATTGGATGCACTGGCGGGCAACATCGATCGGTGTATATTGCTGAACAGGTGTTTGCAGCGCTTAGGGAAAGCCATCCCCGAATCCAGATAAGGCACCGGGAATTATCAGAGATGCGTAAACAATGACCGAGCACACTGTTGAAATCATTAACCGACTTGGACTGCATGCTAGAGCCGCAGCCAAATTGGTTGACTGTGCGGCTAGGTTCAGCAGCAAAATTCAGATCGGCAAAGAAGGCAATATGGTGGATGCAAAGAGCATCATGTCGGTAATGATGCTCGCAGCGGGTAAGGGCAGCACGCTGCAACTCCACACTAGCGGTCGAGATGAGCTGGAAGCCGCAGAAGCGATTATTGAATTGATTGGCAATCGTTTCGGCGAACCCGACTAAAATCCCACCTATTCACGAAGATTTTCCGCGGTATTGATTCTCCCTCGTGCCTATAAGCGGCACTCCTGTCATAATCCCCCCCGAAAATCACCCGCTACAACTGGGAGCAAACCGGTGAGTGCAGCGATGAGTTCACAAAGACAACAAGCGAGAATCGATCGCGCCCTAGGCAGCGGCACCCTGGGCGACATCGCTGGAATTCTTTCCGACTTGTCACCCGGAGATGTCGCCCACCTCATTAGCTCCTACCCTCCACGGGTGCGTCAGGTTCTGTGGTCTCTGCTCGATCCCGAGCAAGAAGCAGATGTTTTAAATGAGCTGCCCGAGGACCTGCGCAACACCTTCCTGATTGAAATGGAGCCCGAGGCGCTTGCCTCGATCGTCGGCAAGCTTGACGACGATGACGTCGCCGACATTCTGCAGGACCTACCCGATCATATTACGGGTCAGGTTTTGTCGATCATGGACGAAGCCGATAGAGCGCGAATCGAGACTGTGCTCGGTTACTCGGACGACGTTGCGGGCGGTTTGATGAGCACCGACGTGGTCACCATTCGAGCGGATCTCACATTAGACGTCGTACTGCGATATTTGCGCAGACATACTGAAATTCCACCTAACACCGACAGCGTCATCGTTGTGAATCGCGAAGATCGGTATGTAGGGTTGTTACCCATCAGAACGTTACTCGTATCAGACCCTTCGGTCTCAGTTCGGGAAATGATGATCACCAATCGTGATCCAATACCGGCTCAAATGCCCTCGTCGGAGGTAGCTCGCCTGTTCGAGCGCAACGACTGGATTTCAGCGCCGGTGATTGACGACAGTGGAGCACTCCTGGGCCGCATCACTATTGATGACATCGTGGACGTAATTAGAGAGGAGGCGGATCACTCGCTGACATCTTTGGGTCGGCTGGGTGAAGAGGACACGTTTTCTCCAGTATTGCAAACGGCTCCAAGACGAGCTGTCTGGCTGGGCATCAATCTCCTGACCGCTTTTATTGCCGCCTCTGTGATCAACGTTTTTCAGGGCACCATTGAGAAAGTCGTTGCGCTAGCGGTTCTGATGCCCATTGTGGCCAGCATGGGCGGTATTGCCGGCACACAAACATTGACCGTCCTCATTCGAGGTATGGCCATGGGCCACATCAATCAGCGCAACCAGGCTTGGCTGATTGGTAGAGAAACCGTAGTGGGTGTTATCAATGGCTTTCTCTGGGCCACGGTTGTCGCGATTGCTGCCGCGCTGTGGTTTGACGACTGGTTACTGGGTGGAGTTATCGCTTCAGCCATGATCATCAATCTAATTACCGCGGGTGTCTCGGGCGCCGTACTCCCCCTGCTTCTCCATCGCATGGGCATAGACCCAGCACTGGCGGGGGGTGTTGTGCTGACGACGGTGACCGACGTGGTGGGCTTCCTTTCATTCCTTGGTTTGGCGACAGTGTTTTATGGTTGATGACGATTTTGAAGACGACTGGGATAGTGAATGGGACGATCGCCCACCCAGCAAGAGCGCTGTCAAACGGGAAATGACTGCGCTCCAAGACTTGGGCACCCGGCTGACACAACTCCCCGAGAAACAGCTCCTCCAAATCAATATAGAGGATCCGACTCTGCTTGAGGCTATTATGTTAGCGCGCCGCATCAACGCTCGAGGCGGCTTGCGACGGCAGCTGCAGTATATTGGCAAGCTGATGCGCCATATTGATCCAGAGCCCATTGAAGAGGCACTGGCAAAAATTGACGGCAAGCACCAGGAGCAGAACGCCCGATTCCATCGACTTGAGCAGTTGAGGGACGACTTGTTGGCCAAGGGTGATCCAGCCATCGAAAACATTGTTTCAGCTTATCCCATTGCCGATCGGCAACAACTGCGTCAATGGCTTCGTCAACACCGCGCTGAAGTAGCTCAGCAAAAGCCCCTAACAAGCGCGAAGAAAGTTTTCCGCTATCTTCGAGAGCTCGATGACGCCGAGTATGGTGGAGATGACCTCGAGGTAAGCTAGTCCCTTGTCGGCGCAACAAATCCATCAGACGATGTCTTAGTCCCTATTCTGGCAGCCCTTCGTCACTATCGTTAAACTTAGTCGGTTGTCGAGTTTTATCTACTGAGACGTCGCCGACCTAATCCAAATTTTCTTCCTGCTCATGCGTCTCCGGGACCGAACCAGACTTGGGCTCAACTCCCTCCGGAACAGCGGTAGCCGCGGGCGTGTCACCCCCAGCAGGATCGTCTGTAACTCTTGCTCGGTTACTGGTTGCGTCAAACACACGTAAAAACTTAACCTCGGGCTGCGCCAACTCTCCAGATACTGAATAAACACCACTGGATAAACTTTTCACCTGATCTTCAAAGACTTTGCTCACTAAGTAGGCACCCGCCGCCACTGGCAGTCCGGCCGTCAAAGCGGCTACCCAGGGGATGTTGTCTACCAGCGGTAAGGTCACCACCAATTCGCCATCGATGGTTTGTGTAATAAGGTCTATGTCACTGTCAAATTGAAAGCCACCGCCAGGTCCGTCAATTCTAAAATCAGGAATCTCAATGCTACCCGGCTGAAAACTCACCACCCCGGCGGCTTTTTTGAAGGCGACGCCAGGTTCAAACAAACGCGTTACATTGGCGCGCTCAAATAAACCGGCTAGATTGAGAAGGCTCAGAAGACGAACAAACCCGGTGGCACCACTGGGCACGGGCAGAAAACTTCCCTCTCTTAGCTGAATCTCTACCGCTCCCGAAAGCGCCAACAAATCAATTTCACTAGGCCCGCCGGGCCAGGATAACTCAGCCAACATACGCCCTGAGCGGGTTTCCACCACTGGTTCTATGGCCAATGCTTTAAAGGTGTTGCCTAGATTTCGGACCGTGCCATTCAGTGCGAGGGTGGTCACAAAAGGACTGACACCTACATCTGCGTCGGCTACCCGACGCCACTGCAAACGGCTACCCTCCCCCAAATCAATGTCAGCAAGATTTCCGCGAATATCCCGAGCTTCCAACACACCATCACCGCTCGTGATAACAAAGGAAGCCGCGCCCAGGGACTGCCCCTGGTGTCGCAAGTTCGCAATGATGACGTCCAGTGGCGCCGTCAGCTCAGGCGGTTCCGGATGAGTTGTTAACCGCGAAGCGCCGTCGACTTCACTGGCTAAATCATCACCCACTGGACTAGCCTCATCTTCTCTTGAGCCATCCGACGATGCCCTCTGGGGGAGCTGACTCCCCGCTAAAAGATCGGGCATCAGATCAAGGTTGAGGTCATTGATAATCAATGCGGTAGATTGCTGATCCCGATGCAGCGTCAATTCAGCATCTAGCCAATCAGCGTTCACGCCCAACATATCCCAGGTATCAAACGGGGTGAGATCGATCGTAATGGGGCCTAAATTCACGCCGCCAAAAACCACCGTTTGCAATGACACATCCGCAATGGTCAAGGCGGCCTCGGGAGCTCCCATGTTTAGCGATGGCAACGTATCCAGGGCGGCCAGCCAAGGCTCTAGCTCAATCCACGGTAAGCGGCCTGACACGTGTAACCCTTCTCTGCTACTAGGGTCAGTGAGCGCACCCGGACGCCAGCGAGGGGTTAAGTCTACCGCCGCACCAATGAACTCACCGGCCTCGCGATAAACCCGCCCCTGCAATCGTCGGTACCAAAATATGTCCCAGGGATGATCTCCAACCGTGAAATTCACTTCCAAGGGGGAATACACTTCACTCGGCTTACCCATGGGAGCAGGCAGATCAATGGAAATTCCCGCTAGGTCAGTAGAGATCCCGACCGTGGTTTCAGCTCCCACGCCCAAGCGGACCGTGACTGACGTACTACCGTTGGCGGGCAATTGCGATAGCTCAAAATCTGGTAACGAGTCGAGACCGCTGATCGCGGCCAACCAGCTGGAAGCCTGATTTAAGGGAAACAGCAGCTTAAGTTTGGCGTCGAGGATGCCAGCATCGTCCATCCCACTGCTACCCGCACCCAGCTGCACATCCACTGGGTTATCCAATACCGATGCCGACAGTTGTTGGCTAGTGAATCCAACTTTCGAGTCAAATCGCATGTCACCTGAAACGTCGGTGGCCGATAGCATCAAAATATTTGATTCGAGTGCGCCACCCTCAATCTGCAACGCAACGTTCACTTCTGGCTCTGCACTGGCGCTATACATATCCAGCACGAGACCGAGCTCACCATGGATGAAACCCTCTAGGCTGATGTCGTCGAGAACGGGTTGCGCAATACCGTAGATTGGCGACTCTCGAAGCAGATTCAAGCCATCTGCGGCCAAACCCTGACCAACCCCCGCCACTCTAATCAGTCCAACGCTCGGGTCTGATTCCAGCTCTACCGACACATCAGCCAACTGCATTCCGGATAGTTGCGCGCTGTTACCCCAAACACTTACCCGAAATGTATCCACCGCGAGAACAGCCGAAGTGTCGGCTAATGCGGGCCAATCCGGCCGGAACTGAAACTCGGTGCTCTCTAAGGCCAAGCCCACCTGCATGGATTGACCGCCTGAACCAAATGAGTCAAAACCTCCACGCCAGACAAACACCCCCGAGCTGATATCGCCAGCGATAGCGGCTTGGTCGAGCCATTGATACAGCTCAGTACCGATAACGTCAGGGACGTAACGCAGTCCAAATGCTGCTGGGGTATCGTCGAAGCCCGCACTAAGGTACATCCCTAGAGGCGGCGCATCGGCGTTTTCATCATCAAGCGGTATATCAATCCCAAACTGGACGTGGGCTTGATGATCGCCGGCGGAGGCCACCAGCACGCCGTCCTCTAAAAACAGCGCTCCCGAGCGCCATCGGCCCGATAACTTGCCAAGGATACGTTCAAAATTCAGGGCACTGCTGTAGACGTTAGGCAGATACAAACCAAAATTCTGAGTATCGATCCAAGCTTGGGCGCCATCCTGATTAGCTTCGATGCTA
>Ga0181601_10004143_pt1 | contig 12169 bp, 13 predicted proteins | sample 041ome_8_FD_133020 | JGI IMG/M metagenome (GOLD analysis project Ga0181601, IMG submission 133020) | Coastal salt marsh microbial communities from the Groves Creek Marsh, Skidaway Island, Georgia - 041407BS metaG (megahit assembly) | ecosystem: Environmental > Aquatic > Marine > Intertidal zone...
ACCCTAAACCCTAAACCCTAAACATTACGTGTCGACGTCATCAAAAAGGGAAAAGCGGTTGCGCGTCGTAATCCGTTCCGTGCCGACGTCACACGCCGCCGCCGCCGCCCCCGAGGACGCGAAACATGCACGCGACGACGACGACGACTACGAGTGTTTTGAACACCCCCGCCACCGCGCGCGGTAAACCGACGACGCGACGTGGACGACGCGCGTCGACGCCGACGTCCACGATGCGCGCGGTGCGCGGGCGAGACACCGCGGCTGAAACCGCGACGACGACGACGACGTCGCGACGCGACGCGTTGATGATGGCGGCGGCGACGACGCTGATGATGATGTCGCCGTCGGCGCGCGCGGCGATGGACTCGAGCAGATCGTTCAACGAGGTGTGCGATCCCACGGAGAACGGCGCCGAGTGTCGCGCGGCTATTCTGTCCAAGGATGCCGTGGACGCGGACGCCGCGTACGATAACTCCAAGTCTAAGTTTAAAGCGGCGGCGACGCAGACGAACCCGAACCTGTCGACGTATCAAGTGGATACGTTGGCGTTCGTGACCGAGGTGGAGGAGCTCTTAGCGATGGATGTGTACGATCCAAAGCGCGAGAAGGCAATCGCGGTGTTTCAGAAGAAATCCAACGACTGGAGCGGAAAGTACGCCCCGGGCGGGAGCAGTAAAACGGCATCGGGTCGCGCTTTTTACAACGCGCTCAATCAACTCGCGGGGCACTATGCGTTCAACGGGTTGGCGCCGTTGCCGAGGTCGAGACTCGAGGTTGTTGAGGGGAACATTGCGAAGACGCGCGAACTCATCGACCAAGGTCGTTGACGAGGACGCGTGCAGTCGAGTCAAGCCGCCGCGCGCGCGCGTCAGTCAAACCAATCAAACGGTCCGCGCCCGCGGTCTCGGTTCCGTTCACCCTGAAAAAATGTAGTGTATCGTTTTTAATGTTTAAATCGTGAGCGCATAGATTTGATTTCGTGCCGCGATCCATGACGCAGTCGTGGTTTGATTCGAGTCTCTGTCGAAAAGGTCTGTCTTTGAAGAGTAATCCTTCATAAAACGTCGCGGTGCATGTTACGTCGACCACCGACGCGCATCGAACTCAAGGCGGAGGACAAAGACGAGGTACGAGCGAACGAATGGACCGTAAAAAGCTTCTCTCGCGACGGACGCGAACGCGCGGCTTTAAAGTTTTTGAGACTGATGATGATGATGATTTTTGTTTTTGAAAACGATTCTACAGTTTGAACAACTCCGTCGGGACTATTTAAACGCGCGCGAGCTCGGAAGCGCGGGGGCGAACAACGCGGAGGAATCACCGTCGGAACGCGCGGAGCGAGATCGGGTGAACCGGGACCGCGAACGGGCGAGGAGGCTCGGGTTGGATAGACAACAGTGAGCGAGCGACGCGCGAAACGCCCGCCAAAAAGTATGACTCGTCCGTTGGTCGTCGTCGGTCCGTCCGGTGTGGGTAAGGGTACGCTCATCGCGATGTTACAAAAAGAGTTTCCGGACAAGTTTGGGTTCTCCGTCTCGCACACGACGCGGGCGCCGAGACCGGGTGAAGTGAACGGGACGCACTATAACTTTGTCGACAAGGCTACGATGGAGAAGGACATCGCGTCGGGAAAATTTTTGGAACACGCGCACGTGCATCAAAACATATACGGCACCTCTTTCGCGGCGGTGAGAAAGGTTACGGCGCAAGGTCGTATATGTCTCCTCGATATCGACGTGCAAGGAGCGGAGAGCGTCAAGAGGAGTAACATGGACGCCGCGTACGTCTTCATCGCTCCGCCATCGATGGACGAGCTCGAACGCCGACTTCGCGGTCGTGGCACCGAAACCGAGGACGCCGTGTTAAAACGCTTAGAAAACGCGCGCATTGAGATGGCTAAGAAGGATGTCGACGGTTTCTTTGACGCCGTCATCGTCAACGATGACGTTGAAAAGGCGTACGAAGCGTTAAAGGATGTCATCAAGCGTCACGTCGAAACCAAGGGATCCTCCGGCGCCAACCACATTCTCTCTCAATACGGTCCGGTTGCCTTTGGCATCGCGTGCGCCATCGCCATCGCCGCGCGCGTCTTCATCAATGGTCGTCCGTGAACCCTCCTTTTGTTTGTTTTCCACGATTAGCGTTGCAATGAAACAAATCGAATACGTCGTTCGAGTACGGAAAGCTCCACCTGCCAAGTTTATTTTAACTTCGCATTCACCTCACCTCACCTCACCTCACCGCACTTCACCCCGCGCGTCTCACGACGGACGCACCGATCGATCACTGAATAAAACCAACCAAACATGTGGTTGTTCGCGAAGAAGAAAACCCCGACCGAGATGTTGCGCGAGAACAAACGCATGCTCGATAAATCCATTCGTGAGTTGGATCGAGAGCGAATGCACATGCAGTCGCAAGAGAAGAAACTCATCGCGGAGATTAAAAAGATGGCGAAACAGAACCAGATGGGCGCGGTCAAGGTGCGTCGTCGCGTCGGCTTTCGTCGTCGAGTGCGATGTTCGTGGGTGACGAAGGAGACGCAGCGGTGATTGAGCGCGCAACCGACTGACTGGGCGCCGAGCCAAACCGACTGACTGACTGACTTTTGTTTTTCATCTCAAAACGTAGGTCATGGCGAAGGATCTCGTGCGAACGAGACACTCGATTACAAAATTTTACTCGTTGAAATCGCAGTTGCAAGGGGTATCGCTTCGAATGCAGACGCTTAAGAGCTCGCAGGCGATGGCGGACGCGATGCGAGGGGTGACAAAGGCGATGAAGTCTATGAATACTCGGTTGAGTTTACCATCCTTGCAAAATATTCTAAAGGAGTTTGAGCGACAGAACGAAAAGATGGACATGACGACGGAAGTCATGGGAGATGCGATCGATGACGCGTTCGCGGAGGAGGATGAAGAGGAGGAGACAGAGGAGCTCGTCAACGCCGTTTTGGATGAATTGGGATGCAACGTCGGAGCAGAAATGGTCTCTGCGCCCGCTGGGGGGGTCGGCGTCGCCGTGGAGAAGGATAGCGCGGGCCCGACGCCCGTTCTTGAGGGCACGGCGGCAGAATCGGGTGATGGTGGACTGGATGACGATCTTCAGGCTCGGCTCGACAAGCTTCGCGGCGCGTAACGGGCGGGCTGCGAGTAGTGCTAGGAAATTCTTGTTGTGTTTTACAAAGTCGTATTTTACCCAAACTCGCTGCGTCTCCGGCTCTACTCCACCTGCGCGATGATTTTCTTCTTCCGCGCCGGCTTGAACTCGTCCTTCTCGGCGCCCGGAGCTGCGTGTGCGACGCGTCTTCTCGCCTTGCGCGTTTCGGCGTCTTGCATCGTCCGCCTGAGCTTGGTTTGCTTGTGAATCGCCTTCGGCACGTGATGGTGATTGGCTATGCGTCTAATCTCCGGCATGTGCTTAAATCTGTCCTTGAGAGACGCGTTATACGCGTGCTTGCGCTGCTCTCTGGGTAAAAGAGTGCCCATCTGCGCGCTCGCGTCCGCCTTCCAACATCTGAGATTCATGTCGTCAGAGCCGCTGAAAACGTACGAGCCATCCATGGAGAAGCGAACACTAAAGACGCGCTGCATGCGCTTGGTGTGGTAGCACTCCTTCGAGTGACCGGCGTTGTAATCAAAGAGTCTGATGGTTCTGTCGTAGCTACCGGCGACGAACTCGCGACCTGTCGGCGAGTAATCAATGTCCATGACGGCGCTCACGAAATCCTTGTGCACGCACGTGGCAATGTCCAACTTGCGCATGTCGTACGAGTACAGGTTGCAATCTTCGTTGGCCACGGTGAAATTAAATGCCTCCATCGGGTTCCAGCACAATTTCGTCGACTTGGTCTGCATCACGAGCTTTTTCAGCGGCGTCTCCATGCGCACGTCGTACAACGCAATGGATCGATCCGTGCCGCACGAAGCAAAGATATCCTTCTCAACCGGGTTATAACGCACCGAGAGCACCGTATCGGTACCCCATTCAAACTCATGCAACGGATAATTCCTGTGCATATTCCAAACCTGCACGTTCGCCCCACATGTGGCGAATTCTTCCTTGGCCCAGTGCGCGTCGCAGTCTCTAAAACCGTTGTCGCACGCAAACACCTCCTTCGCCTCGACAACCGGAGCCCGCGCGTTGGGGTTTCTCATCTCCCCCATGCCCGCTCGCGCGAGTTCCCACACTCGAATCGTCGCGTCGTCACCGCACGAAACGACGTGTTTCCCGTCGTTCGACACCGTCACGCCTCGCACCGCGCCTTTATGTCCCTCCAGCGTACGCATGGTTTTCCTCGACGGCACGTCCCACACCCGAATCTCCCCATCCGCCGCCCCGCTCACCAACTCCGTCAGCGTCACCGGCGATTTCGCCATGCACAGCACCCCGTCCGCGTGTCCACCCATCTGTCCGACGAGCGGCTTGGCGAACACCTTGTCAAGCTTGACGGCGTTGAGCGCTCGCTTGTACTCGACCGCGCGTTGCATCGGTCGCAACTCTGGGTCCAGGTTTCTGTGCACCTTGTAGTGGTCCGATTTCCGCTCTCGCGTGTAATCCTCCTCGACGCGCGAGATTGTTTTAATCTTCATCTCCCTCCCTCGTCGTATCTCTCGTCCTTCGTCGTATCTCTCGTCGTATTCAGTCGAAGTACCGATTCAGCGCGAGTGGCGGCGGCCGCGTCCTCTTCGCTTCGTCCTTCGTCGCTCGCGTCGCGTCGCGCGCTCGCGGGGCGCGTCGTCGTCGGCGTCGCCCCGAAGCCTCTCCTTCGTCGTCGGGTTGGCGTCCGCGCGTTCGCGTTCGCGTTCGCGTTCCGTCCGTCCGTCCGTGCGTGCGTCGGTCTCTCCCGGCGGCTCCCTCTGTCTGGGTGCGCGTCGCTTCACACTCGCGCGCGCGTCGATGCCGTTCGTGCACATTGCCTGGTGCGTCGCGACCGCGAAGACGACGACGACGACGACGAGGACGACGAAATCGTGGAGAGGACGGCGATCGGATGGATGGATGGATCGACGCGCGACGGGTGACGAAGAAGAAGAGAGCGAGCGAAGAGAGCTGGTGGAAAGACTGACGATGTGAACGGAACGAATGGACGACGACGACGCGTCGTCTCGTTTCGTCGTCGCGAAAACGCAGGCTGCCGAAAGCGTGCCGCACTCCGGAAGTACGTAAAGAGGTTGCGAACGCGGTCATCAAGGCTTTGGTGAACGTGAAGAGCGCGGAAATTACCCCGGATAAGGTTGTCGTGCGCTTTAGCGAAGCCGTGGACGGGTTCGCGTTGCCGCCGGGACACACGCACGAAAACGTGAACGATCCGGTAAAAAAGTAAAAGAAACAGAGAGAGAAGAAGAAGAAGAAGAAGAAGATGTTTGCGAAGGAGGCTGGAAAGCGGGCGATGGCGGCGGCGTCCGGGGCGATGACGCGGTTGTCGGTGAGAGGAAAGCACCAACTCGTGACGGTTGAGTTGGTTTCGGATACCATGTGACCCAACGGGTACATCGGGAAGCGTCAGTTGCAACGCGCGATGCAAGCGGTGCAAAAGGCGCCTCTCGATCCAAACAATCCGTTGCGGTTCACGGTTATTCGTGTTCCGTTTTTCCTCGAGCCGGATTACCCGCGGGATGAAAACTGGCACGAGACAAACAGGACGAGGTTGGAACGCAAGTGGGGCGGTAAGAGGGAGTTTGCGGAGCAAAAGACGAGGCATCGACTCAAGGAACGGGGGATGGATGTTGGAATTAAACATTTCAACCTTGATCGCCTCGCTTCGAGCACGATGCAGAGTCATAGATTGGTTCAGTGGGTGACGAAGAACTACGGATGCACGGTGAGCGAGATTTTGTACAACGACTTGAACAAGCGGCATTTCGAACTCGGGCAAAAGCTTAACGATCAGAAAATGCTTGTCGAAGCGGCGTCAGCGGCGGGTGTGGATGCACAAAAAGCTGAAGCCTTCCTGGCTTCCGGCGAAGGTGAAATGGAGATTGAAGGAGCGCTGCACATTTTGAGACGCATGGGCATTCATTCCATTCCAAATTTCATCGTCGGTGCGCAACACATCTTGTCCGGCGCCGTGCACTCGTCCGAGCTCGTCAAGTTGTTCCGGGAAATTGAAAAGACGGGCAAAGGCGCGCCTGAAAGCGCATTCGCTGACGTTTTGGGCATTCCGGATACAGTGGTTGAACAACCGCTCGTGTACAATCAAGCCACCGCATAGTCGTTCTTCATAGAAGAGAAGAAATGGTACCGCGTGACAATCAAACCGAAAGCGTGCGCTGGTTTAGATTTGATTCACCAATTCTCTCTTTACGCTCAGGCTACGCGTTGATGCGTTATGATTTTTGTTTTAACAATCATTTTTTTATTTTATATAACAACTTCGACTCGTTTTTTCTTTCGAGCGTCGCGTTCACGCGACGCCTAAATTTCAGTTTTGACGTCATCCATGTTGCAAAAACGGAAATCCATTTCGCAATCCATGGCCCAGTGGAACTTCTCGATGAGCGCCTTGGTGAACACGGTGGGCGGAGGAACCTCGTGACGCTTGCACCAGGAGATTGTGATTCTCGGGTCGAGGTAGTTGATCTTTGACGTCCCGAGAGACACCGTTTTGAGTTCTTCCTTCATGTTCATCTGGATTTCTAACTTGGCTTGACGTTCCTTGAGAGCCGCGAGTTTCTTCTTCTTGTTCTTATCATCGCTCTTTTTCATGGCGGTGATTTGCTTGGCAAGATCCTTCTTCTTTGTGGCTAGTTTTTCCATTTGCGTGTCGTGCGCCTTGCTCACACCCTTTTGGTGATTACAGAGAATCGCAACCTCCTTGTTGGCGGCGTCGTACGTCGCCTTCTTTTGCAGAGTCGTATTCTTGTCATTGGTGTCTTGGAGCAAGCGATCGAGAGTAATGGATGCGTTGTACGTACGGAAAACTTTGATGGTAAGGCCAGCCATGAGCGTCTGGAGATGAGCGTTAACCTTTTGTGGGTTGATCTCATCGAAAATATCGACATCTGGGCCCTTACCGCGAACGAAACGCTGCAAGCACTTGTAAGCCGTCTCATCAATCTTGTGTTGCTGAAGGTACTGGATGGAATCTTTACCGAGGAAGTCAAACTCGATGACGTTGTCATCCATAAACTTGATGTGACCGGCACGCAGAGTACACACGCCAACCGTGTCGGCGAGATCTTCATCCTTCTCGCCACCGGCACGAAGCGCGAGCTTGTCCACGAGATAAGTCGTGACAGCCAACTGCGCCATTTCCTTGGAATCGCTCGCCATGTTTCTCTTGTAATCAGAACGAATCCTATCAATGTACTTGTGCAAGGAACGCGCCTTTTCGTACTTTTTCTGGTCGCTCTCCGCCTTGATGGACGAGGTGGCGCCGAACTGCACGTATTTCCAATCCTTGACGTTGATGACGTCGTTCCAACCGGCGAGCCACGTCGCGGTATCGTTGTGAATCACCGCCTTCCACTGGTGTCCAGCCGGTGGCGGCGGCACCTGGGCGTCTCGTCCTATATTAATCGTAATATCCTCCGGCATGACTCGGCGCTTAATCTTGCCCATCTTCGGGTGCTCACCGCGCCCGCGGAATAAGCCCGGAGGCTCGATGCGGAAGTTACCCACCTTTTCTTTCCTACCGTCAATCACAGCCCAAGTGTACTTTTCTTCCGCCTTGTCCTTGGCAGCCTTGATAGCCTTCTTTTCCTCCGTTGTCATCGCCTTCTTCTCTTCGCGAATCTTCGCAAAGTGGTTGTACATCTTCGTAAAGTCGCACTTTTTGAAATCAGTGATAAAGGCATGCGGACCGTTGCGCAACGCCGCGCGGAACCCGTCCATGAAGTTTTTCACAAAGACAGGTTTGAGCGCGTAATCCGTATCCTTCATCACGGCGAAGAAACCGGCAATCTCCTCCTCGTGAGGCAAGAGCTTGACGTCTTGGCCATCATACGTCAACGGCACGCCGTGCGGTTCGTAATCCGGAGGAAATACGACACCATTGTGTTCAAGAGTCTTCCACATCACCACGGCGCCCTTCTTCATCGTGTACGGTTGCTCGCTGCGCAACGGCTTCTTTTTCGGTTTCGGCGCCGGCGCGCGTTCGCCATCCGGTCTCGATCTCTTCTTCTCCTTGAGCATCTTGTATTCCTTCATGCGCTTCTCCTCCTTGAGTTTCTTCAACTTCATCTTCATCCGCGCCCTTTCATCCAACTCGCGCGACGACGACGACACACCCTTCGGTCTCGGCGGCGGCGCCGCCTCGTCGTCGCTCGAAGAGTCCAATCTCGAGCTCTGTTTCGCCGGCATCGCCACCGGTCTTTTACTCATCTTAAACCCCCCGATCGGCGGTTTCGGCGTCACGATCGGCGGTCTCGCGACCACCATCGGCGGTCTCGCCGCCGGCGCCTGCATCCCCGTCGGTCTCACCGCCGCCGGCGGCGGCGTCGGTCTCGCCGGAACCACCGCGTTCGCCCTCGGCGTCGTCGCCCCGCCCGCGTTCGCCCCACCCGTCGCCATCTTCGCCCGTTGCGCCAGCGGTACGTCGTCATCATCGCTCGAATCATCATCCCTCGGTCTCCCGTTCGCCGTTCCCACCGGTTTCCCCGCCAGACCCGCCGAGACCGGCGGACCGGTCGTCGTCGTCGTCGTCGTCGGTCGTTGCGCTGACGGGGCGCCCGATCCCTCCTCTCCCGTCGTCATCGGTCGTTCGTGCGCGTGCGACGGCGGTTTACTCGCGACGCCCACCGCGGCGGCGCGTTGCGCGAGAGGTACCTCGTCGTCATCGCTCGAGCTGTTGAGCGTCGGCATCGTCGTCGTCGTCGTCGCGCGTCGCGGACTCCCGCGTCGTCGTCGTCGTCGTCGTCCGAAACGTTCGTTCAAAGCGTAGTCTCAACCCTAACATGGGGTCTTTCTAGAGTCATGACTCGTCGATTCGGGTCATTTCAAAAGTGTGCAAAATTTTGCATTCTTCAATGCATTTTCAATCGACCCGTCCGATGCATGCGTTCCTCGCGCGTTCGTTCGCGCGGTGAACGAATGTTTTCCGAAACGTCCGAAACGCGCGCGGGGGCGTTTATTTTTTCTCGACGCCGGCCGCGCGCGCGTTTCATTTTTAAAAACCATTTTTTGATTTCGTTTCGTTCGTTTCGGTTGAACACACACATCCCGCGACGATGATGGATTTCATTCAAATCGAAACGCGTTCTTCGTTTGCACATCGACGAGTCGTGACCCTTCAAAACCGACAAATCGGTCTCGGTCTCGGGTCGGGTCGGGGTCTCGGTCTCGGTCTCGGTCTCGCGTGGATTCATTTCTTTTTACATTTCGGCGCGCGCGTCATCCATCCATCCATCCATCGCGCGTCATGCGTCGAGGGAGGAACGGCGACGGCGACGGCGACGGTGATGCCGCCGGTGATGCCGCGCCGTCGTCGTCGTCGTCGAAACGGCGGCGGTGGAACGTTCCGGGACGGCGAGGACGACGGCGCGGGCGGGGTGACGAGGAGGACGAATGCGTGACGGTTGACGACGCGTTCGTCGTCGGCGACGACGCGCGCGTGGATTTCGATGCGCTCGCGCGCGCGGACGAACGATTCGCGGCGTTCGTGAAGAGAGACGGGAGAGGACGTCCCGCGGTGGATTTCACGTCGTGGGAGGCGACGAGGGCGCTGACGGGGGCGATTTTATCGACGCGGTACTCGGTGCGCGCGTGGACGCTGCCGGCGGGGCACTTGGTGCCGCCGACGACGAATCGGATGCGGTATTTGGAGTGGTTGGCGCGGTTGGAAAAGGTATCGACGAATGTGAGTAAAGGCGAGGGCGGTGGTGGGGGTGAAGTGCGGGTGTTGGACGTCGGGACCGGGGCGAGCGTGATTTATCCGCTGTTGGGCGCGTCGCGGTTCGGTTGGCGTTTCGTCGGTTCAGACGTTTCGGATGAAGCGTTGACGTGCGCGCGGGAAAACTTGGAACGAAACGCGCATTTGAACGCGCTGGTGGAGATTCGAGACGCGAGGGACGATCAGGGGCGTCGACGGGTGTTGCGAGGGGTGGTTAGGGAAGGCGAGACGTTTACGTTTTGTATGTGTAATCCGCCGTTTTTCAATTCCATGGACGAGTCGGGTCTCAACCCGAACACCATGTGCGGGGGCACCGAGACGGAGATGGTGTATCCGGGAGGGGAAGAGGCGTTCATCAAGGAGATGTTTCGCGACTCGTTGGAGATGAAGGATTCCATTCACTGGTTCACGACGATGTGCGGGAAGAAGAAGACGATGACGAAATTGAGAACGCTCTTCCACGCTACGCGCGTGCCTGCGATCCGAACGACGGAGCTCACGCACGGCAAAACGTCGAGGTGGTGCATCGCCTGGTCGTTCTCCAAGGATGCTGCGAGCAAGGCGAACGTGCCACTGCCGGATCCTGAGAAATTAGAAAAGGTCAAGAGGGCTCTTGAGGAACGAGCCGAAGGATGACGGATGATTAATTTTTAGAAGAGATGTTAGAATTTACAGCTAGGGTTGAAACTGCACGGGATCAACTCGTCGTCAACCGCCCAAAACGGAAACCATTTCTCCTCTGCGCTGGGTTGTCGAACGCGAACGACTCGACCCATCGAGCGGCGCTTCTTCATGCGCGGCCGCTTCCCCCATGTGGAATCGTGACGAGCCCACGGCCGAGAGCTTCCCTTGGCATGAAAGTCTGCGTTCCACCCGTTCGTCTCCTCTGCACCCTCCTCGACGGGTGGTGGCGGTAAAAATGCGCTCCCAACCTCGACGGTGCCCCCATCCGCGCCGCGTGCGATTCTATCCGCATCCGTGTGAAAGACGAATTCGTAATCGTATAAATGATGCTTGAGATAGTTCTTCAACTCCCCTTTACCCATCTTATGATCGCCGTATCGATCGTTCGAGATGATCCTCGCCCCGACGCTTCGTCCGTACTCTATCACCTTCAAATCATCCGCGCTCCTTCGCCCGTTGCGCTCCACCAACCGTATCCTGCCGCGCTCGACCTCTGCGTACAACGCCGAGTTTCTCCAAACGCCGTCGCCCAAATACTCCAATTTCCTCGGAACCAAAGTCGCGAGGTCCCCACCGTCCGCCAACCCGTGCAAAGGCCCTTCAACGTACGTCGACGGAACGAAACACACCACGTCGGCGCCAATCTTTTCCCAATCCGGGTGTTCCAACGCCGCGAGCACGCCGCGACTCAGCGGCTGCTTATTCTTACACCCGAACGCCGCGTGTAACGCCGCCGAGTACCCCCACGCGATGTTTGCCCCGTCCAAAACAATCGTCGGTCGACTCGTCGTCGTCGTCGTCCCTTCACCATCATCCACCATCCCACGCGCGATCGTCGTCGTCGTCGTCGGTAAGCGCACTCGTCGCAGGTTCTCCACAGGTTCTCCACTCCTCCTGCGGCGCACCAAAACGTTCGACGACGACGACGACACCGCGTGTACCCCACGCATCCCACGACGACGACGACGACGAATATAAATATAAAAACTTTTTCGTCGCACGCAAATCCAACCCAGTCGTCGTCGCGTCGTCGCGTCGTCGCGTCAGTCAGTCCAGTCCAACAAAAGTAACGAACCCAGGTCGTTGAGACCTACGCGTGTAGGAACAATTATGTATTTTGGTTGCAAAAATTTCAAAAAAAACCAAAAACCGGTGCGCGTCGCGCTTCAGACGACGACGCGACGGTGGAGCGACGACGACGACGACGACGAAAACGACGACAGAGCGAGGGTCGGTTGGTTCGTCACGCCTCGTTTGATCTCGATCGCATCGTCGAGTGACGAAGAAACGGACGCGGACGTGGGCGTTTGTGTTTTTGTAGATTAGTTTTCACCGGTGCACCTGTACGGATCGTTCGTGACGACGACGGACGACGACGACGATGGGGGCGCCGGTGATGGACGAAACCGCGTGCGCGAGACGGATGAAGACGTTGTATGAGACGTGGAAGGAATCGCGGGAGGAAATGTTTGGTGGGGCGACGGCGCTCGTGGTCGGTACCGGGGCGAACAAAGAGGAGGACCTGAGGTATTTGAAGGCGGTGGCGCTCGAGGTGTGGCTGTTTTCGTACGAGCTTCCGGACACGCTCTTCATGTTTACCGAGTCTGGGATGCACGTCATCGCTGGTGGGAAAAAGGCGGCGTTGATGGA
>Ga0181601_10004144_pt1 | contig 12168 bp, 6 predicted proteins | sample 041ome_8_FD_133020 | JGI IMG/M metagenome (GOLD analysis project Ga0181601, IMG submission 133020) | Coastal salt marsh microbial communities from the Groves Creek Marsh, Skidaway Island, Georgia - 041407BS metaG (megahit assembly) | ecosystem: Environmental > Aquatic > Marine > Intertidal zone...
CGCCCCCGTGGCTACCGCCACCCCGCCCGTCGCCGCCCCCGCCGTAGCCACCGCCACCGCCACCGTGGCCACCGCCACCGCCGCCGTAGCCACCGCCACCGTAGCCACCGCCACCGCCGTAGCCACCGCCGCCACCGCGGAAACCTCCTCCACCGCGGCCTCTTCCACCGCGGCCGCGACTGTTGCGACCGCGTCCCATGCCAGCGGAGCGCGCCATCTCCTCAATCTCAGGCGGCACAACCTGGTTCGCGTCGCGAAGAATCGGAACGAGCTTACGAGCCATGTTTCCTTCACCGCCGTCTATGAAGGAGAAAGCCCAGCCCTTCTTGCCCGCGCGACCGGTACGACCGATGCGGTGTACGTAGTCTTCAATTTGGTTCGGGAAGTCATAGTTGACAACCAAGTTGCAATCCTTGATATCGAGACCACGCGCGGCAACGTCAGTGGCGACGAGCACCGGCGTGCGACCGGTACGGAACGAGTTCAAAATCCAGTCCCGCTCGCGCTGCTCCTTATCGCCGTGAATGATGCCAGCCAAGTTGCCGATGGACCGGCCAATTTGGTCGCACATACGCTTGGTAGAGCAGAACACGAGCGCCTTGAGTGGATCACAGCCTTCCGGCGGGTTATTGAGAATCTCCATCAACCTCTTCTCCTTTTCGAAACCGGCGCAAATTTCAATCGTCTGCGTGATGTCCTTGTTGGCGACGAGTTGGTCCGTCTCGCCAATATTGACTTGAATTGGGTTGGTCAAAATCGCCGTGGCGACACGAATGACCGCCTTTGGCCAGGTAGCGGTGAAGAAGAGAGTTTGCCTGTCAACCGGAACGTGGGAAAGAATCTTACGAATCTGCGGCTCGAAACCCATGTCCAACATTCTATCAGCCTCGTCGAGGACGACGTACGTGGCGGAGGACAAGTCGACGTGTCTGCTCTCCAACAAATCATTCAGACGACCCGGAGTGGCGATGCAAATTTGCGGTCTGTTGCGAAGTTGGTGCAACTGCCGACCCTTGGGGGCGCCACCGTAGAGGCACACCGAAAAGACACCCGCAGACTGACCAAACTTGTTGCATTCCTCTTGGATTTGCGTCGCGAGCTCTCTCGTCGGCGCCAACGCGAGCATCATCGGTCCCCGCGCGTTTCTCCCATTACCGCGCTCGGCAATGTGCATCAATCCTGGAAACAAAAACGCGACCGTTTTACCGCTACCAGTTTTCGCCACAGAAATCATATCGTACCCTTGAAGCGCGATCGGCCACGACTGCGCTTGAATCGCCGTCGGCTTTTCGTACCCAGCCCTTTTGACCGCCCCCATGAGCGGCGCCGGCCACGGACCGGCATCAAAGGACACCATCGGATCTGGCACAGTCACCCCCGGCGGCGCTCTCACCGAAATCTCGTTACGCTTTCGAAACTCCGCCCCAGTCTCCGTCGCCCCGTATCCCAGATCCTTCGTCCCCAAACCTTTCCCCTTGGCGTACGCGTCCGGCGGCGGCGCGTTATACTCCTCCGCCCCGTACCCATCGTCCGCCCCGAGGTGCGAAAACGACGCCCCAGAGTGTCCGAGGTACCCAAACTTCGCCTCACCGCTCTTCGTCTCCTCCGTCGGTCGCGTGTACGTCGTCTCGTTCGTTCGCGTGTCCCAGTAGTACACCTTCCCCTCCGCGTGCACCTCTTGCCACCCTGGCGGAAGTCCCGCGCTGTTCACCGTTCCTTGCACCATGTTTTCCGGCGCGGCGAGTCGATGACGTGCGATCGACGCCTCTCTTTCGCTCTTCCTCCGTCGGTCCCGTCGTGCTTCGCGCGTCGGGGTGTGCGCGCCAGTCAACGCGCGCGAGAGAGCATCTTGCGGCGCGTTCGCGTCCGTCGACTAAACCCTCAGGTGGGGGGGGGGGTAATGTCTGTTTTGACGAGTCATGAACCGCCATTATGGTCCGAAAAAGTACATGCTTCGTGGCCACAGTGTACGTTTAAAAACCGTCTGTATGGTCTTAATGGTGGTTACATTACGTTAAAAACCTTAAAATTGGGTTTTTATAGTGCATCCGCCGGAGTTCCGTCGGATATCCGAGTCGGATCGATCGATCGATCGGGATCGAATCGACGCGGGAAAAGACGACGCGGAACGAGAGGTGACGGGAAAAGACGACGCGAGAGACGCGTGGGGACGCGGGATGACGACGACGAGCGAGACGCGCGGTGTCGACGAGGACGGTGTGGAGGACGCGGGGTCGATGAATGACGCGAATGGAAATGGTGGTGCCCAGAATTCAGAGGCGTCGCCGTTCGCGCGCGCGCCGGTGTCGAGAACGACGACGATGGAGAATGCCGACGAGGAGAATGTGACGTTGGCGGTGGATGTACACTTTTTGAGGCGGTGCTTCGAGCGGATCGATCGGGAGAAACGCGGAGAGGTGACGCTCGGGGCGTTTCTGGAGGCGTGGCAGACCGACGAGCGCGTCGGTTCGCTCCTCGAACGCGGGTCTCGGATCGCGGGGGAGAGAGACAGGGTGCCGCCAGAGGAGATGGCGCGACGCGCGAGAGAGGTTTTCGATAAGATGGATGCCGATGACAGCGCGACGGTGACGTTTGAAGAATTTGCGAGATATTTCGACGTGAAGAAGGCTCGTCAACCGCCGTTGGGAGCGCCACCGGGCGTGCCGGCGACGGCGGTTCGACGAACCGTGGTGTCGGCGATCGATCCGTACGGTCGTCCCGTGGCGCCGATTCAACAGGAAATATCGAGATCTGGGTCTATGATGGATCATCACGTCGAAGTGGCGCCGGCGCCCGGATATATCAGAGCGCAAGCCGCGTACCCGCCCTTGAACGACGCGATGCGACCGCTGTTGTGCTTTGCGATGTGCATCGACGCCGAGGCTGCAGAGAGAATCATCAATCACGCACGCGCGATGAACGTGCCTCATCCAAAGTGTTGCTTCTTCTGTTGGGTAATGTGATATCTCATCGTAAACAGGAATTGAAAAAGCACCGCGGCGGAACGAAACGGAACGCGCGCGCTGGATGAAAGCCCGGGTAAAAGCACGACGATTTAGTACGCGACACGCTTCGGGTGCGTGCCATGCCACTTAATAATAATAATAATGATAATAATGATGATGATGATGATGATGATGATATGAATCGAATGAACTGAATGAATTGAAAACTCACCGCGCCGTTGACGGCGCTTTGAGGCTAACTACTTTTTCTTCTTCTCCTCCTCTTGCTCCTTCTCGTCCGCAGCCTCGTCGTCACCCGCTCCCGGAGGTAAAACTAGACAGATTGCGTTATCCACGGCGCGAACGGCGAGCGGCGCGCACATCACCCCGCCGAGCTCACCCAGCGTGAGCGCGCCCAAGGTGCCCCACGTCACCACGGGCGCCGGCGCGCCTCGAGGCCTACACAGCGCAAACAGCGCCGTCGCCGTGGCGCCTCCAAGGAGTACGCAACCGGCTTTACACGTCGCACTCAGAATGGCGCGTCGCCAAGCCCTGAACGCCGCGCTGCGCTTGTATCCCTTTGAGTAATGCGCCTTGGCGCTGTAGTACGTCGCCAAGCTCGCGTCCACCGTCCACTCCCCCGCGACGTTCACCGCGCTCGCGAGCGCCGTGGTTCGGAACATGTTGGCCGACTGCGCGAATTTCCCGAGTCCCCGCTCCCAGCTCACCCGCATCGCCTTTCTCCGCGCGCTGTACTTGATATCCTTGCACAGTTTCGCGCTCAACCTCTGACTCGACGCCGACACCAAAACCTTTTCAATGCTCCGACGCGTCACCGCCACCACCGTCTCCCTCACGAACCGTCTCATCATCTCCCTCGTCGGTTCCACGTAATCAAACTCTGGAAGCGGCGCCGGCTCTTCCCCTTCCCGCTCGTTTTCGATCGCTCTCTGCACTTCGTCCAACCACTCGCTCACCGGACGCTGATACGCCACAACCGCGCAACGAAACGCTCTCCACGCGCACGACGACGGCGTCAACTGCGACGCGATCGTCTTCCGTTCGATCACGTACACTTTATCCGCGTCGTCCGGGTACGCCGTTCGCAGCGCGGATTCACACGTCACCGCGGACGTCACGGGCAAGAGCGAACGCAGCGCCGAGGAAACAATAGAAACGCTCGTCGTCGTCGTCATCCTTCTCTCATCGGGTTTTCCCACCGTCGTCATCGACGCCAACGCCGACGCCGCGAACCCAAAGACGCGCGCGCCGTCGTCGATCATCGTCTCGACCGCCCTTCCGTCCGTCCGTCCGTCCGTCGTCGATCAATCGCGCGCGCACTGCGGCCCGAGCCGGACGAAACGAACTCGTTTCGATGCGTCCAAAAATGTACTAAACCCTAGATATTCACTTTAACACTACATCCTCTTAAATTTGACTACAACACGCCGTTATCCATTTTTATCCGAAACTCGATAAAAAATGCGTCTTCTTCGCGCGCACTGCGGCGGTGTCGTACCCCCAGCGCGCGAGACGCGTCTTCGTCGTCGCCGCCGGCGCGCTCGCGCTCACTCTCGCGCGCGACGATGCGAGTCATCGCGTCGTCGTCGGCGTCGGCGCGTCTCGCGTCGACGTCCGGACGACGCGCCGTCGACGTGGACGGCCGACCCCGCTGGAGGCTCGCAGCCGCCGGTGGACGACGGGCGAATCACCATCGTTCGCGCGCCGTCGCGCCGTCGACGGGGTCGTCGGACGACGACGGGGTCGTCGGAGGACGTGCGCGGGATGACGACGAAGTGAAGCGCGCGCGGGATGGCGACGGTGGACGAAGAGGAGGACGCGGGAGAGATATCGGACGACGAGGCGCGAGGGCGGCGTTGAGGGTGTTTTTATCCGCGAACCGCGCCGAGGGGAAAGAGGACGACGATCGAACGCTCGAGAACGTGCGAACGCTCGCGGAGAGGTTGGCGAGGGAGTGCCGGTGCGATGCGGTGGAGTTGGTGTGGGCGCCGGCGCTTTGGGCGGTGGCGGCGACGCGGTGGAGCCGAAGGGAGGCGCTGGACGCCGTGGAGTGGACGCGCGGGAAAGGCGCCGAGTATTTGATTGAAAAGTACGCGTCGAGGAGGGATTTCGAGGCGTGTGAGGCGGTGTATGAGGTGTGCGTGAAGGGTGGGTGGGATGACGCCGGTGGAGCGGGGAGAGTGGCGATCGCGATGGCGAAGGCTTTGGACGCGTCTCCAAACGGGAAAGGCGCCGACGCGATGTGGCGGTCCGTGTTCGATCGCGCGAGAGGGAGCGTCAAGGAGAGGGTCGAGGCGCACTGCGCCATGCTTGAGGGTAGGTGTTTGCAGTCTGTTCGGTTTGACGCCTTTATGCGCTCTTACGAGGAGTTTAGAAGAGATTTTTGGTCGGAGAGCGATGGCGAGTGGAAGCGAGGGTGCGCGCCCGTGCACGTGCAACGCGTCTTCACCGCGGCGTGTAGGTTGATAAACAACTCGCACAACGCCGCGTTCGCTAGAAAAGTCATGTTTGACTTGTTGCGAGAGCATAGGTATTTATACACGGAGAAGGGTTACACGCTCATCACCGATTATTGCGTGTGCGCGCTGATTGGTTCGGCGGGATCAAACGTGCAAGTGGCGGCTGAGTTGTTCGAGGTTGCCCTGGAGAGCGGTGCCGAGATTAGCGGTCAGACGTGGTCGTACGTCGTCAGCATGTACGTGCGAGAGGGCATGATCGAAGAGGCGATGGTGACGCTCGATCGTCTCGAGTCGCTCTCGTTTATGCAATCCGGGTCGCTCGGCGCGTTGGCGTTTGCCGCGGCGTTTTCCTTTGACGAGACGGATTCGCTCAAGACGGAGGTGGCTGAGAAGAAGAAGAAACGCGCGAGCGAATTGAAGGCGACCGAGGCACGCAACGCGAAACAGCGCACAAAGGTGGAGCGCGCGTACGCCGAAGTGATGGGAGCGCTCAACAAGAGCGGACAAGCCAAGCTCGCGCTGCGCATCTTTACTCGCATGCAATCCTCGGGCGTTCGACCAGTGCAGGCACAAACGTACCGAAGTCTCTACGACGCCCTGCAGCTGTCTGGGGACGACACGTCGTTTCCGAGACAAATTTTGCACAGAACGATGCAGACCATCAGGTCTCACCTCACCGGTGTCGACGCGTTGATGGTCACTTTAGAAGTGGCGGCGCACGCCGGCGTCGCCGACGCGTGTCAAGACGTGCACGACCGCTTGAAGTGGCACGGACACTTGGAGAACCCTCACACGCGCTCGCGAGTGATGGAGTGCATGATGATTGCGATGTATAAATCGCAAGACCATCAGGGCGTCGCCGCGCTCTACGAGGAGTTTAGAAGAAAGCCACCGCCGGCTTTGGGTGTCGATTTCTGGTTGTATCTCATCAAGTCGCACTGCGACGAGCCGGCGAACATTGAAGTCGCCATGCTCATGTTGGATGAGGCGACGCGATATTTATCCCGCGTCAACGGTAGATCGCTTCCAGTCATCGCATTCAACGTCATCCTTCAGGCGTGCGCGCGATCAAAGCGTCCAATGCAGGCGCTCAAGGTTATCGAATCGGCGAGAAGAGGCGGCGTCAGCCTGACGCACGTCACCTACCTTTGCGCCATTCAATCGTGCGCCAGCGCGGCAGCCATTCGACGCAGCGATGGAGACGACGACGAAAACCTCGTGAAGATGGCTCGAAGACTCCTCGGGGAGATGAGAGGCGATGGATTGCGACCGACGCCGAAGATTTGGTCCGCCGTGCTCTCGGCGTGCGCGTGCGCGGGTGACGTTGATTCGGCGCGTCAGCTCTTCTCAGAGATGCAATCGAATGGGTGCCAGCCAGACGTGTACTCGTGCAACGCCTTGATTACCGCGCACGCCGTGAAGGGTGACTTGGAAGGCTCCGTGCAGTCTTACTGGACGATGCGTCGAGAGTACGACGTGTTACCGAACGCCAAGTCTCTCCAAGCCATTCTCGAGGTGGCTCGCGGATCGATTCGCGCCGACGGCGCGCACGACGGCGATCTCATGGCTCAAGTCGCCGAAGTCTACGTAGACGTGAGACGACTCAAAGTCAAGCCGAACAACGCCATTTTCGCTCTGCTCACCGAGTCTTGGGTGGAAGAGGCGCTCCTTTCCCCGTCAACCAAGGGTAAGATGAAGAAGCTCGATTTCAACGAGACGCCGGGCGCGCAAGCCGAATCCATCGACACGAACGATGCCCGCGACGAAGACGACGACGCGTCTCGTTTGTCTTGGAATGACATCCAATGCGTCGACGTGAGCGAATTTTCCATCGCCGAGGCTCGGGTTTCCGTGCTCGAGTTGCTCCAGACGCTTCGCGAGCGTCGACTTCGAGGATTGGCTCCCGAGGGCGACGTCGTCGTCATCGCCGGTCTCGGCAAGGTTCGCAACGAGATACAGCGGCTCGCGTTGGACATCAGTCTCGTGCTTTCCGTGTGCCCCGATAACGATGGTCGTCTACTCTTGACGAGGGATTCCATCAATCATTGGTTGGATAAGCCGTAAAAGTGAGAGCGTCGCTCGCTCGCTCTCGATGTAATATTAATCGCCATTATTTAGCGCACCGAACGCACCATGCCTCGTCCCGCGCGCGCGCTCGCGTTTCTCACTCTTCTGGCGTGCGCGTGCATCACCACCTCGGCCGCGTCGTCGTCGTGCGATCTCTACGCCGACGACGCCCGCGCGTGCGCCGCGGTTGCGCTCCCTCGGCGCGCGCTCTTCGAAGCGGAAGTCCTCCACGTCGTTCCGGTCCCCGGTATCGTCGCCGTCAACGCCCCGAACGCGCGAGACAAACTGTTCCGCGCGTACGTCTACGCGACGAACACCACCGTCATCGCGCTCGAGAAACGTCTCCACCGCGGGCGACAACGAGGAAAGCCGAGTCTCCCGACGCGGGCTCTGGCCGACGTCGAGGATTCCGTCTTCCGCCGAGTCGATTCCGTTCGCGGCGTCGACGGGCGTTGGTTTGCGTTCCACGCGTGCGATGACCTTTGGATTGAAGAATCTTTACATCACCGCGGTCGACGATCGCGCCGAGAAGAAGAAGAATCCGAAACCGAAACCGAAACCGACGACCGTTCGTCTTCTTCTCTTCGCGTAGCGTTCCGCTCGAGCTTCGACCGCGCGCGGTTCGAGTACCGCCTTCGATGTTACCACGACGTCGACGTCGTCGTCGACGAAAACACGCGTCCACCGCGCGTCGCCGTCGTCGCCGTCGCTCCGTCCTCCGTCGGTCCGTCCGCCGTTCGTCGGTGCGTCCGTTCGCGCACCGATCGATGACTGAATGAAATCCATCTCCAAACGACGCGAAACGCCCGTTTGTATCCGAGCCACATACCATACCATACCATATCTGGTGGCGTATACTTATCCATAACAATATAAAGCACAAGTATACGCGATCATTAACACTCATACACAGACGTACTAGATGACATGTAAATTCAATTGAACACACGGTGGAACGGAGCCCCCCGTGAAAACTCGAGTCACCACTCGTCGTCCCATCATCGGTGATCGGTCTCGGTGATCGGTCTCGGTCTCGGGACGAACGGGTCGCGCGTCGGCATACTCGAGCACGAAAGAAACAGATAGAATGTTTGTCATCTCTGCCACGCACGTCAAGGCTGCCGCGCCGGTCGCCGTCAAGGCGTCCGCCAAGAAGGCTGAGAAGAAGAGGTACGCTCGCGCGATGGACTGCGACGACGCGCGCTCCGTTTGTCCTCGCTCGATCTGTGGGAAACCACCGTCGCGTCGGCGTCCGTCGCCGGCGACGTTCGCTCCGCGTCGCGCGCGCGGTCGTTCGCCCGGCAACCGAAACCGCGAGTGTGTGTCGGGTTTGACGGGCGGTGACTCGTGAAATGAGACCGAGTTTTTGAAGCCCTCCGAGGACGCGCGCGGTTTCGCGGGACGGGTGTGCGATTGGCGAACGGCTGCGCGACGACGACGCGACGACGCGGGCGAGCGGTGGACGCGCGACGCGCGCGGATTGTTTTTTCGCGCGCTCGATGCGTGGGCGGTCTTCGCGCCGTGTTCGCGCGCGCGCTCGCGATCGTCGCGCTCGAGGGGTCGGATCGATCGGGTCGGGTCTCGATCGGATCGATCGCGCGGCCCCGGGGCGGTTGCGACACGGACGAGGGCGTGGATTCTTTTTTATCACCGAGTGTTTTCGGACATTTGGTGTATATTAAAGACTCTGTGTGTCGTACCATGCTATTTTTTTCGGTGTTTTTGCAGATGAGGACGAAATCTTTCTGGATGATTTTGGAAGATTTCGTATTCGCGTTTGTTTAACCCCATGAGACAGAAGAGAGCGCACGAGGGCTGTTTCTTCGCGCGACGCGGGCGGAGACTAACCGGTGGGTGAATTGTTTCGTTTTTACGCGACGCGTAGCTCCTTCGTCGGCGCCAAGGTTGCGGCCACCGCTGCGGCCATTCTCCTCGCCAGCGGTCCGGCGCACGCCGATCGCCTCGGTCTCACCATTGAGAACGGCACGGGCGAAGCTCCGGGCAAGTACGAACAACCGTTCTACGACCCGCGCCCGGTTGTGCGCGTGCAAAAGGATGGCCCGGGTGACGTGACCCGCGAAGATGCGCGCATCATGCCGAACGTCCAACGTGGCCCGGCTGGCTGCAAGCTCATGAACGGCTCCCCGTGCGCCGACTTTGTCACCGGCAAGTAAATTCGAGCACAGCGGTGAGAGTGAAAGTTGAGCCACGAGAGCGGCGCTCTGTGTGGTCTTTAATTATTTACGCGTGCAGTATTAGCGTCGAAGACGCGTTGTGAGTCCTTCCGCCTAGCCTGATGTAGTGGTAAACTCGCGAAATCGATCGAATAAAAGAGTTAAAAAACGTCGACGCGCGTCGCGGACGGCGGCTGGAGTTGTTAATTTCCTTCTCTTTGCACTTTCTTTGCTATGCTATTTCCTCTGCGTCGCGTCGACGCTCTAGTAATCTACATTTTAAAACGCGCGCGCCCACGAGACTTCTTCGCACGTGCGATCGCCGCTCAAGAAACCGACGAGGACGGTGATGTTGTCGCCCGAGAGACGCGTGAGCGCCTCAGAGCCGAGTCGCTTGGCGCACATCGAAGGCTCCTTTACCGTGTCCTTCACCATGGCGAGAGACTCGTCGTTGTTCACAACGTCCCATAGGCCGTCGCACGCCACAACGACGCAGTCGTCCGACTCGGCGTTGAGCGTTGTCTCCACGATTTCGGGTGTGGCGGTGACGCCGAACGGTTTGGCGTCCACGTCGCCGATGGCGCGCGTCACGGCTACGCCCGCGTCTCCGACGCGCCAGACACCGTTGTGCTGGCGAAGGGAGCCCGGGTGTGCGCTTTCAATTCGCATGCGTTCGGCTTCGTTCGTCTCTGCGCTGTGATCGATGCTCAGCGCCATCGGACGTCCGTTTCTCGACAGCACGGCGCGGCAGTCTCCCGCGTTGGCGACGCACAAGCGATCGCCCCAGAGAAGACCGACGATGGCAGTACAACCAGGGTTGCGCGCGCCTTGCTGTGCACTCTTCGACGCGCTCATCTCCTTTGCTTTCAAGGCTTCGAATCGCGACACGAAGGCGTCGTCAACCTTGGTCATCGCCGCCGTGAGAATTGCGCCCATATCGTCGCCGTGCGCACCCCATTCGCTCTGGATCGCGCGTTCAATGTTCACGCTCGCAAACTCAGCGGCTTCGTATCCACGGTGACCATCGAACACGGCAAAGAGATGCGCGTGGGCGAACCCACCGAGTCGATTCGAGATGAGGTGACGGTCTTCCATCTTATCCTTGCCGCGCGCGCCGGGCGTGCTAAAGACTCCGGCGGAAAACTTTGCGCCCATCGCCGCCGCGTCCTCCGTCGGCGCCCTAAGCGCGGGCTCGGTGGTGACCCAGTCTAAGGGTTCATCCAGAGCCGTCGTCGCGCGCTCCGCAGCGCTCCTTCGCTCCGCCGCGGGTGGGAGCCAGACTGCCGAAACGTCTGCTAATTCGTGCTCGGCGCAAAAGTCGTCGATGACGGCTTTGATTTCGAGCGACATTTGCTTCATGTTCGGTCTCGACCCTTCGTCGTGCGCCCACCCGCGCTGAATCAATTCATTCATTCCCTTGGGTACTTTCCCAGCGTTACCCGCCGCGGTGTCACCGGGCAAAACCGGTCGAAGATGCTCGCTCGCGATGGCCGTCGCGAGATCCGCCTCGTTGTAGCTCATGTCGAGCACCGTGTGCGCGAGCGCAACGTTTCGAGCCCTATCGCTGTACGGAACCGTTCCGGTCGCGATCTCACACAGAGTAATCGCGTACGAGTACACATCGCCGCCGTATCCGCTCACCCGGCGCATCAACACCTCTGGCGACATGTACAAAATCGAGCCCACCATGTGTTGCTTTTGAAATCCGCCGCTCGGCGCCCCCTTCGCCCCGGCGATCCACTTCCCTTCCACCCTCGATTTCCCCTCCGCATCCTCCGTGGAATAAATCGCCGCCTGTAGCGACTCCCTCAGCTCCACCTCTCGCTCGGCCAATCCAAAATCCCCCAGTTTGGCGCTCCATTTCCCATCCAACAACACGTTGGACGGTTTCACGTCTCTGTGCACCACTCCTTCCTCGTGTAAGTACTCCAACGCGCTCGCCACCTCCCTCCCGAGTTTCAACACCCCCTGCCACGTCGGCGTCCATCCTTGTTTATACATCAAATCGTCCACCGCTCCGTTTTCCATGAACGGAAACAACAACTCATAATTCGGCGGTTTCGCCCTCGCCCCGACCACTCGCAGCACGTTGTCGTGTCTCGCGTTCAGCATCAACCTCAGCTCGGCGTGGTACCGATCGATCTCTCTCGCCGTGCTCAATTTCGGTCGTTTTATCGCCACCGCGCGCGAGTTAAACCTTCCGTAGTACACCGTCGACAACGCCCCGGCGTACACCGCTTCTCCTCGAACGCACACTTTGTTGTTGTTTTCATCATCATCATCATCATCCTCGCGCGCCGCAGCGCGACCCCCCCGTTGCGACGCCGCCGCCACGACCTCGACGTCTAACCGCGTCGTCGCCGTTCCGACGCAGCACCCCCGAAAGCACGCGTTGACACCGGCGTCGTCGCGCGTCGTCATCGGTCGCGACGGTGTGACGCCGCCGTCACACCGCGACGCGACCGAGCGACCGAAGGGGGGTAAAACGACGAGTCATGAACC
>Ga0181601_10004146_pt1 | contig 12162 bp, 14 predicted proteins | sample 041ome_8_FD_133020 | JGI IMG/M metagenome (GOLD analysis project Ga0181601, IMG submission 133020) | Coastal salt marsh microbial communities from the Groves Creek Marsh, Skidaway Island, Georgia - 041407BS metaG (megahit assembly) | ecosystem: Environmental > Aquatic > Marine > Intertidal zone...
AAGCGCTGATGTACAGAAGGGGGAATTCTTACTTTGAAAGCGCCACTGTATGCCCTGCTCGCTAAGGGAACCGGTATCCGCGCGGACTCCCTTACGAGTTCCCCAATGATGTCTTCTACTAATTTCAGAATTCCCGATAAGGCTCGCGTTGTGCTGTTCGCGATGTTTGAAAGACTTGGAAACTCCACGCATGTTGCGACGTAGGCCTTATCCTCCTCAGACCAGTGAACGCGATAGGTGTACCAGTTCACTGGATAGATCTGTGAAGTTGCTCTACTGCCCTTATGACTTGTCTGAGTTGGTAGGGCTTTACCTTTCCTTTGATGTTTTGGATATTGATTCTGGGATCCCCTTCCCAGGGCGTTTTGAAGATGTGATGGCTGCCCCTTACCCGTGGCTTTCCGAAGAGTGCTCGGCATAATTTCTCCAGTTGAAAAAAGCTTATGTTGTGTGGCGACTCCGCCATTTTGCGGAGTACTATAAGCGCATAAAGTGGTGTCATTATTGGCACTATTTAAGAGAACTTTCAAGTTCTCTAGCGTGCCTGCGCGACAAAGTAACTTGTACCGGCCTTCTAGCCGGGTAAGCGCTCTAAGCCTTAGTTAGCCCGCCCGTGCAGCCCCCAGCCAGGCGGCCCCAATAACGCCTGCAGAATCACCAAGTGTGTTCTTCACAATGGGTGTGACCATTTCGCCGCCAAAGCTATGACGCTTTAGGAGTGCAGGTCCATGCTCGTAGAGCAACGGGCTGTTGGAAAGCCCACCACCTAAAACAATGACGTCGGGGTCAACAACAGCGCAGACCCTAGCAAGGCCTCTTCCAAACTGATCAAGAAATGCTTCCGTCACCTCGGCCACGATGGGCCAGTGGGGTAGGTCGGTTCGTTTTTCGTTATACGCCTGCAGAATATCCTGTGCCGAAAGGCTTTGGCTCTTGATAGGAGGGGTCGCGGAAAGTAGCAAGGGCTGGGCTGCAGCGCCAGTTTCACTCTCGTGTTTACGCATCGCATCTCGGTAACGTGCTTCTAGCCCACTGCCTGAAATATAGGTCTCAAGGCATCCGTTTTGGCCGCACCAACAGCGCGGTCCGTTGGGGTCCAAAGAGACATGGCCCCATTCACCGGCAAGCCGGTTAGGCCCCGACCGCAGACGACCGTTAAAAACAAAACCACCCCCGCAGCCGGTTCCCATAATGACACCGAAGACACAGTCATAGCCTTTACCCGCACCAGCCAGCGCCTCGGCAAGGGCAAAGCAGTTGGCATCGTTTTCAATGGCAACGGTTTGTCCCAAGGCCTTCTCAACCAGGGCCTGGAAGGCCAGACCGTTTAAGCACTGGGTGTTCGAATTACGGAGCTTCTGGGTTGAAGGCGAGAGGCTGCCGGGCGTTCCCAGCCCTATCGTAAAAGAGCCCGCTGCTGCTCCGGCTGAGCGCAAGAGGTCGTCGCGAAGGCGAACCAATGAATCAACAATGGCCTGCGCACCCTCAGTAACCGGGGTGGGCTGACGCTGCCTCGCAAGAATCTCACCCTCTTCCGAAAGAAGCACCACCTCGGTTTTTGTACCGCCAAGATCAAAGCCAAGCTTAAGCATGGCAGTCGCTTCTACGCGCCTTGCGGCTTTGCCAAGTCGCAGGCATACCTTCGACTGCGCGGGCCGGCGTAGACCACCTGACCCGACAAGGGGTGTTCAAGCGTTTGCCCAAGGCTTTTTGACACATCAATAAGCTGGGCAAGGTCCACCCCGGTTTCAATGCCCTCGCAGTGAAGGGCATGCACAATGTCTTCCATACAGACATTGCCCGAGGCGCCCGGCGCATAAGGGCAGCCACCAATGCCGCCGGTGCAGGCATCAAAGTGGGTCACACCTGCGCGCAGGCCCTCGAAGACATTGGCAAGCCCTAAGCCACGGCTGTTATGAAAATGCAGTGTTATGCGTAGCGTTGGCGCAAGTGCCTGCGTCTGTTCCACCAGTGCCCGCACTTGGCTTGGGTAGGCCATGCCTGTGGTGTCGCAAAGCGAAACACCTGTGACCCCAAGCGCATGAAACCGGCGTACCCAATGCAGCACTTCGCTCGCCTCTACATTGCCCTCGAAGGGGCAGCCAAAACTGCAGGAAAGCGAGACATTGAGCTTCACCTTCTCGCGTGTCTGCAGAATGACCTGTTGTAGTTTCTCAAAGGACTCTTCGGGCGTCATGCGCAGGTTGGCTTTGCTGTGCGAGGCGGTCACCGACATCACCAGGTTTAGTTCATCGGGCGAACAGGCCAGTGCGCGCTCGGCACCTTTTTGGTTGGGCACCAACACCACAAGCTCAACACCAGGCTTGCGTGTAATGCCGTGCATGACATCGTGGGCATCGGCCAGTTGTGGAATGGCCTTGGGCGAGACAAACGAAGTCACTTCAATACGCGGCAGCCCCGCCTGAATAAGCCCCTGCACCAGCGCAATTTTCTGCGCTGTACTGACAGGCTTGGTTTCATTCTGAAGGCCATCGCGTGGGGCCACGTCGCAGAGCACAACCTTTGAAGGCAGCAATTTTGAAGGCAGCGATACGGTCATCGAATAACGCCCTTCTTTAAAAGTTCTTCAAGCTGCTCGGGGGTGAAGCCCGCTTGGCTTAGCACTTGCTGGGTGTGTTCACCAATGCGCGGGGCGCGCTGACGCAGAGCGCCGGGTGTTTCAGACAGCTTGGGCACAATGCCCGGCTGTGTAACGGGCTCGCCGTCGTAGGCCGTGGTTTCAAGAAGCATGTCGCGCGCCTGAAACTGTGGGTCGTTGGCAATGTCCTTGGCGGTGTAGACCCGGCCCGCTGGTACGCGCACCGACTCGAGCAGGGCAATGACCTCGTTCACACTGCGCGATGCCGTGAACTGGCCAATGGCTTCATCAATACGCTCGGCTTGTTTGGCGCGGCCGGCGTTGTTGGCAAGCTCGGGGTCGTCGCGCAGGTCGAGCCGGTTGATGGCCTCCATAAGCCGCCTGTAAATGCCGTCACCATTGCCGGCCACCAGCACCAGACCGTCGGCGCAGCTGTAGGCGTTCGAAGGCGTGATGCCCGGAAGAGCCGAGCCCGCAGGCTCGCGCACAATGCCCGCCTGGCAATACTCGGGCACCAGGCTTTCCATAACGTTAAACACCGACTCCGACAAGGCAACATCCACCACCTGGCCTTTGCCGGTTTTGCGTCGCGCCTCAAGGGCCGCAAAAACACCCACGACGGCATGAAGTGAGGCAAGCGTGTCACCAATGGAAACCCCCACGCGCACAGGCTTACGCCCTGGCTCACCGCTTAGGTAGCGCAGCCCACCCATGGCCTCGCCAATGAGTCCAAAGCCCGGGCTCTTTCGGTAGGGCCCCGTCTGACCAAAGCCCGAGATACGAACCATAATGAGACCCGGGTTCTCTTTGGAAAGACTCTCGTAGTCCATGCCCCATTTCTCGAGCGTACCGGGGCTGAAATTTTCAATAAGAATGTCCGCCTGGCCCGCAAGCTGTTTGGCAATGGCCTGACCCTCGGGCACGCGCAGATCGACGGCCACCGACATTTTGTTACGCGACTGCACATGCCACCAGAGCGAGACATCGTTGCGCATGACCCGCCAGTTACGAAGGGGGTCCCCGCCCTCGGGTGGCTCGAGTTTAATCACTTGCGCGCCAAAATCGGCCAGGGTTTTTGCGCAGAAGGGCCCCGCAATAAGCTGACCCATTTCCAGCACTTTGAGGTGCGAAAGGGGAAGGGTGCTGTTGGAATCCGGGGGCGTCATAGTGGCTATTATCGCCACTAAACGGCGGGCTGCGACTTAAAAGCTTTGATTCTAACTATCCTGTGCGATCCGCAAAGGGATACCTTTGACGCGCCATCACAGCCTGAGAATACTCAGGCCAAAGATTTGATTTCAGCGATGAACAGCTCAATCTCTGGGCGGAAGAGCTCTTGCTTGCGAAAACGATTGAGGACGTCTTTCGCTAAAACTTTTCGCGTTGATCAACAGTTCGCTCGCCGATGGCCTGCGACAACTCGATCGCTGTACTTCATTTCGGGGCTTCTAAGCGCCCGATGTTTTGTAACGCGACCTTTCATGCGTTTGCGCCACATCTGAAATGAATTGGGCTTTAGCGCCTGGCGCATGAGCCAGACAACCTCGGCTTCCGACCACCCGGTGCGCTCGTAAATAGTCTCAAAAGCAGTCCGGTCTTCCCAGGCCATTTGAATAAGAGCCGACCTCTCTTCATTCGAGACATTTTTTAGTCGGCGAATCGCGGGGGTTTTCATTCAGCGGTGATCAGAAGGCACAATTAGGCTTGAGATTGAAGGCGCACAGCGTCATGCCGTAAGCCTACCTTATCGCACCAATGAACTCCAACGTAACAGCGTCCTCTTCACCCGCATAAAAGGCCATTAGGGCATTACGAAAGCAGTAATCGCTGAGCGGAACATACTTAAAAAGGGTCATACACGAGCGGAACTTTAAGGCATCCACATCGCCGAAGATCTGAGCCGCTGCTTTATCCTGATGAGTAAGAACCAAGCGTGTGCATTGCAAGAGACGCTGGCCAAGAACAGGGTGCTGAAGATAGTCTGCAGCTTGTTTCAGGTCATCCAGCCCATATTTTTGCGCCTTAAGACTCTTGCCCAAAACCTTAAGTTGCGGAAAGATGTACCACATCCAATGTGTTTCTTTATTGCCCTTCTGTAACTCGTCAATAACCTCGTCGTACACCATGCCTTGTGCCTGAATGAAATGTGCAAACGGTTCAAGCTTGTCGACGGGATTTATACGAATACGCAGATTTGGAATCATGTATGCGGAGTATGAAATGATTAATAAGAATTTTACGACGGGTGAAATCGAACATGTATTGTTTGATTCCAGGAGTCGACACCTACAGGTTCAATGGCGCAACAAACGCGTGGCCGCCTATTGCCCAGTTCCCGAAGAGATAGCTCGAAGGTTATGCAACGCTCCGAATCCCGCTACTTACTTTGAAGACCGAATTGCAGAGGAGTATCCCAAGGTACAGCCCAAAAAGGGCCAAGACCAAGACGACGCAATGAAGAAACTAAATGATCTTTTTGGCGGCTAGATACCAAACAAGCTCATTTTTATTCGTTTTTCTTGAACTCGTGTGGCTCGTCTGGAGCCAGATATTGGACTAGTAACCCGTTTCAGTCGATCACTTGAGAGCGCTAAAAATAAGCGTACGTTATACGCTAGCGCACCCAACTCACAAGAAAGAAAACAACTGTTCCTGCAGCCAGCACTGCAAGTAGGTCTCGGCGCAGCCACCAGGCCAATAGGCCAGCCAGTCCCGCTATCCATCGAGGATTGTCAAAGCCTAAAAAAAGCTCGCCTGCAGGGGCTAAAAACTGAGGCGTAACGACGGCCGCAAGTGCTGCCATGGGCGCATAGCGAAGTCCCGCCTCAAGCCATTCCGGGAATCGAACTTGCGTAGGCAAGAAGAGGGCACCTGAACGTGTCAAGCAGGTGCAGACACCTAGACCGACGAGCGTGATCCATATCTGAAGGTCTGTCACCTTGCATCCCCGCTTGGCTGTCTGTGGTCGTCTCGCGCAACTCGTCGAATCAAGCTGGCGGCAGTTAAGCCAGCAAGAATAGATACGAGAAGACCAAGATTCATGGGAAGCCCAAGAGTAAGCAAAGAGGTGCCCCCAGCAGCCATTACACAAGCCAGCGCGGGCCGATCTCTCACCATGGGAAGCATGACTGCTAAAACTGCAAGGGCCGCAAGAAACGAGAGGCCAGAGCCTTCGGGAAGTTGGGACCCAAGCCATATACCAACAAGCGACGACACCTGCCATGAGACCCAGCTCATAAGGCTACCCATACGAAAGTACTGAATGGGGTCAAACGCCTCGGGAGGTTGGCTGACGCGTCGATTCACGCTTGCAGCCACAATGTCGGTAATAACCGCGCCGTGCAGGAACCGACTTGTTCCGTGAAGGCGAGCCATCCAGTCACGATGACTAAGCGCGTAAATAACGAACCGAAGGTTAATGACCAGTGCGGTCAGCCAGATTAGCCAAAGCGGTGCCGCCATGGCAATAAGCGGTAACGAGGCCAGTTGTGCGGTGCCGGCGAACACAATAAACGTCATACCAACGGCCTGCCAGGCTGTAAGGCCAGACTCCACCATGGCCACACCGGTAACACAGCCCCATGTGGCCATGGCAAGCATGCCGGGGGCAAGGTCTCGAAGAGCTAAACGCGCACTCGGATGAGAAAAAGAAAAAAGGGAATGAATGGACTTACGCAACGGAGGGTGACCTTAAAGGTGCGGGGGTCACAAGCCTAATGCACGCGCCACTATCTCAACTAAAGAGCGTTCAGAGGAATTTTGAGGTACGCGGTTCCATTGGCCTCGGCGGGGGGAAGCTCGCCCGCGCGAATATTGACCTGAATAGACGGCAAGAGCAGAGTTGGCATGGCAAGCCCAGCATCGCGTTCCGAACGCATTCTCACGAACTGGTCTTCGCTAACACCATCATGAACATGAATATTGCTTTGGCGTTGCTCGGCTACGGTGGTTTCAAAGCGAACAGGGCGATTGTCTGGCGGATAGTCGTGGCACATAAACAGCCGCGTCTCGCCAGGAAGACTTAGTAGTTTTTGTATAGAGGCGTAGAGAGTTGTTGCACTGCCGCCGGGGAAGTCGCAGCGGGCGGTACCAACATCGGGCATAAAAAGAGTGTCGCCCACGAACACCGCATCGCCAACCCGATACGCCATACAAGCCGGAGTGTGGCCTGGCACAGCCATAACCTGAAAGGTGAGTTCGCCAACAGAGAAGGTTTCTCCGTCATCGAAAAGTGCATCAAACTGAGATCCGTCTTCGCAGAAACTCTTCTCTAGATTAAAAATCCCTTTGAAGACTTTTTGTACCTGAGTAATGGGCCGGCCAATGCCAATTTTCCCTCCAAGCAATTGTCTTAAATAAGGCGCCGCGGTGAGATGGTCGGCATGAGCATGTGTCTCAAGAATCCATTGCACCCTTAGTTGGTTCTTCCTGACGTAGGCCACGACTTGATCGGCCGACGCTGTCGTGGTTCGGCCTGACTTCGCATCGTAGTCGAGCACCGAGTCAATAATGACGCAGTCCGACCCTACACCCTGATGCACAACATAGGTGACCGTCCAGGTGCCCGGGTCGAAAAACCCCATAACCTCGGGGAGGCACAGCGTTTTGTTCATCATGCTGAGCCGGCTTCTCTGTCAATCTCTGCGAACACTTCGCGCGCAAGGCGCGTACTTTCAACACCCGCAGGCACCCCACAGTAAATGGCAGCCTGAAGAATTATTTCGCGAATCTCTTCGCGTGTAAGACCATTATTTAAGGCACCCTTCACATGAAGTTTGAACTCATGGTGCCGGTTTAACGCCATAAGCATTCCAAGGTTCAAGATGCTTCGAGAGCGATGATCCAACCCTGGTCGATTCCATATCTCACCCCAGCAGTAAGAGGTTACGAGTTCTTGCATCGGCCTGCTGAAATCATCGGCGGCTGCAAGCGACTTCTCAACGTAGTCCTTTCCTAACACCTTTGACCGTGTGGCCAGTCCGGCTTCAAAAAGCTTTTTATCCATTCGCCTATCTCCTCTGGGACGTTTCAGAGCAGATTTGACCACAGCTTTTTGGCTTTCTTGGCCTAAGGGTCTCTTTAGAACGTTATAGAGTCGGATCTGGACCCAATACCGGCTGGCCCATGAGCCATACCGGCGGTTAAACTCGTACTCGCTTTAACTGTTAGGAGCGTACGTGATGGAAATCATGATTCTTATTGCGAAGCTTGAAATTGCCGTGCTGCTTCTTTTTTTATTTCGCGCCTGGCAACTGGGCGAGTTTGTCTAACCCCTAGGAGTGCCGCCGTTGTATCTCGGTCACTGAAATATTGAGCCGCTCGGGGTAGATCTTTCGTAAGGCCGCGCCCGCGGCTTTGGGGCAATCCCCATATACCTGCATGGTCACAATCTCGTTTTGCACAAGGTCGGGTTGTTCGCTGTCCTGGTATTCGAAGGCGACATCGGCATAGTGCCAAGTCACTCTGGGTCGTGCAGCCAGGCCCGACCGCTTGCGCTTGCGCATATGCTTGGCTGCTTTGCTCTGGAAATGACTGGCATCTTGGCTATCGCCCGATGGATCCATTAGAAAAAGCAGCCTAACGATGATGATCGAGGCAACAAACCAATACGACCCAAAGAAAACCGAGGCGAAAACCAATGCGAACAGCGCCAGGCCCCAGAAGACCTGAACCGTAGAGGGGAGATTAACGGAAGGGACGTGTTCGAACTGTGCGCGAACCCAAGACGCAATCATGCTGGGATGATAAATTCCCATAACTCTCAAAGCCTTTAGCACCCCTACAGGCCTTACGTGTTTTCCCTCGCAATTACCCTAGGCCTTGTCATCTTCCATGCTTCCCGCCAGTCGTCTTAACGCCCATGGTCAGCCCGTGATCGACCTATGGGCTATTCTGAAAATTGCATTTCCGCTCTTTGTTCAGGCGGGGCTGCAGGCGGCGTTAAATCTTATTGATACTTGGTTCGTTGGCCGTATCAGCGTGGACGCGTTGGCGGGCGTGGGGGGTGTTTATTGGCTTGTCTTAGGGCTTCTGTTCTTTTTAACCGGCATTGGCATGGCCGTTCAAACCCGTGCTGCGCAGTTTTATGGAGCAGGCCGGCGGGACGATGCGGCGGCCGAAGTCTGGTCGGGGCTCTATATCGCTCTCGTGGCCATCCCACTCTGCCTTCTACTTGCATGGGTGGGGCAATTTTTAGTGCCTCTTCTAGGCGTCTCGGTGGCTATTCAAGAGCAGGCCTTGGCTTACTGGAGCCCTCGTGTCTGGGGTGGCCCGTTCATCATCGCCGAAACCGCCGTACTTGCCTTTTTCATGGGAATTGGACGGGTCAAGCTCGCGCTTTTGGTCAATATCTTTATTGTGGTGGTCAACACCGTGCTTAATGCCGTTTTTGTCTTTGGCCTTGGGTTTGGAGTCGAGGGCATCGCCTGGGCCACAACCTTTTCAATTGGGGCCGGCCTTGTCTTCGCGCTCTTGCTGTTTCTCGCCCCCAGTATGCGCGCCCAGTACAACTCCCATAAGGCCTGGCGGTTGCGGCCTGTTGCCATGAAGGGCCTTCTTTTCCTTGGGCTGCCCATTGGTTTTTCAATAGGTGTCGACATTCTTGGTTTTGCCGTCTTCCAGGCCATGATGACAAGGCTGGGCGCCATTGAGGGTGCCGCCTCGCAGGTTGTCATTATGCTTACCTCTGCGGCCTTTCTACCTGCTGTGGGCCTGGGCAAGGCTGGTACCACGCTGGTTGGGCAGTCCATCGGCGCTGGCGAGTACGTATGGGCTCGGCGCCTGGGTAATCGCGTTATTGCGCTATCTGTTATCTACATGTTCTTGTTTGGGCTGCTTCTTGCGCTGTTTGGTCATCAGCTTGTGCAGTGGTTCATTTCGCCCTCTGATCCCTCAGCGCCGGCCTTGGTTGCGCTGGGTGCACAGCTTGCGCTTATTGCTGCTTTCTACCAGGTTTTCGATGGCCTGCATCTGGGTGCTGTTTTCTGCCTGCGTGGGGCGGGCGATGCCAAAACACCCGCCTTGGTGCTGTTTGTCCTTTCATGGGGCTTCTTTATTCCGCTGACCTATGTGCTTACCTTTGCACCCGGGCAGGGCTGGTTTGGTTCACTGCCTGCCCTGGGCTATGGGGCCGTGGGCGGATGGTGGGCGGCCAACCTCTACATCTTCGTACTTTCCGTCTTTCTGGCCTGGCGCTGGTGGAAGGGCGCGGTCTTTCAAAGGGTGGTGGCTTGAATCAAGGTCAGCCGCCTGCGCCTAACGAGCAGCAGGGCGGTTTTGCCCTTGTAAGGTCGCACGACCTCGCCCAGTTACGCGAGCTTCTCATTCAGTTTCAGCAGGCCAATGCCCTACCACCGTTGCACGCTGAAACCATCCTGGTACAAAGCAATGGCCTTGCCCAATGGCTGCGCCTTGGCTTTGCGCAAGCGCAGGGCTGTGCCACCGGGCTTAACTTTAGTTTTCCCTCGCGCTTTATCTGGGACGCATACCGCGCGGTCTTAGGTCATAACAGCGTTCCAAGCCAGTCAAGCCTCGACCGCTCAAGCCTTGTCTGGCGGCTTATGCGAGTGCTACCCGAGTTTCTACAAAGGCCCTCGGCAGAGGCACTGCGTCATTTTGTAGCCGGCTCGCACGCTTCTTTCCCAAGTCTTAGCGGGCTACGCCATTACTGGCTAAGCGCGCAGCTTGCTGATCTTCTCGATGCGTATCAGGTCTATCGGGCCAATTGGCTGCAGCAGTGGGAGGGAGGGCATTGGCCATCCGAACTCCATCACTACAAGCATCACCAATGGCAGGCGGAACTCTGGAAGGCTGTTAGTCAGCAGGCCCAAAGCGACCTCGCGAACTCCCAAAGAGCCAATCCATCGGGCCAAGGGCTTCATTCGCCCTGTCTCGGTCGCGCCGATAGCTTTGCAGCCTTTAAAACAGCGGTCTTGGCGCAGCCCCTTCACTCGCCGCGTCCAGTCGGGCTTCCCGAGCGACTCATTGTTTTTGGTATTGCCTCGATGCCCGAGCAGCAGCTTGAGGTGCTCTCGCTTATTTCCCGCTGGACAAAGGTGCTAGTTTTTATTCTTAGCCCAACGTCCTATTGGGCCGAGTCAAGCGCGGGCCACCCTCTGCTTGCCCGATGGGGAAAACAAACCACAGATTTCACGCAACTGCTCCTTGACATTGAAGAGCGAGCCCAACGCGAGCATCAGCTGCGGCCCTTAAGCCTTGCCTTGGGTATGAGCGCGTCAGAGCTCTTTGAGCCCCGACCCGAGGCGCACGCGCTGGCAAGGCTTCAGAACGCTATGTTGAGCAATACGAAGGGCACGTCGGGGGACCGTATTGCGCCCGATGACTCCATTCATTTCTTCACAACACACAGCCCCTTGCGCGAGCTTGAGGTCTTGCACGACAAGCTTCTTGATGCCTTGCAAAGCGTTCCTGGGTTGCAGCCGCGTGACATTCTAGTCATGGCACCCAACCTGGGGCAGTATGCGGCACTTATACCGGCAGTCTTTGGGCCTGTCTTTAATGGCGATTCGCGCGCACTGCCGTTTTTTGTTGCCGATGCAAGCAGCCAAGACACTCAACCACTGGTGCATGCTTTTTCTTGGCTCTTAAGGGCAGGGGGCCAGCCCATCACTGCAGAGGAGCTCCTTGCCTTTATTGAAAATTCGCTGGTCATGCAGCGGTTTCAGTTCTCGGGCGAAGACCTTGAAACTCTACGCACCTGGGTGGGTGCGGCGGGTATCCGCTGGGGCCTGAATGCAAAGCATCGGCAGGCCTACCTTCAGTCACTCCTCTCCGGTGCGCATCAAGGCCTCTCCAACGGGTCAACACACAGTCAGGGGGTGCAGCAAAGTAAGAGCGAACAGCAGGACGACACCATTAGCTGGACAGCGGGTCTACGGCGTCTGTTACTTGCCTATGCGGCAGGTTCCTCTGCCGATCCATGGCAGGGTATTGCACCCGCCGAAGGTCTTGAGCTTCAGCCCGAGCTTCTCAATAAGCTCATAGAGCTAATTCACTTTGTTGAGCAAACCTTACAGCAGTTTCAGATTGACGCGCCGGTTGTGCATTGGTGTGACAGGCTTGCCCAGCTTTCTCAGAGTCTTTTAAGGGCGAATGGTCCTTCCGTGAACGACAACGAGCGGCTTCTTAACATGGTGCAGCAAAGCCTGCAGGCCTGGCGTAACGAGGCCGCATTGGCAGGCTACAGCCAGCCCATTCACTATCGTGTTGTTCAAGAGCACTGGCTTCCCGAACTGACTGGCGAGCGGCAGGCTCAGCGCTTCTTCAGTGGAGGCATTACCTTTGCAAGCTTCACACCACTGCGCTCCATCCCCTTTCGGGTGGTCTGTCTTTTGGGCATGGCCGATGGTCAGTTCCCACGGCCCAATCACCAGTTCGACATCGACCTCATGGCGGCTGCGCCTCAGGCTGGCGATCGCTCACGCCGCGACGATGACCTTACCCTGTTACTTGAAGCCGTGGGGGCGGCGCGCGACAGGCTTTTAGTGTCCTGGGTGGGGCGGCGAATTCAAGACAACTCCGAATGCCCACCCTGCCTTCCCATT
>Ga0181601_10004147_pt1 | contig 12161 bp, 10 predicted proteins | sample 041ome_8_FD_133020 | JGI IMG/M metagenome (GOLD analysis project Ga0181601, IMG submission 133020) | Coastal salt marsh microbial communities from the Groves Creek Marsh, Skidaway Island, Georgia - 041407BS metaG (megahit assembly) | ecosystem: Environmental > Aquatic > Marine > Intertidal zone...
CTGTTTTGACTCCGATCGTTGCCGAGCTGGGTGCGGGAGAGGTGCTGACTGACGACCATATTGCCAAGGTATCGGTAGTGGGCGTTGGTATGCGTTCACACTCGGGCGTGGCGGCGACCATGTTCAAAGCATTGGCTGATGTGGGCGTGAACATTCAGATGATCAGTACCTCGGAGATCAAAATCTCGGTGATCATCGAGGAAAAATATCTTGAACTGGCCGTACGGAGCCTGCATTCTGCGTTCGGTCTTGATACAGTCGAGATCGCGTAAGCATCCCGCGCTGGCGCGCCGGGATCAGAGACACCCGCTGGAGAGTGGGATCCTCGGAACAAGGAAGTGAGCTATGTTGATTTTGACGCGCAGAGTCGGTGAGTCCCTGATGATCGGTGACGATGTCACGATTACCGTGCTCGGTGTCAAAGGCAATCAGGTCCGCATCGGCGTGAACGCACCTAAAGAGGTGGCAGTGCACCGCGAGGAGATCCTCAACCGCATCGAAGAAGCGGCGGCTGAGAACTCGAGCGATGACTGACAGTTTTTGAATTTGGGGAGGTAGCTGAGGGGTTTCGGCGACACTCCGATCAAAGACCGGGCGGGCAAGAAAATTATTATGCCTGCGATTCGCTGCTTACGAGAGGGAAAGGACTCACTCCTTTGAAGGCGGTATTCGCTAGGTTAAGCAAATCTCGCCCTTACCGTGATGTGCATCCGCGTCATCTGGGAAATAGGTCCATGCCTGCATTATGGGTCTTCAGTTGCCTCAGGAACTGATCCGTGAAGTCGCCTCTAGCCTCGTGATGGAGGTGATGTGGGGAGTCAAAGAAGTTATCGTCGCTCAGCATTGAGTCAAAGGGGTCTCCCACGTATTGCACACCGCGGTCCTTCACCCAGCGGGAGACATTCTCGTAGTATTTTTTTTCGCCCTCGTTGCTTTCGAAAAGGGTTCGATATTGCATCGGTTGAGGGAGAACGATGAGCCGAGCCCCGCGGTCTGTCCAACGTTGCCAATATGTCGACCACAGGTCTAGGCCAAGATTTGGATCCTGCGTGTTGTAGTCTCTTCCATAACGGCCGGCTTCGGCGTCACGCACTGCTGCAATCATGTAGTCCGCGCGGGAGGCTAGATCGTTCCCTGTTTGGTCTCCACGGACATCGGTATTGTGCGGTCCATAGAGGCCCACAACTGCAAAGCCTTCTGGTAGACCTTTAAAGCCCTCCACTAGACGCAGTAAAGAAACTTGCCACAGCGCGTCCAGTAGCGTTCCAAAGGGCCATGCACTCAAATGCTTTGGATATTCCAGAGCGTAGTCGATCATCACATGATTCGGCAGTCCGCCCCAGGTCAGTAGCGCATACTCAAGTGGCATGAACACAAGGTCGCCACGGCCAATTACATTGTCTGCGTATGCCGCGATCGCGTGTGGACCGATCCCGGCTGATACCCCCAGGTTGACCGCGGGCCTGTTAAATGCCTCCTCGAGCTTGCCGGAGTCAATGCCGAACAAGGCGGCGGAGCCACCGACTACGACAATCTTCGGTCCTTTGATTGCCTTCGCGCGGGCCATTTTCTTGGCGTAGGATTCGACAATCCACTGGTTGTGGGGGTGTGCCCCGCCTAACTGAGCGATAAAGATAATGATCCAGAGGGTCAGCCACGTGACAGCGCCGACTCCAAGACCCATCCACCATTGCCGTGACCGCAAAATCATCAGAACTGGAAATATAGGAACGGTTGTTCCGGGCGCGCCGTCATCGCCTTGCCGACCATCAGCAACAATATGGCAGTTACAGCGCCACGCTCCAAAGGCCCTGCTTTAAGGCACCATCGCCAAGCAGTTGGCCGCAGATTCAGGGTCCCCAAAATCAGGGCGCTGAGCAGAAGCACGACAATCGCCGGCGAGTCTTGCGTCGAAAGCCGGGCGACCGGCTGTATGAGGTCCCATAAGGTTGGCCATGACGTTGTTTTCAGATCCGTGAGCCCGCTATAGAGGACGGTGGACGTTTCGACTGTGGGTGATCGAAATAGTATCCAGAGCATCATTATTAGGCTCAAGCTGTAAAGACGGCACAGCCATCGGGATTCAGGCATCCAAACTGGCCGCAGCCTGCGCCAGATTCCCTCTAGGATAAGAAGTAATCCGTGCAGTCCCCCCCAGATGAGGAATTGCCATCCAGCGCCATGCCAAACGCCACACAATAGCATGGTAGCCAGCACATTAAAGCTGCGGCGCGCAGCACCCCGACGGTTTCCACCCATGGGTATGTAGACATAGTCGCGAAAGAAGTGGGAAAGTGTGAGGTGCCAGCGCCGCCAGAAATCTGTGATTGATGTTGCGCGATAGGGTGCACGAAAGTTCTGCGGCAGACGCAGGCCAAAAAGAAGGCCCAGGCCGACAGCCATGTCTGCGTAACCTGAAAAATCACAGTACAGCTGCGTCCCGTAACCCACGGCGGCGGCGATAGTGTGAACTGCATCGGAACCGACCGGCTGCGCGAACAGCGCGTCGACGCCCGGTGCTAGAGTGTCGGCAAGCAGTACTTTCTTGGCTAGGCCGATCGACAGCAGACTTAGTCCGAGGCTCAAAGGAATAGCGCGCTGCCCGAGCGTTCGCAGTTGTGGGAGCAGACGGCGCCCGTGAACAATTGGGCCGGCAATCAACTGTGGAAAAAAAGAGACAAACAGCGCAAATCGGTGAAGTGGATAAGTGAAGGTCGTCCCCCGATACCGGTCGACCTGAAACGCTATAATCTGAAAAATAAAAAACGATATCCCTAGCGGTAGCGAATCCAGTAATTCAACACGGTTGGAAGCACCGCCGAAGAGCCAGGGTAGGTATTTGTAGACCGCAAGCACCGCCACATTCGCGACGCAGATCGCAATAAGAAAACCCCGCGACCTAAACCGATGGCCTGCTTTGGCTGCGCCGAAGTTCGCTGCAATTACAGCCAGCAACAGCACTAGGTCGCTCACTTCCCAGCGCGCGTAAAACACAAAGGAGGCACTCAGTAGCCAGAGTACCAGCAGGTCGGATCTTTGTGCAGTGCACCGCAACAGCATAAAACCCAGCCATACGATGGGAAGGAAAACGTAAAGGAATTCCGCGGAGCTGAAGATCACAGAGCCAGGTACGCTCGGTAAAAAATCGGGTGAGCTCAAGTGTATAGCGCGTGTTCATCGACGTCTATGTGCATCGCGAAAACACGCTTCTCCGTTGTAAGCTCGTTAAAGTAAGGGGCAAAGCTGAGTTCGCTAGGTTGATTCAACAGATCAGTCAGCGTTAGTTGCCATATCGAGCAAATGCCTGAGGAGCCATACCGCGGCCGTGATTCAATTAGCGATGATGAGCTCTAGCTGTGCCAGAGAAGCGTCTCGCGGGGCTGGCGCGATGCCGATAAGGCGGTCACTGCGATGACACTGCAAGATATCTGGTACCCGAGGCATCGCCACTCGCAAAGAGGCTAGGGAGGCTCTAGGCGCGAAGTGGGATCTGAAGGTCTGATTTTTTGCGTCCGCAGGGGGGGCAGTTTTAGCCCAAAGAACAGCGGATGCTAAGTCCTGTAGCTTGCTAAAGCGAGCGAGGCTCGAGGCAAGGGTTATGAGCTTGACTCGTTAAAAGACATCCTCATCTCGCAGTTGCTGATGCGGAACATGCCGCTGCTGGGCAAGTGAGAGGAGCCATGCGTCAACGGTGCCTACAAAGAACTTATACGGTCATGTAATATCGCAAATGGCGGAAGGTGTGATAGCCTCCCGCCTCCGAGAAATACAGCATTCATGGGTTTAGGCGGGAGTTTGTAGCCACTTTTGTAGCCAGTCAGGCTCGAGGTGCAGGCTAGGCAACGTAGGCCCTTGATTTTACTTTTCGGAGAAGTGGCCGAGTGGCTGAAGGCGCTCCCCTGCTAAGGGAGTATACGTTAATAGCGTATCGAGGGTTCGAATCCCTCCTTCTCCGCCATCTTCAAAGCACGGGGCGTCCCAGACGCCCTTTTTTGTGCCTGCCATTTAAAGCAGGAGCAAGGTATCTTAGCCACTGAAGATCCCGTTACGTCATGGAGAGGCCCTGACCAAACGGGGGGATAAATGGGGGGATACCCCCGAATCGGGTCTTAAATGTTCCCCCACACAAGGAGGTGTGTGAAGCTCAATAACCGTGCGGTAGACAACGCCAAGCCCCGTGAGAGAAAGTGAAAGCTCGCTGACGGTGGTGGCCTGCACCTGTTGATCCGTCCCAACGGTGGCAAGTACTGGCGCTTCAAGTACCGGCTCGCTGGCAAAGAGCAGGAGATGGCTCTCGGCGTTTATCCCGAGGTCAGCCTCAAGCAGGCCCGGCAACGACATCAGGCGGCTCGAGAGATGCTTGCCAGCGGCATTGATCCCAATCGGGACAAACGTGATCGCAAGCTCGCTGCACTGGATGCGGCTGGCAATACCTTTGGCGCTATCGCCGTTGAGTTCGATGAGGTAAAGATGACGGGCTTGGCCCCGCTATTGGGCCGCGGCGAAGACCCTTTACTTGATTTAATGCTAGGGGTTCAGAGGCCCGTTTTGAAAAGGGTATTCCCCGATCGGATGCGCGCTCGAAAATCGCTGATTTGCGGCCACCTTTTGTTGGGAAATACGCCCTACATTCATTGATTGAACACCTATCATTTGTTGGGTACAACATGTTTATGAATCTATTTGTGCGCTCACTGGTGTTCACGGCAGCCTTTCTATGCATCGAGGGGGCGTTCGCCGGGTCCTGCACCGAGGCCAGTTACAGCCTGACCAAGCAAGAAGAGGTTGATGCTCTGGGCGCTACTGGTTGTGATGTGATCACCGGGGATCTCTCGGTAGACAAAAGCCCTGACGTCTATAACTTGGAACCTCTGGTCGCTCTCACCCGAGTCGAGGGCGCGATAAAAATCAGTGGCAACACCGCACTGCTGAATCTTGACGGCTTGCTGAATATCTCGAGGGCGGGGTCGGTAGAAGTCGCCGAAAATACGATCATGACAAACGTCGATGGGCTGACTGGTTTATTAGAGGTTGGGGCATTGAAGATTAGCACTAACCCGGTTTTGAGGGACTTGAAGGGTTTGGACGAATTGGTCTCCGTTACGGGAGACTTGACGATCGAGAGCAATCCATTAATCGAAAATCTGGATGGATTACGGCGCCTGATCCGCGTCGGAGGCACGCTGACAATAGAGGACAATAACGCCCTTCAGGATCTCGATGGTCTATCCAAATTGACGCAGATCGGCACTGCGCTGACGATCAAAGACAACCCCGGACTCACCAATATCCGCGGCCTGTGGGGGCTGAACGCGATCAGCGAGGTCGTGGCGTCTGCTTCCGCTTTGCAAGGGGGCTCAATTTCGCCCGCCTCTCAGCAAGTGCTACCCGGACTGTCGGCGCAGTTCACGGTTACCGCGGATAATGGGTACTCATTCAGTTCCATGACCGGCACTTGCCCCGCAGGTCGTTTCGACGGTACCACCTACACTACCGGCCCGCTCACCGAGGACTGCACAGTAGTAGCGAACTTCACCAATATTGCCAGATTTACGGTGACCGCCTCCGCGCTGACGGGGGGCTCGATCAGCCCTCTATTTCGCACGGTGGAGGAGGGTGGTTTCGCGACGTTCACGGTAACCCCCGACGCAGATTATTCGTTTAGCGCCGTGGGCGGAACCTGCCCCTCGGGTAAATTAACAGGATCATCGTATGCTACTGGCGTAATCACCGAGGACTGCACGGTGATTGCCACCTTTTCGAGCAATAGCAGTTCCGATTACTGCTCGGGTGCGCCCGCCAATGTAATTTGCGACGCCTCACTTAACCTCGACGATATGTACGGCTCACAAGAAGGGTATGAGATAGCAATCTCTCCGAAGCAAATAGTCTCTATGCCGTTCACTTTGAAGGACGTGGGGTCTAGCGCGAATCAAGTAATCAGCATAGAGACCTTTACCGATCAGGCTGTCTTGGCAGAGCCTTTCAAATTTAGGCTTTGGGCTTCGAAGACGCCCGGGGGAGACGCGTACAGTGCTCAATGTGACGGTTATGCTGCTATCGCAAGGCTTGTCTCTAAGTTCGTACAATTTAACTCCAGCCGCAGTTGTTCTCTGCCGGCCAGTGGTGGCGTTTTCTACGTCAACTTTGCCATTACCTGTCAATTCGGTACCCCCGGTTGCACTTCGACCGATGACATGTATGAGTATGGATCTCTTTACAAGTTTTTCCTCTCTCGCTACGTTCAGTGATGAAAATGAGATTTGGAGACGTTAAACATGTGCCGGCTGATCGGACGATTGTTACTCGCTAAGTAAGAGCACTGAATTATTACGTGTAATCGAGGCTGACCGTGTAAAGAGGCGGACTCATTTTTTAGGGATAAGCGTTCATGATTCGACTGACATATCTCTGCATCTGCTGTCTACTCAGCGCGCCGCTCAGCAAAGCAACTGGAGTGCTTCTGATTCTTCTGGGAAGTTCCAATTTGTGGGGCAGTAGCACCCTCGCCAACAGTGGCATCGAGGTTGTCATCGAGGGGAACCAATCTCTTCAGAATTTGGATGGCTTGGAGGGTGTGATTGCTCTAAAAAGTCTCGCCATAAAAAGTAATGATGCGTTGACGGACCTTGACGGGCTCAGAAATTTAGAAAAGATCGCCGAAGCCCTCGATGTGCAAACCAACGCCACGCTGAAGGACTGTGCCGCTCTCGCGCCGGTGTTGGGCTGGCCTGATGGTAAGGATAAAAAGGTGGGCACGGTCAGTATATCGGGTAACCCCGCGGTCTGCTCCTCCGACACCGAGATTTTGGTCAATACCCTGGCGCCCACGCCTCCGGTCATCACCGGTCATTCTGCTGGGTCCATCTTGGCGCTCGATTTTGCTCGTTCAGTGGAGCAGGAGTCTATTTTCCCGGTGACGGGTCACCGCGCGACCTGCACCAGCGATACCTCGGTATCTGAGTCCTGGTTTGGACCGGCATTAGTCGATCTGACCCCCGTGAGTCGCACACTCGAGGTGGCGGGGTCAGGTGGAGGTGCTACCTCGTCATTTGTTGCCGAGCTGGAGGTTGGCATCGACATTTTCCATACTGACCCGGCTGACCTGCTGGTCACTTTGAAAAACCCTGATGGGGTGCCCATTGTGCTATGGGATCAGGGTAGCCCCAACTCCGAGAATTTAGTAGGCACTTTCCCCACGACACTCACACCGGTGCAGCCCCTGAGTGAAATCGCGCGTGAACGAATGGGTGGCATTTGGACTTTGGTCGTGGAGGACGTGGGCATCGGTCCTATTATCCGCGGCGGGGGCCTTAGAAGCTGGAGCTTGCGGATCTCAGAAAGGAGCGTTGTCGACGGATCAGTAAACCCGCCGCTTAGGATTCAGGGTGTGGGCCAAAGGGCTCGCTACAGCTGTACGCTGGCTGCTCTGTCGAGGCTGGGTGCAACGCCCGTATCGCGAGCTTACTCCGTCACAGTCCCGGGCCCGCCCTCGCGACCGAGCATCAGGGCAGCTGACTATGAGGATGGCGCAATCTCGCTGTATGCGACCGTCGGTGACGACGGTGGCTCGCCAGTTACAAGCTTTACGGCAGCATGCAGGAGCGGAGCCACCACCGTTATTGTAAGCAGCAGCACTTCGCCAATTACTCTCTCCGGCCTCGCAAGCGGCGTATCTTATGTCTGCAGTGTGACTGCTGCCAATGCGCTGGGTACAAGCGTAGCGTCCGCCCTGACACCCCCGATCAGTACGGAAGAAATATTTAGTGGGCTCCCCATCTGGTTGCTGTACCAGGCAACCCAGTGAAATTGCTGGGGGATGCGCTTTGCTGATAAGTGGTATAAAGAATCGATCATTGGATCTGTCTAGGAAAGCCGAGCAAATGCGGTCTATCGTTTTTTTATCGCTGGTCTTGATGCTGACCGGTTGCGGTGTAGGATCGGGCTCCGGCTCGTCCGGTGGCGTTGGGGCCAGAAGCTTACAAAGTACCGCGCCCACTGCCGATGCTGGTTCAGACCGAACCGTCGATACAGGCGCCGTGGTGAGTTTGGATGGGAGCGGATCATCAGATCCTGACGGTGACTCACTTACCTTTTCCTGGAGCTTCCAACTTCGTCCCTCGGGGAGTAACGCCTCGCTGAGCGATGAGACCGCTCAAAACCCGTCTTTTAGGGCAGACATCGCTGGTCAGTACGTGTTGGAACTTGAGGTTAGTGATGGCAGTGAAACGAGTACGCCCGTCTCGGTCACGATCACTGCAGTCGCTCCCAATACTGCCCCGGAAGCAAATGCTGGCAACGATCAAAATGTGGCTACCGGCGCCACAGTCCAACTCGATGGCTCAGCCAGTATCGACTCTGATGGCGACTTGATCACCTACGCCTGGACAGTGGCGTCCTCCCCTGATGACAGTGCCGCGTCGCTGTCTGATGCGACAATAGTGAACCCAACCTTCGTCGCCGATCTAGATGGGCAATACACGCTGGAACTGGTCGTCGCTGATTCAGAGCTGCAAAGTGCAGTGGATGCAGTGACGATTACCGCGGAGACCGCCAATTCAGTGCCCGTAGCGGAAGCTGGCCCCGATCAAAATGTCGCCACGAACTCAATCGTTTCGTTGAATGGCGCGGCAAGCAGTGATGCTGATAACGAGGGACTGTCTTATCAGTGGGAGATACAGACCAAACCCGAAGGCAGCGCAGCACAGCTTGATGACGCTACTGCAGCCACTCCCAGTTTTACCGCTGATGTTGATGGGACGTATGTCGTCAGCCTGACAGTCAATGACGGTAAAGTTGATAGCTCGCCAGACAACCTCTCGGTCGTTGCCACCACGGCAAACTCCGCACCCGTCGCAAATGCCGGCGCCGATCAGAGAGTGCCCATTGGTGCGCAGGTAAACCTCGATGGAGGCGCAAGTTCCGACGCTAATGGAGACACGCTCACTTTCAGATGGCAGTTTTCCTCAGTTCCTGCCGGTAGCAGTGCCGACTTATTGAACCCTGATGCCCAGATCGCTACCTTTACGCCGGATGTTGCGGGCACCTACGTAGTGAATCTCACGGTCAATGACGGAGCTGCTTCCAGTAATGCGGACCCTGTCTCCGTGACGGTTTTGGCTAGTCTTGCTTTAGAAGAGGTCGACGCCTTTTTCGGCAACGAGCAGCTGGCGTGGCCGTACTCGAGTAGCGCCACTATCTCGGTAACTACCAATGATTTCAATTGCACCCTGGGTAGTTTCCGTCTGATGGCATCTGGGGGCGACTTTACGATTGTCAAAGTGAGCGCGAGATCGGCTGCCCCCGCTGTCACTGCGTCTTTCTCCGGGTTGACGGAATCTCAAACCGTGTCCGATGGCAGCAGCCTAGACTTCAGTCTCATGTCATCGGACACAGGTGGCGCTGTATCTGCAAACTATTCTTTCGAGGTTCTTGAGACGGGCGATACATTTGATGTCTCGCTACAGGTGGATTGCAGCACCCCTTGAGTTCCCGGGGGGTCAAAAAGGCCACGCAATGTGGCCGGCCTCAGGGCAAACTCGCCGCAAGCTCGAGAGGTGAGTACGGGTTCATCAAGCGAATACTCCGCGTCTCAAGGGCCTTTTAAGTATGAGAAGTATAAATGGGGTGGCTGGTAACTGGTCGTCGAGAAAGTGGTCGTGGAGGCAGGAGATCATGGAGCCTCTGGTGAATATCACGTCGCTAAGAATTTCCCGCTGGTAAGTTTCGGCGGTTCGCAATGGTGGCTAGTCTTATAGGTGGTTTTTATCTTAGTAACATCAACACAGCCTCGGGGGTCGCGTTGGCTTGAGCGAGCATAGCTGTACTCGCCTCCCTGAGAATTTGTGCTCTGGCCAATGATCCAGTGGTGGTGCCGTAATCTGTGTCCAGTATTTGACTACGACTAGCCTTAGTGGCGATGGAGCGAGTGGTCATACTGTCTATCGCATGAATTAGCCGGTTGTGCGTCGCGCCAAGTTTTGCCCGGGATGACATGACGTTCGCGAGCAGGTCATCAATATTCTCTACGGTAGATTTCGCAGCGCCTATGCTGACGTTAATTCTATGATTTGGGTGGTTTGTATCGAGAATATGATTCGAATACATACTGCCAGCAGTCTCGCCCCTAAAAGATCCCAGATCACCATTGGTGTCTCCCTGCATGTAGAAAAAGTTGCCCCAGCCGGACAGGACTTCGGGATAGGTGAAGGAATAAGGTGGGAAATCTGGTGTGAAGGTGGTGGTGATTGATCCTGCCGACCCAAGATTAAAGTTGAGATCCATGACGACGGCTTGGCCGTCGTTTCTCCACCCCGTTGCGCCTGGCACTTTACCGTCCGGATTAAAAAAAACGTTCAAGTTCTGGTAAGTAGTGTTAGTAATAATTGACTCAATACCCAGCACAATCTCATCAAATTCCCTCTGTATCATCTGGAGGTCCGCTGGGCTAGTGGTGCCTGTAGAGGCTTGCAGGGCGAGTTCTCTCAGGCGCTGATACATGTTGCCCATCTCTACGAGCGCACCATCAATGATCGATACCATTCCTATAGCATCCGCCGCGGCATTTATTGCGGTATCCAACTCTCTAATTTGAGAGGTCATTCGGGTACTAATCGCCAAACCGGATGCATCGTCTGACGCCGAATAAATTCGAGACCCGGTCGAAAGGTGCTTTATGGCACCATCCATATCGCGTTCACTCCCGACCATTGCAGCCCGGGCGGTCGTAGCGCTGTGGTTGGTATGAATAATCATTGGTAGCTTTTAGCTTGAGCAATCATGTTAAAGCTTAGTTTTCTTATATCTCATATATAGGACCTATCGGACGGTGGAAATGGAAGTTTAGAGCTTGAAACTAGTCTGGGGGTCGAGTGCGGCCTGAATGAATACAGCTGACCTTCTCCCCAAAAACGTAACCAAAACGCGTGAGAGATTTCCCGCTAAGCTGACCGGAAGTCTCACGATGAAGAGCAAGCGATACACCGAAGAGCAGATTATTGGCTTTTTAAAAGCGCATGAGTCCGGCGCAAAAGTGTCAGACCTAGTCCGCCAGCATGGATTCTCGGAGCAGAGTTTTTACCGTTGGAAGTCCAGGTATGGCGGCATGGAAGTGTCCGAAGCCAAGCGGTTAAGGGATCTTGAGGCAGAGAATGCACGCCTCAAGAAACTGCTTGCTGTAGCTGAGCTGGATAAGGCGATGCTGAAGGATGTTGTCTCAAAAAAGTGGTGAAGTCGGCGGGGCGTAAGCGCCTGGTCGACTACCTGCAGTCGGAGTATCACATCAGCCAGCGCCGCGCGTGCCGGCTGCTTCCCATTATCCGCAAGGCGATCCGGTATCAGACGGTCGCGACCTGATCGCGACACCGATGTCATCAAACGGCTGAGGCAGCTAGCTGAACAGTATCCGAAGTAGGGATACCTATTGCCATGAGTTGTTGCGTCGCGAAGGTCTTGTCACGAACCGCAAGCGAAGGTATCGCATCCATAGCGAACTGGGCATGCAGGTGAGAACCAAGCGTCGGAAGCGCCTGGTAAGGTCGCGAGTGCCGTTGGAAGCTCCAACCAAGCCCAATCAGCGATGGTCCTTGGACCTACCTCAAGCGATGGCGCACCGCTGAAGCAGGGGTTTGATTATTTCTTTGGCTATCCGACTCAGGTTGCGGCGCACAACTATACCGGCGAATAGCCCTCCCTTGTCACCGCGCTCGAGGGTTTCCATAACGCCAAAAAGGGCCAGACAGCGTGCTTTTGGGGGGCATTGGGGGCTGGTGATCGCTGAATCTAGCAATACCAATGGTTTTAGGCTCTTTTTCGACGCACTCCTTCTCCGCTAAAAATGCAAGGGTCCCGCCGGGGCCCTTTTGCGTTTTTGGGAGAGGGCGGTGTGGACGAAGCCTCCGGTTCGACAAACTCTGCCCAGAGCAGAGTTTGGACGCAAAGCCGACAGGCTAAGCGCCCGTTGGGGTGATTTCGCCGGAGGCAACGGCGAACGAATCAATCCCCCCTTCTCCGCCATCGAACTTAAAGCCCGCTCAGCGCGGGCTTTTTATTTTTCAGAGAGTTGCCCCGAGTTTCCCCGCCCGTATAGGCTTGTGTCCTTGCGAGGTCCTTGAGACGGAGTGATCGTGCGACTTTATAGCCATGCTGATTGCGTCAGCCAC
>Ga0181601_10004149_pt1 | contig 12159 bp, 10 predicted proteins | sample 041ome_8_FD_133020 | JGI IMG/M metagenome (GOLD analysis project Ga0181601, IMG submission 133020) | Coastal salt marsh microbial communities from the Groves Creek Marsh, Skidaway Island, Georgia - 041407BS metaG (megahit assembly) | ecosystem: Environmental > Aquatic > Marine > Intertidal zone...
CCGACTGGTGGAACTGCCGAACGGGAAAAGATTGAAAGACTGGCCAAGTTTGCGGTGGAAAAAGACCTCATTGTGATCAGTGATGAGATTTATGCGGAACTGACCTATGAGGGCGAGCACCTAAGCATTGCCTCTTTCCCAGGCATGGAGGAAAGAACCATTTTTCTTCACGGTTTCTCCAAAGCCTTTGCTATGACTGGATTTCGGGTGGGGTTTGCCTGTGGCCCAGACTGGTTGATCGAGGCGATGATGAAGATCCACCAGTATTGTATGATGTGTGCTCCTATCCTTAGTCAGGAAGCTGCGCTCGAAGCCTTGAGGAATGGAGCGGATGAAGTTGCCCGTATGCGTGAGCAGTATGCCAAGCGGAGGGATTTCGTGGTTCGCCGGTTCAACGAAATGGGCCTAAGTTGCCACCTGCCCCGCGGTTCCTTTTATGCCTTTCCTAATGTCTCCCAGTCCACTGGATTGGATGAAGTCGAGTTTTGTCACCGATTGCTTCGAGAAGAGGAGGTAGCGGTTGTGCCAGGCACTGCTTTCGGTGCTCACGGTAAAGGACATGTGCGGGTAAGTTTCTCCACCTCCTATGAAAAATTAGTGGAAGCAACCAGTCGAATGGAGCGTTTCGTTGACCAGGTTTGTGCAGAGCAGGAATCCGTTCCGGTGGCAGGTTAATCTGTTTCGCCTTCAATCTATCCTATTTTAAGTGAATCCAAGTATTGCTATTGTCGGTCGCCCAAATGTAGGCAAAAGCCGGCTATTTAACCGTCTGGCAGGCAAACGGATTTCCATTGTGCACGACCGTCCCGGTGTGACCCGGGATGTGGTCGTGGCGGATAGTCCGCAGGGTTTTGTGCTGATGGATACCGGGGGAATTGGGATGATTCCAGAAATGACCCCTGCCGAAATTCAAAATGCCACCGAGGATCAGGCAGAATTTGCCATTCTGGCAGCGGACCTCCTTCTCTTTGTGGTCGATGGCCGCTCTGGTATGGTTCCGTTGGATCAAACCTTGGCACAAAAGTTTCGAAAAATGGGTAAACATCCAGTTTTGGTAGTTAACAAAATGGATAACCCGGAAGAGGAGTATTCGTTTGAAGAATTTAAAAGACTGGGTTTTACAAAACAGGTTGGAGTCTCTGCAGAGCATGGACATGGAATCGAACAACTCGAAGAAATCTTTCAGGAAGTTTTACCTTCTCCAACCTTGCCCGGAGATGAGGTACTTAACCAACGCACTTCGATTGCATTCATTGGTCGACCTAATGTTGGGAAATCGTCTCTTTGTAACCGCCTCTTGAATATGAAACGCCTAATCGTGAGTGATGTGCCAGGTACCACGCGCGAGACGGTTGAACTGGACCTCGATTATCAGGCAGAAGGGAGTGAAGACCCTTGGCGTTTTCGTCTCTATGACACTGCAGGGCTCAAGCGGCGTAAGCGTGTGGATAGCTCGCTGGATTATTTCTCCGCGGTTCGGACCAAGCATGCGATTGAGGAAGTCGAGGTAGTCTTTCTTGTGCTCGATGCCCGGGAAGGGGTGACCAAGCAGGACAAGATACTCGCTGGTCATGTGCTCGATGAAGGGAAAGCCCTGGCGATTTTGGTCAATAAATGGGACCTTGCCCTCGATGGGTTCCGCAAGGACCCACTGCCGGGTTATGAGGATGAAAATGCTTTCCGTAAAGCCTACCTGCAATCGGTCCGGAAAGAGCTGTTCTTCCTTCCGGACTCTCCAATATGTTTTGTTTCTGCCCTGTCCGGGTATGCGGTTCAGGATTTCTTACAGGTTGCTCGGGATCTTGATGTTCGAATGGAGAAAGCAATTTCCACATCCGCCCTCAATAAATTATTTGCTGATATGTTCGAGCATCGCCCGCCCGCTAAAGTGGGTGGCAAGAGATTCAAGATTTTTTATGCGGTGCAGGTGGAAAAGCGGCCATTCCGGATCAAATTATTTTGCAACCGGGAGCACAAACTGGATGAGCCTTATCGTCGATACCTCGAAAAAGGCATCCAGAAAAGATTCGGCTTGTCGGGCTGCCCTTTGAAATTTTCCCTAGCCGGTAAGGAAGCACGTTATCAGGAGGAAAAAAAGTCCGCTTAAAGACTAGCCGTTTCGGGCTGCCCAATTTGAAAACCGTCTATTTTGTCAGGGCGGTTTTTTTGTGCTCATAAGGAATTTTGACGAGTTAGCCTGAGCCTGCTATATATTCAGCTTTCTCTCGATGAATAAAAAAAGAAAAATTGCCTTTTTCGGATCGGATGAGATTGCCTTGCCCGGGCTGCGATCCATGTCGGACGCAGGTTTTTGTGCGGAGATTGCTGCGGTCCTTACTCAACCTGACCGCCGTTCGGGGCGGGGACGAAAATTTCAGCCCAATGCAATCAAAGTTTGGGCAATGCAATCCGGTCTTCCCGTGCATGATCCTGAGAAACCTGGGCCGGAGGAAGTCGCATGGTTAAAGGAACTTGGGGTCGACCTTGTTTGGGTCATGGCATACGGTCATATTCTCAAAAAGGATCTTCTCACAGCCGCTCCCCTCGGATGTTTTAATCTACATGCCTCTTTGCTTCCCCAATATCGCGGAGCCTCTCCCATCGAGACTTCTCTGGCCATGGGAGACCGGAAAACCGGGGTCACCCTAATGGAGGTGATCCCCAGGATGGATGCAGGCCCGGTCATTGATGTGGAGGAAGTCGAAATCTCAGACCACGAAACTGGTCCAAGTTTACGCCATAAAATTGCCGATGCCTGTGTGCCAATTGTCCACCGGGCGATGCCCCTGCTTGTGAATGGGAACTATCAAAAAACAAATCAGGATGAACCGCGGGCGACCTATTGCCGCAAGCTCAGCAAAGAAGATGGTCGGATCAACTTTAACATGGCCGGGGAAGAACTAGTCACTCGCATGCGGGCCTTTGCCGGTTGGCCGGGCACATTTTTTACTTATGATGATATTGTTTTGCGGGTTGGGCAACTACGGGTGGTTTCCTGTTCCCAAGTCCTCAAACCGGGGGAGAGGTTTTCCGGTGCTGTACAATCTCTGGTTGTTGGCAGTGGTAATGGTGCGGTGGAAATACTGGAGATTCAAAAGCCTGGAGGGAAGATGTTGCCCGTGGCCGATTTTCTCCGTGGGTTTTCATTGCCGCAAGATGTGACCTTTTCCTCGCCTGTTGATCAGGCTATTCTGCTTCGAAAAATTTAAAATTTTTCCAAAAGAAATCTTGATTCCCGGGGCAAGCTTCGTACCTTAGGAATTGTGGTGTTAATTAAGGGATGTGCGAGTTACATTACCTCGCTTTGTTTTTGGGCATTTTTTGCCTGTTTACCAGGCTTGAGTTTCGCTCAGGATAATTCGCGGATTGTCTTGGCAAATTTAAAGCAGGACCTTGAACTGATCACCCGTGAAGTGAATAGCCTGCGAAGTGAAGTGGAAATGCTTCGGCGTGAAAATGCCCAACTCAGAGTGGTTTTCGATCAGGCACAGCGGTCCAAAAGTCAGTCCGGTGACCAGGACAATATTCACTATCTGGAACTGCAAAACAAGGTTCAAGCACTGGAGGTATCATTCAGGCAAAGCGAAAGAAATAGGTCGTCCACGCATGAGGAGTTGAATAAAAAATTACAACAAATTGTGGAGCAAATGAACAGCGGGTTTGAACAGGTGGCGTCGGTAAAAAGCTCACCTGCCAATGCATCTGGTCCCAGTTTTTCCAGCGATTATCCCAAAAATGGTTTCGTTCATAAGGTGGAAAAGGGAGAGACGGTCAGCAGCATTGCTCAGAAATACAGTTCCAAGGTTTCCTGGATTATCGACGCCAATCAAATTGCCGATCCCACCAAAGTATTTGTGGGTCGTGAGTTATTTGTTCCCCAAAAATGAATACACCTTCGAGAAGACTTGGGCGGGGTTTGGGTAGCTTGATTGCCGGAGGTGGGGCGGTTCACCCGTTTCCTTCTGCTCCGCAACCTGCAGCTATCTCGGTTGAGCAAACCGAGCCGGAAGAGGAATCGATCGTAGAAAATACTCCGGCAACCCAGATAGATTCAGGAACCAGTTCCCAGTTGCAGGAATTATCGCTAAGTCGGGTGGTGCCCAATCCGCATCAGCCAAGAAAGGTGATCGATCCTCACGCGGTGGGTGAATTAGCCGCAAGTATTCAGTCTGAGGGCTTACTCCAGCCCATTGTGGTACGCCCGACGGCCAATGGATATGAGCTGATTGCCGGAGAGCGCAGATGGCGGGCTCATCAACACCTTGGTAAGGAGACGATTTTGGCGCGGGTTTTAGAGGTTTCCGATCTTTCTTCAGCCAGTCTCTCTCTTATAGAAAATTTACAACGCGAAGAGCTCAACCCTCTGGAAGAGGCGATGGGCTATCAATCGCTTGTTTCTGATTTCAGTCTTACCCAGCAGGAAGTAGCCGAGCGGATGGGTAAGAGCCGTTCCCATGTGACCAACCTGATGCGCTTGCTTCAGCTTGATGGTGAGTTGCGGAGGTTAGTTGCTGAAGCGGAGCTTTCGGTGGGTCATGCAAAGGTACTTTTAAGTGTGGAAGATCCCGAAAGAAGACTGGCTATTGGCAGGCAGGCGATTCTTGAGGGATGGACTGTTCGTCAGTGTGAAGAAGCCCTGGCTGTCGGCTTGCAAAACACCGGAATCCCCCCGAGAAAAAAATCATCATTGTCTTCCCTCTATGAAGAATTGGCTGCTTCTGCCACTCAGGTGATAGGTCGAAAGGTTAAAATTAAATCGACTCCAAAGGGCAGGGGTTCTATTACCCTTTCTTTTGGTGATGAGAAAGACCTGCGCAGTCTCTTAGAAAAATTGGGCGTCAATTAATTCTCCTTTCTTTCCGCTGCTGTTTATGAAACATGTTGCCTTTTGAAAGGCATTCTTCATTTTATGACTTTAGACAATTTCTGACATGATCGTTTTTCTAACCACAATCCTGATTCTTCTTTGCATTGCTGTTGTTCTTTTGATTTTAATACAGCGAACCTCCGGGGGTATGGGTTCTGCTCTTGGTGGCGGTGCTGCCGATCAGTACCTTGGTGCCGGGTCCGCGGCTCAGCTATCTAAATTAACTGTCTGGGGGATTTTATTTTTCTTTGCCCTTTCCTTTGCCCTCTATGCACTCTACCAGAGTGACGCCGGTTCCAAAGGCGAACTTCTGCGGGCAGGTGATGTATCTCCTGCGATTCTGCCTGGTGATCTTCCACTTCCCGAAAGTACCGATGTTGTTTTGCCCACCGATGTTTCTTCTCCTGCCGAAACTGAACCGGGTGCTGAAGGAGAGACTATTAGCGAAGATACCGCAGTTCCATCTGCAGAGGGCAAATAGCCCTACCTTCCCCCTTTATTCCTAAGGGTAGGGGATGAGGTGCTTAACCCGAACTTTACCTATCTGCTTACTGGTACTTTCTTTTTTTTTATCGGGCTTTGCCCTGGCTCAATTTCCTGCCCGCGGTTTTTCTTCCATATTGGACGAGGATGAGGCGTCTCAAAGGCTCGATCGGTTCAGGAATATATTCTTTCCTAAGCAAGAAGATCTGCTGCGGCATCGTGCCTATATCTACCGCTTTGACTTTATTCATTATCAGAGAAACCAACCGGGAGTAGTTCATCATGGCTTGATCTCGGGTCCATCTCTTGATTCACCAGTTTTACGAATAGATCTTCTTGCAGATCAAGAGGGCACCGACCGCCTTGCCTCTTTTCTTCTTATCCGTGACCGTGTGCAACCGCGGGTATGGAAGTGGGAAAGTAGTTCCAATGGCGTGCATTCTGTGTCCGCCAAAGATTGGTTAGTTCCCTGGAGAGAAGGAATCAATCATTCCCCCTTTGATATCTTGATGCCTTTCAACAACTGGCCGGTTGAATACCAAAAATCTGGCCGGGTATGTGGTAGACCTGCCCATCTTTTTACTTATTCCCTGCCTCAAAAGAACAGCCCATACCAGGCTTTGCTTTCATCGGTTCGCTTGGCACTGGATGATGCTTATGATGCACCTTTACGGATCGAACACATGGATGGGGGAATTCTTCCCGCCCGCACTTTTTCTTTGCAGAGTTTCAAAAAAGTAAAAGAGCAGTGGATTGTTAAAGCAATTGATGCCAAGGAGCGCGATTCTCAGACCCGTACACGCTATGAAATACTGGCGGTCGCCCATGATCTCGATCTTCCCGAAAGTGCATTTCAAAAAGATGGTCTTGTGCGACCACTTGTTTTTTCTTCAGTCAGGTTGGCTCCGATTTAAAATTTTTGATCGAAATCATCTTGCCCGTCCCAGCCATTCCATTTTTCTTTTTCTATTTAACAAACCAATGAGCTTCGAACACTTATCTCCCTGGGCAAAAAATATTGCTCCCTCTCCCACGTTGGCAGTCGATGCCAAAGCCAAGGCATTAAAGGCGGCCGGTGAAGATGTCTGCGGTTTCGGGGCGGGTGAGCCTGACTTTGATACTCCCCAATTTATTAAAGATGCTTGTGCATCTGCTTTGGCGGATGGCAAAACGAAATACGCACCTGCACCTGGCTTGCCCGAGTTGCGACAGGTACTTGCCGACCAATATCATAAAAACGGTGTGCTCGCCGAACCCAATGCCTCTCAGGTCGTGGTCAGTCCCGGAGGGAAGTACTCCTGCTATCTTGCCATTCTTGCCACCTGCGGTCCTGGAGATGAAGTGCTCATACCTGCACCTTACTGGGTGAGTTACCCTGAGATGGCCAAACTTGCGGGTGCCACCCCGAAAATCGTCTTGGCCGGGGACGACCAAGGCTTCAAGGTTTCTCCGCAACAGATTGAGGATGCCCTGACTCCGGCCACCAAACTGCTTATTCTGAACAGCCCGTCCAACCCCACTGGTTGTCTCTACAACCGGGAGGAAATGGAAGCGATTATGGAACTTGCCATTCGTAAGAACATTTTGGTGATGTCCGATGAAATCTATGAATATCTACTCTATGATGGATCCGTTCATCATCGTCCGGCATCCTTCTCTGAGGAAGCCCGTGACCGGGTCATCACCGTTTCCGGTTTCAGCAAGACCTTTTCCATGACCGGTTGGCGATTGGGCACCCTGGTCGCCAACAAAGCCATAGCTAAAGCAGTGGCCGATCTGCAAAGCCAGACAGCTTCCAATGCCACCACCTTTGCTCAGTATGGTGCCCTGGCCGCAGTGCAAAATTGGGAACAATCCATGCAGGCAGTGCAGGATATGCTAGTTCATTTTGACCGCCGCCGACTTCTTTTGCTCGATGGACTGAATGCAATTCCTGGAATTAAATGCCTGCGTTCACAGGGTGCGTTTTACCTCTTTCCGAAGGTATCTTCCTTTGGCTTGTCCTCCGAGGAATTTTCCGCCCGTTTACTCGAAAAAGAAAAGGTTGCAGTGGTTTCAGGTCATGCGTTTGGGGCAGATGGATACATACGCTTAAGCTATGCCACTTCCGATGGGGTGATTGAAAAAGGATTGAGCAGGCTTAAGACCTTTTGCGGAACATTGTAGATTTTATTTGAATCTACCGGGTAGGAAAGACTCGGTTGTTCAGCCTTGATCAGTTTCAGCTTTTTCTCCGGATTGTTCACCGAGGAAGCGCACCAGGCCATATGCCAGGACCACGGCCATCGGACCAATAACAAACCCTTGAGGGCCGTAGGCAAGTATTCCTCCGATTATACCAAGAAAGAGCATAAAACTTAGCCAGGCACCCTGTTCATGGAGTCTTTTGCCCATCCCCGACCTGCCCCGGCTAATCAGGTAGTTCAGTAGAAGGGAGAGCGCGGCCACCGAAATCGCAGTCATGGGCTCCCCCCGGCTCCAAATAATCGAGGATACGGGCAGCCAAACCATCGCACTGCCTACCACCGGAACCAGTCCCACAAAGGAACCAATCAAAAAGATGGGGAGGAAAGCAAACCCGCCCACAAAGTGAGCCACCCCACCTAGGGCAATTCCGCGGATAAGGGAGGTGAGCACGGTGTCGTTGAGTAGGCGAAGAGTGATCATCCTGTGCAATTGAAACCAGGATGAAGTTTCAATGGAGCTAAAACCACCAGTTTTAAGAGCTTTACGGACAAAATTGGCCCCATGGGCATAAAGAAAGGAAAGGGCGATCAGAGCGAGAGCAAGTTCAGCAACAAAGCCCCGCGTGCCCTTGAAGAGAAATTCAATAAAGGTTCCAGAGAATTCACGGGTGTCCCCCACCAGATTGGCCACAAATTCGAGGGCCTTTTCCTCATCAATGGGCAGGCGGGGGAAGATGGTTTGAATTTGCCGGATTTGCTCAGATACTCCACGAAGCAAGGTATTTTTCGCAGATTCCTCGCCCAGGGCTAGAGACCAGACCACTTCGGCCATCCCCTGCTTCTCTCCGGATGCATCCCAGAGCAAAAGAAAGAGTGGTGAAAGCAGAACGAGCAGCAGGGAAAGGGTGGAGAGAACGGCACACAATTCTGACAGGCGTTGCTCATTGGTAGCCGGGAGCAGTTGCCTGCCCAGTTTTCGGATGGGCACAAAGAAAATCGGGTAGGTCAGCGTAGCCAAGGATACGGCGAAGAGCATGAACTCAAAGAGGGGCTCAAAAGTGCCGTACAGTGGGATTAAGAGAATAAGCAGAGCAATAATCAGCAAGGCTCTTCTTTTCCAGAGATGCCAAAAGGCATTTCTTTTAAGACTTAACAAATCAGGTTCTGTTTTTTTGATAGAGTCTATGAGAGGATCTTCTTCTTCCATGTTGTTTTCATTTATTCGTATTGTGCGAGGTGCTTGGCAAGAAATTTTCCGGTGGGAGTACTTTCCTTGGCAAGTAGATCCGGTGGGCCGGAAAAGATATGTTGCCCGCCTTTCTTACCGCCGCCCGGTCCAATTTCGATGACATGATCTGCCAGGCGTATGACATCGAGGTTGTGCTCAATTACCACCAGGGTATTGCCCGCATCCCGCAAGCGAAAGAGCAGATCGAGCAGGCGCTGAATGTCGAGCCAGTGAAGTCCGGTTGTGGGTTCATCGAGTAGGTAGAGGGTGCGTCCGCTCTGTCTCCTGCTTAACTCGAGGGATAATTTGAGCCGCTGGGCCTCTCCTCCGGAGAGGGTGTTGGCAGCCTGTCCAAGTTTGAGGTAGCCAAGTCCGACCGCGTGGAGTGTGTCGAGCTTATTGGCTACGGCTGGATGCTTGGAAAATACCTCCTTGGCTTCGGAAACAGTAAGTTCCAAAACTTCCGAGATATTTCTTCCACGGAAGCGAACCTCCAGCGTTTCCCGGTTGTAGCGTTTTCCATGACAGCTTTCACATTCAACATATACATCAGCGAGAAATTGCATATCGAGCTTCACCACACCGTCCCCCTTGCACCGCTCGCACCTTCCTCCTGGAATGTTGAAACTAAAACGGCCCGGACCATATCCCCGCACCTTACTAAGGGAGCACTTGGAAAAAAGGCTGCGCAACTGATCAAATAATTTCACATAGGTTGCGGGATTGGAGCGTGGACTTTTCCCAATTGGAGATTGGTCAATTCTCACCACCTGATCAAAGTTTTCCAGTCCTTCAATTCCCTGATGGGCACCAGGTAGCTGTTTCGAGCGGTGAAGCAAATGGGCGGCGGTTTTTGCCAGCACTTCATTTACGAGGGAGCTTTTCCCTGATCCGGATACTCCGCAGACCACAGTGAATAACCCAACCGGAAAGAAGGCATCGATAGTCTTGAGATTGTTCGCACTCGCTCCTTTGACGCGGACCTCCTGTTTGCCTGGCTTTTTGAGGACTCCTTCCCTTTCAATTTTTTCTTCTCCGCAAAGGAAGGGGCCACTCCGGCTCTCCTTGGATTGAAGAAAATGTTTGAGCTCCCCCTCAAAAATCAGATGCCCGCCCTCGGTGCCCGCTCCGGGGCCGACTTCGATCAGGTAATCACAGGCGAGCAAAGTCTCTGCATCGTGCTCCACTACAATGACTGTATTTCCGCGGTCCCTCAGTCCCTGTAAAACTGACAGTAAGCGGTGGTGGTCGGCGGGATGCAGTCCGACACTGGGCTCGTCGAGAGCATAAATTACACCGACCAAACCCATTCCCAGTTGCGTGGCAAGACGTGATCGCTGGGCCTCCCCGCCACTTAGGCTCCTGTAGGGGCGGTTGAGGCCGAGATAGCCGAGTCCGACCTCGTAGATAAAGCCGAGGCGTTGCTCCAGTCCATAAAGAGCGTCTTCTACCTGGAGGCATTTCTCATCTTTGCGCACTTTTTTTCTGATGAATTCCCCGGCCTTGGCAGCGGGCCAGGAAAAGAAGTCTTCTAGGGAACAACCAGCCAGCAGGACGGAGCGGGCGTAGTCCGATAAGCGGCTGCCATGGCAGGATTCGCAAAAGGTCCCGTATTGGAAAGTAAGTAGCTTAGCTCGTAGGCTCTCGCTGGAGGTCGAGCACATGGTTTCTTCTAGGTCTCGCAAGACGCCGGGAAATGGTTGCATCTTTGCTTTTTTTCCGCGTCCATATTCCAGCTTGATCTCAAATACTTTTTCCGGATCTCCATTGAGCAGAAAATCCCGCACTTTTGCGGGCAGTTTCTCCCAAGGCGTCTTTAAATCCAATCCCATCTGCTCCGCCAGTGCCTTGAGCAAATTTTTGCGCAGGTTGATCATTTTTCGTGAACCCAGACTCCATGGTTTGATTGCTCCCTTGCTTAGGCAAAGCGAAGGATCGGGGATAATCAGATCTTCCCGGAACCGCAGAACTTCGCCCAGACCTCCACAATTCGAGCAGGCCCCATCCGGATGATTCCAGGAGAATAATTTCGGGGTAGGAGCGGGGTAGGCAGATCCGCATTGGTTGCAGGCAAAGCCCTGCGATAGGCGAAGTTCCTTCATCTTGCCATCCTCGCCTTCAATTAGTGCAATTGCCTGCTCTTCCCCTTCCTCAAAAGCAAGTTCGAGGGAGTCAGCAAGCCGGCTCCGTGAATCCTCGGTGATAGCGAGACGGTCAATGACCAGGTCGACGGAGATTTCCCTGCCCCGGCTACCCGAGGGAATTAAGTCGCGATCGTCCAGTCTCTTAATTTCGCCATCTATTCGCAGTCGCTGAAACCCCCTTCTTTCAAGGTTTTCCACTTCTTCCCGTAAAACGGATGCCTTTGCTTTCATCCATGGTGCGAGGAGAATCATACGCCTGCCCATTCCTTTTTCCATCAATTCCTCCACACATAAATCAAGAGATCGACGAGTAACCGGGGAGCCATCCAGTGGGCAGTGGGGAATACCTGCAGTCGCCCAGAGGAGGCGTGCATAGTCGGCAATTTCTGTAGCCGTCGCCACCGTACTTCTTGGACCGGCCGATCGGGCGGAAACCTGTTCGATCGATAAGACTGGAGAAAGACCCTCGACATAGTCGACATCGGGCTTGGCGACCTTTTCCAGGGCCTGCCTTGCCTTGGCGGATAGGCTCTCCACATATTTTCGGTGTCCCTCGGCCGCCAATACATCAAATACGAGAGATGATTTCCCTGACCCACTTACCCCGGTCACACCAATTAATTTTCCCCGGGGAAAGGAAGCAGTGATCTCCCGTAAATTATTTTCGCGGGCTCCTTTAACGAAAATACTTTCCTTGTGGCAGGAAGGGACTGGAAGAGATGGCTTCATTGAAAATTGCAATTCACATCATGCGGTTCACATCGATCATGCACAAGCAGGATTGAAAGAAGTGGGTTGCGAATCCTCATTCCGCTGTTAAGGAGAAAACGATGAGTAAACCTATTCTTTATATCAAACAGGGATGTCCCTGGTGTGCTGAAGCCCTACAGTATTTTTCTGAGCTCGGTTTGGAACTTGAACTTATTGATGTGAGGGCAGATCCTTCACGAATGCCGGAATTGCAAGCGATCAGTGGACAAACCAAAACACCTACATTAAAAAATGGTGATTTTGTGGTGGCGGACTTTGATGTGGATGAATTCAAGCAGGCTTTACGTGAAAGCCCAGCAGAGGCCGAAAAATTAGGCATTAAGCCTTAGTCACTTCCTCGTAAAAGACCTCCAAAGTCCTCTAGAGGAGTTGGACGGGGGGCATTTTATTCAGCATCGTAAATCTTCACCTTCTCCCAAAGGTGGGAGCACTTCTGAATGAATTCCAAATGAAGGGGGTCTTCCTGATATTGGTCGTGAG
>Ga0181601_10004162_pt1 | contig 12141 bp, 7 predicted proteins | sample 041ome_8_FD_133020 | JGI IMG/M metagenome (GOLD analysis project Ga0181601, IMG submission 133020) | Coastal salt marsh microbial communities from the Groves Creek Marsh, Skidaway Island, Georgia - 041407BS metaG (megahit assembly) | ecosystem: Environmental > Aquatic > Marine > Intertidal zone...
AAAGAGTCGCAGGCTAGAATCGTGCTGTTAGATCGATGTTCACCATATCGTGCTAGAAGCGCCTTGCGCTTAGCCTGCTCTTTGGCCTTATCGCAGGCGATGATCTCTGCAGTTTCTGGTCCAAATTTTTCAATACCGGTGGTTTGATAGGTGGCTCGTGTTGAAGCGCCTGAGAACATGCTGACGCCCAGTAATGTGATTGAGATAACGCCCTGGGCTATAAAGAAATATTTGCGGAACACTCTATACCTGTTTACCTTCGATTAATGCTAAGGGTATGAACGAACTCCTATAATTACAAGTAGTGACTTAATTGTGTTCAATATCAAATATGAGCTTTAACTCGATTGTCTAATAGGCACTTCAGGGGGAAGAAATGCAGCAGATAAGAAATAAAATGATAGGTTTATTGGAGGCTTGGCTGATTGATCCATCGGGAGTTGATACATTCGCGTTCACGTTCAAACGAGGCAGGGTCGACGGTAACTTTTTAGAGGTGGAGATCTATTTCCCTGACCCGGACTCTAATCTAAAGGGGGATCCAGAGTGGGCCATGGTACCTGTGATGAAAGCTATGAGGCCTGAGACTCAGTTCAACGGTGAGGACTGGGACCTTGCAACTATGAGCGAATCGGATATCAGCGACTTTGGCAAGATTTTCGACAAGTGCGGTGCGTCCAACTAAGGCGTTGGTCGGATTCGGGATAGATGTTGTCTACTAAGTTAGTTCCAATAGTAAGACTTTCAGTTGGTGCGATAGCTGTTGGGCTAGCTACATTGGTTAGCGTCTTAATATTCTTGCCGTCTAAGACTGAACATATTCCGTCAATCGAAAAAGCTGAATATTTTTATTGGGTTGCACTTGCAGACGCGGGAAATATCAGCCTACTAGATAAAGGGCTTCATATTATCGATGTGCTTCTGGATTCCGGGTTAGATGATCCTGAAGTTTTAGCAATAAAGTCGGATCTTGAAGAACAGCGGGACATGGGGCACGACACTTTCGGTGGAGTATTTCCGCTTGCGCGTTTTGCACTTAATCCTCAAATCGATTTGGGTGCACCTTTCGGTATTTATGAAACAATCGATGATGTCGAAGTGGTTGCTGCCACCCGGGCAACCGCATCACTTATTGATCACATCGGCCAAAACTACAAAGGGACGACCGGTTTCGACGTGCTATTCGTTCCTACTCCAGAATTGGGCGATGCTCTGGTAAACGAAGCTCTGTATCTCTTTAACCAAAACCCAAGATTTTTTGTTCATAACAAGATAGATCAACAAAGATTTCAGGATGAGGCTCTGTCGCCAGAGTTAACGGAGCTTTTTTTGAGTGGAGAAGTCAACTCAGAAATTGTCGGATTAGCGCAACAGTTTTTTGACGCGAATTCGCTGGTTGTGTTCGACTTGACTCGGCAAGACTCCGCAAGTAGTGCGAGTTTTTATGTGGCCAAGGCGAGCGTCTATCGCAATCGTGCCGATATCGCCGATTCAACGATCCGAAACATGGGTTTCGCTATCGATCGCACGGGAACATTTTCTACCATAATATTCGTATTGATTTCTGGCCTATTGTTGATCGTTAGTTTCCGATTTAGCGAAATCCGAGCGAGTAAGTCAGTATTGCAGGTTGTCGGACTATCTGTCCTGATGTCGGTCGTAGCCTGGTTAGCTGCGCCGACTTTTTTGCATGCCAGTCGCCAATTCCTCCCGGTCTTTTCTCTAGAAACGCTCGCTTTTTCATCGTTTCCAATGGCAGTTGTTATAGCCCTTGTCTGGGGTGTCGGGTTGGTTTTTGTACTCTATAGCGGCTGGGAAAAAATCGCACCACTAATCTCTTCACCATCTGGAAGTTTGAATAACAAAATTGCTCTGCAATCACTAAGTTTGGGGTCGTCAATATGGTTAGTAACCGTTGGCTTGGTCTACGATCCTTCAGCGTTAACCATCCTAGTCTCATATGTGATTGCCAAAGTTTTTATCATAACAACAGTCGTGTCGATGCCAACGCGATCCGCAAGGCAATCACTCAAAGCCCTCGCAATACCCGGTATCATTCTTGATTTTGCGCTATTGAATTTTTCTGATGTTTCTTTAGTTATATTTGCGATCGTTGCGGGCGGCGTTGCATATTGGCTTGTGGGTGTAACCAGTCAATCCGTTACTGAGACTATCCAACGAATACCAAATGGAGCCGACGGTTTAGCTCCCTTCAGCGAAACAATAGAACAATATTTTGACCTCGTGTCCCATGCCGAATCCTTCGATAGAGGTATTCAGATTACAGTGCTTGAGAGCACTGATGAAGACTACGCAGAGTTTGTTGCTAGTCTTCTGACTAAAACCTGTGCGTCGCGAGGGATATTTACTAACTCGGAGTTAGTTGAATGTGGCATGTCTGAGTGGGAGTTTGTCGAAATATTGGCCGGAGAGCGGTTGGATAGTGACTCGAATCATCAATCAGAAGAAGGAATTGTTTCTGAGTTGATGGGTAGTCTGCCGTTCGCGACCATGTTAGCTCTTGGACAGTCGGCTCCTGACTTGGACCGTAAAAATATTTTGCGAGATGCTCTTGGGAAGTTTAAAAATCGTATTAGGTCCAATTCAGCCGTTTTCGCGGTTCTTCATACTTCTCAATTCGGGACACCTTCGGTCGAGTTTTTGAAGCTTATGAAGGATTCTGCTTCGGAGATGAAGGGAGCTAGGATTGTTTTTTATCTCTTTTTTAATCACTCAGACCTCGAGGCTGAGGCTGATTTTAGACAACTAGCGGATCAGTTTAGGAAGGTTGAGCAGCCCAATCGTGAGCTCAGCAAGTTATACATGCAACGATGTTTCCCCGATATTTCGAGGGATCAACTTGAAATGATCGTAGATACTTTGATTTCTGAGGACGGAGTTTGTGATCCAAGAGATATACGTTCGTTATCTCAGAGAATGGAGATCCTAAGGCCGGAGTTTGACAACTTTCATGATCTTTTGGTTCGAGCGTTTGCTGAAACGGATAATGATCTAGTCGCTTTAGTTCGTGAGGTATGCCTGGACCGATCACACCGGGAGCTTCTTCTGGCATCCAGCTTACTGATGCGTTACTGTGGAAGGATCTCTGTAAGTGCATTGAGTAAAATTCTAGCTCGCGATGAGAGTTCAATCTTTGCTGCTACCGACGCGATTAACAAGTACCATCCGGTTTTTTATGACCCGAAGTCACGCGAAATAGTCTTACGGTTTAGGTCGAAGGAACTCGAGAAAGCGATTTCGGTTGCTCTTGAACTCGAAGGCCCACTGCTTCAAAAAGAGTCATTTCATCAATTATTAACCGCGCGATGTTTGTCAGTGATCGTGCGCGAAGAGATGCTGGGATCTAGCGATTTTGGTGCTGTGCTGAGGGATTTGTCACTGATTCCCTGTAATGATGCTAGTGACCTTTTACAGCCTGTAGTTGGATTCGTTTCGACGAAGTACATTGAGATTAAAAAAACGATATTCAAAGGGCCTTCGCAGCTTGGAGGTGAGCGCGAACCCAGTAACGAATATTTTGCTCAGGTTAATCGATTGATGGTTACGGTCGATGATTTTCTTCAAATCAACCACCTTGATCATGGTGAGATCTATAGTTTGGCGCCCGACTATATTTTTCTACAATCGATGGTGCACATAGAGCAGATTCATCTCAAGCAAGACAACGTATCTGCGGTAGCATCTCATCTGCAAGAGATGATGACGTTACTTGGAATGTATCCTTTAAGTCGCTTCGTTTCTGATCAATTTTTAATCTATTTTGTGTATTCGTTATCCCATATGATTCAGGGGCTTCGTTCAAGAGGCCTGTCGTTATCAGAGATCGAAATACTCCGATCGGAGTTTAAAGCAAGGATCGAGGAAGTATTGATGGATCAGCGAACGCTAGTGCGCCCCAATTGGGTGCGAGTTCGTTTGGAACATATTTTTGCGATTCAGGATCGAGGGAGTCACTCAATTGAAGAGCAGTCTGTAGTTGTCAAAACATGCCGCAAGTTATTGCAGCTTGTTCCCGCATGGAGTCGCGATGCGTCAGAGCTTCTGGTGAGGAGCTTAGTTCTTAGGGATATTAGTAATATGGACTCAACGGCAAATGACGCTGTTGCTTTAGCAGACGAAGCAGTCGATATACTCCGTAAATTTTCGGACTTTGAGAATATTCCGGCAACTTACGGTGCTGCAGCTAGAGCTCAGTATTTTCCAGCTGTTGAAGCTGAAGAAGGCGGTGATATTGAATTGGCAACCGCATCTTATAAGCGTTTTTTGGATCGTCTGCCCCAATGGTTGGCCTCATCTGAAGAGTATCCCAGCCCAGATCAATCGTTTAATGCAAAAAATGCGTTGATGGCAAGGACATTTGAGGCAAGAGCCTACGGGTTTTTAGGTAGAGTCAAAGAAATTTCAGAGGCGGATTTATCAGGCCATATCGTGCGTTTGAAAGGTATCGCAGACTCTTGGGTAGAGATGGGTTACGAGCGCGAGGAAAATCTGGGGTCGCTGTTATCTGAGTTAGCTGGGATGACGGTAATTTCTGGCGTCTTGCCTGACAGTTTTAATCCAAATCATCTGGTCATTCAGATCGATGAATTGTTGTCAAACGCGCCAACCTATGTCGGTGATCGCTGGAAACAACATTTAAGACAAGATTTTGTTGAGAAATTTGGTATCTGTGACGGCTGAAAATATAAAAATACTATGGTGGGGCAATGGCGAAGCTACGTGCGCAGAGTATCCAAGCACATCATTTGAAAGTCATCGACCAGATAAATGATGCGTCAAAGAGTTCCTTCCTTAATTGTCATAATTACTTATTAAGATGGTCTCCCGATCATGCTATTGGGGCGAACCGCCCTCAAGCAGGCCGTTTATTACTTTTAAATATTAATTTTTTATTTCTCTTCCTCGATGGTGATTTGCGCCGGCATGTCGCGCAAAGATTGTGGCAAGTTTTGGGACCCTCAGATTGGGGCCGTCTCTATTCTGAAGCATTGGAGCCTCGCTCTTTGCTTAGCGACGGCTCATCCAACTTACCCAAATTAATAACTTTGATTGATTTTCTGAGAACGGCAGGCTGGTTCAGCGAAAGTTTAGAGTGCGCAGAAGATGTTTTTAGCTCCCTGCCGTTTGAGTCTGAGGATCAGTCGGAGTGGGTATTAATATTCCAAACTAGTTACGCAAAAATACTTGCTGATACGGGTCAATTTGACCGCGCTGAAGGTATATTGGAGGTTGTCTTGGAATCGCGGCAAACTCATTTGGGACAGATGCATGAGGCTACTATTGATTCATATGCTAATTTGTCAGATGTAAAGGTTTCCCTAGGGAAATACCAAGATGCCCTCAAGCTGCGGTCTGAGTGTATAAATCTGAGTGAGAAATCTTTTGGCGAGTCAGATCCTAGAACATTCTCTGCACTTAATGCTCTTGGAATGCTTCAACATGATCTTGGACTGCGAGAGGAATCTTTGACCACATATCAGCAGGTCATTCGTAAGCGAATCAGTTCTTTAGGTGATGAACATCCGAGTGTTTGGGAGAGCAAGCAGAACCTTGCTGTTTTATTGACAGAGCTCGGTCAATTTGAAGAGGCCGCATCTTTGTTTGAAGATGCAATGAATCACAGTCGTCTGGTCCGAGGCGATAATGATCCAGTCACGATAGCTGTAATGAACAATCTAGCTGTTTTATTGATTGAAACCTCAGAATACTCGCGATCGAGCCCTCTACTTGTTTCTGTGGCTGATTGGCAGAAGAAACATCGCTCACCTTTACACTTAGATACGTTACTCACCGAGAACAATCTGGCCCGCAGTCTCGAAGGTGAGGGAAAACTGGAAGAAGCCGAGGCTACTTATAGACAAGTTGTGCGGCTGTTGACGTCTCAATACGGCCTCGATCATCCGAAAACACCCGATGTCATCATTAATTTAGCAGCCTTTCTCGAAGATGCGGGTCAGTTGGACGATTCTATTTATTACTATCAGCTAGCGGTTGATAGTTATGCTAAAAACTTTGGTGACTATGACCATCGAACCCTTAACGCTCAGCAAATGCTAGGCGTGTGCCTTAGAGAATCTGGTAACCTGAGTTTAGCGATTGATGTGTTGTCTCTCGCACAAAAACATTGTGAGGATGGGAGTAATCGATTGGCCGCTGTATCCAATGCCTTAGGATTGACTTTCCAGTATGCGAATAACTTTCGATCAGCCGGTCGTGAATTTTTAAAAAGTTTGAGTATCCGAGAAGAGCTGGCGCATCAAGGCAAGATTCCTGTTGATCAGATTTGTCATATTCTTCAACGGATTAAACATTTGCTTGAAATTCAGCCTGATAAGCCGCTCGAGGATTTACTGGGTAAAAAACTCATTAAATGGAGTGTCTGTAAATTTGCTGACTGAGCAGTTTAAGTGATGAATAAATTAGAATTAAAAGACATCGATATTCAGTCACTTCCTCCGCACCTTGCTGTAGCGATACGGACCCTGTTGTCTGAAATTGAGTTGAGTGGCGAGGAGACAACTGCAGATGAGACGGTCACTGTTATCGAAGTATTGGTCAGTTTTCTGGGGAGGCTGTGGTTATCTTTCTACATTCATCAGGGTGCGCCCGATGTAGAGATTAATCAATTTCTATTTCAGTCACTGCGGCGGGATCCCGGTGTGGGTCAGTGGGCAGGCATTTCTAGAACAATACAAACATTTACCAACGCTCGAGACGTTCAGATTGATTGCGATTTTTTGACCGGCTTGGATTACAGTTTCGAGGGTTCGATCACACAATTGATTGCGTTCCGTAATAGTTTTAGTCACGGAAGCATGGAGTCAATATCGACAGAACTCCACGACATGAGACAGAAAATAGCTCTCTTAGTGAAAGGACTCGATATTTTATTTTCAGGCTCACTCTTATGGTGTGATGAAAATCAAACGGTTCGTTTGGTCAACGAAGCATGGGACGTAAGCATTGATGATGATATCGAGACGGCAAATATGGTTCCGTATCATATCTACGTTCGAACATCACAGGATGATCTGGTGACAACCTACCCGCTATTTGTTGTCAGATTTTCTGAGGAAAGCTTTGAACTCGATGCTAGCTCGACACATGCGACTGATTTGAACTATGTACAGATCTTTCAGTTGGATTGCCTTGCCGCTTGGTATCAGCGATACCAACGAGAGCGGGCCGGGCACATCGACTTCGCCGCTCAGGCATCCTCATTTCGAGCAAATCGTCGACATTTGGTTTGGGAATCACTCCTACCCAAGCTTGACGAGATAAACCCCCCATCCAGAATTTTGATAAACGAGCCGGCCGGCCTGAGTGCAAAATTTGTTTTTAAAAGTTTGTTTGTCGATGAAAACGAGTCTTTTGTTGATCAGAGGTTCGATGCACGCACTTTATATATCGTGGGCAGGGATCATGTTTCACAGTCTGGACTGACTTTCTGTTGTTTTCTGTTGCGACAAATCGAAAGATTATCATGCGGTGCTTGCCAGTTTGAGGAGATCCCCACGGACTGTCTCCGCGACTTAAATGAGGGTCTTGATTATCTTCGAGCCACTGGAAAGAAGCTGCTTCTTGGAATCTGTGATCTCCACCACGGCGATGTCAGGTATAGAGGAGAGGCCCTGACCGTTTTGGATATTTATAATTTGCTGTCAGGGTCATCGATTATTGTCGTCGCTTCCGTATTAAAGGGGTCTATTAAGTCATTACTCTCATATGATCATTTTTTGAGTATTGAGCCAAGGAGACGATCCTTCTCCCTAGATCTTTACACCGACGCACTAGTGCTACTCCGACAAAATTATGGCGAATTCCCTGTAAAGGTTTTGGCGTGTATATCTTCACTCCGTCGGCCTCGGACTTTATTCGAAATCTGCGACCTGTTAGAGGCTGAGTGGAAGTATGAGGTGTTTGAGCCTGAAGTCGAAAAGGCCCTTTGGCGATTGGCTCCTTTTCTGGATGAATCGAGAGACATCATTAATCGAGAAAAAAAATGGGCTCCGACCTTTAATGTGAGGCGGGTTGAATGGGATCTGTTGTTTGTAGAGCCGACGTATGCTTGATCAGTTTATCAAGTCGTTAAATTCAGCTCAGTTATCAGAACTTGAGAGCTTACGAGTGTCAGCCGAGTCTGGTGAGGGTTCGCCGAAAGAGGTGAAGCTGAAGCTCGTTAATCTTGTGCAACGAGTCAATGAGGTCAATGACTCACAGTTTCCCATAGGGCCGCTGGTTAAGTCGTTCAATGAGCTCTTTAAAACGGGATCAACCTCATCGAGTAGATCAGAAACAGATTTAATAAGTGAGCTCCCATACCCGCTCGGATTGAGATTCAAGCTTTTGTGGCAAGAACACGGGGCAAGACAACGCGGTGAGCCTACCCCGCAGCTTGGATTTAGTATTTGTGCTTTACATAGCCTTCTACTTCGTTTTATCGCGACGGTATTTATTCAAATCTACGTTATTGAGACGGGGGGTAAGAATCAGAGAATCAACATTCAAATTACTGAGGCTCTCCGCAGTCCCACAGACGGCACCTGGCTGGATTTAGCGGGAAGTCTCTGCAAGGTCATACGTAGCCTTGAGTCAAATTCAGTCTATGAGAAATTACTCGGTATCCTAGATGGGAAAGTTTCAATCGGTAAGAGAAATCAAAAGTTCAAGGCGGTGTCACAGGAATTAATTAATTTCAGGAACCGACTGCTGCACGGAGAGAAAATAACTTCCGGCGATCTCGATATTTCAATAGACAAGATTTTCGCTTTGGCGAGAGCTTTTCAAGTGCTATGCGACTACCGCCTGGTTGCCTTTAACGGTTCTGATACATTCATCTTGATGGGAGAGTATCCGACTAAATCAAAAGATCCTCACTGGTTGCGTCCTGACGATGACGGTACCTATCTCTTTATTAGTGAATCTAACTCTATTCCTTTGTATCCGTTACTTTCTTTTCGTGATGAACTTGACGGCGAAAAGGTATCTGACTTGTTTTTCCTGAATTCGATTGGAGGCTCGGTACCATCCTATATCGCATTTCGGTACATGGTCTCGCATGGGTTGGATGGCCAGAAGCTAGGTACTTATGATTCGTTCCAAAAGTTTATGGCTAAAATACCGGCGCCACCGCGACCAAAAAACCCGGTTATTGATTTTTCGACTTTTGCGATGGACTCGGCGCTCATGTTCGTGGGGCGAGATGAGGTTCTCTTGGAGTTGGCCGAATTCCTTGAGCTCAAGGATACTCCGTATGGCATCCTGAAGGCATATGCGGGGATGGGTAAAACTGCGTTTTTGGCCAATCTGTACAACTATAGACACACAAAAGACTTCCTTCCATTAAAAACAAACCAAAAAATGATCTGGGCATTTCATTTTTGTGTGCATTTTGAGGGCCGCGATCAGCCTGAGGTTTGTTTTCGGTCGATCATTGGACAAGTGGGCCCACAATTAAAACTCGATCCGACCGATTATTTTGACGACGACCTCTCGAAGTTTCGTGAGGAACGCCTCCCAGAGTTTTTTTACAGGGCCAGTCAAGCTCTAGCTGATAACGAACAACTTGTAGTCGTCATCGATGCCCTAGACGAGAGTGATCTCGATTCGGATGAGTCCATCGCAAAATTTCTTCCAGACTTTTTACCGCGTGGAATCCGTTTCATAGTTAGCTTTCGAGTGGATGATACGGGAGGAAATCCTGTTGTTGAAGACTCGCTTGACCACTTGAGCGACGAGAATCAGTATCAGTTTAAGACTGCAAATCCGCTCGACGGTCTGACTCGTGAAGATGTTGTAACTTTTCTTAACAAGCTCTCAACTGACGAGACGGTGCCTGATCAAACTACTGAGCATGTCTGGTTGACCGCGAATACATCTCAACGAGGGGCCGATCCTTTTTTTCTTAGATTTGTTGCGCAATCGATCCGCGACGGCCGCTCTGATCTGCGGCGCCCTGAAACCCTCCCTGCGTCTCTCGAGGATGCGTTTGATGAGATTTGGCTTCAACTTCCTGACGATGATAATTTCCTGTTGCAGCGAATTTTGTTGATGTTGGCCCTTATGTTCGACTTAGGTGATGACGAGTTTTTTGCAGACTACTTCAACCACCATAAGGTGTTACCCGGTAGAGTGTTATACCCGGTTGATATTGCAATGATACGTGTCCAGGCCGGAAAATTGCTCAGGTACGATGGGGACAGGTACGGTTTATTCCACGACCGTTTTCGGGCGTTTTTAGTCGGAGACGTGTGATCAGTTGTCGAGTGATAGCTTTGTGGTTCAAAGGTCTGAAGGATCACCCGCACTTCGGTTTCAGTATCTGTATTTGATTAGAAATGGATCGCTTGACTTCCTCGTTCAGTTGATTGAGCGCTAGCATGGAAGTCAGTAGTTGTTGTTGTTCACAAATCAGACCGAGACGCTGCATTGATTTTAGGGCGGTCATGAAATATCGAGGTTCAATCTCCGACTTCGTTCGAGATAATTTGAAACCCAAAATAAACGACTCCAATGATCGCTCAGGAGACCCCGATATTTTATAGATCTCCGCCTCTTCAAATAGTGGAAACGGATCGTTGGGATATGTCTGCTTGTATAGTGAAGAGACCTGCAGAGCCTTGTCTATTAGTTTATCCTGCTTAAAGTCGATTAAACTGTACCGAAGCAAACGTTGTTTCTCTAAGTCGCTACCGCTGCATGACGTCCATTCGGTCAAAGACTTTATGTCAATTGATCTATTGCTGGTTTCTGCGGCCACTAACCTGACTGTTAGCGATTCACATTTTATTTCAGTGACCGCCGATTTTCTGGCTTCTTTTGTTGCCTCGGGCTTAACATTTCGCTCCGAATATTCCCTTTTAACAACCTTTGGAGGGACAACTCTCGGAACGTCGCGTTCTTGTAGAGGTTTCGCTGGCACAGGAGTCTTCACATGAGAGGTGGAGCCTTCATCTTTATTTGGGATAAACGTCTCGTAGCCGCCAGTGATTAACCACCAAAGGCAGAGCGGTAAGATGATGTAGCGAAATAAACCTGGCATTACATTCCCAACGATTAATGATGGAATCATAACGGGTATCTGTGGTTAAGTTAAAAGTGTTCATCAGATGAATGAGGCCGGTCAGTGATAAACAAACTAGAAAGCTACGGTGAGTGGACCTACAGGGGGGCGTGGATCCTCGAGATTACGGCTGCGATTGTGGGCTTAAGCATCGCAGCACTTCTTTTGTATCAAAGCCTACAACAGGGCGGTTGGTCAGCAGTAATCAACATGATTCCGTTTATCGGCGCGTCAGTGATGGTTGCGTTCGCAGAGTTGACCAAGATTCCATTGGCAACACTGTTATTTACGGCTCCGCTAGGCTTTAAACCATTTGTCTTGGTCGCTTTGCTCGGAATGGCGTTCATCACATTCGAATCAGTATTCCAAGGACTGGAGCAGTCGATCACCATCCGTCAACTGGATTATCAGGACGTGGTTGATGATCTAAAGAAAGTCCAGTCGGATATCGCGCTGATTGAATCCGGAGATACCTTAGACCGTCTGTCTTCGGACAAAAGCAAACTCGAGTCCAGTATCGCGGGCCTTGAGGCTCGTCTTATTGCGGCAGAGGAACAGCGTAAGAACCGTAAATCGAACGTTTTGATGAATCAATTACCCAATGATCTGGCGGCAGAGCTCGCCAACTTGCGGGCAGAGAGCCAGCGTACGCAGTCTTTACTCGCAGTAGCGACAAATGAATTCGAGACATGGAAGGCAGAAAGACAAGGGCGGTACGATGATCAAAAAACAAGTTGGGAAGAGCAGATAAAAACCTATGTTTCTCAGGACATGAGAGCCGAAGCGAAGGCGATACAAAAAAAGCTGGATAGCTTTGCTCATCCGCGAACAAAACCTGACTGGAAGAAAAAAGATGCGGAGTATTCGAAGCTAGAGTCTGAATCAAGAACCATTATCCAAAAAACTGAGTCGAGAATTGACGATATTCTGAAAAGCGCAAGAACCGATCCGGCAGTGGTTTCAAAACTTGACGAAGTTGATGCCGAGGCTGACGAAAATCGGAAACAAATCGAAGATCAGATTGGTAAGGCTCAGACCCAGCTCTTGAAAATTCAGGA
>Ga0181601_10004176_pt1 | contig 12123 bp, 10 predicted proteins | sample 041ome_8_FD_133020 | JGI IMG/M metagenome (GOLD analysis project Ga0181601, IMG submission 133020) | Coastal salt marsh microbial communities from the Groves Creek Marsh, Skidaway Island, Georgia - 041407BS metaG (megahit assembly) | ecosystem: Environmental > Aquatic > Marine > Intertidal zone...
GTATTCGTAAATTCAATACCAAAGACACATACCCCGAACAAAATCTTGATAATGATTTATGTCAGGCTGTTGTGACACGCGGTGGGCGCACTGTCTGGATGCGCGGCCAATGCCCACAAAATCTTGATGATGCCAAAAATATTGACAGCCACGACCCAGCAGAACAAACCCATAAGGTGATGCAGAATATCCGTCAGTTGATCGAGGAAGCTGGCGGCAATATGGCCCATCTTGTCAAAGTGGTGGTCTATATCACAGATGTTCGTCACCGCGAGGCAGTCTATCGAACCATGGGTGAATATATCAAAGGCGTCCACCCGGTTTCGACCGGTTTGGTTGTCCAGGCACTTGCCCGTCCTGACTGGCTTGTCGAAATTGATGCCACCGCGGTGATCCCTGACGAGGAATAATCATGACATTTTCAATCCTTGGCAGATGTGCGGCAACCGGGCAGTTTGGGATGGCTGTGTCATCATCATCACCAGCCGTTGCCGCACGATGCGCGCATGCCCGTGCTGGCATTGGCGCGGTTGCCAGCCAGAATGTGACCGATCCGCGGCTTGGCCCCCATGTCCTTAATGCGATGGCAAATGGTATGGATGCTGATGCCGCGATCGCCAGCGTCATTGCCGCCGCCAGCCATACCGCCTTTCGCCAGTTGCTGGCGATTGATCAGGCTGGCCGGACCGCTATCTTTTCAGGCACAAACACGCTTGGCATCAATGCAGAATATCAAAGTCAGGATGCCGCGGCAGCCGGCAATCTGTTGGCAAATACAACCATTCCCAAATCAATGGTCACCGCATTTCATGACACCAAAGGTCATCTCGGTGACAGGCTGATTGCCGCAATGCAAGCAGGGCTTGATGCTGGCGGCGAAGCTGGAGATGTGCATTCAGCCGGATTATTGATTGTCGATAATCAGGACTGGCCGTTGGCCGAATTGCGTTGCGACTGGACCGAAGACTGCCCGATTGCCGCCATAGCGGCCGCGTGGGATGTCTATAAGCCGCAAATGAATGACTATGTGACGCGCGCGCTTCATCCAGAATCAGCACCAAGCTATGGTGTCCCCGGGGATCTGTAAATCTGATCACCCAACACCATGTTCCAGCCGGTCAACCAGCGCCGCAAGCATCGCATCACAGGCATCAAGCTGTGCCAAAGTGACAAATTCATCAGCTTTGTGTCCTTGTGCCATTGACCCCGGCCCACACACAACAGCGGGGATGCCAAGCTTTTGCGAAAACAGCCCCCCCTCGGTGCCAAAGGCAACCTTAATGAGCTGGTCACTGCCAGTCAGCCCGGCCAGCATCTCTACCACCGCATCATCAAGCGGTGTGTCCAATCCCGGATAGGCATTAATCACGTTAAACGCAATATCTGCGTGCGGTGCACGTTGGCGCGCGGCAGCGATCACCGGGGCAATGGCACCGCGCAGCCTGTCGAGAATCTTGTCTGGGTTATCTGCTGTCAGGTTACGTATCTCAAATGTGACAACAGCATGATCGGGTACAATATTCAGCGCAACTCCCCCGGTGACTAGCCCCGCATGTAAAGTGGTGTAGGGAATATCATAGGCCGTATCCTGTGTGCCATTAACCGCAATGTCATCTTGCAGATGTCTGATTTGTGAAATCAAGTCGCAGGCCAGATGAATCGCGTTGACAGCCTGTGGGGCAAGGGCTGAATGGGCGGCGCTGCCAATGCACATCGCTTCGATTGCGGTTTTGCCTTTATGCCCAGTTGCAATGGCCATAGATGTCGGTTCACCAACAATACACATGGCTGGCTTGACTGGCGCATCTGCCAGCATATCAATCAATGAATGAACGCCAACACAACCGATTTCTTCATCATGTGACAAGGCAAGATGCAACGGCGTTGTTAGCTGTCGATCTGCCGCTTTGCTGGCACAAAATAATGCCGATGCGACGAACCCCTTCATATCGGCTGTTCCCCGCCCATAGACCCGCCCGTCTTCGACCACCGCTTCAAATGGTGGTTTTGACCAGGCTTGACCATCAACCGGCACAACATCTGTATGGCCAGACAGCATCACGCCCGGCACATCCTGGGGGCCAATCGTTGCATATAGGTTGGCCTTGCGCCCCGCTTCGGCTGTTATGATGTCAACTGACGCGCCGATTGATTTTAAATAGCTGGCACAATAATCAATCAGGTCCCGGTTGGGGTCGCGGCTGACCGTCGGAAACCCGATGAGGTCACGCAGAATTGACAAGGTTGTGGGGTGATCTGTCATGGCGTCAAACAATCATATTATTTTGCTTGCCAGCTAAATTGACGCAAATAAAACCGGTATTTGCGCGCATGCGTGTATTGCTTAATTACTTATCATTAATTTTGCCATTTGGCGCGTAAAATCCCAAATCGTACCTTCAAACGCTTCAGGTGCAAGATGCGCTATGGGGCGGAAACTCGTTTTGGCGTTTTTCTGTATGGCCTCAAGCGTGGCTTTATCTTCTGCATTAAACGCGTGAGCAAGATCGATATAAGCTTTGGTTTCCGCCAGATCATCTGCACCATCTTGAACGAGCACGCCCATTTTGATCACCACACTTTCAACGCGAACTGGCAATAAAATCAAAAAAACCGCGCAATTTGGCCCGACTGTAATGACAAAATTTGGATAAATATTCACCAGCACTGAAGACCGCTGTTCTTTCGGTGTCAGATCAGCTGGAAATGGCAGGCGTTGCGGTGATGATGGACGATAGTTAGATCGATACGCGGTAAACCCGTCTCCAGAGGCTAATTTTTCGCATAATTCTGTGGGCGTTATGTAATCAAGCGTTGTCGCATGGGTTACCGAGAGGTGATAGCCTTCCATAAAATTTTCGACAAGCGCTTTCCAATTGGTTTGCCATTCTTCATGCCAGGTCTGCGTACTATGGCGGTCTTCAGGATGATAGTTTTTCAAAAATGGCTCAAGATCAGCCAATTGTGGGGCCAGCGGCGCTGCCACACCGCTAATGTTAACAAACATAAATCCCAACCATTCTTCCAGTTTAAATTCTGGCAGGGCGCAAAGCGTGGGATCAAATCCTTCGACCGAATCCATGTATGGCGCTTTATAAAGCTGGCCATCAAGCTGGTAACTCCAAGCATGATACGGACAGGTTAACAGACTGGCCTTTCCCTTGCCGTCGACAAGTGTCATGCCGCGATGTCGGCAAATATTGGAAAAGGCGCGTATTTGCTTTTGTCGATCACGCAATATGACGATCGGCTCATCACCAATGGTGGCTGTTATATATTGACCTGTTTTGGAAATTTCGCTCTGGTGGCCGACGCAAACCCACCCATCAGCAAAAACCTTGGTTTTTTCTAATTCAAACAGCCGCTGATCTGAATAATACCAACCGGGCATAGAATGCGGTGTTCGATTTTCATTATTGGCAATGGCACAAAAAAGATCTTCTTGCGCTTGATCTAATGTCATGTGTTTTCTCAGCCTCTTTGCTGCTGGTCAAAGAAAGAGGCACCATCTGGCAATTTTGGCATGGGTATATGAAAATCCACTGACCGCACAAGGCCTTTATCTTCTCCGCGAACGATCATCCCTTGATACGTGGTGGGGACAGGTGACGGTGAAATAGGCATGGCATCAGCGGCACTATAAACGCAGATGAAAAGCGTCCGTGATGCGTCGGACCGATTAGGTGCAGACCCATGTAAAAGCCGCGTATGCATCAAACAAACACTGCCTGCCTTACCGGTGCAAATGGTACGTTTTTGCAACGCTTGTTCGGTAATTTCGTCACTCACCGCACCTGTAAACTGGCCATCATGCCATAATGTGTGGATGGTTCCGTTGTGGGTATCCGCCCAAACTTCTAGGGGGCCATTTTCAGTATTTACTTCGTCTACCATTAAAAGTGCCGTAATCAGATCATCATTGGTATGCGGTGTGAATGGAAAATCTTGATGCCATTTGACCGCTGTTGCCGATCCGGGCAATTTTGAATTGATTTTTGTGTGATGCAATTTCACATCAGGGCCAATTAGATCAGCGACCATATCGGTCATCTTGCTATCCGCCATGACATTAAAATAAGCATCTGAGACCTCATGGGGCGCATTGACCCGGCGCAAGGCGGGTGTGGCAGCAGAATGCCCCTTTTCCACATCAAATCTAGGCTTGCCATTGATGATCTCGCCCCATGCCTCATCATGGTCGCGGCTTTCTTCCACCCAATTGGCAAAATCTTGACGCAAAGCATCTAATTGATCGGGCGTGACCGCATCTTCGACCACTAAATAACCGTTCGCGTTGAAAAATTCGACCTGTTCTTTTGAAAGCATGGCGGCACCTCCAAGGTGATAAATATGGCGTTTGTGTCATAAGGTTAGGCTGATCATATGAAGCTGCAATATATTTTTGCAAAATTATGTTTTGATGCAACAATGAATCAGCGTTTCTAGATGGTGTTTAAAACTATGACTGGCACAAAAGCACGTAAAAAAGGTGACATGCCTTTTGTCAAAAAATGCACGCATGCTGGAATCAGAATGACCAGCCAGCGTCATTTGCTGGCAACGGTGCTTGAAGAAGCGGCCGATCACCCCGATGTCGAAACGATCTATTTGCGGTGCAAGGAAAAAGACAGCTCTATATCAATTGCATCAATTTACCGGTCTTTGGGTATTTTTGAAGATTATCAACTCATCCAAAAACTTGATGTTGGCGATGGCAAGGCGCGGTTTGAAATCAAACGTGTGGAACATGACCATTTGATGGATGTCGAAACTGGTCAAATCCATGAATTTAAAAGCCAGCAACTGCAACGGCTGATCGAGGAAATAGCCAGCGAAATGGGATTTGAGCTTACCGAACACCGGCTGGAAATCTATGGGCGCAAACATGGCCGCACGGCCTGTCGGTGCTATGAAATCAAAGTGTATTAATACCCGTCTTGTGCGGGTTTGGCTGGCCCGGCAATGGCGCTATTCCCGCGTGCCTGATTGCGGCAGTGTCAGGGTAAAACAGGCCCACCCGCCAACCTCGCTATAGCTGGCCTCACCCCCATGCAAGAGACAAATTTCATTTACAATGGCAAGGCCAAGGCCGCTTCCCTCTGCCTCTTGCCCCTGTTCGAATCTTTCAAAAATACGATCATGAAGATGGCGCGCGATTATGGCACCATCATTTAAAACATTAATTTTGAACATGGCATCGTCATGCGATGTGGTCACCGAAATTTTTGACAGGCGATCGCCCCCATGTTTGGTGGCATTATCAATCAGATTGACCATCGCCTGTTCGATCAGCATTTCATCAGCATGAACCAATTGATCACCGCATCCTCCGGCAAAAGAAAAATCCAATCCATGCTGGATAAGGCCCGGCGCCTGTCGGCGCAAAATTGTCTCGATTGCCATGTCCAAAACAAAGGGCTGACGTTTGAGATCACGCTGCTTAAGCGCCTCATAGGACAATAATTGTTCGGTTAACCGCGATAGATTTCGGCTGGCTCCAATCAGCTCTTTATTGCGCTGCTTTGCGCTTGGCAATGTTTTGGAACTTTGCACAACCTCTGCCATTGACCTGATGGCGGCTATTGGATTGCGAAGCTGATGCGCGGCGTTGGAAATAAACCGATCTTTTTCTGATTGCGCGGCATTCACATCGTCAAATAGTTGATTAAGCCGGGCTACAATTTGCCGAACTTCGATCGGCACATCCCGTTTGATCGGGCGCAGATCACTGCTCGAGCGCTGTTGAATCGCATCTTCCAACGATTTTAAAGGACGCAACCCCAGTCTAACGCCAAAGAACACCACAAGGCTGGTGGTCAACAACAGCAATAAGGCCACAATCACAACTTGCAAGGCCAGCCTTGTGGCAAATTTTGTGCGTTGGCCAAGATCCTGCCAAACCGAAACCAGAACCTCTCCAGACAATTCATCAATTGTTGCCAATTGGCGGATTTGCACCACTTTGACAGCGCGGCCACGATGTGTTGACTCAAAAAATGTCAATTCATTTAATGGCGGCAAGACTGATTTGGCATTAAATGGTGGCGGCGAATAGCCAGTCACAAAACTGCCATCTGGCCCTCGAACATGATAAAAAAACGACGAACCAGCGGCTTCTTCAAATAGCAATTTTGTGGCTGGTGATAGGTTTTCACCATTTGTTGCCACCAAGTCTCTGAAAATGGCCAGCGCCATAATTGACAGTTTTTGATCAAATACACTTTCTGCCGACAATGTTGATTGTTTGTATTGCCAACCAATCGCCAACACCGCCACGGTGATCAGCGGCATCAAAATGAGGCTGAGAAGACGCAACCGAAGCGAACGCGAAAACAGCATCATTCGGTGACCTTTAGATAATACCCAAGACCCCGCGCCATTTTAATCTCTACACCATAGGGCGTGATTTTTTTGCGCAAGCGTGACACCAGCACCTCTATCGCGGTATCACTCGCATCCGCGCCAATGCCATAGACATGCTCAAGCAAGGTCGTTTTTTCAACCAGTTGCCCCATGCGGCTGGACAAACATTCAAATACAGCAAATTCTTTACGCGGCAGGCGCAGGTCTTGTCCCTCCACCAAAACAACACGGCCATCGTGCCGCAGCTGTAGCATGCCAACATCGGTAATGCTTGCCACCTTGGTCGGCTGGCGGCGCAGCAACGCCCGCACCCGCGCTTCAAGTTCCTCCATCTCGAACGGCTTGATAAGATAATCATCGGCACCTGCATCAAGCCCAACAACACGGTCTGCCGTTGTGTCGCGCGCGGTAAGCATAAGAACGGGTGTATCAATTTTTTTCGATTTCGCATTTGCCAGAATTTCAAAGCCGGACATGCCCGGCAAATTCACATCAAGAATGCACAAATCGAAATCTTCCTGCAGAAAGAACTGCAACCCTTCATACCCATCATGTACCACCGTCACCGCATGGCCGTCATCGCTGAAACGATGCAGCAGGGCAGTGGCTAGGGCCTGATTATCCTCAATTATCAAAAGTCTCATCGAATGAAAGTTTCATGAAAGTTTCGGTGGCTAGAGTGGCAGGCTTAAAGATTTTGCCATTGTGCGCACGACGTCATTTGGCAGACTTTAAAAATGGTATCATATTTATTGGAGGAAATGATGAGAAAACTTATGCACACCATTGCCGGTGTGGGTCTGACTGTCGGCATGGTGCTGACTGGTGCAATCAGCGCATCAGCGGCTGATATGAGTGGCAAAACCATTGAATGGACGATTCCATTTTCTGAAACAGGCGGATCGGCAAAATGGGCAAATTTCTTTGCGCCATTATTGGCTGAAAAAATGTCTGGCAACCCAAATGTTGTGGTGAAGTTCATGCCGGGCGCTGGCTCGACCAAAGGTGCCAATTGGTTTCAAGAACAAAAACATTCAGATGGCACCACCATGTTTGGTTCATCAGGGTCAACACAATTCCCCTATTTGCTTGGTGATCCACGCGTACGCTATGAATATAAAGACTGGATTCCGGTCATGGCGACAGGCACCGGCGGCGTTGCCTATTTGAATGCTGACGATGGTAAATTGTTTGACGGCACGGCCAACAAGCTCAAAGGCAAAACCTTTATTTACGGCAATCAGGGCGCGACACGTCTTGATTTAATCCCGGCACTGGCATGGAAAATGCTCGGGCTGAATGTCGAACATGTGATGGGTATCAAAGGCCGTGGTGATGGCCGGAAAATGTTTGAAAGCGGCGAAGCCACCATCGATTACCAGACATCTTCATCATATCTAAAGTCAGTTGTGCCATTGGTTGAAGAAGGCAAAGCGGTGCCAATGATGACATGGGGATCACTGGCGGCGAATGGTGACATTGTGCGTGATCCCACCTTCCCAGATATCCCAACTTTCAAAGAAGTTTGTGACGCCACCGATGGCTGTTTGACAAGCGGTGAAGCCTGGGATGCATGGAAAGCCTTTTTCATTGCTGGCTTCCCAGCGCAAAAACTTGCGTTTCTGCCGGGCGACACACCACAAGATGTGGTTGATGCCTATGTTGACGCTTTCGCCCAAGTCAAGGCACGTCCTGACTTTGCCGAAATTTCTGCCAAGCGTCTTGGCAAATACCCAATGTATGTTGGCGGCGAGGCCAAGGCCGCTCTTGATGGGGCGTTGGAAATTTCACCAAGCGCTAAGGCCTACATCATTTCATGGCTGAAAGACGAATTCGGCGTCTCGCTGAACTAGTGGAAACATAATCTTCCTCCATTCTTCGGAATGGAGGAGGGTGACTGTATTATGCAAGTCTTTATAGATGCCATACCGTTCCTGATCGAAGCCTGGCAACTGATCCTTGAACCAACGGTTCTGCTCTACTTACTGCTAGGCGTGATGATGGGGCTGAGCGTCGGAATTTTTCCGGGCCTTGGCGGTATTGCGGGATTATCACTGATTCTGCCATTTATGTTTGGCCTTGATCCGATTTTGGGGCTGGCTTTGATGATTGGCATGGTGGCAGTGGTGCCAACATCCGATACATTTGCGTCGGTATTGATGGGGATTCCCGGGTCATCAGCATCGCAAGCCACAGTGCTAGATGGATTCCCGCTTGCCAAAAAAGGGCATGCGGCACGGGCGCTGTCATCTGCTTTCAGCGCCTCACTTTTTGGCGGTCTGGTTGGCGCCTTATTTTTAACTGTTTTTATTTTAGTCGCGCGTCCAATCGTGCTGGAATTCAAATCGCCTGAACTTTTGATGGTGTCCATTTTTGGCCTGTCGATGGTTGGCATTCTAGCTGGCCGAATTGCTTTGAAAGGGTTTGTTGCGGCTGGTTTGGGAATGCTGGTGGCATCCATTGGCGAGGGCCCTTTTAATGGCGAATTGCGGATGGCGAGCTATGATTTTCCCTATCTGACTGACGGGCTGAAATTGGTAATCGTTGGGCTTGGTATTTTCGCTGTGCCTGAAATTGTCGCCCTGCTGAGAAAGGATCAAGCCATTGCTGACCGGGCCCCATTAGGGTCTGGCTGGTTATTGGGTGTGCGCGACTGGTGGGCCAATAAATGGCTGTCCATGCGCTGTGCGTTGATTGGTGTTGTGGTCGGGGTGATTCCAGGTCTGGGCGGTTCGGTGGTTGACTGGATCGCATATGGCCATACGGTGCAGACAACCAAAGATAAATCAATATTTGGCACCGGAGAAATCCGCGGTGTGATTGGGCCGGAAAGCTCGAACAATGCCAAAGAAGGTGGCGGGCTGGTACCAACGCTTTTGTTTGGCATTCCCGGGTCAGGCTCAATGGCCATTTTCATTGGCGCCTTGTCTTTGCTTGGGTCGGGGGAACTCGAAGTCGGGCAATCAATGCTCAAGGATAATTTGAATTACACCTACTCCATCGTCTGGATGCTAGCGCTGGCAAATATTTTTGGCACGATATTATGTATTGCGCTTTCTGGACAAATCGCGCGTATCACCAGCATTCGATTTGTATTGATCGCCCCGTTTATTTTCATGATCATCGCATTTGCCACCTTTCAATCTGGTCAAGATTTGATGGATTTGGTGATGTTGTTTGTCATTGGATTGCTTGGCATCATGATGCGGCGTTTTGACTGGTCACGCCCAGCGTTTCTGATTGGTTTTGTGCTTGCCAACCCGGTGGAAAACTATGCCAATAATGCCAATCAAATTGCTGGCATTCGGTTTCGCGACTCGCTTGAGGCCGGTTTTGATTACATATTAAGTCCGATTGTTCTGACGCTGATTTTGATCACCATCATTTCGGCAGTGATCGGCATTCGCCAATCAAAATCCATCATGGCTGAAGGCGCTGTTCCATCTGGCAATAAGCGGGCACCCATGACATTTTTGCTTGCTGTTTTAGGGTTTATTCTGTTCGCCCTTTTCAACACGACCTCTATTCCGAATTACGCTTTTGTTGATGCTGTTTTTCCACTTTTTGTAGCATCGGTTTCATTGGTGGCCGGGATAGTTTTACTGATACAAATGATGCTGAAACCCGAGACGGATGCGGTTTTTGCTGATCGTTCGGCAGACGCCGAAGAACACGCAATGCCCTATCAATTATGGCCAACATTAGGTTGGTTTGCTGGCTTGCTGATCGCCACTAGTTTGGTTGGATTTATTCTTGCACTGGTCGGATTTTTGCTTTTGTTCTTTCACTTCCGGGCGCGTATATCGCCCCTATTCACAGTGACACTGACGGTATCGGGAACATTCTTCATCTGCGCGATGGCGTGGCTTCTTAATCGTGATTTTCCCCCCGGTTTATTGCAACATTTCGTGTCTCTCCCATGGCCATTAACCTAGCAAGCTGAGAGCGCTATGTCGGAAAAAAGACAGCTCCTTTGTTTGAACGGTGATGGCATCAGTGATGAGATCATGGCGGCCACACTGGCTGTATTTGAAGCTGTGAGACCTGATCTCAACCAGCCAGTTAACATCATAAATGAACAGGTTGGGTTTGCCTCTTTGGCGCGATCAGGCACAACCATCACCAAAGACGTAATAGCCGCCGCCGCGTCAGCAGATGGAATCATCCTTGGGCCCGTATCACATAACAGCTATCCGCCAGTTGCCGAAGGGGGGCTTAACCCATCGGGCGTTTTGCGCAAATCCCTGTCACTTTATGCCAATATTCGCCCAGCGTTTAGCTTTGACGGATTGGCGCGACCAACCAAACACAAATTTGATTTGGTTGTCATGCGGGAAAATCTCGAAGGGTTTTACGCCGACCGCAATTTGGCAGAAGGGCCGGGTGAAATAATGCCCATTGATGGGGTGGCGCTGGCCTTTCGCAGGATCACCCGTGACGCGAGTTACAATATTGCAAAGGCTGCGTTTGAACTGGCAATGAAGCGGCAGAAAAAAACCGTTACCGCCATTCATAAAGCAAATGTCATGCGGCTATCCGATGGATTGTTTTTGGACACGGTTCGCGATGTCGCCAAAACCTATCCACAAATTGTCTATGATGAAATACTTGTTGATGCGGCGGCGGCCTTGCTGGTGCGTGACCCGGGCCGTTTTGACGTTCTTGTGACAACCAATATGTTTGGTGATATTTTGTCTGACCTCGCATCAGAACTATCTGGCGGGTTGGGTCTGGCTGGTTCGCTTAATGCGGGTCATGGTCATGTCATGGCGCAGGCACAGCATGGATCAGCCCCAGATATTGCCGGTCAGGATAAAGCCAATCCAACATCTCTTATTCTGTCGCTTGCAATGTTACTGGAACAATGGGATGAAACCAATGCGGCGGCGCGGATCAACAGCGCCCTGGCGACACTGCTTGCAGATACGGAAACACGCACAACAGATTTAGGTGGTATGCTGACATGCTCGGCCTTTGCCGCGCGTTTATGCCAGCACATAAGCGGAGACTAAAGACATGCCTCAAGAGTCAATTCCCTTTATTTTTATGCGTGGAGGTTCATCACGCGGCCCGTATTTTTTGCGTAAGGATTTGCCGCAAGACCGCGACCATCTAGCAAAAATTTTGATTGCCGTGGTCGGATCTGGTCATCCACTCAACATTGACGGTGTTGGTGGCAGCAATCCGGTCACGACCAAAGTGGCGATGCTATCGCGGTCAACAGATGACTGGGCTGATGTTGATTATTTTTTTGCCCAAGTCAGTGTTGAAGACCGGCAGGTGGATTTTAGGCCAACATGTGGCAATATCCTTTCTGGCGTTGGTGCGGCGGCACTAGAAATGGGGATTGTTGACGCACAGGACGGGGTTACAGATATACGAATCCATGCCGTCAATACAGGCGCGCGCATCCTTTCCCGCGTTGAAACGCCAGGCGGAAAAGTTGAATATGATGGGGCATTTGCGATTGACGGGGTGCCCGGAACCGCAGCACCCGTTGGGCTGAATTTTATGGATGTTGCCGGCTCGTCAACCGGTGCATTTCTACCAACCGGCAATTTGATAGATCGCTTTGATGGGATTGAGGTAACATGTATGGATGTGGCCATGCCGATGGTATTGGCACGGGCCAGCGATTTTGGTTTAACCGGTCATGAAACGGCCGCCGAACTTGACTCCAATCGTGATTTCTTTGCCCGTATGGAAGCGGTGCGGCTTGCCGCTGGCAAGGCGATGGGCATGGGCGATTGCACCTCATCA
>Ga0181601_10004183_pt1 | contig 12119 bp, 12 predicted proteins | sample 041ome_8_FD_133020 | JGI IMG/M metagenome (GOLD analysis project Ga0181601, IMG submission 133020) | Coastal salt marsh microbial communities from the Groves Creek Marsh, Skidaway Island, Georgia - 041407BS metaG (megahit assembly) | ecosystem: Environmental > Aquatic > Marine > Intertidal zone...
AAGAAAGGTTCCAAACGCGCCATTTGCGCGTCGCTAAGCCAAAAAAGATCGCTCATGTCACAGCTCCGTTTTCGGAACCGTGAATCAGGCAGTGCAACCGAAATCAATGCATCCTGACCCTAGTCGATAAACCGATTTAACCGTAGTGTCCCCAGCCAACTAAACACCAACAATAGTGACGCTGCCAACAAACATCCGGCAACACCCCCTAACTGGTAGGCCAACCCCGATAGGACTGTTCCAAGCAATCGTCCGGACGCATTAGCCATATAGTAGAACCCAACGTCCATCGTGACCCTTCGGCCAGTTGTGAACGCGAGGATAAGAAACGAATGCAAAGACGAGTTAACTGCGAAAACGCCACCGAAGAGTAGCAATCCTGCTATCAAAGCAACCGTTAATGCGGGTGTCGGACTAGGCATAGCATAAGTGGCCACGGCCAAAACGGCGGGAATGCCCACTAGCAGTGCGACCCAAAGCGATGCAAGTCGGGTATAGGTTTCCGTTCCCTGAGCACCTAATATCTTTGGTGCGATCCCCTGCACAAACCCGTAGAGGATAGTCCAAGCAGCCATAAAGCTGCCGATGGTAAAGAAAGCCGTCCGATTACCAACTTCACTTCCGTCGGACAGCACGGCGTAAAAATATACCGGAATGCCAACGACAAACCAAACATCTCGCGCGCCAAACAAAAAGACGCGCGCAAAGCTCAGCCAGTTGACCTGCGGGCTGGTCGAGAACACCTCGTTGAATTTCGTTCCCTTTATTCCACCGGGAAGTCCAGGCGGCATTCCAAGTAGTACAGCAACTAGAATAACGAACAAGACCGCGGCCATTCCTAAAACCGAAGCATAGAAACCCCAAATCGCAAGCAAAGCTGCCCCCAATAGAAAGCCAAGCCCTTTGATGGCATTCTTTGAGCCGGTCAGGACCGCGACCCATTTGAACAGACTATCGCCATTTTCTGGCGCCAAATGTTTCACGGCGCTTTTGGCGCTCATTTTGGTCAAGTCCTTTGCCACCCCAGATAGGCCCTGCACCCCCATCGCGAAGAAAACCGAGGCGGCTACGCCCCAATCGGGGTCAAGCTGAGTAAAGGCAAGAAGCGCCGCTATTTGTAGAGCAAGACCACCATAGAGCGTCGATGCCAGCCCAAATCGAGAAGCAATCCATCCAGCACATAGGTTGGTCACGATACCAGCGATCTCGTAGAAAACGAAAAGATATGCCAACTGGACGGGCGAAAAACCAAGTGTGTGAAAGTGCAACAGCACCAACATACGCAATGCGCCATCTGTCAGCATGAATGCCCAATAAGCAGCGGTCACTGCGATATAGGCGGGTATTTTGATCATAGACTATTGCCAACCATCAGCGCGACATCAACCAAACGGTGCGCGTAACCCCACTCGTTGTCATACCAGACATAGATCTTCGCTTGGGTACCATTGATGACCATGGTCGATGGCGCATCAATTATGCCACTGCGCGGGTCATTGGTATAATCGGTCGAAACAAGCGGGCGCTCTTCGTAACCCAGAATGCCTTTTAGCGCCCCCTCGGCTGCTTTGCGGAACCAACCGTTCAACTCCTCGGCAGTCGTTTCCCGTTTCAACTCAAACACGCAATCAGTAAGTGAAGCATTCAATAGCGGCACTCGTACCGCGTGGCCATTCAGCTTGCCTTTGAGCTCGGGGTAAATCAACGTTATCGCCGTTGCGGAACCGGTTGTAGTCGGGATCAGACTATTCAAGGCAGAGCGCGCACGACGCAGATCTTTCGCGGGGCGATCAACAATAGTTTGCGTATTTGTGACATCATGAATCGTGGTTATGGATCCATGCTTAATGCCTATGTGTTCCTGAAGGACTTTCACAACAGGTGCAAAACAATTCGTAGTGCAGCTTGCCGCGGTAACAATATCATGCAGCAAGGGGTCATAGGTTTGATGATTGACCCCATAGACGATGTTGGCTGCATTGCCGTCTTTGACGGGGGCGGACACAACGACTTTCTTAACACCTTTGTCAAAGTACGGCTGCAGTTTTTCTTGGGTTTTGAAAACGCCGGTACAATCGATGACAACGTCTACGCCTTCCAATGGCAGCATTTGAATTTCAGCCTCGGAATAAACAGGCAAGCGTGTGCCATTGATCGTTATGCCGCCACCGTCCGAGGCAATGTTAGCATCCCAACGTCCGTGAACCGTGTCAAACTCAAGCAAGTGCGCGTGCATTGAGGCATCACCGGTTTTATCGTTCAAAAAGGCGACCTTTGCGCCACTTTCAAGCAACGGCTTGAGCATAAGTTTGCCAATTCGGCCAAGCCCATTTACGGCATAGACAGTCATCGTCTTCCCCTTCGAACGGTCTAGGCCAATTGGCCTTAAGTCCGCTTCATTTTCGATCGAATCCTGAGGCTTCGATTAGCTATATTTTTTGAAGGTTTTATGACAGTGCCGATGTGAATGCACTTAAAACAAAAAGTCCGCAGTTTGCACGTAGCGGCAAATTGCGGACTTTTACATACAACACAGGTTGTATGCAAAGCGTAGGTCGAACGCTTACATAAAAAACGGCGAGATAGACGATCCAGCGGCGATACGTGCGGCCCAACCTTCAACTTCTGACCCAAACCGACTTTCAAGGGATTTATCACGGGCAATTAGGCCGTGCACAGCAATTGATTTCCAATCTTTTGCCATCTGGCTTTCTACGCGCACCTTCTGTCCATATTCCTCTCCGGGAAGGCGAATATGGAATGCCTCGGGATCCTCGGTTTTCGATGCGCACCAGCGAAGGCCTTCAATTTCATATTCAACCGAGGCTGCTTCAGACCCGCCGGTTTCGTCAACGCGCATGGCGTGGGTTCTTAGGTAACCGAACATCGCATCGTTGGTGACCATAACGATTTCAGACGAGATTTTACTCCATCCATCGGAAATAGTTGTCTCAAGACCCTCCCACGCCTTTGCGCCTTCAAGGCGAAAGTAAAGGCGTTCGTCCACCGGGTCCGACGCAACTTGATATCTTTTTCCGGCTAGGGTCAAAATCGCTACAGGATCCATAAAAACTCCTATGTGTCAAATGTTAGCTTACGCTGCAAAATCTCATGGTTTCAAACGACGAGAGAGCCAACTAGTTTAGCCAGAGTTCGAAAAATTTTGCTCGTTGTTTTTAGGCATGATGACTATTTCCATCTCAATTGGCACGAAACCTGCTGTGTTTAGTCAACCGAAGCCTATTCCCGCAGGAGTCCCTAGATGGCCGCGAAAACCGAAAAGCCAAGCGTCGATGATACAATCCGCCTAGCGCTTGAAGCAGCAAATGCCGCAAATGATGCGGCCGCCGAGATCGAAACCATGAAGTCTGATGCAGCCATCGCTGCTGAGAAAACAGATGTATTTCGCAAGCGCATAACAACTGTCGTGTTTGGTGCCTTGGGTGGCGCGGCAGTAGCAATGACTCTTAGTTCGCTGGTGTATTTCCGCACAATCTCGGAGATGCGCAAAGCCAATGCCACACAGATCGAGGCGCTGGCCTTGTTCGCCGAGTCTGTGGACAAATTGAACGACAATTTAGACTCGGTTCAGGCCTTGTCAGACGGTATTCTGGCCAGCACAGAGACCATTTCAGCGATGTCTCAAGAAATGGTAACAACGGTTGAGGCAGCGCGCACCAATCTAATGAACGACTTGCAAAGCTTTGCTGAGCAGGCAGGCAATATGCAGCCGGAAATTGCGTCGACTATCAACGACCACATTTCGGCAAAGTTTCAGGAAAGCGACCAGGCGACGATGGCGGCGTTGGCGGATATGCTGGATCGTCTCGCCTCGGGGATTTCGACCGCAAGCCCGGATGGCACGATGGACCCCGCAACAGAAGCCCTTATCGAACAGATCATACTTCTGCAGGAGCAGCAGAGGGCAACACAGGAACTGGTCAAATCTACGGCGTCACGGACATCATCGACCAGATCGACCGGCAGCTCAAGCACGCGCAGCTCATCTGCAAGCGCCGCAAAACCAAACCCGTTTTCATTCCCATAATTCGAGCGGAAAATGGAAACCGAAGCCCAAAACGGCCAAGCTGAATATACCATTCGGTTGAGCTACGTTCAGCGTGGGGCGGTCGGGAACGACTTTGGACTGCGCCCAGGCGATTGCTTGATTGCAGTCAACGGAGAGCGATTCACAGGCAACAAGAACTCGTTGCGCGGCAAGTTCGCCAGGCGCAAAACATCTCAGTTGGCTTTAACATTTCTACGGAATGGGTTGGAGTTTACGATCCTCAGCGGTACTTATGATCTGTGTCGCTGGCAAGAGGTGGCCGTACCCGAGATTGATTTTGCAGACAGAAAACCGCTTGATCCACGATCACTTGAGAACTGGGAAATTCTGCGCAATCGCCAAGGCTATTACGAGCTGCACTCACTTCATAAGCCATTGCTTGCCCTGGTCGCTGCGCCTTTGTGGTTGATGAACGTGCGATTGTGGTCTGTCATGGCAGGAGCCCAGGCAATCACCGCCTTTTGTTTCGCCATCAGCCCGTGGGCTGCGCTAGCCGTCTATCTGAGCATCTCTTTTTGGGTTTGGCAAAATGCCATAACCAGGCCGAAGCATCTAAACCCACTGCCGAAAAAAGCGAGCCAGCAGCCTTAGATCCATCCGCACTGGATATGCTAGGCGCTTTGGGTGGCTCTGACGCTGACGCTGACGCGAGCGTGGAAGAAGCTGCTGAATCAGCAACCAGTGCAAAGATAAACAGCTCGCCAACGGCCAGCGAGACTGATCTATCCAATAGCTTTGCTATGCTGTCAGACTTGTCAAGCATGACAGACACTGACGAAGGTGAAACCCTACCCGGTACAGAGGAAACTTAAAGCTGAACTCGCGACGGCTGAATGGAAATGGCACGCCCTATTTGGGCATCAACACTGGACCGATTTTACCCTTTAGGTTTTCGATTTCGACAAGCAAACGATCACATTTCTCTAGATCGCCCGAGCGGGACGCGTCCTCGAAACTGATCAAAAGCGAGCGGGCGCCTGCTGCCCCTAAAACCGCGGCGGAACCAGCAATCTTGTGTGCAGTAGTTGCTGCTTCTTCACCCTGTCCGTTTGCGTGAAGAGCTTTGACCTCGGGAAGCACCGCATCGAAATCGTCCAGAAACTGTTGGACATAGCCCCGAACAGCATCTGCACCCAAAATCTCCAGCAAAGGACCATAGGTATCCTGATCGACAAATGTCGGATCCATTTCTGTCGGGCTTGACGCACCGTGAAGCGTATAATCGTCGGACATGGTTACCTTTCCGGCCCTAAACTTGGCCAATACCTTTGAGATCGCCCCAATAGAAATCGGTTTGAGCACTACTTCATTCATGCCTGTCTGAACAAATCTTTCAACCTGTTCTGGCAGAGCGTGTGCTGTAACACCGATAATAGGTGTATCTGGGAATCTGCCTTCCGCGCGGATCTGCCGTGTGGCTTCAAGTCCATCCATCACGGGCATACTAATATCCATCAAAATAACATCAAAATGAATATCATTGGCAATATCAACCGCTTCTTTACCGTTTTCAGCCTCTGCTACGCTATGCCCTTCAAGTTCTAGAATTTCACAGAGCATATCACGATTTACGTTATTGTCTTCAACAACAAGAATGTCCAACGACTTCACCTCGGATTCGTCCTGTAACTCCGCAGCTATCAAATCGTTTTCATCGGCGACAGGTAAATTCACGCTGAACGTAAAGGTACTTCCTTCGTTAATCTTACTGACCAGATGAATACGGCCAGTCATGGCTTCCGCAGCGCGCTTTGAAATACTTAGGCCCAGCCCGGCACCATCCGCCCGTCTTGAAAAACTGGAATCTACTGCTTCGAAATCTCTGAAAATACGCTCTTGATGTTCGTAAGAGATGCCGATGCCGGTATCTTCAATGGACACCTTGATTGGTGTTTTTCCATCCGTTTCTGGACCGCCTGCTTCCAGAACGACGTTCACCTGCCCATCTTGAGTAAACTTGTTCGCATTCTTCAGCAGGTTTTGCACAATGCGTCGGAACAACAATTCTGATCCGGCAACCACGGGGTCAAATACTCCAACGGTCTTAAAGGTGACCGTATTTCCCTGAAGCGACGCAGAGGCGGCCACTTCCGATATGATTTGTTCAATAACGATGCTTGGCCGAAATACGGCGCGGTCTTCATCACTGCCTTGAGATCCTTCCAGTCGCGTCATTTCAAGGACGTTATCAACCTGATCCAACGCATTTTTCCCCGAATCCTGAATAACGTCCGCCAGCCACTTCTGTCGGTCAGTCAGTTCCGATGTGGCCTTCAGAAGCTCAACGCCTGCCAGCAGACCGTTCAGTGGGGTTCGCATTTCATGGCTGACGACCGCCAAAAACCTCGACTTCGCTCTTTCACCTTTTAGCGCGTCGTCTTTAGCCTGCTCCAGTGCAGCTTCGCGCTTTTTCTGACTGGTTAAATCGCGAAGATAAGCGATCTTCAGCTCTTGACCACTGCCGCCTCGTGTTTCGGATATGCCAACTTCGACCGGCAGAGATGAGCCGTCGGAGCGTCGAGCATTCGCAATGTATCGACCAGGCCCTAGAGTGATCAGCATGCACTTGTCCTGAGCCGTGTCCATCGGAGAGTTCTCTAACGAAAGCTCCAATACCCGCGACAAACTTTTCCCAAGCACATTCTTCTTCTCAATATGCAGAATACGTTCAGCTGATGAGTTAAATTCGAGAACATTGCCACTCTTACCGAACACGATTACGGCATCCAAAGAGGCCTCGATTACAGCACGCAAATTACCCTGCACTTCAACTGAATACTGATAATGATACTTTTGCCGCCGCGCAGAGATCAAAACTTTTGCGACCATGATGGATAAGACGAAGATTACCAGCCCAAGGCCGGAACCAAGGACAATCAGCCCAGAGTTAAGCGCGCGATCAATCTCTAATCTTTCGTCATTCAACCGGTTCGAGAAATCCTGCGCCGAAATCAGAACATCATCGTGAAGTGATTGAAGAACCACAACTCCGTTGGACGCAGTAGCCGTGTCCTGAAATTATTGCAGGAGTTCAGCCAACTGAGCCTGTGCAATCGCTGCAACCGGCATGGGTGATTTGCTGGCGAGATATGCGTTTTCTAAAACGGCTGAGTCGTAATCCTCGGCCGTTTTTTCGATCTCATTCACCGCAGCTTTCAACAAAGTGTAATTTGGCGCGTTCCCCGTCATTGCATTTACACTCTGAAACAGTGAGTTAAAGGCCCTCTGCATGTCGCCAATGACTTTATGAATTTCCCGTTCTGCCGCCCAGTTTTGATCGGCCGCGTGCTTTTTTGAGGCAAAAACTGCAACAGACGCGGCAAGAGCGAACGTCAGAAACAAAAGGACGACCGCGAAGCGAAAAACGCTTCGGTCCACCCCACCAAAACTGCGTTCAAATATCTGCTTCAATCGTTTGCCTGTATTATTCTCAATCGCTCGGCCGTCACCTCGACCGTGTTTTCAATAATTTATTGCACTCTTTAAGGATTTTAGTCTGATTATTTCTGAAACCCAGACTCGATGAAGCACCCGACACACATGGGCGTCATACTAGCAGCCATTAGGCTATAAGGTATCATGACTTTTTGGATATTTTTATATACTTACGCATATTTATACATGTTTTAGTATAACATACTGTGACGGTGTACTTACTAAAGCAATTTCAACCCATTATTTTTATTGAGGTGTTTCTTTATTCATGTTTTTAAATAGATGCTTGCGGGTTTTCCGCCCAAAAGTATACTGGGGCCAGTAGTGAATAGTACCCACCCATAAGAAGGACCGATTTAGTGCAAGACGGCGGGCAAAGTGATCTGATCAGCCTTTTGATCGCAGACGACCACGGAATGATACTGGATTTTCTGGCCATGTATCTGTCCGAGGAAAATGGTTTCAAAGTGAAGACGGCAAAAACCTTGGACGATGCGCTGGATGTGGTCGCTGAACATGGCGTTTTTGACGTCATCCTTCTGGACTATCACATGCCTGGCATGAACGGCCTGCAAGGCCTGACACGCGCAATCAAAGCAAATGGTGGAAATCCGGTCGCAATCATTACCGGCAGCCCGACACGCCGCATGGTGGATGAAGCCTTGGCCTCGGGTGCTGCTGGCATTCTGCCGAAAACCATTCCCGCACGCAGCCTTGCGAACGCGATCCGCTTTATCAAAGCTGGCGAAACCTACATGCCTTTGTCATTGATGCGCGATGACATGAACACAACTCAGTCCGAGACAAACCCGCTATCCGCTCGCGAGATGACGGTTCTGACCTATCTGGGCGAAGGCATGCAGAACAAGGAAATCGCAAACGCGATCAATCTGTCTGAAGCCACGATTAAAATGCACGTCAAGTCGATCTGTAAAAAGCTGGATGCAAACAACCGTACACACGCGGTTATCAATGCCCGTGATCTGGGAATCCTTTAAAGATTAGGCTTCACCTTACTCGGTGCCGCCAATGCTGTCTTCGATGAATGCGCGCAGTCGTTCTACTGCCGCTTTCTTGATCTGCGAGACACGACCAGTCGTCACGCCCAAAATGGCCGCGACCTCGTATACGTTCAGCTCTTCAACATAGTACAGTTGAAGCACCAATGCTTCGCGTTCTGGCAGTTTTTCCAGTGCCAAACGCAGTTGCGCCTTCATCTGGCTTTGATGGGTCGAGTCCTCAGGCGATGGATTTTGATCTTTGAACAGGATTGAATGGTCGGTGTAGATCTCGTCCAGCGACTGGACGTGATTTGCCTCAAACCGTGACTGCCACTCGGTATATTCTTGAAGACCCAATTCAAGGTGCTTGGCCACTTCACTTGCTTCTGGAGCTCGACCCAACTGATTTTCCAACCACTGCTCATTATAGTTTTGCTCATGCAAGCAAGCATTGGCGGGATTAACTTTGCTCCAAAGGCGATGAAATTCAAACCCGAGAAAATCAATCCGATGAAAGGCTTGAAACGGATGTTTTCAACTCAGGCTTTGGTAGAGCTCGGCAAGGCCATTCTCAAAGTCTCTCTTTTAGTCGCATCCGCGGCTGGCGTTGTGTACGCACTGCTTCCGCGATTGGATAAAACAACATTCATGGATGCTGGCGACGCTGTTGGAATTCTCGGTACCAGCGTAATTCAAGTGGTTTCATCGCTTTTAATCGGACTGGCAATTATTGGGGCCATCGATCTTGGTTGGCAAATTTATAGCACGACGAAAAGTCTGCGGATGTCGCGTCAGGAAATCAAAGACGAACACAAGCAATCTGAAGGCTCGCCCGAGTTGAAGGGGGCAATCCGCCGTCGCCAGATGGAAGCGTCACAGAAAGCCTCGCAACAGCGCGCTGCGTTGAATGATGTGCCAACAGCAACTGCAGTAATTACCAACCCAAGCCACTTTGCCGTCGCTGTTAAATACAAACCGGGTCAAGAAGGCGCGCCGACCATCGTTGCGATGGGTAAAGGTCCGATGGCGCATGAAATTATCGCTCATGCAAAAGATGCCCGCGTCCAAGTCATGCGTATTCCACCGCTTGCGCGTGCCTTGTACTTCACCGGAGATATCGGCGCCGAGATTTCATATGAACTATATACCGCTGTCGCAACGATCCTTGCTCACGTCTATCGTATCAACCGCGGACAGGCTTCGATACGCCCGAAGGTCGACGTTCCGAAAGATTTGCTGTTTGATGAATTCGGACAAGTCATGAAAGGTGCTAAGACATGACCAATAGAAATCCCCGCAGCACCGGCGAAGTCATTTCAACTATCGCCTTTGCCGGAGTCTCGCTTTGGATCGCAGGGGAAGCCATGATCAACCAAGGCCCATGGTGGCGCGGGGCTTTGCTTTGGCTTGCGGCCATCGCCTGTATGGCCGGAGCATTCCGATTTGTGATCGGGCGCTACTTCGGCAAATAGACCTAGGGCAGTTTGCGCAACTCTTCCAACAAATCCAGCAGTTGATCCAACCGCTCTTGCCCGAAAGTGTCTGCAAGGTTTTTGGCGATCTCTTTGCCCTGAAGCGAATGCTGCGCAATCAATGCGCGACCATTATCCGTTAGATCAACCATGGTCGCTCGACGATCTTCAGCCGAGGTTTCACGGGTCAACAACCTATCATCTTCCATAGCTTTCAGAATGCGCGTCAGGCTGGGCAACATCAAACAAGCCGCTTCGGCAATTCGGGCTTGCGTGATCGGCCCCTGTTCATCGACGACTCGCAGCACGCGCCACTTCTGCTCGGAAATGCCACTAGCCGCCAACATTTCACGGTATTGCCCCATCACTTTCTCACGGGCACGCAGCAAAGCAATCGGCAGAGAACGATTTGTCGATGTCAGTTGCTGCTTGGCGGGCACGTCGTTGATCTGGCTCATATCTTCCATTCATTTTGTTGATCCGATGGTGTCGGAAATCACGGGACTTGACAAGAATCGCTTTTAGTTAACAAATTAACTATTAAGGAGGAGCCTATGGCCCATTTCATGATCGATTATTCGCCCAATCTGGATGCAAGACTGGATATCGCCGATTTTTGCGACACGATCCGGTTGGCAGCAATTGAAACCGGCGTGTTCCCTGCCGCTGGTATCCGTGTACGAGCTACGGCCTGCAATCATTTCAGCATGGCCGATGGAAACCCAGACCATGCCTTTTTGGACGTGTCGATCAGGTTGCGTGCGGGTCGGTCGCAGGACGCCAAAGACGCTGCCACAGCCCATATATTTCAAGCCGCCGAATCCTATTGTTCCGAGCTTCTGCAAAGCTCTTCTTTCATGCTCTCGATGGAAATGCGCGACATTGATCCAACACTTTCCCCTAAAACCAGCTCTATCCGCAAATACCTGCCCGAGGACATGCAATGACCAAACTTGACGAGAACATCCAAAAGCTCAGTGGCTTTCTAGGCCGCTTCAAGGAAACTGGCATTCGCAACCGCATCGCTGGTGAAGATCAATTGGGTTCCGGAGGCGTGTTCCAAACTGTGTCCCCCGTCGACAAAAGCGTGATCTGTGACGTCGCGCGAGGAACCGAGGAGGACATTAATAAAGCAGCTGAAGCAGCCGCAGATGCTTTCCCTGCCTGGCGCGACATGCCCGCTACAGAACGCCGTCGTATCCTGTTGAATGTTGCCGACGCGATCGAGGTGCGTGCTGAAGAAATATCCTTGTGTGAGTGCTGGGACACTGGCCAGACCATGCGCTTTATGTCCAAAGCAGCATTGCGCGGGGCCGAAAATTTTCGCTTTTTCGCAGATCAGGTCGTGCAAGCCCGTGACGGGCAGCATTTGAAATCGCCGACGTTGATGAACATCACCAGCCGCGTACCAATTGGGCCAGTTGGTGTAATTACTCCTTGGAACACGCCATTTATGCTGTCCACTTGGAAAATTGCCCCTGCATTGGCTGCAGGCTGCACCGTCGTTCACAAACCCGCCGAAGACAGCCCCCTGACCGCGCGTCTGCTGGTTGAAATCGCGGAAGAAGCAGGCTTGCCCCCAGGCGTTCTTAATACCGTCAACGGCTACGGGCACGATGCAGGCAAACGCCTGACCGAGCATCCGTTGATTAAAGCCATCGCCTTTGTCGGTGAAAGCCGCACTGGTAGCATCATCACCAAACAAGGGGCCGATACGCTCAAGCGGATGCACCTTGAACTTGGCGGTAAGAACCCTGTGATCGTGTTTGACGACGCCGATCTGGACCGCGCTTTGGATGCTGTGATCTTCATGATCTACTCGATCAACGGCGAACGCTGCACCTCGTCGTCTCGCCTACTAATTCAGGACACTATCCGCGAAGAATTCGAGGCCAAGTTGATCGCGCGCGTCAACAACATCAAAGTTGGACACCCGTTAGATCCGGCAACTGAAATAGGTCCTCTGGTGTCAAATGAGCACTATGAAAAGGTCTGTTCATACTTTGACAAAGCTACGGAAGATGGCGCAACCATTGCTGCTGGCGGCGAAAAGATAGGCGACGAGGGCTTTTTCATCCGCCCAACGTTGTTCACCAATGCCAACAACCAGATGCGTATTGCCCGTGAAGAAATATTTGGCCC
>Ga0181601_10004188_pt1 | contig 12111 bp, 10 predicted proteins | sample 041ome_8_FD_133020 | JGI IMG/M metagenome (GOLD analysis project Ga0181601, IMG submission 133020) | Coastal salt marsh microbial communities from the Groves Creek Marsh, Skidaway Island, Georgia - 041407BS metaG (megahit assembly) | ecosystem: Environmental > Aquatic > Marine > Intertidal zone...
CAGCAGATCCCCTTCGCGCTCGCCCGCTATCTTAAAGGTCACTTCGATCACGTCGAAGCGGCTCTTCCCCTGTTTTTCATAAACATCGCTAATGGCAGCAGCAATCGAAACCGACTCGCCAACCAACAAAGGCCTGTGAAACTCAATGGCCTGCTCGCCGAACATGGCTGTGCCGTTGCGGTAGTCAAACAGAAAGTCATCTTGCCAGTCGAAGGTTTTTAACAACCCCAGTACTGCGACAAACGGAGCAAAGGAAGGTGGCGCCAACAGCCCTGCACCTACCCCAGCGCCACCCTCGGTATCATCGAGTGGTGCGAAGTCAGGTTCGGCAACCACGCCGAGAAAATCCTTCACATCGACTTCCGAGACGGTATAGGTGGCCGTACGCAATTGGCGACCGATTAGAGCGGTGCGATCCGCAGTCATGCGTTAGCTCTCTTTCGCATGGCGGCCTGTCTCCAGCCGCAAGCCACAGCATGTTAACAGCTGGGGATCGGAGGTGCGGTGGATGACCAAAAAATAGCCGCACTGGTCGTCGGCGTGCTTGACGATAAAGGGCGTCTTACTCGATAACTGAAGTCTCCGCATGGGTTACCTTATGCCGGTATAGCACCCAACTCATGAGCCAAAAAACCGGGCTGGGCCCGGTTTTTGCAGCAAAGGTGTTTGCCTTAACTAGCCGCGCGCCATCTTGATGCGGCCCTTGGCTTTGGGCTGCTGCTCAAGGAACTTAAGCGCCCATGCCTGAAACTCGGGCTGCCGAGGCGGTTCAAGCCCAGTCTCTTTCTTGCAGCGCTTCTTGAGCACAGCAATCTCACCACCGCGGTCGAACATTTTGACCTTGCCGCGTTGCTTCGCCATTTTGGCGCGCAGCGCAGTGGTCTTTTTCTCGTCCACGCTCAGGTCTGCCTTCATCACTACGCCATAACGCTTGGCACCCTCAGGGGACACGAGGCCAGCGCGCACGTCGAACTCGACCCGCTCGGTTTCACGCTTCAAGGGGTCACCGCAACCCCCACCGCCCCAGGTATTGAAATAGAGAATATCGCCAGCGCCCACCGCAATGCGGTCACACTTGCTCGGCAGCTTTTCTTCGGACCCGTCAGTGCGCCTAAGAATCTTCTCCGAGCGCCGACCCGGCAAGCCACCGTTCACGCCCCAAGGGTAAGTGAGCCAGCGATCATCGTGTATCGAAATCGTGCCGGGCTCGAGGAAGCAGTAACCCATGCGCAGACCGTTACCGCCGCGGTTATAACCGGCACCACCGCTATCAGTAATGGTCTCGTAAGTCTCAATACGCAGCGGGAAGTAGCTCTCGAGGAACTCATTGGGCACGTTGGTGAAACTCGGCCACAGTGAGTGCCCATCGGGGCCATCTCCCGAGGGTTTGCCAGGGATACCACCAAAACCGATCGAGTAGAGCTGGTACCACTCACCGTTCTTGTCATAGCCCGAATACATAAAGTGAGGGCTATCTGAGAACCCTGCACCGGCAAGGAAGTCGGGGTCGCCCTGACCCAGCAAGCCGCCCAGCACGTCAAAAATACGCCCGAGCGCGTGGGTACGACAGGAGAGCGCTGCAGGCTCCCGCGGCTTGAGCAATGTGCCCTCGGGGATCCGCACTTCCATAAGGTCATAGAAGCCATCGTTAAACATAATCTGCGGATCAAACACCATGATCATGTAAACGCCGCAGAACATCTTGAACATTTCTTCGTTGAGGTAGAAGTTAATTGAGCTGATGGACTGCGGGTCCGTACCCTCAAAGTCAAAAATGACCTTGTCCTTCTGCCGCCACATGGCGCACTTGATGCGATACGGGCCCATACCCAGACCATCGTCACAAATGTAGTCCTCGAAGTACTGCTTCTTCTCGGGCACCGTGGTCTTGATGAGTTTGGACATAGCGCGCTTGTTGCGATCCAACAGTTCATCGAGCGCTGAATAAAACTCGTCATCACCAAAACGCTCCGCCATCTCGATCACGCGCTTCTCGGCGGTGCGAATGGCCGCAACCAGTGCGTTAAAGTCACTGCGGTTCCAATTCGGCATACGGCAGTTGTGCAAAATCAGCTCAAGCACATCTGACTGCAGCTCGTCTTTTTTGTAGATCTTCATCGGCGGGATACGAATCCCCTCTTCGAAGATCTCGCGGGCATCGGTCGGCAAACTGCCTGGCACCTTACCGCCGACGTCGGTCATGTGTCCGAACATCGCGGCATAGGCAATCAAGCGGCCGTCTTTAAAGATCGGGCGCAGTAGCAACCAATCATTAATGTGACTGATGGCGCCGTTGCACGCGTAGGGATCAGTGGTCAGGAACAAATCACCCTCTTCGATGGTGCCGTCGTAGGCTTCTTTAAAGCCATGGATAAAGCTGCCGAACTGGCCCACGACCATCTTGCCTTCGAGGTTGGCGATCATCGGGAACTCGTCGTGCTGCTCACGAATTCCGGGCGACATGGCTGTTCTGAAGAGCACGGCGTCCATCTCATAGCGGGCATTCATCATCGCGTTCTCGATGATGTCCAGCGTGATGGGATCCATGTCCTTGCGCTTAAACTTTTTGGTGTTGGTTTCAACAATAGTGGCTGGCATGACTGTCTCCCCCGCTTACGCTGACGGTGTGATGAGGATGTTGCCGAACTTGTCGACGTTACCGGTATGCCCGGAGAGGATGACCGTGGTCGAATCCATCTCCAGCACAATGGCCGGACCCTCTATTTTGTTGCCGGCTTTCAACATATCCCGGCGATACAGACTCGCCTGCATGTCTTTGCCTTCCATAAAGACCTTCGAGGTACCAATCTTGGCTGCAGCCACCGGCGTCCGGCTACCCGAACCACTCAGCTGGCGCGCCTCGATCTCAGCGCTCTTGCCCTGGGCAACGGCGCGTAAATTGACGATCTCCTTGTCGGAATCGAGCGCGAAGGTAAAGAGCTGACGGTGCATCTCGTCAAAAGGATCACCAATGACCGACAAGCCCTTGGACTTCAGCTTCTTAAGATCAAAATCAACCGTGAGCTGCAGGCCCTGCCCCTGGTATCGGATATCGGCCTGATAAGTCACCGACCGATGCGCCTTGGGCACGCCTTCCTTCTCCAGCGTCTTCAGCGCCTTATTGGCGAGCTGCTGGTAAATCTTGGTGAGTTCCGACGTTGTCGTATTCGCGAAGCGTCGAATATAGGTGCGCGAAGCTTCATCGCGCACCCGGGTGGTCGCATCGCCATAGGCGCACAACACACCGGGGCCCGGCGGGATAATCACCGGCCAGCTATTCATCAGCTTGCCGAGCGCGTTCGCGTGCAGCGGGCCCGCGCCACCAAAGCCAATCAAGGCGAAGTCACGCGGATCATGCCCCTGCTCTACCGACACCAGACGCAATGCGCCATACATGTTCTCGTTGACGATATCGATAATGCCCGCTGCCGCGCGCTTAACTGAAATCCCCAAGGCGTCAGCCACCGGCTTGATGGCCTTCTCAGCGAGGTCCCTGCGGATTTCCATATCACCGCCGAGGCGAACTTCGCTGGGCAGATAGCCCAGCACCACGTTGGCGTCGGTCACCGTGGGCAGCTCGCCGCCCTTGTTATAAGCGGCGGGGCCAGGCTCAGCACCTGCACTCTCTGGGCCCACGCGCAATGCGCCCGTGAGCTCGGGTACGTGGGCGATGGAGCCGCCGCCGGCACCCACCGTTCGCACATCGACCGAAGAAGCCCGCACGGTGACATCACCCACGGTGGTCTCTCGTCGAAGCTGCGCTTTACTGTCTTGCACCAGCGCCACATCGGTCGACGTGCCGCCCATATCAAAAGTCAGCAGATTGCCGAAACCTGCCTGCTTGGCTACCCACACCGCACCCGATACACCCCCCGCGGGGCCAGACATTAACAGGTTCACTGGCAGTGACTGCGCAATCTTGGCCGAGGCCATACCGCCGTCCGAGCGCAGGATGTGTAGCTTCACGTCCTTCATCTTGGCTTTGAGCTTTCGCTCGAGATTCTTCACGTAGGCTGCGACCTTGGGCCGCACGTAAGAGTTCGCCACTGTAGTAATTGTGCGCTCGTACTCCTGCATCTCGGGTACCACGTCGTAAGAGAGCGACACGGGAATACCGGGTAGCACCTGCTTGGCGATTTTCTCCACCTCCCTCTCGTGCGCGGGATTGGCGTAGGAGTTCACCAAAGACACAGTGAGCGCCTCGATGTTTTCATTTTTAAGCCGCTTGAGCTCTTTGGTCAGTGCCGCTTTATTCAGCTTGCGCACCACTTTGCCATCGGCGCCCATGCGCTCGTCTGCCTCAATAGTGCAGGCCAAGGGTGCAAGAGGTTCACTCTTGTTGTAGATCACCCAGCCACCGAGACCACCCGGCACATAGGAGCGGGCGATTTGCAGGACCTGCTTATAACCCTTGGTCGTTACCAGACCCACTTTGGCGCCCGTGCCGGTCAAGACAGTATTCGTTGCCACTGTGGTGCCGTGCATCACCTGCGAAATTTCGCTCGGATCAACGCCTGCGTTGTCGCAGACCTTGGCTACCCCGTTCATCACGCCAATCGATGAATCTGAAGGGGTGCTGGGGACCTTTGCGGTATGAATAGAACCGGATTTTTCGTCGACCAAAATTAGGTCTGTAAATGTGCCGCCGACGTCGACACCAAGACGATAAGGCATGCTGGCCTCCTCTTGTTAAGGATCTCGTGTGATCTCACTGCGATGTGCTCAGGGCCGGTTAGCGCCTCTAACCTCTGATGACGCTTGGGGAAATCCCTGCGCCAGAAACAATTGACCGGACATTTGCTACAATTTCGCGTCGGTGCCAACGATGCACCAATCCGGGTAGACGTGCAAGGTATGATCCCGCCCTGCCCCCACATTTTTTGGAGTCGACCATGATGAAGCCTCTCGCCGGTATCCGCGTGCTTGCCATAGAGCAATTTGGCGCAGGCCCATACGGTTCGATGTATCTCGCGGAATTGGGCGCCGAGGTGATCAAGATCGAGAACCGCGCCGCAGGGGGCGACCCTGCGCGGCAGTCAGGCTCGGTGCGCTTGGCCGAGGACGACAGCGCCTATTTTCAGGCTTTTAATCTGGCCAAGCGTAGCGTCACCTTGAACCTCAAAAGCGACGAAGGCCGCGCACTTTTTCACGAACTGGTGCGCACCAGTGACGTGGTCTGGAACAACCTCCGCGGCAGCCAGCCCAAGAAAATGGGCCTCGATTACGAGGCACTGCAGGTCGTCAAACCCGACATCATTTGCACGCATATTTCTGCCTACGGGCGCGACAACGACCGCGCGGATTGGCCGGGGTACGACTACCTGATGCAAGCCGAGTGCGGTTTTTTGTCGGTGACCGGTGAGCCAGGCACCCCACCCGCACGCTTTGGTTTGTCGATGATCGATTTCATGACCGGCGTCGTGGCGGCACTGGGCTGCGTGTCGGCATTGCTCGCCCGCGCCAATCAGGGCGGGCGCGATGTGGACATCAGTTTGTTCGATGTCGCGTTACACCAACTGACCTACCCCGGCACCTGGTACCTGAACCATGGCATCGAAACCGGTCGGGTCGCGCGCTCAGCGCACCCCTACAACGCGCCGGTTCAGCTCTATAAAACTCAAGACGGCTGGATTTTTATCATGTGCATGACCGATAAATTCTGGCAGCTGTTGCTGGAGCGCACCGGGCACACCGAACTTGCAGAGGACGCACGTTTTAGCTCAATGGCCGCGCGAGCGGAAAACCGCGATGCGCTGACCCAGGTGCTCGATGAGATCTTTCAGGGAGAAGGCACCGACCACTGGTTCGCCTTGCTACAAACGTATATTCCCGTCGCGCCGGTCTATGACCTGCCCAGCGCACTGGACAATCCGTTTGTGACGTCAATTGGGATGATGCAAACGCTAGAGCATCGAGAGTTTGGGACCTACCGGGGGCTCAGCAATCCGATCAAGGTCGATAACCAGAGACTCTCCACTGACTGCGGCGCCGGCCTCGGGGCCGATAACGCCGCGATTCTGGGCGGCGAGTTAGGCATTGAGAACCTAGAGGATCTCGCGGCACGTGGGGTTATTTAAAAACGGCCTCGAAGGCAGGGCCGCAACGCGCGAGATCGCGGATCGCGTGAATCGGTGCGAGTGCGAGTAGGGCCACATAATAAGGCAAAAAGTGCGACCTCATGCCAGCCGGACAACGATGCCTGAAGCCCCGCGGCACCCCGGATCCTGCACTGGACAGAATACGGGGCCGAGATTGGAGGTTCAGTCGCTGACGGGGATATCCCCAACGGCGACGAACGCAGTCTCAGTGGCTGTCGAGAAATTCAAACAAGATTTTACAGAAAGCGATTTTTTCCTCTTTCCCCGCCACCACGTGGGCGACGTCTTCCATGGTGACGCCCACTGAGTTCCTGAGCCCCTCCTCGAGCGGTTTTGTCGTCCGCGGGCCGGTAATAATGTCCTCGCCCGCGTGAATCACCAAGGTCGGCGCTTCGATGTCACCGAGGTGGGGGCGGATATCGTGACCGCGACACGCCTGCACAAAGCGCAGGTGCGTTTGTATGCGACCCTCGAGCGCGCCCCACACTCCGCCGCTACCCAAGAGCTTTTCGCGATTGGCGTTGTAGTAATCGGGTTTAAAAGACAGCGACGCCACCATCGACTGGAAAGCATGGAACCCGGCATGCTCATGAATATCGCCGAACGCTTGCAGATGGTCTGACAGCATCGGATCGGCCCAGGTCCAGCAGCCCATATTGACCATACAACGCACAAGATCCGGCCGCTTGAGTGCCACCCACTGGCCGATACAGGCGCCAATGCCCACCAAGCCCACGAAATACACCGACTTCATATTGAGATGATCTAAAAGCCCGATGATGTCGTCGGCAAAGAGCTGCGTGGATGCAGTTACCGAGTAATCATCTGTCGATTCGCCGAGGCCGCGATAATCAATAATCACAGTTGAGTACTGGTCGGTCATACCCCGCGCTAGATAATGGCTTCGACCATGACAAAACGTATCCCACCCGCCTATATAGACCGCAGGGGGGCCGTCACCATGCACTTCGTAGTACATGTCGTGACCGTTAATCTGGGCAATAGGCATAGCGAACTCCTGTGGAACGATAAATTAGGGTAAATGAGGGTGCTCAGAGCGCGTTGATATGCGCCAGCACCTGATGCAAGTCGACCACGTCGGCGTAGCGCCGACCCACGTCGCGCAAATTACTGGCGTGAGCCTCTTCGTCCTGATCACCACAGCAATCGGCCGGCACAATGGTTCTGAATCCCGCCGAGAAGCTGTCCACGATCGACGCACGCACGCAGCCCGAAGTCGTACAGCCGGTGATGATGGTCGTGTCGATGCAGTGTTTTACCAGCCAGGGTTTTAGCGGCGTCTCGTAAAAAATAGAGGGGGCGGTTTTAATAAATTGAAAAACGTAGTCGTCGTCGCGAATGCGGGGGTCTAGCTCGGTGCACGGGTGCCCGTGATAAAAACTGCCGTCAAACAGCGTGTCGATCTTCCAGTAGGTCATTTCATCCGGCCCACCCCAGGAGACCGCGCAGGAAGCAGCCGGAATGCCTTTGGCCTTGCAAGCAGCCAGCAAGGTGGCGGTGTTATCTACCGCGCGTTGCACATGATCGCTGCGCCCCAGAGGGTTACTGGCGTCGGTGAACCCTTTCTGGAAATCAACCATGACAAGCGCAGGCCGCTCGCCAAAACCGATGTCTCGTGAGCCATAGCCGGCCTGTGCAAATTTATCCATGGATGGTTTAAACCTCGCTGATGCCCGTCACACGGGGTCAGACAATATGACTTAGAATGTACGAACATTTCAAGAAAAGCGATCTCGCCATGAGTCAACCGAGCTTTATCGATACGTTCAGCCAGCAGTTCTCCCTCGAGCCGGCCCGCACTGCGCTGCTGGTGATCGATATGCAAAACGCCACCGGCAACCGCGAGATGGGGCTTGGCAAACTACTCGCAGAACAAGGCAACGGCGCCTCTGCACAATATCGCTTTGATCGTATCGACCAGCTCCTGATCCCCAACATACAAAAGCTGATCAAGGGATTCCGTGACGCGGGCGCACACGTCATCTGGATAACTTATGGCGCTAACGCGGCGGATGCCAGCGACGCGCCGCCCCACATTGCACCGATCATCAAGGCCACCAACAACATCGCGGGTCAGCCCGAGCACGAGATCGTCGACGCGCTGAAACCCGGGCCGGGTGACCTAGTGCTCAACAAGACCACGCAGGGCGCATTCCGCTCCACTGCATTGGATAGCTCACTGCGAGCGCTGGGGGTCACCACCGTAGTTTCCACCGGGGTATCAACCAATAACTGCGTGGCAATGACCTCGATGGAGGCCTGTGATCTGCAGTATCGCGTGGTGGTTGCCAGTGATGGTACGGGAACAGACAGTGACGAGATGCAGGAAGCTACTCTGACGATGTTGCGCCGGCTCTGGGCACGGGTGCTGAGCACCGATGAGATTCTTACTGAGTTGCAGGCAGGCGGACAAGGCTCCTGAGCACCGCGTTAAAACCCAGCCTCACAGGGACCGTGCTGGTCGCGTCGGGGGCCATACTGATCGCAGGGAAAGGCCTGTTCGCCAAAGCCCTGTATGGCATGGGGCTCACCTTTCACGATGTTGCGGCCATTCGTTCGGTACTGGCCGTGCCCGGCTTTGCATTGCTTGCGTGGCTCTATCGCGGGCGCAACACTCCCAGCGCTCAAGCAGGCCTGCAGCGCCGGGACGTCCTACTGGCGATCTTCGCCGGCGTGCTGTGCTATTACCTTGGCGCACTCGCTAATTTTTTTGCGCTAACGATTATCGATGCCAGCGTTGAGCGACCCCTCCTATTCGCCTATCCGATATTCGTGGTGCTGATCACCACCGCTATCGATCGCAAACCGCCCTCGGCCCGGGTCATCTTGGCGCTATTACTGACCTCGCTAGGCGTCATACTGGTCACCGACGCGCTCAATACCCGCCTCACAGATGCCGAGTGGTCCGGCATGGGCTGGATCCTTTTTTGCTCGATCAGTATCGCGATCTATTTTTTGATCAGCGGCGAGCTGACCCAGCGCCTGGGCAGCGGGCTGTTTACCTTCATCGCCATGACCGCTGCCGCCATTGGCTTCGCCGGGCACTATCAGGTCGTGCAGGGTTGGCAGAATATTGCGCTGAGCTCTACCGCATGGCTCACGTTGGGTGGACTCATCGTTTTTTCTACCGTCCTGCCGTTGTTTCTGATGGCGGAGGGAGTCCGCCGCGTGGGCGCCTCCCGCGCCTCACTCATCAGCACGCTGGGACCACCCGCCACGGCGGTCATGGCCTATGAACTGACCGGCGAGGTGCTCTCAGCGGGGCAGCTGATGGGGATCGCTTTGGTTCTCGTTGGGGTTTTGGCACTGGAGCTGGGACGGACCCGCACCGCCTGACCAACGATTAGCCCAGCGAGTTGGTAATCGCTGCAAATGTCCGTACAATTAACCCGTATCTTTTCCGGAGCCCTCCTGTGACCGCGATTCGCCCGCTAAGCCCATCCTTTGGCGCCGAAGTACTGGATTTTCAGCTATCCAGCACCCCCTCCAGTGAGGACGTAGCCAACATTCGCGCACTCTGGGCAGAACACAAGCTCTTGCTGTTCAGAAACCAGTCATTCGATGAGGCCGCGTTAGTGGGTTTCAGCCAACAATTCGGTGCACTGGAAATTCATGTGCGCGAAGAATATCTCTCTCCCGAGCACCCCGAAATCCTCTATGTGTCAAATATTGAGCGCGACGGTCGGCGTATCGGGATTCTGTCTGACAACGAGGTGGGTTGGCACTACGACCAGATCTACCTGCCCAAACCGGCGGTCGGTTCTTTGCTGATGGCTGACACGCTGCCACCGGAGGGCGGCAATACCGAGTTCGCGGACATGTGCGCGGCGTGGGACGCCCTCCCCGAAGAAACGCAACAGAAGCTTGAGGGATGCCTGGGCAATCAGTCATACGAGGCTTTTAACAAAGCCTACAGCGTACCCACCAATAACAAACAGAAGGCGCGCTCGTCGGACATTCATCACCCGCTTGTGAGAACGCATCCGGTCACGGGGCGCAAAGCGCTGTACCTCTGCCCCGGTATGACTACCGAGATTGTGGGATGGGACGCCGAAGACAGCGCGGAGATGCTCGAGTTCTTGTTCGACTGGACCACACGACCCGAGTTTGTGTACTCGCACGAGTGGCAACCGGGCGATGCGCTGATGTGGGACAACGCCTGCACCATGCATCGCCGCGACCCGTTCGACCCGCAACATCAGCGCCTGATGAAGCGCACCACCATTCTGCCCCCAGCGGAGTTGGCGGTACCGTGCTGACCGCAGTCGAAGCCCGGGCCGTCAGCCCGGGGCTGCCCCCCATCAGGGAAGGCCGTTGCGGCTATTCCTGACCCTGATCACTGATCTCTGGTGGCTGGCAACCCGTTGCACAGCACTGACCGGGCTGCTTTTGTCGATTAGGCGCACCGGAGGAGCCGGTTTCTGCGACGCCACGATCCAGCAATCGCTCAACCAGCGCGCGACGCTCCTCAATGGGGTAGCGACGGAAAATCTCGCGCTTCATCGCCTGAGGCGAACCGCCGCCATGCAAACTGATGACCGAATACCAACCGCCGGTCGAAGACGCCGAAATATCGCCAAGGAAACGGGCGACCTGCGCACGCTGGTCGTAGGGGATATCGGGTCGGCCCGCGAGTAGCGTTGCGAGATCACCGGATGTGGCGGGGTTGTGATCCTCATCAGGCCCAGGTAATGCCACGATCAAGCCCCCCGACACCTCGTGGGCGATACGGTGCATGTCATAAATCTGGGTTGCCAACAGCAACTTGCCCACGTTGGAAAAAACGGGTTCTGGCATCCACGAACCGCATGGGTCCTCAATGCCATACACCGACGCTGCGACGCCGCAGGCAAAAAAGCCTTCGACCAACTTGATGAGCTCCGCCATGCTGTCACGCAGGTGCGGCACCGATTCCATATCGAGCCCATTGGCTTCCGTCATCAGCGCACCGGCGCCAATGAGCAGGTCACCAAATCCGGCCCTCGCACCGATACAGCTGTGCCGATGGTGATTCGCATAAGACGTAACCAGGTGCTCGGTGTACTCACTCTCCCCGGCAAAAAACACCTGATCCCAGGGCACAAACACCTGATCGAAATGACACACCGCCACGCTCTGTCCGTACTTGGCGCTGAACGCAGCGTCGGCCTCGCCCGGACGACCCGCAGGTCGCGAAATCAGCGTAAGTCCCTTGGCATCAATGGGCACCGCACAACACACGGCAAAGTCGGCATCTTCTTTACGCATGGTCCGGCAAGGCATGACCAGTAGCTCGTGCATATAGGGTCCGCCCGTGACGATCGCCTTAACCCCGGAGATCACAATGCCCTCAGCATTGCGCTGGGTGATGTGGACGTAACTATCCGCCACGGCCTGATCGCCCGGTCGTTTACTGCGATCACCTTTGCCATCGGTCATGGCAACACCCAACGTGAGATCCTCATCCTGAATACGGTGCAGGTAAGAGAGAAAACGCTCGTGCTGCTCGCCGCCCGTTTCCTCTGACATCTGCCAGGTGGCTTGATAAATCGCATTCAGCGCATCATGGGTAAGATAGCGCTGGGCGCAGCCGCTTTCGCGACACAGTAGCCGCACCGCCTCAAGCTTGGAGAGTAGATCTTCTGAGTGGCGGTTGATGTGCAGCATCCGGTTTACGGTTTTTCCCGAAGTGCTTTGTTCCGCCAGCATCAAACCCCCATATTCGGGCTTTTGCGCAAAATCGTAGGTGACCCCTACGGCGCGAATGCCGGGCTGCAAACGAGGTTCGTCTGCTACCGACGCGATGCGATCACCGTCAACATATACTGTCGGGCTATAGCTACGCAGGCTTTCTGTGTATTCGGCTGCACTCATGATGCGGCCGCCGGCTTTCATTAACATCGGGCACTCCCTGGGCGATCAAGTCGCCTTGTTGGTCTCGGTCCGCAGCAGCGCCATCAGGCCTGTTACATCCTCGAGCTCATCCATGTGTTGCAGCGACTGCCATAGCGCC
>Ga0181601_10004190_pt1 | contig 12108 bp, 5 predicted proteins | sample 041ome_8_FD_133020 | JGI IMG/M metagenome (GOLD analysis project Ga0181601, IMG submission 133020) | Coastal salt marsh microbial communities from the Groves Creek Marsh, Skidaway Island, Georgia - 041407BS metaG (megahit assembly) | ecosystem: Environmental > Aquatic > Marine > Intertidal zone...
CCATTAATACAGGGGACTTGCCGAAAACTGTCGTGTTTTGCACACAATCCGGAGCAAAAGGGGCTCCTGCTACCCCCCCTAATAACAGGCCCCTGTCAACTCAGCAAAAGGGTTGACGGGGTTGCAGCGAGAGCGAAGGTCAAGAAAGCTTTGAGAGGCTTATTTAAACCGTTTCCTTCGACGGCGATGAAGGAAGACAATGCCGGCAATACCAAGCCCTGCCAGAGGCCATATCACCCCAATCGGCACGGGGAAAATGTCAGTGGGGGGCATCAGCAGGAGGACCCAGGCATTGTCCTGGGCGACCGCTGTACCCGATGCCCTTGATGACCCCTCGACAAGAGTGCTCGCTGTGGCGACGAGTTGATTGAAATGCACCAGAGGTCGAATGTTGGGTTGGATGGCGACAGTGAACTCACACCGATACTCGGCGCCACTGGCGATTGTGGTGGGAGTGGCGCAGTTCCCTGTCCCATTTAGGTCTCCATACTCGCTGTCCATTAACTCAGTCAGGGATACCGGCAATACACTGGCGTTGTTCACCACAACAGTGAAGGTCACGGGTGCTCCGGGAGTGGTCAGACGAGTGTTGGGGGTTTTGGTGACGCTGATATCAACGGGGGTTGCAGTAAATCTCACTTCGGCCTGATCGAAGGCGGTAACATCGTCATCGGAAACCGCGCCAAATCCATTCGCCGTAATGGTGTCAGTCTCAGAGCTCCCACCCGCACCTTGGAGTGTCTCCGAAAAGTTGCATTCGTACACATCACCCGGGTCAATAGACAGGGGTTGCGTCTCACTCACCGTATCGCAACTCCCGCGTCCACTCAGATTGCCGTGAATGTCGTCCACTAGGGAGGTGATCAGCACGGCCTCGCTGGCGGAGGCGTTAATCACTTCGACGCTAAAGGTGACCTCACCGCCGGCATCGGTTAGGCGATCGGGGGAAACCAATTTCTCAACTTCGATCTCGGGGGGCAGCGCTTCGGAGGCGGGCAGGAGTAACACCACTTCGGTGGCTGATTCACTCACATCTGCGCCGTTGTCAGCTTTGCCCGTGACAGTAACCGTATCGGTAATAAAGGCCGGATATTCTGTTGGCGCTGGTTGCGCGGCATCGGGGACGGCCCGCACAAAATCGCACTCGATGGCATCGCCCGGGGCGAGGACCCGCGGTGAAGCTACCGACATGCCGCAGTCGGAGCTGACATCCCCGTGGTAGTTATCGACGAGGCTGGTGAGGTTCACTGATTTTACTGGCGAGTGATTTTCGATATCCGCGCGATAGGTTACGTCGCCGCCGGCTTGGGACAGAATTCGGGGTCGGGCAAGCTTGCGCATATCAAGATTCACTGGCGTATCCGTAAGCGTCACCGTCGCGGAAGCACTCCCCGAGACGGTATCCCCTGTCGAGGGCGCCGAGGCTTCAGCGGTGACGGTATTCACTACAGACAGAGGGTAGCGCCCGTCGATGACCTGATGATATTCGCAGCGGTAGGCGGTCCCGACGGGGATGGACTGGGGGAGGGAGCATGTTCCCAGTCCGTTGAGATTGTTGCCAGCGACTTGATCATCCGACAGTGCCGTAACCACCAGATCGGTCTCCCCATCATTCCAGACCTCCACCGAGTAGGTAACGTCGCCCCCTGGTTCGGGAAGGGCTTGCACCGAGGATTCCTTGACTACCCGCAGCGAGCTCTCCTGTGCAGCGTCCGCGGGCAAGATCACCACCACGGCGGCATCGCTGTCCGTCGCTGGTTGGCCCGAGCTGTCCACAACGCGTGCGGTTGCCACATTGCGATGGCTATCGCCGGCAGCGCCCGTCACCGTCGCGCTGAACTCGCATCGGTAGGCACCTCCGGGGGGGATGCTGGCACCGACAGAGCAGTTACCCTGTCCGTTGAGATCGCCATAGATATCGTCGGTCAAGTCGATGACGACCACGTCATCGCTTCGGTTGGACTCGTTGAACACTTCGATTTCAAAATACACCGTGTCGCCCGGCTCGCGCACGATGCGTGGCACCGCGACCTTTACCATATCTATTTGCGGCGCGGGTTCCACGATGATGACGTCGAGGTCGTAGTCTTTTACTTCACGACAGGCAGCCGAGGTCTTGGGGTAGTAACTGGAGGAGAGGTATGGACCGGCGTTGCAGCTATTATCGTTTTGATTGTCCTGCCACGCCAACGCCAGAGGTATATCGAGCTTGCCGTTGCCGTTGGTGTCCTGACACCTAACGTCATTGGCAACAAATTCATGATAGGTGAGCTCGTTATCGTTGATGTCGCCGCAACTATCTACTAAGTCATTGAGTGAACGGTAGGGGCCGCTACCCGAGAGAAGATCGAGCGACCCTTCATCGCTCGTGGCTGGTTGCAAGGCGCTTACCGTGCATGTGCCGGTATCCGAGATGGCCAAGTTACCGTTTTCGCCCACCCAAAAGCTTAGGTTGTACCGGTCATTGGCCGCTCGCAGTACTCCGGTGCCAACGGTCACGCCTATGCGGAGGTCGAGGGTCTCGCCGATTTCACAGCGGGACACTGAGGGGTCGACGGAGACCGCTCTGAAGGCAAGGGAGTTGCTGGTACAGCGATTGCCTGCATTGAATTCGGGTATGCAGGATTGACCGCTCAGGGGCAAGCTTTGAGCGTGGGCGTTCGATGACAAAAGGGTGGCTGTGGCGAGCGCAACAGTACCAAGAAATCGCATCAGGTTAGGCATCTCATCACGCTCATATAATATGTGCAGGCAACGCCCCACAAAGCGCTCCGCTGATTTTTTGCTGCCACGTACTACCCGACGGCACCGTGTGCCGAAACCTAAGGGTTGTCGAGTTCCTGTCTATGGATGATACGGGAACTAGCTCGCCCCTAAGTGGCTCAATAATTGTCATTAAACGGCGTTTTTTGCCACGAAATAGGGGGAAATCGTGCCGATTCTTCACCTTCCCCCTTCAGAATGAGACTCGAATGGTATATAAAGCCGCCACCAAATTTGATGCTGATTTTGACGTCGTCTCCTGACGCTGTCGGTTCAGCCTTATATTAGCTGTTTTCACACCGCCAACTGGATGAAATGAATCATGTCAGACTTATCCCTCTATCGAAATATCGGCATCTTTGCACACGTCGATGCGGGTAAAACCACCACCACCGAGCGTATCCTTAAGCTCACCGGTAAAATCCACAAAACCGGTGAGGTGCACGACGGTGCTGCAACCACCGACTTTATGGAACAGGAGCAAGAGCGCGGCATCACCATTCAGTCTGCGGCGACTACGTGTTTCTGGAATGATCATCGGCTGAACATCATCGACACACCCGGACACGTGGATTTCACGGTCGAAGTATATCGATCCTTGAAAGTTCTCGATGGCGGTGTGGGCGTTTTCTGTGGATCCGGCGGTGTTGAGCCTCAGTCAGAAACCAACTGGCGCTATGCCAACGACTCAGAAGTATCGCGTCTTATCTTCGTGAACAAGCTTGACCGAGTGGGTGCAGACTTCTATCGCGTGGTGGAGCAGGTCAAGAAGGTTCTGGGCGCGAACCCGCTGGTCATGACCCTGCCAATCGGTCGCGAAGATGAGTTCACAGGTGTCGTTGATGTGCTGACACAAAAAGCCTACATCTGGGACGACTCCGGTCTACCTGAGAATTATGAGGTTACCGAGATTCCGGCTGATCTGGTTGATGACGCGGCGGCCTACCGCGAGCAGCTGATCGAAGCTGCGGTGGAGATGGATGACGACGTCATGATGGCCTACATGGAAGGAGAAGAGCCTTCTATTGATGACATTAAGCGCTGTATTCGGGAAGGAACGCGCACACTGCAGTTCTTCCCCACCTTTTGTGGGTCGGCGTTCAAGAACAAAGGCATCCAGCTGGTGCTGGATGCGGTCGTGGACTACCTGCCTAGCCCAACGGAAGTAGATCCTCAGGACCTGACCGACGAAGAGGGTAACCCCACCGGCGAAAAGGCGCTGGTATCGGTTGATGAGCCCTTCCGCGCCCTGGCGTTCAAGATTATGGACGACCGCTTTGGCGCCCTGACGTTTATCCGCGTTTACTCGGGTAGATTGAAGAAAGGCGATACTATTTTGAACTCTGCGACCGGTAAGACCGAGCGCGTGGGACGCATGGTGGAAATGCACGCCAACGACCGTAATGAAATCGATACTGCGCAAGCAGGCGATATCTTTGCCTGTGTTGGCATGAAGAACGTGCAGACGGGTCATACCCTGTGCAGCACCGATAAGCCCTGCACCCTCGAGGCCATGGTCTTCCCCGAGCCCGTGATCTCAATTGCGGTCGCTCCCAAGGACAAGGCGGGTACCGAGAAGATGGGTGTCGCGATCGGCAAGATGATTGCTGAAGACCCCTCGTTCCGCGTTGAGACCGACGAAGATTCGGGTGAAACCATTCTGAAAGGCATGGGTGAACTGCACCTGGATATCAAGGTCGATATTTTGAAGCGTACTTACGGTGTTGAGCTGATCGTTGGTCAGCCACAGGTAGCCTACCGGGAAACCATCACCCAGATGGTGGAAGACAGCTACACCCACAAGAAACAGTCGGGTGGTTCGGGTCAATTCGGTAAAATCGATTACCGTATTACGCCGCTTGAGCCGGGTTCCGGTTATCAGTTTACCTCCAGCGTTGTCGGCGGAAACGTACCGATGGAATTCTTCCCAGCGATCGAGAAGGGTTTCAAGGTCATGATGGAAGAGGGCCCTCTGGCGGGCTTCCCGGTCCTCGATGTGGGTGTTGAACTCTATGACGGTGGTTTCCACGCGGTGGACTCATCAGCTATTGCTTTTGAGTTGGCTGCAAAGGGCGCCTTCCGTCAGTCCATGCCCAAGGCGGCGCCGCAACTGATCGAGCCGATCATGAAAGTCGACGTGTTTACGCCCGAGGATAATGTAGGTGACGTTATTGGCGACCTGAACCGCCGTCGTGGCATGATCAAGGATCAGGAACCCACCCCAACAGGTATCCGTATCAAGGCAGATGTGCCGCTGGCTGAAATGTTTGGTTACATCGGTCACCTCCGTACCATTACCTCGGGTCGCGGGCAGTTCTCGATGGAGTTCTCCCACTACCTGCCGTGCCCAAACCCGGTGGCAGAGAAGGTCATTGCCGAGGAGAAAGCGCGCCGCGCAGCCAAGGCGAGCTGATCTTTGCGGTCTGTATTCAAAACCCCGGCCATGCCGGGGTTTTTTATGGCCAGTTTGTTTAGATGAGCTTTTTATTAAACCGCCTTTTTGGAAGCAGTCTCTCGATGCGCCTCGCGAGGGCGCATTGGTAGTACGTGGATAGTGTGTGCTTCCGCTTGGTCTGGCAGGCAATCACGCGCTGGTAACCAAGAGCTACCCATAGCGAGTCAGTAAGCTTCGTTGATTGAGATTGCTGTTGTGTTACATGTCGGAAAGATCTGGTTATGATGAGCGAGCACGCAAACCCGTAGGTGATCTGTGGCACCCCGACATCGCTTTGCCCTGACTTCGGCCCATATCAAGAAAGCGCTCAATGAGCTCGCTGATCGGCACGAGCGTATTGCCATGTCGCTGGAGCAAGTGGGTTATCCGAGTGAGCGACGCCAGCCTCATGGTTTTGAGCCGCTGGCGCGAATCGTAGTAGGCCAGCAGGTGTCTACCAAGGCGGCTGAGAGTATCGCCGAGAAATTGCGGTTGACGCTGGGCGGGGCGATCAGCGCCGAGGCGGTATTGTCGACCGAGACAGACACCCTGCGGTCCGCCGGGCTCTCGGGCCAGAAAGCGTCCTACATTCAGACTCTCGCCGAGGCAGTGGCGACGAATAAGCTCGATCTGGATGCGTTACCTAGGCTAAATAACGAGGATGCTCTCGAACAGCTGACATCCCTTCGAGGGTTTGGCGTGTGGTCGGCCCAGATGTATCTGATGTTCTCACTCGGGCGCACCGATATCTGGCCCAGCGGCGATCTCGCGGTGCGGGTGGGCTTTGGTGATCTGATGGGATTCGATGAGCGACTTTCGATCAAAGACACGGACAATCTAGCCACTCCCTTTTCTCCCTACAGAAGTGCGCTGGCGTTACTGTGTTGGCGTTACTATGGTCAGGCAAGGCATCGCCAGACAACGGATGGTTCCGGAAAAAAGAGCCCCGCAAAAAAAGGTCCGGCAAAAAAGGATCCGACAAAAAAAGTCTCGACAAAAAAAGCTCCCGTAAAAAAAGCTCCGGTAAAAAATGCTCCGGCAAAATCTAATAGGGTGAGCACGAAATGAGCGAGTTCGATGCCTTATCTCCTGATGAGCGGGAGGCTCATGAGACCTTTATGGCCATGGCGCTGGAGCAGGCCCAGCGTGCGGCGGACGTAGGGGAGGTGCCTGTTGGTGCTTTGGTGGTGTCTCCCGAGGGGGAGGTGCTCGCGGCACAACATAATCAGCTAATCCATGCCAACGATCCCACCGCCCATGCGGAAATCCTGGCGCTGCGGGAAGCCGCAGCAAAAATCGGCAACTACCGGCTGGTGGGGTGTTCGTTGTATGTGACCCTCGAGCCTTGCACCATGTGCTGTGGAGCACTCATCCATGCCCGTGTCGAGCAGGTTTATTTTGGTGCTCTCGAACCCAAAGCGGGGGCGGTGATCAGCACGGCTTCCCTCCTGGAGGGACCTGCACTTAATCATCGCGTGCGTTGGCAAGGCGAGATCATGGCTGACGCCAGCGCCAGGTTACTAAAGGCTTTTTTTGCCGCACGACGATAACGCTAATGGCATGGCGGCCTGACCTCAAGCTACGCGACTTTCCGATGCTATAGTCCCCAAGCAGCCCCCCAGCAGCCCCCCAGCCAACTGGCCGAGTGATTAACGCCGCCTTAGCATGGGATTCGGGGCCAGTTCCGTTCAGAGCGCCAGCGGTACTTGCAGGTTAATGGTGTCGGCCGCGAGGACCTCGGGATCAACCGGGGGTTGCATCTTTAAACTGGGCACCGATTGCAGCTGCAGAATGCTGTAGTACTGGCGAATGTTATCGACGTAGGTTACCGCCTCTTGACCCCGAGCAAAGCCAAACCGGGTGGTTGGGTAGATGTCTGGATTTTGTAACTCGGGAAGCCGGGAGCGAACATCCTGCCAAAGGTGGGGGTCCATACGGTTGCGCTCGGTGAGTATGCGGGCATCCTCTAGATGACCCATGCCAATGTTATAGGCGGCAAGGGCCATCCACAGCCGATGGGGTTCCTCAATATCTGGGGGCAATCGGCGCTGCAGGTCTTTGAGAAATCGCGCACCGCCGCGCAAACTCTGGCGGGGATCCAGAATATCGGTAACGCCGAGTTCGTTCGCCGTTACTTGGGTCAGCATCATCATGCCTCTCACCCCGGTGGGGGAGCGTGCTTCCGGATCCCAGTGCGACTCCTGGTAGGCTACGGCGGCGAGCAAGCGCCAGTCGAGCTGGTACTCCGCCGCAACCTCTTCAATCAGAGGCTGCCATCGCGGCAAGTCAGTGCGCATTTTGCGTTGGAAGGTAAAGGTACCGAGCCGAGAGGCAAATTCCAGAGTACCGAAATGCCGGTCTTTCAGTCTCTGCAAAAGCCCGGATGTCTCGGCTTCCTGAAGGAAAGTATTCAGGTCGGCCTGCAAATCCTGAGCGCCTTCGCCCGGGTGCAGATACCAGGCCATGACCTCGTCCCTGTCGAGCTCTAAAGCCGCTACCAACCGTGGATAGAGCTGTTGCTGCATACGAAACTCGACCGAATCGATGATGGCCAAATCGGCTTTTTGCTCGGAAACCAGCTGCATTAACTCGAGGGTGTCTGCCGCGCGAATCTCACGCCAGTTCAGGCCGGGTAGGTCGGCCTTGAGGGTGTTTAAGGTCTCAACATGACTGCTGCCGGCCAATACCACCAAGTCTCTGTCGGCGAGGTCCTGAGGTGTTCTCGGTCGCAGCTGACCGCTCTTGTAAATCACCAGCGGCTTCTGGGTGAGGTAGGGGGCGCTGGCGAGAAAGCGAGCGGATCGTTCGGGCGTTACCGTGAGACCCGCGGCCGCAATATGTGCTTCTCGTTGGGTCAGCCGAGAGATGAGTTCCACGAGGGTAAAGGCTGCTTTCACACGCAGGGTGTAGCCTCGGGAGTCTGCGTAGGCTTTAATCAGGTCGTAGTCGAAGCCCGTGGGCGTATCGCCATCAAAGTAATACGTGGTGGGGCTGTTACGGGTCAGAACCACAAGCTCGCCGTCCCGCTCAAGCCGCTGATAAAGTGATTGGTCGCTACAGCCCGCGAGAAGCAGCGCGAGGCACAGGAGGCGAATAAGCGGATCGCAGCGGTTAGGGTTCATGTGCCAAGTGTATCGCCTGCGAAGAATGTTGCGCTACGGATGCCTCGACGCGTGGACGCCTGTATACTATCGGCCTCGCTGTTAGGACCACTCTCATGCTGCTCATTCCCGGCTCAGCCGCGCTCTCCATGCCCCGTTTTAACAGTCTGCGGGCGCGTCTGAAGGAGATCGACCCGGCGTTGGTGCTCGAGAGTGCCAGTCACTTTTACGCCGTCGATCATCAAGGTGACATTGACCGAGAACGGCTCGCCGCCTTACTGCAGCCCGGGACCAGTGAGCTCCCGTTGGAAGGATTGTTGACGGTCATGCCCTGTCGGGTGGTCATCCCCCGTCTTGGCACGATTTCACCGTGGGCGAGCAAGGCAACCGACATCGCCAAGAACTGTGGTTTTGCCTCAGTCGTGCGGATTGAGCGGGGCACCCTATATCACATCGCTGGCGTGGACGGGGTAGAGCAGGAGGTTGTCGCGCGCGTTGATGCGTTGCTGCACGATCGAATGGTTGAAACCGTACTCTCTGGGCTAGAGGATGCGGCGCGTTTATTTGCCGCCGCCTCAGCACCCAGTTACACCACGGTACCGATTCTCATGGGTGGTCGCGATGCTCTGCTCGAGGCGAACAAAACCCTCGGGTTGGCATTGGCCTCGGATGAAATAGATTATCTGGTCGGCGCGTTTACCGATCTCGGGCGCGATCCCAGCGACGTCGAGCTCATGATGTTTGCTCAGGCGAACTCAGAGCACTGTCGCCATAAAATCTTTAACGCCAGTTGGACGATCGATGGGGCCGATTGCGAGCACTCGCTGTTTGGCATGATTCGCAACACCTATCGCGCAGGCGGCGAGGGGGTGCTTTCGGCTTATTCCGACAACGCAGCGGTGGTCGAGGGCCATACCGCGGGTCGCTGGTTTCCCGACCCCGAGAGTGGCGAGTACCGGTATCACCAGGAGCCGATCCACCTGTTGATGAAGGTGGAAACCCACAACCATCCGACCGCGATCGCGCCGTTTGCGGGTGCCGGTACGGGGTCCGGTGGCGAGATTCGCGACGAGGGTGCTGTGGGTCGTGGCTCTCGGCCGAAAGCGGGCTTGGTGGGTTTTACCGTGTCGCACTTGGAGTTCCCGGATGCACCCCAACCCTGGGAAATTCAGTATGGACGACCGGGCCGGATTGTTTCGCCACTTCAAATCATGACCGAGGGGCCGATTGGTGCTGCGGCCTTCAACAATGAATTCGGCAGGCCCAATCTGACCGGTTATTTCCGCACTTTCGAAATGGCCACAGCGAGCGGCGTCCTCGGTTACCACAAGCCCATTATGTTAGCCGGTGGCTTTGGCAACATTCGAGAAGAGCACGTCGAAAAAGGAACGTTCCGGCCCGCAGCAAAACTTATCGTGCTGGGTGGTCCTGCGATGTTGATCGGTCTTGGCGGTGGCGCGGCCTCGTCGATGGCCAGCGGCGAGAGCGACGAGACGCTGGATTTCGCATCGGTGCAGCGGCAGAACCCGGAGATCGAGCGTCGCTGTCAGGAGGTGATCGACCGCTGCTGGGCCCTTGGGCAACACAATCCCATCGCTTTTATCCACGATGTGGGTGCGGGCGGCTTGAGTAACGCGCTACCTGAGCTCGTGAAGGATGGCGGACGCGGTGGGCGTTTTGCCCTGCGTCAAGTGCCCAGTGATGAGCCGGGGATGAGTCCGCTCGAGATCTGGTGTAACGAGGCGCAGGAGCGGTATGTGCTAGCGGTCGAGCCCGAGCATCTGGCGCGCTTCGATACCATATGCCGCCGTGAGCGGTGTCCCTACGCGGTGGTCGGCGAGGCCACCGAAGAGCACCACCTCGCGGTGTCAGATAGCCAGTTCGACAATAAGCCGGTGGACTTACCCATGGGGTTGCTGTTCGGTAAGCCGCCCAAAATGCACCGGGTGGCCGAGCACGGTGACGCGCCAGAGGACGATTTTTATCCCAATTTGCCAGTCGCTGAATGCCTCGCTCGGGTGTTGCGATTCCCCGCCGTAGGCTCCAAGAGTTTTCTGGTGACGATTGGTGATCGTTCCGTGACGGGTATGGTGGCACGCGACCAGATGGTCGGCCCGTGGCAGGTGCCTGTTGCGGATTGTGCCGTCACCACCGTTTCGCTGGATTCCCACCTGGGCGAGGCGATGAGCATGGGCGAGCGCACCCCGGTTGCGGTATTGAGCGGGCCCGCGTCAGCGCGGTTGGCGATCGCGGAGTCCATTACCAATTTGTTAGCCGCGCCTGTGGCACACCTGAAAGATATCAAGCTATCGGCTAACTGGATGTGCGCTGCCGGTCACGGTGATAACGATGCGGTGCTCTACGATACGGTGAGAACCGTGGGCATGGAGTTTTGCCCAGCACTCGGTATCACCGTGCCAGTGGGCAAGGACTCGATGTCAATGCGCACCGCCTGGCAGGAGGGTGTCACAGAGAAGAGCGTGACCGCGCCGGTGTCGCTTATTGTCTCTGCCTTTGCGCCGGTGGGCGATGTACGAACTACCCTGACCCCTGAAATTCAGCGCCGGGACGATTCAGTGTTGGTGCTCGTTGATCTCGGTCGGGGTCGCAATCGATTAGGGGGATCGGTGCTCGCTCAGTGCTGGGGACAAATAGGCGCCGATGTGCCGGATGTCGATGCCCAGGATGTCAAAGCACTGTTTGATCTCATGAATCGACTGAAAGCCCGGGATTTGATTTATGCCTACCACGATCGCTCCGATGGCGGGTTGCTGGTCACCCTGTTGGAAATGGCCTTTGCCGGTCGCTGCGGTTTGAATGTTGATGTTGACGCCGAGGACGCCGCAGCGATTGCCGCGCTGTTTAGCGAAGAGATTGGGGTAGTGATTCAGATCAATCGGGCGGATGTGTACAAGGTCGAAGCGTTGGCGATCGAGGTTGGCTTAACGGGCTGTGTGCACGTTGTGGCCACGCCGCGTTGGGACGAGCGCATTGTGGTGAATACACCCAAGTTTGAATTGATCGACAGCCGCAGGGGACCGTTGCAGCAATTCTGGAGCCATGCCAGTCACGGCGTGCAGCGACGTCGGGATGACGCCGACTGTGCCGATCAGGAGTTCGAGAATATTTTGAGCGACGACCCCGGCCTTTCTGCCTCGCTCACCTTCAACTGCAATGACGATGTGAGTGCGCCCTTTATTGCCAGCGGCGTCAGGCCACGGGTAGCGATTTTGCGGGAACAGGGAGTAAACGGCCAGGCAGAGATGGCCGCTGCCTTTGATCGTGCGGGGTTTGCGGCGATCGACGTGCACATGAGCGATCTGATGGCCGGTGACATTTCACTGGCGGACTTTCATGGGTTGGCGGCTTGCGGCGGCTTTTCCTACGGCGATGTGCTCGGTGCCGGTGAGGGCTGGGCTAAAAGCATTTTGTTCAACGAGCGGCTAAGTAATGACTTTGCCGCATTTTTCGCGCGGGACAACACCTTTAGTTTGGGCGTGTGTAACGGCTGCCAGATGCTCTCAGCGCTGCAGACATTGATTCCGGGTGCCGAGCACTGGCCTCGATTTGCTCGCAACACATCCGAACAGTACGAAGCGCGATTATCGCTGGTGCGGGTGGAGTCCTCACCCTCGATTCTGCTCGAAGGCATGGCGGGCTCCCATCTGCCGATTGTGGTTGCCCACGGGGAGGGGCGAGCGCAGTTCGCTAGTGAAGACGCGGCGAATACTGCCGAGCAGTCGGGCACCGTGGCCTTGCGGTTTATCGATAATCATTTGAATGTTACCGATCGCTATCCCTATAACCCCA
>Ga0181601_10004196_pt1 | contig 12100 bp, 4 predicted proteins | sample 041ome_8_FD_133020 | JGI IMG/M metagenome (GOLD analysis project Ga0181601, IMG submission 133020) | Coastal salt marsh microbial communities from the Groves Creek Marsh, Skidaway Island, Georgia - 041407BS metaG (megahit assembly) | ecosystem: Environmental > Aquatic > Marine > Intertidal zone...
ACTGTCTGCCCGTCTACAAAGACGAATTCGTCGCGGCGCTCACGCTGCGCCGCGAGCACGCAGGCCACCTGCGAGGCCGCGACGGAGAGCACGTCGAGGTCGATGCGGTTGAACTCGTCGAAGCACGCCCACGCGCCGGAGGCGGCGAGGCCCTTGAAAAACTTGGCCATCGCCAGGTAATCCAGCCCGTCGGAGCAGTTGAACACCACGCACTGCATGGCAATCGCCTTGGCGAGATCCTTCGTGGTTTCCGTCTTCCCCGTCCCCGCGGGGCCTTCCGGCGCGCCGCCGACGTCCAGGTGCACGGCACCCATGAGCGTGCGGTAGCACCGGTCCGTCAGCGGCGTGATCACCAGGCGCGACGAGTTCCCCAGGTACTCGTTCCCGTAGGCAATCGCCGCGTTGATCATGCGCACCGTCACGCCATCCTTCCCGTCGTCCATCGTGTCCCAGGTGTACCGCAGCTGCGACGCCCAGTCGAAGTCCTCCACGGAGGGCACGCCCTTCTCTGCGAGCTCCGCCACGACGTCGCGCGCGTGCACCTCCAGCACCACCAGCGCGGAGAGGGTCTTGCGCTGCAGCTTGGTGAGCTTCCCGCGCACCTTCTCGACAATCTCCATGAGCTGCGCGCTCACCGTCGACGCGTGCGCCGCGACGGTGCCCTCGCGGATCGCCGCCTCCGTCTGCGAGGTCCAGTACAGCGACCCGATGCACAGCACCACCTGCCCCGGCCACTCCACCATCCAGTCCGTGCGCTTGGACGTGGCGTACGCCTTGGAGGCGTCGCGGCACATCGCCGCCACCGTCTCGCGCTGCGCGGCTTCGCACTGGATGAGCCACTTCTCGACGGCGCCGCCCGCCTTCGCCGGGTTGAAAGAGTTGACGAACGTCACCTTCTCGCCCTCCTCGGAGAGCATCGCCGTGACCTCCATGTTCTTCTGGAACTCCAGCAGGTGGATCGCCTCGAACACCTTCTTGAGGAAAGGCTGTACGCGCAGCGGGTCCTTCGTCTCCGACAAAATCTCCAGCAGCTCGTCGTTGGAGAGGAAGTAAAACCGCGGAAACGCGAGGCGCTTCGTCTCGAGGTACTCGCTCAGACCTTTGTTCACCTCGTCCAGGAGCTCGTTGCACTTCCGCAGCGACCCGAGCAGGTCCTCGTCCGCGCCCACCACGAGCACCTCGCTCGTGAGCTCGAGCTTCAGCATGGTCTTGCGCCAGGTAGTGTCCACGGTCTTGAACTTGCGCCCCTCGGCGGGCATCTGCTGCATGATGTCGTCCGAGCCGAAGATGGGCTCCAGGTAGAGCCACCCGCTCTGCATCTTGAGCCACTGGTCCAGCACCTCCTGGATCGTGGTCAGCTTCTTCTCCCAGAGCTTCACGCGGTCCTCGAACGGGCCGATGTACGGCGACGAGCGCATGCTCTGCGTCTTGACGATCTGGTCGTCCAGCAGCATCTGCGTCTCGTCCGTCCCTTTGAGCACGAACGACCCGGTGTCGCGCCACGGCGACGTCTCGAACTCGACGCCGCGCCAGTTTTGGTGCATCGAGTCCAGCGCGCGCTCGAGCGAGTACTCCTTGCTCGCGGCTTCGCTGTACTTCTCCAAGACGTCGATGTGCCGGTGCAGCCCGAGCTGCACGGCCCGCGCCAGGGAGAACTCGGCGTCCGCCTTGACCGCAAACCCCAGGTCCTCGGACATGTCCTTCCAGTGCCGGTCGCGCAAGCCGGGGTTGCGCAGCGACGCGACGATGGGCAGGTTCGTCTCGAACGCCGCCAGCCGGAGCTTGAGCTCGGCGCACACATCCGCGGGGACGCCCTTGATGTGCTTGAGCATCTTGACGATGGCGCGGTTCCAGGTCTCCACCATCGAGGTGACCTTCTCCGGGTCCAGCTGCGGGAACGGGCCGTTCGTCCACTCGGGCTGGTACCGCCCGAACTCGGCGCACACCCGCCACAAGTTGGCGTACGGCTCCCACTCGCGGAACAGCGAGTTGAGCGCCGGGTACGTCGTCACCGGGCGCCCGAAGAGCTCCTCGCGGTTGGCGTACACCTCGCCCGCGCGTTTCAGCTCCGCGAGCCGCGCGTCCATCGCCTCCACCGCCGCCAGCCGGTCCTCCGCCAGGTCGATGTCCCCCAGCTCCACGAACTCGTGCACCGAGGACTTGGCCTCGGCGATGCGCGACGTGTTCGCCTTGATGTCCGCCTTGAGCGTCTCCGTCATCGCCTTCTGCAGCTCCTTGGCGCGGCGCTCGTACGCCAGCAGCTTCTGCGGCACCGACGCGGGTTGCGTGATGGCGTTCCAGTACGTGTCCACGACGTCATCCGGTAAGGCGACGCCCGACCGCTCCAGCGCCTCCGCCGTCGCCGCGGACGTCGCCAAAGTCGCGCGGAGCGTCTCCGTCTCCGCCGCGGCGTCCGCCGCGAAGCGGCGCTGGTCGTCCAGCGCCTCCGGGGTCTCGACGTCCGACGCCAGGCGGTCGGTGATGGCGCGGAAGCGCCCGTACGTCTCCGCGTTCAGAGCGTGGAACTGCTCCACGAGCTTCGCGACGAGCGCGTCCCGGCGCGCGGTGGCGACGCCGACGAGCGCGCGCTTGATCTCGACGCAGTCCACCCCAACCAGGCGGAACGGCTCGAAACTGTCGCTGGCGGACTCGACGGCGTCCACCAGCTCCGCGAGGCGCCGCATCTCCGCCTCCGTCTCCGCGAGGGTCATCTCCTTCTCCTCCTCCTCCTCCTCCGCGGGGGACGCGGACGCGGGATCGGGCGCGGGATCGGTCGCGGGCGGGTTCGGCTCGGACGGCTCGGACGGCTCGGACTCGAGGCTCTCGCCCGGGGTTTCGCGGGAGGGACCCGCGGGTCCCGATTCCGCAGGTTCCGATTCCGTCCTCGAGCTCGCCTCGGCGGCGGCGTCCGCGCTCGCCGCCGAGACGGTCTCTTTCGGCGCCTCCTCCGCCGGCGCTCTCGCGCTCTCGGGTTTCTCCATCAGCTCCTCGAACGCGGCAAAGCGCTCCGCGAGCGCCCTCGGCCCGGGGAAGTTCTCCTCAAGCACCCGCGCGATCGCCGCGCGCGCCGCGACCACGAACGGCTCGTCGCGCGCGGGGGTCGGGACGATGCGTTTTCGAATCCCAAACTCATCCGTCTCCGCGCGCGCGTCGACGCCGACGTCGACGCCGACGCCGACGCCGGCGCTCGGGTCCAGCGCGCCCCTCTGCTGCATCACCTTCTCGCGCACGCACTGGAATCCCTTGAACATGTCGATGGCGTCGTCGAAGATGGCCAGCGCGACGTCGCGCACAGCCTCCAGCGGCGGCTCGAACGCCGCCGCGCCGTCGGAAACCACCAGCCGCACGGAAAACATAGGCCTGTGCCTGGCGTGCGCGCGCGCGGCGTCGCCCTCCGCGGCGGCGTCCCCGCCCGCGAAGCCCCGCGTCCAGAACTCCCGCGCGTCGCGCGCGCCGCGCTCCACGGCGGTGCGCAGCCCGTCCTGTACCGCGAGCGTCAGGCGCTGCGCGAAGGCGGGCATCTTATGCAGCCGCGCGAGGTGCGCGGCGCGCGCCGCGGGGTCCTCGGCGCTCAGCGCGACGTCGCGCACCTTCTCCTCGAGCGCCACGCACAGCGCGCACGCGCGCGAGGTGAGGTTGGCGCGCACGCGCGACGCCGTCTCCGTCATGTACTGCCTGTGGAAGCGCTCGAACGCCTCCAGGGACATGGGTCTCGGCGGGGGGACGGGCGCGCCCGGGAACAGAGCCACGGGGACGCCGTCCCTGACGTCCTCGACGGCGGACGCCGCCAGCAGCGTAAGCCGCTCGTCGCGCGCGTCGTACGACGCGTAAAACTTGTGCAGCGCCTCCAGGAAACCCGGGTCGGCGTCCGGCAGGGTCGTCTCCAGCGCGCGAATCGCGCGAATCGCGCTCTCGTCGAGCCCTTCGCGATCGGGCGGCGATCGACCGTCGAAGCGGTCGGCGACGGCGATTCTCGGCGCTTTCGGTTTTCGGCGCGCGGGCGCGGCGCCGGTTTCGCGCGTAATCGCGCGCGCCTTCTCCGGGTCATCCAGAGTCAAGTCCAGGATGCTCCGCTTCGTGGCGCGCCTGAAATCATCCTTCGCGTCCTCCAGGAACGACGCTGTGCACTCGGGCATGCGCTCCGGGTTTGGTCGGCTCCCCACCTTGCGGAACACGCGCGTCAGTCGGTCCTCGGTCAACACGCCGTCCACGTCGTTTTCGAAAACCATGCGTTCCACCAGCGCGCGGTAGTGCTTGATCTGCTCGTGGTACTCGCGCAGCGTCGTGGCCGCCGCGAGGCGCGTGCGGAACGCGTCCGAGTCCTCGGCGTCGAACACCAGATTCAGGCGCCGGACGCGTTTCTTGATTCCCGGCGTCTCGCGCCACTCGATCTCGTACGTCCGCGACGTCTCGTCGTAAGACGTCACCAGGCACGGCTTCCAAGCAAACTGTCCGTGTTTCGTGAAGTACCGCGAACGCGCGCCGACGCCGCCGCCGCCCCCGAGCGCGAGCCACTCCGCGGGCGCGCGCCTCTCCAGCTCCGGGTCGTCGAAGAGCTCGAGCGGCGGCGCGCTGGACGACGCGGCGCCGTCCGCGCCGCTCGGCTGCGAAGGCAGCTCGGCTGCGGCCGGCCGGACGTAGTGGAACGCCTCCGCGGAGCCCGCGGCGGGCACCCACCCGAACGCCGAGCCGGGCGGGGGCGGCTCGCCCTCGGCTCTCAGGCCGAGGCCCGAGCCCCACTCGGGCATGGCGGACATCGTCGCCGACTCCGTCCAGTCGCGCTTCGCGCGAGGCGGGAACACGCCGGCGTCGGGGTCGTACCGCTCGCGAACCGGCGTCGCGTCGTCGTCGTCGTCGTCGTCGTTCGGTTCCTTCCGCCGACCATCTGTCCGACCGACCGTCGTGCTGGCGCGCCTCCTCCCCGCGCTCGCTTCGCGCGTTCGCGTGTTGTTCGCCACCCCGGGGTCGTTCTCCTCCGGCGAGCTCTCGGGCGAGCCGGGCGGGGAGAGCGCGCCCGAAAACGCCATTGTCGCCATCACGTCGACGTGTTCGCTCCCCGTGCGTTTCTGCCGGAGCGTCGGCACCACCGGCGGGGGAGGGGGAGGCGCCACCTTCTTCTCGAACACGGAAGGCGTCTTCACCTTGTACGCGGGGCCGGGAACGTGCGCGCCGGTGCTGTGGGTTCGGGACGGGATCGGGGAATGGCGCGCGGAGGTTGGGAGGTGAGAAAAGGCTGAGCACGGGAGATGTGGTTCGCGTCCGGGGATCGATCGCGTTCGCGCGCCGGTCGAGGCCGGGTCGCGGTCGCCGGACGCGGACGGAGCCGCGCCGCCGAGACCTGGCCGTGGTACCGCCGCGGTTCGCGGCGACGCGGGGGTCGATCCGCCCCCGTGCGTCGCTGGTAGCGCAGGCCGTCCGACCCTAAATTGGCATCACGCCCGCGGATCGCGTCACCTCCGCGGAAAAGCGATGTGATGTCGTCGAACGAGGCGCATCGCGCGAGCGGGCGAGGCGTCGGGGGACACGCACCGAGCCTCGAGCTCGCGCCGGCGCTTCTGCGCGAGGGACTCGAACGCCGGCATCGCGCCCGATGTCCGGTGTGTCGCCTCCTCGGTAGCGCCCTTCTGGCGCGCCACCGTATGCCCCTCGGACCGTCCGCATCTCCGGTAGCCTAATCGGGACGAGACTCATGAACGGTCAGCGAGATGTGAGAGACTCCGTTCAGACTGGGGTGGGAGAAAATTGGACGCGCCGGTGCATGATAAAAAAAGCATCTCGTGTGACAAAGTAGCTACGGTAGGTAGCTATGCATAGCTCGCTCGTGTATTTCAGCTCTTCCGGACGCGGTCCGGAGGCGTCGATCAGCACTGCTTGAGGTTTTGGTTCAGCTGGGTCATGAGCTGGCTGAACCCTCGGCCGTCGGGCGATAAGAAGTGACACGCCTTTCCGTATTCGCACGCATCCTGGTCGGCGCTGCTGTGCGACGTCACCCACGTCTCGTATCCCGCGCCGGTCAACGCGTTGTACACGTTGTGCAGCATGATGTTCGACCCCCACAACGAGGCATCGTTCAGGCCGTAGTTCTCGTACAGATACTGTAACTCAGTCGGGTCGATCTGGCCTTCGTCTCCCTTCTCGGGCACGCCGAAGTGAAGCGTCGTGCGCATGATCACCTTTTTAACGGACGGCGTCTGTTGAAGGTAAGAGAGGATGCCCTGCACGGCGGCGTCGTCGATGATGCCCAGCCCCGGCGCTTCGCGGTCGCCGGTCTCGACAGTCTCTTCTTCTTCCTCGCCGAGTGCCGTTTTCGCGATCCACCCCGAGTCCCCGCTTCTGATGTGCAGCAGCAACGTGTCGTCGCCGTACACGTCGCACTGGCGGCGGCGGACTTCGTTCGCGAACTTGTCGAAGCGCCCAGCCGGGTCCAGTTGGGCAAACGCCGGGTCGGAGTTGAGCGTTCGCAAGATGGATCCCTCGTACAACGGGTCGGACATGATCTTGGACATCACGAACCCGGTGACTTGACTACCCATGATGTCGCTCAGCCTGTAATAGTAGTCCGCCGTGTTGACGTAGACGCAAAACTCGTTCGCGCGGGGTCTGACTGCGCACGTATCCAGGAACGCGCCCGTGTTGAACCTCTGCTGATTTTCCTCGTTGGTGTCTCCTTTCATGAACAGACTCAACAGCGGCTGGCTACGAGGACCGGCCGACAGGTTCTCATCCGGTTGAGTCGTGGGGGCGACGCCGAGTGCGAAGTCGGTGGATGACGGCGCGACTTCCGCGTGGTCGAGAACGCCGAGATTGCCACGGTCACCCTGTTCGACGCCGAGGGCGATCCCTTCGCGTCCCGCGAAAACAATCAAGCCGACGCATCCGAGCAGAAGAACAGAGATCGTCGCGACCGCTGTGAACACACGGGGTGACCGCGCCGGGCTCGCGACAGCACGGTCGAGTAAACGTGTCTCTTCTCCGATCGACATCTCACACGAGGCGTGGCGGATTGCCACGCGCGGCGTGGCGCACAGCCAAGTGAGGTCGCGCGCCGTAGCAGATGTACAGGTGTACAGGATAGTATTGCTTCGAAGTAGTTCGGAGAATCTGCCGCGGCCTTCGGCCGAAAGGCGGCTGGCTGGCATCCTGAGAGGAGCAGCCTGAAATAAAGTTGAGCTGCTAGCTCGCTCGCTCCTATAACCCCCCTCACGCGTCCACGAGCACAACCCCCCCGCTCGCGCTCGGATCCAAACCCTCCGCCGCGTCCAGGTACAGCTCAAACACCGACGCGGCGTCGTCCAGCGCGGCGAGACGACCCGGAAGACGGTCCCCGAACGCAAACGCCGTCGTCTCGTCGTCTCGCGCTTCGCTCTCGGCGTTTTTTTCCGCCAGCCACCGTCTCAGCGGCGCGATCGCCTCGCGGAGCGCCCCTCTTTTCGCGCCCGAGGGATCAGTCGAGACTGATTCGCGCAGGGACGCGATCTCGGACGCGAAGGCGTCCGCGGAGAGCACCTCGCCCCGCGTCTCGAACACGTGCGACGCGACGCGCGCGCACGACCGCTGCATGAGCGGTGCGCGAACCTGTCGGCGCGACGCGAAGCGTCGGGAAAAGAAAAGGCACATGGAGGTGAGACGCGTTTCGAACGTAGACTATGATAGCTAGCTACGGTGAAAAAAAACCGCGCCGCGCGTGTGCGTGTGGGTCGCGAAAAAGTAGAACGCGCGAGGGTAGAGCCTCGCGAGTTCGTCGCAGCGTACCCCTGGTGATTCTCGGCGGAGCTATGAAGGAGGCGCTCACCGAGGAGGATCCCGAGGGACCCTCGACTAGCGCCCCCCAGATACGTCCGCCGGTTCGGCGCGCGCGGGAAAAAAAAAAAAAAAAAAAAAGACGTACGCCGCGTCTTTCGGCCACTCGGGCGGAGCTTCTCAAACGAGCTCTCAAACGAGCTCTCAATCACCGCACGCACCTTCGTGTCGAGGCCACACATCGTTCTCGGCCTGGTCACCAGGCACAGGCGCGGGAAATAGAACCCGGCGCCGCCGTTCGCGAAACCGTTCGCGAACCGGCGGAAACTCGCCTTGGTCACCACCAAGAAGCGGCTTTCTTCCGTCTCGTCACCGTCGTCACCGTCGGTGACGTCGGAGCGCAAAATGTCCGATCCGGCGACATCCGGAGTCACGCGCTCCATGCGCCGCACGGGGTGGTACCCGCGGACGAAGTGGCCCGTGGGGTGATTCCTGTTGACGTACCGCTTCGGGTCGTACGCGGGGCGCGCGGAGGTTTCATCTGACGCGTCGCGCGGAGACTCGCCGGCGAGCCAGCCGAGGTCGGCGCGCCGCCGGAGGAACCCGCGGCGCGCGTCGTCGGGGTTGCGCTTGCACTCGAAGACCGCGAGGACCTCCACGTTTGGAGGTTTAGGGTTACAATCCGGAGGCGCATCATCCGTCTCCGCCGCCGAACGTCGTGACGGGTGACGGCCGTACGCGACCGAACGCGACGGCGAAAACGCCGTGTGTGCGACCCCTTTTTCGTCGTCGCGCACGCGGACCAGCGCGCCGTCGATTTCGCCGAGGCCCATGCCCAGGGACATGTTGCGCAGCATGAACAGAGCGTCCTCGCCGGAACCGCGGGGCTCGTCCCGCATGCCCGGCACCTCGAACCTGCCCTCGCGGATCAGCCGCGCGACCGCGCGCAGGCCCGCCTCCTCGAACGCCGCGCCGAGCGCGCCCGACTCGGCGCCCGCGCCGCGCTCGGCGGACCCGGCTTCGGATTCGGCGGCGTCCAGGCCCGCCCGCGCGCGGCCGTCCCGCAACGCGGCTCGCGCGGCTTCCCTCTCTCGGTACAGGCGTGATGCGCTTAAGCACGCCTCGAGCGCCGAGCGTAAGCCGGGAAGAGACGCGCGCGCCGCGTCGAGTCGCGCGACGGTCGCCGCGCGCTTCTCGGCTTCTCGGGCTTTCGTTTCGTCCGTCTCGTATTTTCTGTCATCCGTCGCGTCGCCGGCGCCGCCGCGCTCGGTCATGAAGAAACCCGTTCCCGGTTCGGAGACGGCGTCTTCCCTCGCGAGGTGCGCGGTGATGCCCTCGATAGCGGCGCGCGCCTGCGCCACCGCCTTCTCGGCCGCGGCGATGCGCGCGCGGTCGTCGCTGGCGTCGAACGCCGCGTCCGCGGCGGCGACGGCGGCCTCGAGCGGGAAGATGGTGCGGCGGTGGAATCGCCGCGTCGCGTCGGCGCGCGCGCGGAGCGCCGCCGGGCGGTCGCGATGAAGGCGCTCCAGGGTCTCGCGCTCGAGCCACGAAGCGAAATCATCCGCGGAGAGACGCGAGACCCGCGCGTGCGTGTCCTTGGCGAGGTACGCGCGGAGGGAAGCCGCGTCCGCGGAAGCCTCCGGGCGGGGGAGGGACGCACCGCCGCTCCGCGTCGGCGGTGCGGCCATCGCGAACGCCCCTGCGCCGAAGCCGCCCCGCGGACGCGCGCGACGAGCCCGAGGCGAGACGCGCGGGGTTACGCGCGGAACGCGGCGAGCGGCGCGCATGGCGCTTCACGCGCGTGCGTCGGAGACATCGTGCCTCCCGATATGAGGGAACGACGCGCGACGTGTCGGCAATCCCTAGAGGCGCGCGGTAGCCCTCGCAACGTGTTCGTGTGGCGCCCATAAAAAGCGAAAAGCGCCCTGCGGATAAAAGTGACTCCACAATCGTGAGCATGGCGACCATGGCGACGAACATGACGTCCATGGCGGCGCGTTTTTCGCGCTCCGCCGCGTCCTCCTCGCATGCGCCCCGCATCTCACGCTCCGTCCCGTTCGCGCACGTCGCGCGCCGCTCGCGCGGGGGCGTGGCCCGCGCGGTGATGGATAGCGCCGGTCTCGGCACCGCCGGCGGCGGCGGGGACGAGCTCCTGAGCGAGGACGAGGTGACTCTGCGCGACGTGACGCGCAAGCTGGTGGATTGCCGCCGGCGCAAGGCTGCCGCGAACGCCGTGGACCTGCTCGTCAGCCTCGGTCGCGCCGGCGTCGAGCCCGACCTGTTCGCCGCGACGACGTGCCTGGGCGCGTGCGTGGCGAGCGGCAAGCAGGATCTCGCGCTCAAGGTTTTCGAGGAGGTGTTCCAGAAGGGCGTCGTGCGGCCCGACGAGGTTGTGTTCGCGGAGCTCATCCGGGGGCACCTCATGGCTGACCCGCCCGCGTGGCCCCGCGCGACCGCGCTGCTCTCGCGCATGCGCGAGCAGCACGACGTCACGCCGACGGCTCTGTCGTACAACATCCTGCTCGCCAAGTGCGCGGATGAAAACGAGCTCGAGCGCGCCGAGGAGCTCGTGGACCGCATGGCGGATGACGACGTCGCGCCCGACTCGTTCACGCTCGACGCCGTCAAGAAGAGACGCTCCATCCGCTCGTACGCCAAGAAAATGCTCATGCTCTAGTAGATACGCGATGATAGCTACACGAAGAATAGGCCACTCCGGCGTGGTGGGGGCGTCGTTCGATTCGCGAGTCGAAGCCGCGTACTTTTAACGCGCGCGCCGTTGTAACTTCATATATATCCAGGCGAACTTAGGCGACGTGTCGTGCGTGACCCTCTCGAGCCGCGCGTGGACGAAGAGGCGGCGGTTTTCCCCCCTGCCGCAGAGTGACGCGCACCGCACACGACTCGACGCTACGCGAGCATGTTCGGACGCTTCGGCGGCGGCGGCAACTTCGTCGCGCAGTACCGCTGCTACCCCGTCAGCTTCATCGACAGAGTGCGTGCCCCCCCGTGACCGTCCGCGCGCGACGCTTTGAAAACGCCACCCTCCCGATGCCTCCTCGGGCGCTGACCCTCGCGCCCACCGCCGATCACGCACCCCGCCTCTCCCGCAGCCGCAACTCGAGAATGGCGATAAAGGTGCGCCTCGACCCCGGCGAACCCGACCCCGCGTGTTCGTCGACGCGAAGACACGCCACGCCCGGGCGCGGCCACCGCGCCGAGCCGAGATCTTGGCCTTCGAAGTATTGGGCGCGTTTTCGCCAGACTGACCTCTCCTCTTTCGCCCTTCGCGCGCGCTCGCTCGCCCGTTGAAACGCTCGTCAAACTCCGCGAACAGTGATCCTCCCCCCCAGCGCGCTGGACCGGCTGACGAACATGATGATCGACGATTACCCGATGCTCTTCGAGGTGTCCAACGCGAAGCACAAGAAGAAGACGCATTGCGGCGTGCTTGAGTTTGTCGCCGAGGAGGGCGTGGTGTACCTGCCGTACTGGATGATGCAGAACCTTTTGCTGACGGAGGGTGACATCGTGCGCGTGCAGTACACCAAGCTGTCGAAGGGCAACTACGTGAAGCTGCGCCCGCAGACGAAGGACTTCCTGGACATCTCCAACCCCAAGGCGGTGCTGGAGACGACGCTCCGCTCGTACACCTGCCTCACCGTCGGCGACTCGATCCTCATCAACTACAACAACAAGAGGTACTTCATCGACATCGTGGAGGCGAGGCCGAACGACGCCGTCTCCATCGTGGACACGGACTGCGAGGTGGACTTCGCGCCGCCCCTGGACTACGTCGAGCCGAGCGACGCCGCGGGAAAAAAACCCATGGACCCCATCGACCCCATGGACCTCGGCGCCGAGCGAAGCGAGAACGAAACGGAGAAGCGGCGGCGGGAGGAAAAAAAAAAGGGCGCCGAGGAAAACGTCGAGAACGGCGCGACCGAAGCCGAGCGCGACGACGCGAAGACGTTCTTGGCGTTTGCGGGCGGGGGTAACAGACTGGACGGCAAGTCCGCGCGCGCGGACCTGGCGCCCAAGCCGGTGGAGCTGCCCACCACCTCACTGAAGCTCAGCAAGGAGTTCGAGCGGTTCATCCGCGGCCCCAAAGACGCGGATGAACCGAAGGGGGCGAAGAAGGAGGGCGCGGCGAGCGCTTCGGGTTTGCCGCGGCGGAAAGCCGGGAAGCTGGTGTTCGGCGGCGCCGCCGGCGGGGTGGGCCGCGAGAGCCGCGCGGCGGAGAAGGCCAAGGCGCCGGAGAAGAAGGAGGAGAAGAAGGAGGAGAAGGACAAGTTCACCGCGTTCCAGGGATCGGGGAACAAGCTCAAGTAGGCGCGCGCGACTCTCGACGTAGACGTTC